>WPCJ01054235.1_pt1 | contig 11030 bp, 7 predicted proteins | sample 5399831 | NCBI WGS metagenome assembly WPCJ01 (sample SAMN12869470, study PRJNA574797) | sludge metagenome | isolation source: wastewater treatment of pH10 | place: China:Beijing | collected 2019-05-20 | reverse complement strand
GCGTGGATGGCGGCAGGCGTTCCAGCGCGCCATCGGATGGCGCCGGGGCGATGCGATCGGGGGCGATCAGCCGGACGGCGCGGCCATCGCTGCGGACTGTCCGATCCCCGGCATGCGCGGTGAAGGCGAGCACGATGCCCGCCAGGGCCAGCGTTCCGGCCATGGCGGCGACGCGACGCATGCTACTGGCTGGCCCAGACGATCCGCGCCATCCAGACGATGTCGGCGACCTGAAGGACGCGCGGCGGATGCTCCGGATTGAGCGAGGCCAACTCGACGGCATCGGCGCCCCGCTTGCTCATGATCTTGGCCATGACCTCGCCTCCGCCGGTCCGCACCACGACCCGGTCGCCGCGCCGGACGCCCGCGCCCGGCTCGACCACCAGGATATCGCCATCGCGATAGAGCGGCAGCATGGAGTTGCCATGCACCTTGAGGGCGAAGGACGAGGAGGACGCCGATACCGGAAGCTCGACCAGATCGAACCCCTGGCCTTCGGGAAATCCGGCATCCTCGAAGAACCCGCCGGGTCCGGCTTCGGCGAACCCGAGCAGCGGCACGCCGGCGGAAGGCCACTGCGCGCCGCGGCCGACGCCGGAGAGAAGTGCGAGGAACTCCTCGATGGTCGACCCGGTCGCCTCGATGACCTTGGCCAGCGATTCCGTCGACGGCCAGCGCGGGCGACCGTCCGACGACATGCGCTTGGACCGGTTGAACGAGGTCGAGTCCAGGCCGGCCTTGCGGGCGAGCCCGGACGCGGACAGGTCGTTGCGCGCAGCCAGCGCGTCGATTGCAGCCCAAATCCGGTCATGAGAAAGCATGGGCTCTCTCTCCGCGAGCGAGGAAAATAATCCTTGAATGATTAGCGCCGGACGGGGCTCCTGTCCAGCGTCGCCGTTGTTTTCCCCGTCTTTCCCGCTTCGCGCCGCAACGCGGCGTTGGCGGCGAGAAAATGGCCCTCGGATTCGGTCAGTGGTCGCGAGGCCGACGCCCAGCTCGCCAGCGCCGCCGCGACGGCATCGATCGGCACGAAGGCTCGGCCGGACCGGTCATACACGCCCGCGGACGCCAGGACGATGGCGGCGGGCGCGCCGTCGGCGAGCTCGAAGCGGTGGCGCGCCAGGATCTGCGTTCCCGACCAGGCATCGAGCGCCGAGGAGACGGCAAATTTCTGCCACAGGCGGATTTCCCGCAGATAGCTCGCCTGGACCCCGCCCATCAGCAGCGTCCAGTTCCGCTCGCGACACAGCCGCATCAGCCCGGATCGGAAGAACAGGTCGAAACGGCCAAGGTCGGCCAGCATCAGGTAGCGGGCATTGTTCATGTGCCGGTTCGGGTCGATGTCCGATGGCAGGCAACGAAAAGCCAGGCGGTTCGTGCCGCCTGGCTCCAGGGTCCCGCGGGTGCCGAGGGTCGCCATCACCCGTGTCAGGCGACCCCAGACATACATGGTCAGGCGGCTTTCGGCACCGCGGCGCCGAACCGCTCGTAGAAGGTCTCGCCGCTGCGTGCCATGGCGTGGAGCAGACGCGGCGCCTTGAATTGCGGGCCGTATTTCTTCTCCAGATCACGCGCCATCGCCACGAACGCCTTGGCGCCGATACCGTCGATGTAGGACAGGGTGCCCCCGGTATAGGGTGCGAAGCCGAAGGCGAGGATCGACCCGACATCGGCCTCGCGCGGATCGGTGACGATGCCTTCCTCCATGACGCGCGCGGCCTCGAGCGCGATGGTGGCGAGGAAGCGCTTCCTGAGCACCTCGACATCGACCGCGTCGGGATCAAGCTGCGGCACCAGGTCCTTCAGCCCGCTCCACAGGTGCTTCTTTGCCGGCTTCTCGGGATAGTCATAAAAGCCCTTGCCGGACTTGCGGCCGAGACGTCCCTTGGCGACGAGCTTGTCGACAAGCTCGATGTGCCGTGGATCGACAGCATCGGCACCGAGGTCGCGCACCGTCTGCTTCATGATCTTCTGCGACAGGTCGATGGCGGTCTCGTCGTTGAGCGACAACGGACCGACCGGCATGCCGGCAAGCTTGGCGGCATTCTCGATCATGGCCGCCGGAACCCCTTCCAGCAGCATGTTGTAGGCCTCCGACATGTAGCGCAGCACGCAGCGGTTGACGTAGAAACCGCGGGTGTCGTTGACGACGATCGGCGTCTTGCGGATGGCACGGACATAGTCGATCGCCGTGGCGATCGCCTTCGACCCGGTCTTCTTGCCCTTGATGATCTCCACGAGCATCATCTTGTGCACGGGCGAGAAGAAGTGGATGCCGACGAAATTCTTCGGCCGCACCGAATTGCCGGCCAGCGCGGTGATCGGAATGGTCGAAGTGTTGGAGGCGAAAACCGCCCTGGCGCCGATGACGGCTTCGGCCTTGCCGGTGACATCCTTCTTCACCGCGGAATCCTCGAACACCGCCTCGATCACCAGGTCCGCACCCTTGAGCGCGCCATAGTCGGGAGTCGCGGTGATGAGGGCGAGAAGCGCCTCCTTGTCGGCGGCGGTGGCCCGCCCCTTGCGGATCTCGTCGTCCATCAGCCCGGCGGAATGCGCCTTGCCCTTGTCGGCCGATTCCTGGTCGCGATCGATCAGCACGACCGGAATGCCCGCCTTGGCGGTGACAAAGGCGATGCCGGCACCCATGAAGCCGGCGCCGAGCACCCCGACCTTCTTCAGCGTCGTCTCCGGCTCGTCCTTGGGGCGGCGGGCGCCCTTGTTGATCTCCTGCAGCGAGACGAACAGCGAGCGCACCATCATGCGCGCCTCGGTCGTCTGCAGGATATGGGTGAAGTAGCGCTGCTCGATCCTGAGGCCGGTCTCGAACGGCACGAGGAGCCCTTCATAGACGCATTTCAGGATGGCGGTGGCCGCCGGATAATTGCCCTGGGTCTCGCGGCGCAGGATGGCGATCGCCGGGGGCCAGAGGTTGGCGCCGGCCGGCGAATAGACCGGGCCGCCGGGCAGCTTGAAACCCTTCTCGTCCCACGGCTGAACCGGCTTGAGCCCGCCCAGGATCATCGCCCTGGCGGCTTCGATGAGCCGCGCCGGTTCCACCACCTCGTGCACGAGCCCGAGGGACTTCGCCTTCTTCGGCGAGAGGTTCTGGCCGGTCGTCATCATCTGCAGCGCATCCTGCGCGTTGATGAGGCGCGGCACACGCTGCGTACCGCCGGCCCCGGGGAAGATGCCGACCTTGACTTCCGGCAGAGCCAGCTTGACGCGATCGTCATCGGCGACAACCCGGCCGTGGCAGGCCAGCGACAGTTCCAGCGCGCCGCCCATGCAGACGCCGTTGATGGCCGACACCCAGGGCTTGCCGCAGGTTTCGATCTTGCGGAACAGCCAGGTCATGCGTCCGACCTGGTCGAATACCACTTTGGCGGCTGCCTCGGGAGACTGCTTCTTCGCCTCGGCCATGAGATCGAACATGGCGCTGATCATGGTGAGATCCGCGCCGCCGGAGAACGAACCCTTCTTGCCGGAGGTGAAGACCACGCCCCTGACCGCGGCGTCGGCGACGACCTGGTCGGTGATGGCCTCCAGCTCGTTCATCACCTCCTGGGTGAAGACGTTCATGGACTTGCCGGGCATGTCCCAGGTAACGAGCGCGATGCCATCGGCATCGGTGGCGACGGTGAAATTCCTGTAGGTCATGTCAGACTCCCGGGCCGCTCAGATGCGCTCGATGATGGTGGCCGTGCCCATGCCGGCGCCGATGCACAGCGTCACGAGGGCGGTGTTGAGGTCGCGGCGCTCAAGCTCGTCGAGCACCGTGCCGAGGATCATGGCGCCGGTGGCGCCAAGCGGATGGCCCATGGCAATGGCGCCGCCGGCGACATTCATCCTGTCGTGCGGAATGTCGAAAGCCTGCATGTAGCGCAACACGACCGAGGCGAACGCCTCGTTGAGCTCGAACAGGTCGATGTCGGAGATCTTCATGTTGGCGCGCTTCAGCAGCTTCTTCGTCACGTCGACGGGGCCGGTGAGCATGATCGCCGGCTCGGAGCCGATGTTGGCGAAGGCGCGGATACGGGCGCGCGGCTTCAGGCCCATCGACTTGCCACCCTTCCGGGACCCCAGGAGCACGGCGGCGGCGCCGTCGACAATGCCGGAGGACTTGCCGGCATGGTGGACATGGGTGACGCTTTCCAGTTCGGGATAGCGCTGGACGGCGACGGCATCGAAGCCGCCCATCTCGCCCGGCATGACGAAGGACGGCTGCAGCGACGCCAGCGACTGCATGTCGGTGCCGGGACGCATGTGCTCGTCGCGATCCAGTATCGTCAGGCCGTTGATGTCCTTGACCGGGATCACGGAGTTCTTGAACCAGCCCTTTTCCCAGGCATGGGCGGCACGCTTCTGGCTCTCGACCGCATAGGCATCCACATCGTCGCGCGAGAACCCGTGCTTGGTGGCGATGAGATCTGCCGACACGCCCTGCGGCACGAACCAGCCGGGAAGCCCGACGGAGGGATCCATGAACCAGGCGCCGCCGGACATGCCCATGCCGACGCGCGACATGGATTCCACACCGCCGGCGATGACGATCTCGTCGGCACCCTGGGCGATCTTGGCGGCCGCGAGGTTCACGGCATCAAGGCCGGAGGCGCAGAAGCGCGAGATCTGCATGCCCGGTGCCTTGAGGTCGTAGCCGGCCTCGAAGGCGGACGCGCGCGGGATGACCGAACCGGCCTCCATCACGGGATCGACGCAGCCGAAGATGATGTCGTCGACGGTGCCGGTATCAAGACCGTTGCGGTCGCGGACGGCTTCCAGCACGCGCGCGCCGAGCCGAACGGCCGGAACTTCGTGCAGCGAACCGTCCTTCTTGCCGCGGCCACGCGGCGTGCGCACGGCGTCATAGATGAAAGCGTCGGCCATCGGGTTTCTCCTTCCGTGTCGCCGCGTCAGAGGCTGCGGGCGATCAGCAGTTTCATGATTTCGTTGGTGCCGCCATAGATGCGCTGGACGCGGGCGTCGCGATACATCCGGGCGATGGGAAATTCGTTCATGTAGCCATAGCCGCCATAGAGCTGCAGGCAATCATCGACGACGCGGTTCTGCAAGTCCGTCAGCCAGTATTTCGCCATGGAGGCGAGCACCGGCGTCAGCCGCCCGGCCACGTGCTCGCCGGTGCAGAAATCGTAGAAGGCACGGGCGACCGTGATCTCGGTCTTGATCTCGGCGAGCTTGAACTGGGTGTTCTGGAAATCGAGGATCGCCTTGCCGAAGGCCTTGCGCTCCTTGACGTAGTCAATGGTCAGTGCCAGCGCACGTTCCATCATCGCAACCGCCGTGGCGCCGATCTGCAGGCGCTCCTGCGGCAATTGCTGCATGAGTTGCACGAAACCGAGGCCTTCCTCCGGTCCGAGCAGGTTCGATGTCGGCACACGGACCTCGTCGAAGAACAATTCCGACGTGTCGTTCGACTTCAACCCGATCTTGTCGAGGTTGCGGCCGCGACGGAAACCCTCGACCTCATCCGTCTCGATCACGATGAGCGAGGTGCCCTTCGCTCCTGCCGCCGGGTCGGTCTTGGTGACGACGATGATCAGATTGGCCAGCTGGCCGTTGGTGATGAAGGTCTTCGAACCGTTGACGACATAGTGGTTGCCGTCCTTGCGCGCCGAGGTCTTGATGCCCTGAAGGTCGGACCCGGCACCCGGCTCGGTCATGGCAATGGCGCCGATCAGTTCTCCGCTCGCCATGCGCGGCAACCAGCGGCGCTTCTGCTCTTCCGATCCGTAATGCAGGATGTAGGGCGCAACGATGGAGTTGTGCAGGCCGATGCCGAATCCGTCGACGCCGACATGGCTGATGGCCTCGATGATGGCGCTCTCGTGGGCATAGGTGCCACCCGAGCCGCCATATTCCTCCGGAATCGACGCGCACAGCAGCCCGGCCGCGCCGGCCTTCAGCCAGCTTTCGCGATCGAAGATCTCGGCCTTCTCGAACTCGTCATAGCGCGGCGCAATCTCCGCTTCGAGCCACCGGGTCGCCATGTCCTGGAGCATGGCGACATCCTCAGTCTTCCATGCCGGTGGCGGCACCTGGAGAACGCTGGCCGGGTTCGTCATCCTTTTCCTCCCTCGCGTTGCAGCCTCAGAAGGCGTCGGCGGGCATTGCCATCATCGTCTGCGCGCCGGTCTGCAGGCGGGCAAGCCGCAGCGCCGTCTCCGGCATGAGCCGCTCGAAGAAGAAGCGGCCGGTCACGAGCTTGGCCTCCAGGAAGGAATCGGGACCGTTGGCCAGACCGTCATGGGCCGACTTGATCATTTCGCCCCACATGTAGCCGAGCGCGACCAACCCGAACAGGTGCATGAAGTCGGTGGCGGCGGCGCCTGCATTCTCCGGGTCGGCCATGCCGTTCTGCATCAGCCACATGGTGGCAGCCTGAAGGTCGTTCAGCCCCTTCTTCAGCGCCTTGGTGACGGGCGCCAGCTTCTCGTCGGCGCGATTCGCCTCGCAGAACTCGCCGACCTCGGCAAAGAAGGCCGTGACGGCGCGGCCGCCATTGGAACCGAGCTTGCGGCCGACGAGGTCGAGCGCCTGGATGCCGTTGGCGCCCTCGTAGATCATGGTGATGCGAGCATCGCGAACATACTGGCTCATGCCGCCCTGCTCGATGTAGCCGTGGCCGCCATAGACCTGCTGGGCCATGACGGCATGCTCGAAGCCCTTGTCGGTCAGCACACCCTTGACGATCGGCGTCATCAGCCCGAGCAGGTCCTCGGCCGCCTGGCGATCGGCTTCATCGCCCGAGCGATGCGCGATATCCGACTTGAGCGCGGTCCAGAGCACCAGCGCGCGTCCTGCCTCGTTGAATGCACGGATGGTCAGCAGCGTGCGACGGATATCGGGATGAACAATGATCGGGTCGGCCTTCTGGTCGGGAGCCTTCGCCCCGCTCAGCGCCCGACCCTGCTGGCGCTCGCGCGCATAGGCGACCGCGGACTGGTAGGCGACCTCCGAAATGGCGAGGCCCTGCACGCCGACACCAAGGCGCGCCTCGTTCATCATGACGAACATGGCTTTCAGGCCGTTGTTCTCGCCGCCGATCAGATAGCCGGTGGCCTCGTCATAGTTCATCACGCAGGTGGCCGAGCCATGGATGCCCATCTTGTCTTCGAGCGAACCGCAGGACACCGCATTGCGCTCGCCCGGATTGCCGTCGGCATCCAGCAGGAATTTCGGAACGATGAACAGCGAGATGCCGCGCACGCCTTCCGGCGCGCCTTCGATGCGCGCCAGCACGAGGTGGACGATGTTTTCCGACAGGTCGTGGTCTCCCGCGGAAATGAAGATCTTCTGGCCGGTAATGCGGTAGGTTCCGTCCGGCTGCGGCGCCGCCCTGGTGCGCAGGAGTCCGAGATCGGTGCCGCAATGCGGCTCGGTCAGGTTCATGGTGCCGGTCCAGGTGCCTTCGACCATCCGCGGCAGCCACGTGGCCTTCTGGTCCTCCGAACCGTGCACGACGATGGCCGCAATGGCACCCTGGGTCAGACCCGGATACATCATCAGCGCCATGTTGCCCGAGGTAGCATACTCGGCCACGGCGGTATGCACGGTGTAGGGCAGCCCCTGGCCGCCATAGGCTTCCGGAACGGCCAGGCCGAGCCAGCCTCCCTCGCAATAGGTCCGGTAGGCATCGGAGAAGCCGGTCGGCGTCGTCACCGAGCCATCGGCCGCCCGCACGCATCCTTCCAGGTCGCCCGTCCGGTTGAGCGGATGGAACACATCCTCGGCGAGGCGCGCGCCTTCCTGCAGGATCGCGGCGAGCGTCTCGCCCGATGCATCGGAAAAGCCGGGAAGGTTGGAGAATCGTTCGTAGCCCAGGACCGAGTTCAGGATGAACTGCGTGTCGCGGACCGGCGCCTGGTAGGCCGTCATGGATTTCTCTCCGACTGTGCCATCCGGACGATCGTCCGACCGGACGGCGAAGCTAGGAACCGGCGGAGAAATAATTGACGTGCGCGTAAACGTCAATTGTTTCCGGGCACGATAACGAAGAAGTCAGTGCCCGTGAGTCTGCACCGCTCAGGCGCTGCTCCTGGCGCCGGCAACCGCGGCCAATCGTTGCCGGATTCCGGCGAGCAGCTCTTCGAGTTCGGCAATCGTGCCGACGATCTCATCGCGCTGGCGCGTCAGGCGCCTGAGCTGGCGATCGCCCTTTTCCAGGGCGAATCGCAACTGGCGTGTATTCGGCCCGTCGGGATCGTACATGTCGATGAGCTGCTTGACCTCGCGCAGCGACAGGCCGACGCGGCGGCCGAGAAGGACGAATTTCAGGCGGGTGACGTCGCGGCGGGCGTAGAGCCGGACCGCTCCGTCCCGGCGCGGCGTCAACAGGCCCCTGTCCTCGTAGAACCGGAGCGCGCGCAACGTGACGCCGAATTTCTCGGCGACTTCGCCGATCCGCATGTAATCGTTATCATTGGCGAACTCGAGTTCGCGACCGGCGCCAGCCGGGCCATTCCTGTTCGACAGTTCCATTCTTCTTCCCTCTTTGGCGGACCAATCGGTCCCGGTCCGCCGGGGGCAGCGGATCACACCGGATTCGAGGAGTTCCGGATAATTGACGTTTACGTAAGCGATATAGGTTGGACCGGAGATCATTTCAAGCCGGCCGCTGCAACGGCAGGGCTGCCATGCGTCCGGTGCATGGTTCGCGGAGTTAACCGTCTGTTTACCACGTTAATGGAAACGTGCGCTCGAAGACGCTTCGTGAACCTGCCTGTCCCGCGTTCATCACGATTTGCCGGTTGAACTTTCCACGACCGGCATCCGTCTCCTGGTTTCATGGCGCCCGAGGGGCGCGGGCTTCAATGCCGAATGCGGGCGCGAAAATGAACAGACGTCGATCCTACCTCGAATCGCTCAACACTGGCCGTGAACGCCGGGCGGATCCCTCGATCGACGATCTCAGCCGCGCGCTGGACAAGCTCGAGAGTTCGTTCGACGCCCTTTCGGCGCGACGCGGCGCAAAGGGTCCGGATCGCATTGCCGAGACACAAGGATGGCGGGAACGCCGCGACCGCGACGAATGGCTCGATCGCGCGGCCCGCATGCCGGCCCACGGCCGGGCCGACGAACAGGCCCTGGTGCGGGCACGTGACGAGAGTGTCGCGGCCATTGCGCGGATCGCGCAGGATCTGACCGCGCTGCGCCAGGAATTGCGCGGCGATCTCGGCGGCAGCATCGGACGCCAGTTCGACGGACTGCGCCGCGACCTGGAGACCATCTACAAGTCCACGCAGAACGGACGCACCGATCCGCTGGTGGCGGAGGAACTGCAACGGATTTCCCACGCGGTGACCATTCTGGCCGACCGGCGGGACGAAACCGGGCTCGATGCCATCAGGATGGAGATCGAGGACCTGAAGAACGCCCTTTCCGGCGTGGCGACGAACGACATGATGCGTTCGCTCGACCAGCGGTTCGACGCGTTCGAGCGCCGCCTCGACACCGGATCGATGGCCGAGATCGACAGCCGGCTGGCACAGATCACGCAGGCGCTGGAATCCCTGCCCGATTCGCTGCAGATCCGGCCGCTCGAGGACAAGATCCGGACGCTGGCCGGCGCGCTCGATCACTTCTCGCGCCAGCAGCCGGCGGCTTCGCCTGTATCGCTCACCTCCATCGAGGATCGCCTCGACGAGATTTCGCGCGCCATCATGGCGACCACGGTCTCCGTGCAGGCGACCCAGCACAATCCGGAACCGTTCGAGCGGATCGAGGCGCGAATCAGTTCGCTTGCCCGGCAGATCGAAGACAGCATGGCCGAGCGGTCCGGCCCCGACCTCGCGCCGGCCTTTGCCGACCTGGCGGAACGCATCGAGATGCTGGCCGGACGCAGCGATGCGCCGGCCGAATCGGTCGACCGGCTGGCCGAGCAGATCACCCGGGTTGCCGGGATGATGGAGCGGATCGGCGATGGCGCCGGAAACGCCGATGCGATCGAACGGATCGAGGAGCGGTTCGCCGACCTTGTTCACATGCTGGATTCGCGGACCGCACCGGGTTCGGCCGACAGCGCCGGGCATCTTGCCGCCATCGAACAGCGCCTCAACGACATGATGGAGCGCTTCGAGACGGCGGCGGCGCCGGCAGGCAACCCCGGACCGTCGTTCCACGAGGCCTTCGACGCCCGCTTCACCGACCTTGCAGATCGGCTCGACCGGTTCGGCGAGACCGTCGACCAGCGGGTGGCGCGGTCGCTCGATTCCCACCTCGGCAGTCTGGCGGATCGCTTCGCCGGCACTGATGGCCGGATCGAGCCGATTGACCGCGACCTGGTTCGCGGCCTCGAAGTACAGGTTGCCGGGCTGACGCGGCTGCTTTCGGAGCCGGGTGCGGCCTCCGGACTTGCCGCCGATGCCAATGCCCGGCTCGACCGGATCGAAACGGCGCTTGGCGCAAATCGCGATGCCATTGTCCAGGCTGCGCGCCAGGCAGCGGAAGAGGCCGTGCGCGGAGCGCCCGGACATCCCGACGGCACGGCGATCGTGGCGCTCGCCGACGATCTCAAGGCGCTCGAAGGCCTTGCCCGCCGCTCCGAAGAGCGCAATTCCAAGACTTTCGCCGCCATTCACGACACGCTGCTCAAGATCGTCGACCGCCTCGGCACGATCGACAATGGCGCAATCCGCGAGCCGGAGGTCCGGCCGACGAAGCGGATCATCAACGACGCGCCGGCGATTGCGCCCGACATGGAATTGGAGACGCAGCCGGTTGCCGACGCCGCGCCGCACCGCACCGCGCCGGCTCGCACTCCCGTCGAGGCTGCCGCCGAAGCCGCCTTCGCCGCCCTGAGCGGCGACAATGTCCGGGTCGAGGAAAAGGCGCCGCGCAAATCGTTGCTCGGTGGCCTGGCCAAGGCCATCGGCGGCAAGCGACAGGACGCCGCGGACATGCGTGCCGAACCCCGGATCGACGCCGCGGCGGACGCGGAGGAACCGGCGGCAGTCGACCCGGCGCTGGCCAACCAGCCGCTCGAGCCTGGCTCGGGCGCGCCCGACCTCAAT
>WPCJ01105667.1_pt1 | contig 11035 bp, 14 predicted proteins | sample 5399831 | NCBI WGS metagenome assembly WPCJ01 (sample SAMN12869470, study PRJNA574797) | sludge metagenome | isolation source: wastewater treatment of pH10 | place: China:Beijing | collected 2019-05-20 | reverse complement strand
CTGGTGATGTCGGCGATCAAGCGTGATCGCGGCATCAAGGATTGGGGCCATCTGATCGCCGGCCATGGCGGTTTCCTCGACCGGCTCGATTCGGTGGTGTTCTCCGCCCCGATCTTCTTCCATCTCGTTCGCTATGGCTGGTCGGCGACGTGAGTCCGCCGCTCGCGCGCCTGATGCGAAGCAGCATCGTCCATGTCGGTTTCGCCTTCCTCGCCATGGGGAGCTGGGCGGCATTCGCCAACCGAGCTTATCCGATGCCGGCGCCGCTCCTCGCCGGGCTGATCCAGGGCACATTATCGGCGCTCATCACCCTGCTGCTGAAACGGGGCATCGAGTATCTCGCCAGCCGGTTCACCGGATTGACCGCGCTTCTGGCGCCGCCCCTGATCGCCGGTCTCGTTTCGGCCAGCCTGCTGACCGCCATCCACATGATCGGCGGGACGCCAGAGATCGCCAGGACGATCGCCGTCCCGCTGACGGTCGCGACCAGCTATGCGGCGCTCTACAATCTCTCGCTGTGGCGGGGCAGGAAGGCGATGGACCATGGCGCAGGATAGCGATCGACGCCCGCTCGCCAGCCGCGACACCGGTTGGGCCCGGGGCATTGCGCGCCGGCTGAGCGCCAGCGGCATCACGCCGAACCAGATCTCAATGGCGAGCATGGCGATGGCGGCCGTCGCCGGCGCCGCCTTCTGGCTTGCGGGAAGCGCGGTCTCCGGGCCGCGCGCCGCTCTGCTGCTTGCTGCGGCCTTGTTCTGCCAGCTCAGGCTGCTCTGCAATCTCTTCGACGGCATGGTCGCGATCGAGGGCGGCAAGCAGGCTGCCGACGGGCCGTTCTGGAACGAATTTCCCGACCGGGTCGCCGATATCCTGATCCTCACCGGCGTCGGCTATGGGATCGGCGTCCCGGCTCTGGGCTGGGCGGCGGCGGCTCTTGCCGTCTTGACCGCCTATACCCGCGAGCTCGGCCGCAATTGCGGGCTGCCGGCCGATTTCTCCGGCCCGATGGCCAAGCAGCACCGCATGGCGACGATCACCGCCGCGGCGCTCCTCTCCCTGCTGGAGCCGTTCTGGCGGGGGCAGGGCGAGCTGCTGACCGGCGCGCTCTGGCTGATCGCGGTGGGAGCGGCCGTGACCGCTCTCAGGCGGGCGGCGAACATCGTGCGCAGCTTGCGGGGGCGTTGAGTTCGCTCAGAACCAGGGAACTCGGTTTTCGGAGCTTGGCACCGATGCTCGTGACCTCAAGAGGTTGCGCTTGGACCAAACCTGCACGGGTCGTCCCGGGCGACCGCAGGGAGACCCGGGACACATTCCGGAACCTCTTTCGGCAAGGCTCCGGAATGGATCCCGGATCTTCGCTTCGCTACGTCTGGGATGACCCACGCATTTATGGGGAAGCAAGCGCCCCAGGATAGGGGCTTCGGGAATGTCCAAACCGGCCCTCAGCCCCCGGTCACGCTCATGTGCCGGCCGACCGCGGCGCGCGGCCGGCGCCGGTCGATGACGAAGTCGTGGCCCTTGGGCTTGCGCGAGATCGCCTCTTCCATCGCCCGGTAGAGCAGGGCGTCGTCCGCCGAGGCCCGGATCGGCGCGCGCAGGTCGGCGGCGTCCTCCTGGCCGAGGCACATATAGAGCGTGCCGGTGCAGGTCAGGCGCACGCGATTGCAGCTCTCGCAGAAATTATGCGTCATCGGCGTGATGAAGCCGACGAGCCCGCCGGTCTCGCGCACCCGGACATAGCGCGCCGGCCCGCCGGTCCGGTAGGGATCGTCGTCGAGCGTATAGCGGTCCATCAGATTGGCCCGCACCATGGACAGCGGCAGGAACTGATCGAGCCGCGCCGGCTCGATATCGCCGAGCGGCATCACTTCGATCAGCGTCAGGTCCATGCCGAGGCCATGGGCCCACTGCATCAGCCCCTCGATCTCGTCCTCGTTGACGCCCTTGAGCGCCACCGCGTTGATCTTGACACGCAGGCCGGCCTTGCGCGCCGCCTCGATGCCGCCCAGCACCTTCGACAGGTCACCCCAGCGCGTGATCTTGCGGAATTTTTCCGGATCGAGCGTGTCCATCGACACGTTGACCCGGCGCACCCCGCAATCGGCGAGCTCCTGCGCATAGCGGGCGAGCTGCGAGCCATTGGTGGTCACGGTCAACTCGTCGAGCGCGCCCGAGGTTAGATGGCGCGAGAGCGAACGGAACAGGTTCATGATGTCGCGCCGCACCAGCGGCTCGCCGCCGGTGATGCGCAATTTGCGCGTGCCGCGCGAGACGAAGGCGCTGGCGACGCGGTCGATCTCCTCAAGCGTCAGCAAGTCGCGCTTCGGCAGGAAGGCCATGTCCTCGGACATGCAGTAGACGCAGCGGAAATCGCAGCGATCCGTCACCGAGATGCGCAGATAGGAGATGTCGCGGCCGAACGGGTCGGTCAGCGGCGCACGCATCAAGGGTCTGACGGGGTCATGCAGCACGACGGCTGAAATCCTCGGGCGATCGCGGTCTTGCGGCGCAGTGCGCCTGCCGTTGCTCTGATATAGGAAGGCAGCATTGTCGGCGGCAAGCCCGCGGTCAAGCCGGCTGATCGTCGCAAGCTGTTCTGGAGAAACACGAAGATGTCAGATTGGCCGAGCGAGATCCGCCTGTCGAAGGATCGCCGCACCTTGCATGTCACCTTCGAGAGCGGCGAGAGCCATGCGCTCTCCGCCGAATTGCTGCGGGTCGAAAGCCCTTCGGCTGAGGTCCAGGGCCATAATCCCGCGCAGAAGCAGACCGTGCCGGGCAAGCGCGACGTCGAGATCATCAAGGTCGAACCGGTCGGCCATTACGCCGTCCGCCTGACCTTCGACGACATGCACGACACCGGCATCTATGGCTGGGATTATCTGCGCGAGCTCGGCCGGGACAGCGAAGCGAAGTTCCAGGCCTATCTCGATGAGCTGGCGGCGAAGGGCATGTCGCGGGAGCGGTCGCGGCGGTGAAAGACAAGGGATTCTACGCGTGGATTATCGTCTTCGCGGTGGTCGTGGGCGGCCTGGTCTGGAACCTCAGCCCCAGCTCTTTGCAGCACCCTTCGATCGGGGGCGGTGGCTATGACCTCTCCGGTCCGGTCTACACACTGGTGCTTCTGGCATTCACGGGTCTCTGGAGCCTTGCAACATTGCTGACCGGCTTGAACCACAGCAAGGCGCGGACCCGCCGTCGCGCATTCGTCCTGGCCGCCATCGGCCTCGTCACCTTCTCTGCGTCGATCATGATCTGGGGCAGCAAGCTGAGCTAGCGCGCATGCGTGGGCGACGCCGAAATCGGCTGCTCGCACCAAAGAAAAGGCCGCCGAAACGCCGGCTATTCGCAATCCTGGAAACGTAGTGTCTCTCGGCGGGCGACGACGCGGGTGCCGACCTGGGCGGGCTTGGGTAGGATGTTGGACCGGGATGCGGGGCCCGCGTGCCTGATACCGGCTTCACGGCAGCTGCTCCGATCCGCATCGAATCCTTATGTCGCCCGGCCTAGTTTTGGGTCCGCGTCGTGCTCGCTCGCTTGCGGAGCCGGGACGCCATCGAACCCCGGCCGCCCCGTGGGGTTTGGCGGCCTTCCGCTTTCGTTTGGCGGCTGTCCTGAGCCCGGCCGAGGCGCGGCGGAGCGGTCCGTTCCGCCGCGCCGCTATCATCGTGCCACTCTGCCGAGGTCGACATGGATCACTGGCTTCATGGGATGTTCACTGCCCTCGTCACGCCCTTCAGCGCCGGAGCGTTGGACGAGCCGAGCCTGCTGCGCCTGGTCGATTGGCAGGTCCGGGAGGGCGCTGATGGCATCGTGCTCGGCTCCGCGAGCGGCGAATATTCGACGTTGACCCGCAATGAGCGCATCCGGCTCGTCAGGTTGGCACGCGCCGCGGCCGGGCCCGGCTATCCGATCCTGGCCGCCGCCGGATCCAACTCGACCGCAGGCAGCATCGCGGAGGTCGAGGACGCCGCAGCTGCGGGCGCGAGCGCCATCCTGCTGCGGCTGCCCTACTACAACAGGCCGACGCAGGCCGGTCTCGTCCAGCATGTCTTGTCGGTGGCGGAGACCACCTCGCTCCCGGTGATCGTCGACAACGATCCCGATCGCTGCGCCGTCGACCTCACGCCCGAGGCGCTGGCCGAGATGGCGGCGCATCCGGCTGTCGTCGGCGTCCTCGAACGGCGCGGCGACATCGTCCGCTGCGATCGCATCATGCGCAGCTGCAGCCGGCATTTCCTGCGCCTCACCGGGGCCGGCGATGTCATTCCGCCCTACATCGCCGCCGGCGGCTGCGGCGCGGTCACCAGCATCGGCAACCTCGCGCCGCGCCTGCTGCGCCGCATCAGGGAGGCCTGCCGCGCCGGCGCATTCGAACAGGCCCAGACGCTGCAGCGGCGTCTGATCCCACTCCATGGGCTGCTGTCCCGCGAGCCCGATCCCGTCGCGGTCAAGCTGGCTCTGTCGTTCCAGCATTCCGGCGTCGAGCCCACCTGCCGGCTGCCTTTGGTCGCGGCGCAGCCTTCGCTGGCTGAGGAGCTGAAATACGCGCTCGACGATCTGCCGCGGCCGGTCAACGGCCATGCGATAGCGCATCGCTCCGCCGCCTAGGGAGTGCCGCGTTTCCTTATGCGGGCCTGATGGCGGCAGCCAATAGCCGGCATCGCAAGCTGATGCGGACCTGACCGATCCTCCTCCGACAGGTGATGGAGGGCGGCATGGCCATTTATGAAGCGTTCCCGAGACGGCGGCGCCAGACGGCTTCCCGAGGCGGGCCGGGCAGCGATCAGTCCGGCGAGATCGCTAAAGACCTGCTGCAGTCCCTCGTCCTTCTGCTCCTGCTCGCCGCCGTGCTGGCCATTCGGATCTACGTCACGGCCCCGATCTGACCGCCGCCGCGCGATTGGCGCAAAGAAAAAGGCCGGCACGAAGCCGGCCTTTCCAAAGCTCCGCTGGCGTTGTCACTCAGCGGGCGACGACGACGCGGGTGCCGACCTTGGCGCGCTCGTAGAGGTCGATCACGTCCTCGTTCAGCATGCGAATGCAGCCCGAGGAGACCGCCTGGCCGATCGTCTCCGGCTCGTTCGAGCCGTGGATGCGGTAGAGCGTCGAGCCGAGATAGAGGGCACGGGCGCCGAGCGGGTTCTCGGGGCCGCCGGGCATGAAGCGCGGCAGGTCGGGACGGCGCTTCAGCATCTGCGCCGGCGGGGTCCAGCCCGGCCACTCGGCCTTGCGGGTGATGGTCTGCGAGCCGGCCCAGTCGAAGCCCGGACGGCCGACGCCGACGCCGTAGCGGACGGCCTTGCCATCGGGCAGCACATAGTAGAGCCGGCGCTCGCTCGTGTTGATCACGATTGTGCCCGGGCGTTGCTTGCCGTCATAGGAGACGATTTCGCGCGGGATAGCGGTCGCCTGCGCCTTGGCAGGGTCGACATAGGTGACGAGCGGCTGGCGGGTCAGCGGATCGATTTCGGCGACGGCGGCAGTCGCGGTGGCCGTGAAGGCCGTACCGGCGATCATGGCCAAACGGAAGAAGCGGAGCATAGCAGCGGCCTCGGAGGCGTTTCGGGGATGGGCGGGCGCGGGAAAGGTGACGGAAAAACGTCAACAATTCCCCAAATCTCTGGCAGAGCGGCGGCTGGCGTTCAATCGATCGACGTTCACATCGACGCGACCTCTCGAGCTTTGAAGGCGCCCGTTGCGGGCCTGCAACAGGCGTAGGCGTCTGGATGCCGCTTGGTCCGATCTGGGCGCTTTTCGGGCGGGAATGCGGCGGGTCGCAAGACGGCTCCTCCGAATGAAGGACGAGCCCCGATTTGGCGTGCGCTAGGAAAGCCGCTGGCCCTCGTTTGCCGCACGGATACGGACGAGATGGGAGCCGGGCATTGTCTGGAGGTGGAGAGACGCATGGCCAGGGAAGTCACAGTCCATGCCGTCTATCTCCAGGACTCCACCATGATCCATGCCTTCAACCTGAGGCAGGGTGGGGCCGACTTATTGCCGACCGGGCACACCGGGATACCGAAGGGTTATTCGCCCCAGAAGATCATCGACAAGATCCTGGCTGCTGCGAACGGAGGCAGGATCAAGATCCTGCGCCTGCTCGCACATGGCGATGCCGGCGAATTCGATTTTCCCGGGATCGAGGACCGCAGCTCGGTCTCTTCGAAATATACACAGTTGCGCAAGGCGTTCGCTCCCATGGCCCGGATCGAGATCCATGGCTGCGGCTGCGCCAGCGAAAAGAAGCTCGATCGCGATATCGGCAAGTACAGCGGCGATCCGAAAGGGCGCGGCCTGCGCTTCCTCTGGGCCGTGGCGCAGGCCTTCAACGTCCCCGTCACCGGTGGGGTCGATTCGCAAGGGAACTGGGACGGCTGGGGCTATAGCGGGATCACGGTGACCATCTCCCCCGCCGGCAAGTTCTACGCCGAGAAGCCGGGGCAGCGCTGGTGGGACCCCTCTTCGGCGGACGCGGAGGCGAAGGCCGAATTCGACCGGATCAAGAAGCAGTACATCGATCGGAAGCTCTATGTGGAGGCGCGCATCGCGCTGCGCGTGCTGATGGCGAACTACCCCACCTCGGAGGCAGCTGGCTGGGCGGCGCAACTGGTGCCGCTGGGAGCGATGGAGAATCCGGATCGCGGGTTGCAAAAGGAGTGGTCGGATAACTAGCAGCCGCGCCCTCGCGGGATCGTGCGCCGCTTGCGACGATCTCTCCGATTGCCGTTAACCGGCCGTTCGCCTAGCTTTCAGATCAAGGGGCAACTTCCGATTGCAAAGCCGGGCCGGCTCTGGTCCGCTTCTGCGACATGCCGGGAGGTTCGCCATGGCCGCCTGCCAATTTGATGCCGGGCCCGAAGAACTCGCCGCCCTCGGGACGGCCTTTCACGAGGCATGGCGGCATGTCGGCCCGATCTACGGGCCGTTCGAGACCTCCCATCGCGAATGGCTGGCACGCCTGATCCTCGGCCTGCGCCGTTCCGGCCATTCCGGTGACATCGCCCTGCTCGCGATCGAGCAGTTCATGGCGACCGCTCCGCTGGCCGAATGGGCGAACGGCGCGCGGCAAGCGCAGCATCCAGGGCGCACTGCCCAAAACTGACGACTCCCTGCGCGGTCGCAAATCCTCGGTCGCGGCGCTGCGGGCGACCGCACAAGCGCGTCGCGCCGTCATGCAGGCAACGTTGCCGTAATCTTCGCACGCAATCTGCGCCAGGCCGACCCGGTCCCATCCGCGGACATGGGGTCGCGAGGGAGCGGTCAACCCGTCTCCCGCTCGTCTGGCCTGATGCGTCGGTGGCGACTTCAGCCGCCGTAAGGAGTTTTTGATGAAGCGTTTCATCCCGTTGGCCGGCCTCGGCTTGTCGGCCCTGCTCGCGGTCCCGGCCATGGCGGCCGATCGTTCGGTGCGCGGGCAGGAATGGCCGGCCTATTCGGCGCCGCGGCCCTATAACTGGAACGGCGTCTATGTCGGCGCCCATGCCGGCGGCGCCTTCGATCGTTTCCAGGGAGCCACCCGCAAGAGCCGGAACGAGATCCTGCTCGGCGGCCAGCTTGGCTACAACCTCCAGCTCGGCGGGCTCGTCACCGGTGTCGAGGCCGACATCTCCATGAACGGTCTCGGCAAGGGCGCCAAGCGCACCGGCGGCACCAGCGCCGACATGCGCTATGTCAGCACCTTCAAGGCCCGCGCCGGCATCGCCTTCGACCGCGTGCTGGTCTACGGCCTCGGTGGTGTCGCCTATGGCAGCCTGAAGGCCAGCGACGGCCTGATCTCGAAGGAGAAGAGCAAGGTCGGCTATGTCGTCGGCGCCGGCGCCGAATACGGCATCACCGACAATCTCTCCGCCAAGCTCGAATACAACTACGTCTCGCTCGGCAAGCAGAACTTCCAGTTCGCCAACGGTCGTGCCCGCGTCGGCGTCAACGAGCACCTCGTCAAGGCCGGCCTGAACTACCGCTTCTGACCTCGAACTTCCTGGCCGGGAAAACGGCCCGGATCGCCTTGCGGCGTGATAGCCGCGCCCAGGCATGGATGGAGCGTGATGCGTCTGGATATTTCGCCCCTATTCCGGCATCACGTTTCATCCGTGCACCCTGAATTGCTTCTTCCATGCGCGCCCTGATCGTCGAGGACGAGCCACAATTGATGGCTTTCCTGTCCTCGCTCCTCACCAATGCCGGACTGATCGCCGATCGCACGACGACGATCGATGCGGCGCTCGCAGCCCTGCGCTCGACCCCGTTCGACATCGTGATCGTCGACCGCCGCCTGCCCGATGGCGACGGCCTATCGATCGTCAAGGCGCTGAGCAACGCCGAGACCCGGCCCGCCTTCCTCGTCCTCACCGCCCGCGATGCCAAGGCCGACGTGATCGAAGGCCTGAACGGCGGCGCCGACGACTATCTGGTCAAGCCGTTCGAGCCGGAGGAGCTGCTCGCGCGCCTGCGCGTCATCCTGCGCCGGCGCAACCCCAAGCGTTCGCTGGTGATCACCGCCGGCAATCTCTCGCTCGATCTCGAAGGGCGCAGCGCCTCCGTCGGCTCGGAGATGCTCGATCTGCGCCGGCGCGAGGCCCTGATCCTGGAGGCGCTGGTCCAGCGCGTCGGCCGCGTCGTCACCCGCGACGTCCTGATCGAGGCGGTCTACGGGTTCGACGACCTGATCGAATCCAACACGCTGGAGGCGCAGATCTCGCGGCTGCGGCGCAAGCTCAAGGAGGCCGGTGCGGCGGTCGAGATCACTTCGCTGCGCGGCATCGGCTATATGCTGCGGGTGTCCGAACTGGCGCAGTAGCGCCCCCCTCAGGCGCCGCCGCTCTCGCGCGGCGGGAAGACGAGGCGGACCATCGTGCCGCCGCCCGGCCGACCGAGGATGGTGAGCGTGCCGCCATGAGCGGCCATGATATCGCGCACGATCGTCAGGCCGAGACCGGCGCCGGTCGAGTTCGGCGACATCCGGTTGAACGCCTCGGTTACCTGCGGGCGGTCGGACGGTGCGATGCCGACCCCGTCATCGGCGACCTCGACCACGGCGCCGTCGATCACCTTGACCAGGATCGTCGATTTCGCCTGCGCGTGCCGCAGGGCGTTGTCGACGAGGTTGGCGATGGCCGCCCGCACGGTCGGCTCGTTGGCCTGGATCAGTGCGCGGCGCTCGCCTTCCTCCTCCAGGGCGACATCGGCGCCGTTGCTCAGGATCAGCGGCGCAAGGTCGGCGAGTACCGCGCGGGCGATGCCGTTGAGCTGCAGCGGCTCGAACGGCAGTTCGGTGCTGTGCAGCCGGGCGAGCTGCAGCATCGACGAGACGATCGTGGTCAGCCGGCTGACATCGGTGGTGAGCGCGAGCCGCATCTGGTCGTTCGGCAGCGCATCGATCCGGCCGCGCATGACGGTGAGCGGCGTGCGCAGCTCATGCGCGACATTGTTCATGAAGCGGCGCTGCACCTCCATGTTGCCGGCGATCTTGTCGAGCGCGGCGTTGAGCGCCGTGGTCAGCGGCATCAGCTCGACCGGGGTCTCCTCGGTAGGCAGCAGGCCGCGCGGTGCCTTCGGGTCGATCTTTGCCGCGGCTTCCGCCGCACTGCGCAGGCGATCGCTGATATAGGACACCGACATTGCGATCGCGCCGGCGATCAGGAGGCCGAAGACCACCGAGATCGCCAGCGCCGAGCCCGCGATCGCCCGCAGAAAATGGGCGAGGATCAGATCCCAGCCCGGCAGGCCGCCGCGGGTGGCGACGATGATCCTGCTGCCGTCCTTCTCGACCACGTCGAAGGCGAGCGGGTTCTCGCCGCCGACGCGCATCTGCGCTGCGATGGTCGGGCCGTCGAGCCGGATGTCGATCGGCAGGCCCGGCCGCAATTCTGGCGCATACTCGACGACCGAACGTCCGTCCGAGACCAGGTACCAGAGCGAGGGGCTGGTGCGCTCGATCTGGCTGAGGCCGGCGGTCTTCTCGACCTGCACGGTGGTGGCGGAGGGCCGCACGCCTTGCTGGATGATCCGGGAGGTGACGTCATTGCGCAGGACGCCAGGATCTTCGGTGATCAGGGCAAAGGCGATGACGGCGCCGATGAAGGCGGTGAACAGGACGATGCCGAGCAGCGACAGGCGGATCGTGAGGGCGCGCGACAGCGAGGTCATGGCAGGGCCTCGCCGCCATGCCGCGCAGCCGGCCGCGGCCGGCTGGCCGGTCGCATTCGGTACGGGATTGCTGCAGCGTTGCGAGTCGTCACGGAACCTCGATGCGGGTATGGCTTGTGGAACCGGGCGCTCGCCCCTTCCTGTCTCTGCATGGACCGTTTCGCCATTGCCGTTCAACTCTCTTCCGGAGCTGCCGGCCTGATGCTTGCGCGGCGTGCCGTGTCGGGGTGGCTGGGCTTGCGCCTCGCGCTGGCCGTGCTGCTGGCGTTCTTTCCGGGTCTTGCATTCGGGCAGGGTGCGGTGACGAAGGGCGACGTGCGGGCCGGCCAGTTGCCGACGACCTCGCGGCAGGACATCTCCAGGCTGGTCGAAGATGTCTTCGACGCCGCCTCCAAGACGGTCAGCATCCCGATCGAGCGCTCGCTCGCGCTCTTCGGCGAGCCGAACGCCTATATCATCGGCGGCGAGCTCAGCGGCTCCTTCGTCCTCGGCGGGCGGCACGGCAGCGGCGAATTGCGCTTCTCCGATGGGGTTCCGACCCCGGTGACCTGGTCGGCCCTGTCGGTCGGCATCGGCCTCGGCGCCGATTACGGCCGGGTGATCATGCTGGTCTACGGTCTCGACCGGCGTGAGGACGTCTTCGGCACCTATGCCAGCCTCGGTGGCAGCGCCCATTTCCTCGCCGGAGCCAACGCCACCATCCTGGCTTCGTCGCGGGCGCGGATCGTGTTGATCTCGTCCGGCCTCGGCCTGCGCTTCTCCGGCGACCTCAGCCGGATCGTCATCGAGCCGGCCGGGGCGCCGGAGCAGTTGCGCCCGCCCGGCATGATCTGCGCCACGCCCGCCGACTGCGCGGCGCCCGGCCGCTGAGATCCCGCTAAGCAGG
>WPCJ01352932.1_pt1 | contig 11038 bp, 10 predicted proteins | sample 5399831 | NCBI WGS metagenome assembly WPCJ01 (sample SAMN12869470, study PRJNA574797) | sludge metagenome | isolation source: wastewater treatment of pH10 | place: China:Beijing | collected 2019-05-20 | reverse complement strand
GACAGGCGCGAACCCTGCGCGTCGAGCAGGCGTCGCGCCAGGCCGGCCGGGAGTACGAGATGCGAACAGAGCCCGCCTGCAAGGGCTGCCTGCAGCGGCTCCAGCTTGTTTTCTTCCTGCACCACCATCATGCGCTTGGGGATAGCGCGCATCGAGGCAAGATCGGCGGAGATGACACGGCGGTTGTAGTCGCAGTCGAGCAGCTTGCCGGTGGCATCGATGAGCTGGCCGGCGATGACACCCGTCGCTCCCTGATCGCGCAGCGCGAACATCTCGGCCGGCGTCAGGGCGCCGCATTTGACGATATGGCTCTCGGCATCGATGGTGCCGACGGAAAATAGTGCCAGATCGCAGCGTGCGACCAGCGAGAGCTGCTCCTTGATGACCGGCTCGTCGCGCAGTTCGCGCGCCAGCCTTTCGGAACTGAGCGACAGCGGCGCGTAGAAATTGAGGCCCCTGGCGTTGAGGCGCCGGGCGATCTCCATGGTGCACTGGTCCGGGCGCTGCGAATAAGGCGCACCGAGATTGCCGCAGAGTTGCACGACGGTGACGTCCTGCAGGTCGGCGAAGGACATCACATCGGCAACGGCATAGACAGTGCGGCCCCAGGCGACGCCGATACGGTCACCGCGATTGACGAGTTCGAGGAAGACACCCGCGGCAAGGGCCGGCACTTCGACGCCGGCATCGAGCGCCTGACGGTCCTGCGGCGCGATCCAGACGGTGGTAAGTCCGAACGCATCCTCCACTTCCCGCGCCAGCGTATCCTCGGTGAAAAGCTGGGTGGACGTGGAGATGTTGACGATGCCGGTCTCACGCGCCTTGCGCAGATAGGTGGCAACGGAAGCGCGCGAGATGTCGAGCTTCTTCGCCACCTCGTCCTGGCGCAGTCCATGCGTGTAATAAAGCCACGCCGCCTTGTGAATGATCTGGTCTGCCGCCCGGATCGCCATGCTCGAAAATCTCGTTTTCGACATTATTCACGACGACTGACAAAAGTCAAACAAGCTCATTGCACCGGGATGTGCAGCCGCCGGGGCAGACGGCAGGTCCCGGATTTTGCACATGTCGTTGTCACAAATCGCTGCACAGTTTTGCGCGACATGCTTCAGATTGTCGAGCCGACAAAGTTGCAACCGAAAGCTGTTCAGCAAGGGTTCATACCTTGCTTCTTATGAGCACCACAGGGAGACAGTCCGGCCAGTCCACATCTCAAGCAGGACTGGCCAGCCATGGAAAGGATTGCCACGATGAACCTCAACCGCCGCCACATGATCGGACTGATGGCCGTCGCCTTTGCCTTGCCTGCGGTGCAGGCCGAAGCGCGGAGCATGACACTGACCGGAACGGTGACCTATCGCGAACGGATGATGCTGCCGCCGAACTCGACAGTCGAGGTCTCTCTGGTCGACATCTCCCTGGCCGACGCACCCTCCAGGACCATCGCCCGCCATGTGATCCGTCGCGCCCGCGCCAGCCCGGTTCGCTACAGGCTGGCATTCGATTCCAGCCAGATCCGCAAGGGCCGCACCTATGCGCTGCAGGCCCGCATAACCCAGGGCAAACAGCTGCTGTTCATCAACACGACGCGCCATACGGTTTTCGATGGCGGTCCGAACAACACCGAGATTCGCGTCGAGCGTGTTGCAGGTGAACCGAGCGCCGAACTCGGCATTGCCGGGGAATGGCTTGCCGAGGACATCAACGGCCGTGGCGTGATCGACAACCTGCAGACCACGCTGAAGATCGACGCCAATGGCGGCGTGTCCGGCAAGGGCGGCTGCAACGGCTACGGTGGCAGTGCCAAGATCACCGGCAACCGCATCCGCTTCGGTTCGCTGATGAGCACGCAGATGGCTTGTGCACCGGCGATCATGGACCAGGAAAGCAAGTTCCACGCAGCGCTCGGCGAGGCGCGGAGCTGGCGCATCGACCAGCGCCGCCGCAAGCTCACCTTGCTGGACAGGCGCGGTCGTGCCGTAGCGGTGCTCGCGCGTATCGGCTGATTGCCATCAAAAAAGGCCGGTCAGGTTCCCCCTGACCGGCCTTTTTTCTCAATTTGTGGAATTCTACTCTACGCCCTCGGATCGGCCTTGGAACGCTGCTCCAGCCAGCTGACCAGCCGCACCAGCGGCCACAGGAACAGCAGATAGATCAGGGCCGCGCCGACCAGCGGCGTCGGGTTGGCCATGAGGGCCTGCGCGTCCGTCGCCTGCTTGAGCAGATCCGGCATCGCCACCACGGAAGCCAGCGCGGTGTCCTTGAAGATGGAAACCGCATTGCTGGTGAGCGGCGGCACGACGATTCGCAGCGCCTGCGGCAGGATCACCTTGCGCATGGCAGTCCAGAACGGCAGGCCAAGCGCCGCGGCCGCCTCGAACTGGCCCTTGGGGATGTTCTCGATGCCGGCGCGGCAGACTTCCGCCGTGAAGGCGCCCAGAACCATGGAGAGGGCGAGCGTGGCCGAGGTAAAGGCCGACAGGCGGATGCCGACGAAGGGCAGTGCGTAGTAGATCATGATCAGCACGACCAGGATCGGCGTCGCACGGAAGATATCGATGAAGCCGACCGCCAGCAGGCGCAGCGGTTTCGGCGCATAGAGCCGCATCAGGCAGACGCCCAGGCCGAGCAGTCCACCGAAGAAGATAGCCGCACAACCGAGCAGCAGCGTGTTGCCGAGGCCCCTGACCAGCATCGGGAAGGCGCGGACGAGAACGTCCCAGTTGAAGAAGGTTTCTAGCAATCCCATCGTGACGATCCGTCCGCGTCGTTACGGCCGCATGCCGGGAGCCTCTGACTTCCGGCAGTCCTGCGACAATCAGGGTTGATCCTGGTCACAATTGTAACCCGGTGAGCAGCCCGTGGCAGCCTCCCGAACAACACGATGCCGGCGGCGTCCAACGTGTCGCCACCGGCATCGGCCGAGCCCCCGCCCGGCTTACTGAGCCTGCGGAATGGGCAGGATCTTGTTGGTCGATGAATCAGCGGCGGCCTCCGCACCCAGCCACTTCTTGTGAAGTGCGGCCATGGTGCCGTCCTTCTTGATGGCATCGATGGCGCCGTTGACCTTCTCGAGCAGAGGCGAGCCCTTCTTCATCATGATGCCGAACTTGTCGCCGGTCGGGATCGCCGTCACCACCGCCATGTCGGGCATCTTGGTGAAGGCGAACTGGAAACCGGCAATATCGCCGATGGCACCGTCGAGACGGCCCGACTGCACGTCGAGAATGAGGTTCTGCTGCGTATCGTAGCCGCGATATTCCTTGATGCCGTATTTCTCGGTGTTGGCCTTGATCCAGGCCTCGCCGACCGAGGCAGAGATGGCGCCGACGGTCTTGCCCTTCATGTCGTCCAGCGTCTTCAGCGGTGTGTCCTTCTTGGCCACCAGCGCGATGTCGCTGTCGTAATAGCCCTGCGTGAAAGCCTGGTTCTGCAGGCGATCATTGTTGATGGTGATCGAGGAGATCGCCAGATCGATACGGCCGGAAACGGTGGCCGAAAACAGCGCCTGGAAGCCGAGATCCTGGATTTCGACCTCCGAGCCGATGCGCTTGCCGATCTCCTTGACGAGATCGACCTCGAAGCCTTCGAACTGGCCGGTCTCGAGCTTGTTTTCCCAGGGCGGGTTGGCCGGATAGGCGCCCACGAGCAACGTTTCGGCATGCGCCAGCGACGCAGCACCGAGACCCATCGTCAGCGCCGCGAAGGCGCCGATCAGATTGCGGCGGTTAAGAAGCATTTGGTTCCCCTTATATTGACCCGCCGGTTCGTTGCGGCGGGATGGGTCTGTCCGGACGCGACCCTTCGTCATGAAAGTGCCGACACCATGCGGGCGGCGGCTTGCCGGATCTGATCCGGGTCGCGCAGCACGCACATTCTGAGGAAAGAGCGGGACGCATTGCCGAAGAGGTAGCCGGGCGACAGGCCGACGCGCGCCTTCTCGATGACGCGGGCGCAGGCCTCGCGCGAATCCTCCTGCCCTTCGAAAGCGAAGAAGGCATACATGCCGCCCTTCGGCTTCGACGGCAGGATGATGCCGTCGAGCTTCGCCAGCGCCTCGTAGGCGATGTCGAGGCCAAGCCTTGCCCGCTCGCGGATTTCGGCCACCAGCGGCTCCCCTTGGCGCAATGCCGCCTCGGCGCCGGCCTGCACGAAGGCAGCGGTACCGCTGTTGGCATATTGCGTCATGGCAGCAATCTGGTCAGCGACACCGGTCGGATGCGACAGCCAGCCAATGCGCCAGCCGGTCATCGCCCAGGCCTTGGAGAAGGAATTGACCACCAGGACACGATCGTCCTCCTCGGCGATCTGCAACATGGAAGGCGCGACCTCACCGTCGAAGTAGAGGCGGCCATAGACCTCGTCGGAGACGATCCAGATGCCGGTGCGGCGCGAGAAATCGAGCAGCGCCTGCAACTCCTCGCGCGTCGCGGTCCAACCCAACGGGTTGCTTGGTGTCGACAGGAAGATAGCGCGTGTGCGGGCATCGCAACGTGCGAACACGGCGTCGAGATCGAGCCGCCATTCGCCATCGAAGGCCAGCGCCACCGGGCGTGGCTCGCCGCCGACCAGATGGATGGCGTTGTGGATGTTGGGCCATTGCGGCTCGATATAGACGGCGTTGGTGCCGACATCGACCAGCAGTTCCATCGCCAGCATCACGGCATGCATGCCGCCGGGCGTCACGGTCGAACGCTCGACCGCAATGTGCCGTCCATGCAGCCGGCTCTGATAGTCGGAAAGCGCGGTCGTCAGCGAACCCAGGCCACGCATATTGGGAATATAGAAGGTCTGGCCGGCATCCAGCGATGCCTTGGCGGCGTCGATGATGAAGCTGGGCGTGACCATGTCGCCTTCGCCGTACCAGAGAGGAATGACATCACCGAGGCTCTGCGCCTTGGCGGCCAGCTGGGCGATGTTTTCGGTGCGCAGGTCCTGGATCTGCGGGCGGATGCCCTCGAGCGGCGGAAAGGGCCGGACATTCGCCGGATAGGCGGATGCGCCGCTTCTGCTCAAGGTCATATGGCAGTTCCTCCCGAAGACACGCCGGCCAAAGACGCGCCGGAACGAGGGCCGGCACACACAGCGCATCCAGCCTCATCAACGGGTTTAATAACGCATGAAACAGTATACTGTTCAAGCCTAAAATTTTTTATCCACCCGCTTGCGCTTCTTGCAAAATACGCGCTAGCTTCAGCGAAATTCGCCGTTTTTGGCCTTTCTTATCGCTTGCGGGTCGTAAAGTTCGGGCCGCATACATCGAGAAATCGGCTTTAAACAGTATACTGAATGCGGAGAGGTCTGATGTCTGACGAAAGGCCGTTCAAAGGCTCCGGCGGCAGTCTGCGCGCCCAGATCTATGAAGACATCCGCGATCGCATCCATCGCGGCGCCCTGGGCGCCAACGACCGGCTGGTCGATGTGGAGATCGCAGGCAACCTCGGCGTATCCCGCATGCCGGTACGCGAAGCCCTGCTGCAGCTCACGCATGAAGGCTATCTCGTCGGCACCACCCGCGGCTTCATGTTGCCGACGCTGACACCGACCGATGTCGCCAACATCTTCGAAGTGCGGCGCTGCCTCGAGCCCCGGGCTGCCGCCCATGCGGCCCGTACGCTCGACGCAGCCGGCATGGAGCGGTTGGCCGCCGCACTGAAGGATGCCGAGCATGCCGTCGCGACCGCCGATGCCGAACTCCTGTTCCAGGCCAATGTCCGCTTCCGCCGCTCGTGGCTGGAAGCCGTCGACAACGACCGGCTGGCCTCGGCCATCGCCCGTTTCGCCGACCACGTGCAGGTCGTGCGCCTCGGCACGCTGACGCATCAGCCGACGCAGACGATCGTGCTTGCCGGCATGCGCAGGCTCTACGACGCCTTCGCAAACCGCGACTCGATGGCTGCCTTCGACCATATGACCACCTTCATCCAGCATGCAGAGGAGCGCTTCGTCGCGCTCACCAAGGCACTGGAATCCGCCGCTGACGAAGGCCGGCGCCCGCAGGGACAATCCTTATGATCAAGCCACATCCGCTCAAGGGCCCGAACAAGTTCAAGCTCGGGGTCTTCTCCATGAACGCCGATGGCGGCCTGGCGATGACGACGGCTCCAGAGCGGTGGCGTGCGCGCTGGGACGACAACCTCAATGCTGCCCGTATCGCCGACAGCGCGGGGCTCGAGTTCCTGCTGCCGATCGCGCGCTGGCGAGGTTTCGGTGGCGTGACCCATGCCCGCGAATGGTCGTTCGAGACCTTTACCTGGGCGGCCGGCCTCGCGACGGCGACGGAAAACATCGCCCTGTTCATGACCGTGCATGTGCCGCTGGTCCACCCGCTGCAGGCCGCCAAGGCACTCGCCACCGTTGACCATATCTCCGGCGGCCGCGCCGGGCTCAACATCGTCTGCGGCTGGAATCCGGACGAGTTCGCCATGTTCGGCCAGACCGTCGGCGAGCGCACCTACGATCAGGCAGAAGAGTGGATCACCATCATCGAACGCGCCTACAAGTCGCGCGAGCCGTTCGACTTCGCCGGCGAATTCTATGACCTGAAGAGCGTGGTGAGCCGGCCGGCCAGCCTGCAGGCGCCACGCCCGGTGACGATGAATGCCGCCTTCGGTGCTCCCGGGCGCAACTATGCGGCACGCCATTGCGACTATCTGTTCTCGACCTTCTCGGAGATCTCGGAAGGCCGCGCCCATGTCGTCGACATCGCCAACCGTGCCGCCGAAGTCGGCCGCGATGTCGGCGTCTATACGGTTTGCCACGTGGTCTGCCGCGAAACGCAGCAGGAGGCGGAGGACTATTATCGCCGTTATGCGCTCGAACTCGCCGACAAGGGTGCCGTCGACGAGCATATGAGGAAGAAGAAGGAATTCGCCCATTCGCATGACGACAAGGCGTTCACCGAATACCGGCAGCGTTTCGCCGGTGGTGCCGGCACCTACCCGCTGGTCGGTACACCGGAAAAGATCGTCGACGACCTGATCCGCATCATGGAGCAGGGTTATGCGGGTGCCGCACTCTCCTTCGTCAACTACACCTACGACCTGCCGTTCTTCTGTGACCGCGTGCTGCCGCTGATGCGACAGGCCGGGCTGAGGATGAACTGATGGACGTTGCAACCGGCTTGCCGCCCGCGCACGGCACGGTCGACCCGCGCGGCTTCAAGCAGGGCATGCGTGCGATGGCCGGCGCTGTCGCGATCCTCGCCGCCGAGGATACCGAGCATGGCTGTTTCGGACTGACGGCAACCGCCGTCTGTTCGTTCAGCGCCGAGCCGCCTTCGCTGCTCGCCTGCGTGCACAAGAACAGCACCTTCGCTTCGTTGACCCGGCAGGACATGGCCTTTTCCGTCAACCTGCCGGCGCCAGATCAGGAAAATGTCGCGCGTGTCTTCGGCGGCATGACGACGGCCAAGGGCGTAGCGCGTTTCTCGGCAGGCTCATGGGTTCGCGGCGAAGCCGGGGCGCCCTTGCTGGTCGGCGCCCGCGCGGTATTCGAGTGCCAGGTTGGCGAGATCATCGCACGCGCCTCGCACCTGATCCTGATCGGGCTGGTGACCAAGGTGACTCTCGACCGCGTCGAGCGCGAGCCGATCTTCTACGCCCATGGGCGCTTCATCACCGTAAACGCATCGGCCCCGGAATCGGAATCGATTCCCGGAAAGCTCGATGCGCAGGTTCTACAGCGTTAGCGCGCCCTTTGCGCTCTAACGGCCAATAACGGAGATCAGTCGATGTCCCCTGTCCTGTCCGGTCGATTGAAGACCCGGCTCGCTGCCAACGAACAGCTCGGCCTTGTCTGGCTGACGCTCGGCCATGCCTCGATCACCGAGATGGCGGCCCATTCCGGCGCCGACGCACTTGTGATCGACCTGCAGCACGGGCTGTGGGATCGCCGTTCGCTGGAGACGACGGTCGGTATCGCCGCCGGCACGGCTCCGGTGATCGCGCGCGTGGCGGACAGTTCCACGACGGCGATCGGCAATGCGCTGGATGCCGGCTGCGACGGTGTGCTCGTGCCGCTGATCGAAAGCCGCGAGCAGGCCGAGCAGGCGATATCCGCCGCCCGCTTTCCGCCGCACGGTCATCGCTCCGGCGGCGGCGTGCGGCCGCTCGCCATGGGTTTCGGTACCTATCTCGAACGGGCGGGCCATGTCGCCGTCGGCCTGATGATCGAGACCGCCGCCGGGGTCGACCAGGCCGAGGCGATCATCACCACGCCCGGACTGGACTTCGTGCTGATCGGCACCGGCGATCTCGGCATCTCCTACGCAGCGCGAGGCCGGGGCAGCGATGCCACAGAAGCAGGTTGCCTGCGCGTGAAGGAGGCCTGTGCAAAGGCCGGCATCCCGTGCGGCATCTTCACCGGCAATGTCGACAAGGCCCTCGAGCGGCGCGCCGAGGGGTACCACCTCGTGGTGCTTGCGTCTGATGTCGACGTGGTGCGTGACGCCTTCAACGGCGTGGTGCGCGACTTTGCCGGAGCGGCATAATGAAGGCCCCCTTTCGCGAACGGCTCGGTTTCGACGGCGCCAACGGCCAGGTGCTTGATGAGAACCGTCGCTACATGCTGATGCGGCCAGAGGCGCTGATGGGGATGTTCCGTCGGCTCGATGATGAAACCCGACAGAAGACCCTGGATGCGCTCGCGGCTTCGGTGATCGAAATGGGCGGCGACAGCGCGCGAGCCTACAAGGCACATGGTGGCGGTGATGTCGACGCCTTGCTGGCAACGGTGGCCAACACCGCGCCCGATCTCGGCTGGGGTGCCTGGTCGTTCGCGCGCGGCGGCGACAGCATTGAACTCACCGTCCGCAACAGCCCGTTCGCGGCAGGCTACGGCTCCGCTTCAAAGCCTGTCTGCCATGCCATCGCCGGCATGGCGACGGCGGTCGGTCGCATGGTGCTGGACAGCGACGATGTCGTGGCGCGCGAAACCGAATGCGTCGCCTGTGGCGCCGCGGCATGCCGCTTCGAGGCGCGCCCGGTCTGAGGTTTTAGCTTTCCAGCAATATCCGGGTCAGCGGATGCGTGGCATCGGCCAGGCCATCGATGACGCTGAAATGATGGCGGTCCGGCTCGGCATAAAAACCTGTCGAAGCTCCTAGTCCGGTCCAGATGTTGGCGAGCAGTTCGGACTGGCGGATGAATTCCGCGCGTTCGCCGCCACCGACCCAGCAGACCAGCCGCGCGCCATCCATCGGCAGCAGCAAGGCGGGGCTCTCGACAGCGGCTTCCGCGGCATCGATCTTCAGCGTCCTGTTCATCCCCGTCTGCATGATCGGCCGCAGATCGTGCACGCCGGACAGCGAGACCGTGTTGACGACGCGGCGCCGCACGGCCTCCGGCAAGGGTGACGTCGCCGAGATCATGCGCGTGACCAGATGACCGCCGGCGGAGTGCCCGGTCAGGCGGATGTCGCCATCGACCAGCTCCGCCGCTTTCGTTATCGCAGCGCCGATTTCGGCCGAGATCTGGCCGATACGCGCCTCGGGAGCCAGCGTGTAGGACGGCATCGCCACCGCATGGCCGCTTTCAACGGCGCCGCGCGCCAGATGTGACCAGAAGCTCTTGTCGAGCGCCATCCAGTAACCGCCATGCACAAAGACGACGAGCCCCTTCGGCGTGCCTACCGGCAGGAACAGGTCGAGCCGGTTGCGTGTTCCCGGACCATAAGCGATGTCGAGCTGCGCGCGGCCGGAGGCCGTCAGCTCGTCGCGATAGGCTGCCGCCGGTGCCACCCAGGCCTCTGGCCAACGGTCGCCGCCAGCAATGTTGGCGCCATTGGTGTAGGCATTGTCCCAGTCGACGATCTTGTGAACGACCATGTTCGCTGTCCCTTCCCTACCGGCTGCGGCCGGCATCCTCGACCTCTACCATAGGCAAGCGCCGGGCCAGTGCAACGATAAACTTTATGCTTGAAATAACTTTGGCGCTATGCGAGCGTTTCCCTCAGCGGAACGGATGGAGACGCTGCAGGGCTGCTCCTACCGCCGCAGAACAAGGCCCCACCAAGATGGCCGGCGCAGACCTTACGGAAGCTGGGAGATCGAACGAGATGCTTGGGCCGACGGCGCATACCGACACGTTTGCACGAGACAATCTCCCGCCTCCGGACCTTTGGCCGGACTTCCTGCTCGACGGCTTCGACTATCCCGACCACATCAATGCCGGTGTCGAACTGACCGACCGCATGGTCGAAAAGGGCTTCGGCGACCATACCGCGCTGATCGGCAACGGCCGCCGCCGCACTTACAAGGAGCTGGCCGACTGGACCAGCCGGCTGGCCCATGCGCTGGTCGAGAACTACGGCGTCAAGCCGGGCAACCGGGTGCTGATCCGCTCGGCCAACAACCCGGCCATGGTGGCCTGCTGGCTTGCCGCGACCAAGGCCGGTGCCGTGGTGGTCAACACCATGCCGATGCTGCGCGCTGGCGAGCTTGCCCAGATCATCGACAAGGCCGAGATCACGCTGGCGTTGTGCGATACCAGGCTGATGGAAGAGATGGTGGCCTGCGCCAAGCAGAGCAATTTCCTGAAGCAGGTCATCGGTTTCGACGGCACCGCCAACCATGATGCGGAACTCGACCGCATCGCGCTCGACAAGTCGGTGCGCTTCGATGCGGTCAAGACCGGGCGCGACGACGTCGCCCTGCTCGGCTTCACCTCCGGCACCACCGGCATGCCGAAGGCGACGATGCATTTCCACCGCGACCTTCTCATCATCGCCGACGGCTATGCCCGCGAGGTGTTGAGCGTGACGCCGGAAGACGTCTTCATCGGCTCGCCGCCGCTCGCCTTCACCTTCGGCCTCGGCGGGCTGGCGATCTTCCCGCTGCGCTTCGGCGCGGCCGCGACCCTTTTGGAGAACGCCTCGCCGCCCAACATGGTCGAGATCATCCAGACCTACCGCGCCACCGTCTGCGTCACCGCGCCGACCGCCTATCGCGCCATGCTGGCGGCGATGGACAAAGGCGCCGACCTGTCCTCGCTGCGCGCCGCCGTCTCGGCCGGCGAAACGCTGCCGGCCCCGGTCTACG
>WPCJ01158812.1_pt1 | contig 11044 bp, 14 predicted proteins | sample 5399831 | NCBI WGS metagenome assembly WPCJ01 (sample SAMN12869470, study PRJNA574797) | sludge metagenome | isolation source: wastewater treatment of pH10 | place: China:Beijing | collected 2019-05-20 | reverse complement strand
GGGCCCTGGAGCGTTTCCGTTTTTCATGGAAACGCGGAAACGCTCCAGGTTTTTGTTTTCGTCGCAGAAAGGACGCGGTTGCCATGCACGGATCGTTCGACACAGTGGACAACAACCTGCTGCGCGCGTTGAGGCCGGATGACTGGGCCATCCTGCAACCGCATCTGGAAGACTGGTCGGCACAATCGGGGGCGCTGATCCACGAGCCCGGCGACACGGTTCGGCATGCCTATTTTCCGCGCGGCCCGAGCCTGATCTCGTATCTCGTCGTCCTGCGCGACGGTCGCGGCATCGAGACGGTGCTGGTCGGTCGTGAGGGAGCCGTCGGTGGCATCGTCAGCCAGGGGCGACTGCCGGCCTATGCCCGGGCCGTGGTTCAGGTCGGCGCCTCGTTCTGGCGGATCGACGTGCAGGACCTCGAGCAGGCGAAGTCACAGTCGCCGAACCTGCGGCACCTGCTGACACGCTACGCCGACTGCCTGCTGGCGCAGATCTTCCAGTCGGTGGCTTGCAACGCGGCGCACACGATCGAACAACGCACGGCCAAATGGCTGCTCGCCGCCATGGACCGGACCGGCAGGCACGACCTGACGCTGACGCAGGAGCATCTTGCCGCCATGCTGGGGGTCGGGCGCAGCTATCTCGCCCGCGTCTTCCACGATATGCGCGGCGAAGGCATCATCGAGACGAAGCGTGGCCACGTCGTCGTGCACAAGAAGAGCCGGCTGCGCTCGATCGCCTGCGAGTGCAATGCCGCCGTCACCCGGCATTTCGACGACGTGCTGACAGGGGTCTACCCGAACGGCCAGGAAGAAGCGGAAAAACGCTGAAGACGGACGTCAGCCGGCGCGACGTTTTTTGAACCGATTGGCAGCAGGCTGGTTATTCCAAAGACTTCATCGAAGTGCTCCCAACTGCGCTGCCAGGTTCTTTTCCCGGCAGCGCTTCTTTTTGGAACGGCAGCCGGGCTGGCCAGTTTCAACAAGACTGGTGGTCAGTCCCTCCGACCACCAGAGCGCGAGCGCCGGCCCGGTATGTCCACACTCCTTACCGGGTCGGTACGTGCGGCGCCGGCGAGCCGACCTGTCCGCAAAGTTTCATGAAGCACGCTCAACCGCATACACTCAGGGCTTCTGTCCGGCGAAGCGGCGTGCTTCGTTGCGACGGTTAAGCGACACCATGCCGTCGGTCGCTTTCGATCGGCTGAGCCCGGTCATGGTCTGGCCGTCCGCCTGCGCCGGAACGCCGGTGAACACGTGATAGACGGTCCAGGTCTGATCGATCTCGATACGCCGGCCATATTGGCGGTCCGCGCCTTCGGGCAGTTGCGCCCCACCTTCATTGTCCCAGACGCCAATCGCAAGCGATTGCCGTTCCTGTACGGTGTCGTTGATACGGGCGTTCATGGTGATAACGTTCCTCGAAATTCTAGCCAGAGCGTTTCGCCTCAGCGGAAGCGCGGAAGCGCCCTGTTTGTTTTTAACGCAATTCCGAACGCAAAACCGCTGCGCACTTTTGCTGGAATTGCTCTGGCGCACAGCGAACCGGAATGGAGCGTGTTGCCCTCGCCATCGGTGATCGAGAAGGCGTCCGGCTGCTGGGGCATGCTCAGGCGTTGCGAGAGATGCCACGCAATCTCCTGGGCCTCAGCCAGATCGGCGGCTTCCGCGATCTCGCGGCCGACGACGGCATGCGCGTCGTCGACCTCCCGGGTGCGGTAGAACTCGATCACAATTTTCATCGCCGATGCTCTCTCCGTTCCGGGGTTTGCTTCGAACTGTCCGGCCTTGCCTTGTCGCGCAGGGCATCGTTGCCGCCCGCAGCGGGTTTGCCGAACGGACTTTCAGGTTTGGGCAGGCGCTTGTCCTGCTTCGGCTTTCTGATCTCGCGATTGCTGCGTTGCTGTCCTTTGGCCATGGCTGAATGTCCTTTCGATGAGAGTGGCGCCGTCCTCAGCAGGCGCCATGCGCACCGGTTCGAGATGATCTTGCGTGGTTACCCGCTCGTAGCGCTCATCATCATTGCGGATGCGGTATTGCGGCGAGCCACCCTGCGGAGGAAGCGTGCCGGTGACGTGGTAGATGTCTTCGGTTTTCGGAAATGTACCGAAGTTGCCCTTCAGCCGGACCGCCTGCCCGACCGAGAACAGATGCGTAAGGGTTTCCCGGCGTGCCGGACGAGCCAGGCGGTGAAGACTATTTGCTACGGTCATGAGTTACTTTGGTCCTTTTCCAACGCGGCATCGAGGTCCGCGGGATTGATCTGAAACATCCGGCGCGTCGAGCTGGCTGCGGCGCATCGAAACCAGGCAGCAGGAAGTTCGAAGAGAAGTCTACGACAGTCTGTCTGCTGCGGTTGATCATGGTGTTGGTCTCCGCAGGAGCAGGCTGATGCGTGCCCGGGATCGGCATCATCCGAACGGGTGCGACCACTGGCACTGCCAGTACATCCGTGGTCAGCGTCAGCGCTCGTTCCGTTCAGATGAAGCGATACGTCGCGCCGGTCCGGCGCATGAACGTTCGCTATAGATAATTTGGTGGTAAATGGCGGATCTCTGACACCGCGAAGCCAGTTGGCCAAATCAACGAGGTTTACCTATGCACCGCGATTAAGTTCTAAACAAGGCACAACCGGAAAATTACTCCCATTTTTTCTTCAAAAATAGGTGTTATTTTTTGGCTTTTTTCGTTAAAAATTTTTGCAACCAAAAATAATCAATAACATTTTGATGTTTTATTCAGCTATATAAACAATGAGATGGCTGATTTCTTTCTTGGAAAAGACCAACAACAGTAGCTTCCCCCTTCCGGTCGACGCGCGAAACCTCGAGTGCCAGCGCATACACCCAGTGAAGATTAGCCTCGCTTTCACCAGCACAAGGGCGTAGGGTGCGACATCGGCGGCCGTTTCAAGGGCGCTGTCGATTGAGGGCGGCCACCGTGCCCTAGCCCCAACAAGGGAGGACATCCCGTCTTCCGCCTGTATCGCGTATTCTGGCCATCCTGCAGACGACTTCCCCCCGGGGAGTGGCCGTGATTTTTCATAACGAGCATCAAAGAAAGAGGCCTGCCTAGGCCAAGCCGGCGATAGCCCACGCGGCCATCAAGCCACCGACATCCGTCCACCCCGGCAGGACGACATGCATTCAGATAGAGCAACCGAACTCGAAGAGGCCGACGTAAGGGAAGGCATTTTCAGCATCGGAGACTTCACCGGACGCAACGCGAGGACATTTCCATGACCAACTATTCGACGCATGCAAAAGCGATCAATCACTACAGCTACCTGCTGGGAATGCTGACATTTGCAGCATCCATCGTCGTCGTTTCCTATTTCGTACTTTATGAGCTGGTGTAGGGGGTCACAGGGGCGTCCCGGAACGAGACCGGAACGCTCCAGGGGCGGGAGAGATTGGCATGACGCAGGAGCGCAACGCACGAGATGCCCGCATCGTCAAACGCGCGGCCGAAATCTGGTCCGCGGAAGGTGGGCCTATGAACCGGCATGAGGCGCAATGGCTGATGGCCATGCGGCAGGTTGACGACGAAGACCTGGGTATCCACGTGTCGACGCCAGAATCTGCCGGAACCCTGGCCCCGGACAGCCTGAGACATCGCGATGCCCTGGAACCATTCGGCCCTGCGGCTATCGATGAGGAAACCAGCAGGTCAGCCAAAGCCGCTTCCGGGCTTCCTGCAGCCATCAGGGTCGCCAGATGGTTTTTCGCGCGACGCTGACATGGGCGTGGGCGAAGGAGCAGGCCATGGCGATATCGTGCCTATCTTATCCAGGCGGACGCTTGGCGAGCTCTTCATCAGGACTATCCGGCCGCGTCTGATGCAGTGTCGGCAAGGGATTGAAATTCTCCGGTTCGATCGCTGCCAGTTGCTCGGCGACACGATCCCGCAACGGCCGGCACTCAACGATGCACCCCTGCGCACGTGCCGCCACGATAAAGGCGTCATAGGCAGACCGCGGTGTACACCAGCCTAGCCTGGCTTTCTCCGCCAGATGGGCGGCATTGCGGTACAGCTCGCACTCCTTGTCCGGCCATGCCATCGAAATGGCTTTGACCACGTCGTTCAGTCTTGCAATGTTGAGTTCGTAGCCGCGGGCAGTGCGAAAAGTCAGCGGCGTGAACGCGCTCATGATGGCGCTCCCGTTGCACGCAACAATTCGCCGGCTATCGATCTGCGTCCGAGATAGGCGTCGAGGCTCTCCCGGATCTCGGCTTCGTCTGTCACCCCTTGCGTGAAAAGATCCATCGTCGCACGAGCAAGGTCGACGGCCGCGGCACTGTCGGAATGAAAGCCGCGCTCGAGGCAAACGGAATCATAGATTTCCTTGAGGAATTTCAGATCGTCAGGATACGCGATACCACCGAAATGGTGAGGGACCGCCATGGCCTCCTCCCTTCGTGCTGGGGCGGAAGCGCATGAGTGCGCTCACAGTCGGCGATGCCCTGGTTAACTATCGCCGATGATGGAAATATGCGCCGGTTTGCAAAAGCCGTCTGTCCACAAGTGGACACAAGTGGTCACGTATGAAGACAATATAATCTCTGAAATATCAATTACTTACATAATCTTGTGTCGACTGATGCGCATTTTGTTGCGACACGTCCCCCCAACTGGCCGAAATGAGGCTTGCTGCGGCGAACATGTTCACGGGCCACCGCTCTGGAAGGCAGTCGGCAAAGCGGGCGCGTTATTGCAGTTGGATGTGAAACAACGACACAAGCTCCGCAACGGTCTTTTCCGGTCGCACGCCTGCAAACTCGAAGCCGAGGGTCAGGTAGAACCGGCAAGCGGCGATATTGTCGAGGTCAGTTGTCAGCTCCACCCCTGACAAATGTTTCGACCGAGCCCACTGAATGGCGGTTGCCATCAAAGCCGTCCCGACACCAAGGCGGCGATGCCCGTGCTCAACCGCAAAGTCGGCGATCCGGGCCAGCGACGCCGACACACGCTCGATTGCGATCAACCCGACAGGACGACCTGAGCAAATCGCGATGTACAAGGCAGCATCATGGGCGAGCAAAAACCTGGCAACGGAGCGGCGGTCAAAAGAATGTAGATGCTGCCTTTCATCAATTGGCCGGATTGCAGGTATCCGGGAGCCTGGACGAGCCATTTCGACGACAAGCTCTCCCCTCGTCGACCAGGAGAAATCGCATTTCTCAAGTGCCGCCATATCGCCAGGACGGGCCTCGCGAATCTCCATCATCGTGCCTCGAACTGCCCTGCTACCGCGTGAGCCTAGAGTACCTCGCCCAGCCGCCGTGTTTCGAAGGCAGCTCGGCGCAGAAAGGATTTTGCCATGGTTCCCTTCGCGGCCTACGGCAATGTGTAGGCGATGACGTAGTCGCCCGGCTTGGTGCCGACCGAGCCGTGGCCGCCGGCGACCATCACCACATACTGCTTGCCGCTGGCGGTGGCGAAGGTCATCGGCGTGGCCTGGCCGCCGGCCGGCAGCCTTGCCTGCCAGAGCTGCCTGCCGGTGGTGACATCATAGGCGCGCAGATAGTCGTCCACCGCGGCGCCCAGGAACGCCACGCCGCCGCGCGTCAGCATCGGCCCGCCAATGCCGGGAACGCCAAGCTTGAACGGCAGCGGCAGCGGCGTCATGTCGGTGACCGTGCCGTTCTTGTGCTTGTAGGCGATCTTGCCCGACTTCAGGTCGACACCGGCGACATAGCCCCAGGGCGGCGCCTGGCAGGGAATGCCGAGCGGACCGAGGAAGGGGCCCATATAGACGCCGTAGGGAGCGCCTTCGTTGCGGTTCAGCCCCTGCTCGCTGCCCTTCTCGTTGCTGCCCTTCGGCGGGATATCGGCGCGGGGCACCAGGCGCGAGGTGAAGGCGAGATAGGTCGGCATGCCGAACATGATCTGCCGTTCGGGATCGACGGCGACGCTGCCCCAGTTGAAGACGCCGAAATTGCCGGGATAGACGATGGTGCCCTTGAGCGAAGGCGGCGTGTAGCGGCCCTCGTAGTTCAGGCGATGGAAGTTGATGCGGCACATCATCTGGTCGAACAGCGAGACGCCCCACATGTCCTTCTCCTGCAGCGGCGGCGGCGAGAAGGTCAGGTCGGAGATCGGCTGCGTCGGCGCGGAGAAATCCTCCGGGATGGCGCCGCCCGGCGCCGGAATCTCGCGCACCGGGATGATCGGCTCGCCGGTGCGGCGGTCGAGCACGTAGATGTCGCCCTGTTTGGTCGGCCCGACCAGCGCCGGTACGATGGTGCCGTCCGCCCTGGTCAGGTCGAACAGCACGGGCTGCGCCGGCACATCCATGTCCCAGAGGTCGTGATGCACGGTCTGGCGCACCCAGCGCAGCTTACCGGTGAGGATGTCGAGCGCGACGATCGAGGACGAGAAGCGCTCGACATTTTCGCTGCGGCCCATGCCGAGCTGGTCGGGCACCTGGTTGCCGAGCGGAATGTAGACCAGCCCCAGCCGCTCGTCGACGCTGAACACCGACCAGCTGTTCGGCGAGTTGGTGGTGTAGGTGGCGCCTTCCGCGATCGGCCTGGTGTCGTCGGGATTGCCGGAATCCCAGTTCCACAGCAGCGCGCCGGTGCGGATGTCGAAGGCACGGATGACGCCGGACTGCTCCTGCGTCGAATAGTTGTCGTTGACCGCACCACCGATGATCAGCTTGTCGTCGACGGCGACCGGCGGCGAGGTCGAATAATAGTAGCCGGCCGGATTGTATTTCATGCCGGCTTCCAGATGCAGGGCACCCTTGTCGGCAAAGCTCTCGCAGACCTTGCCGCTGGCCGCGTCGAGCGCGATCAGCCTGGCGTCGGAGGTCGGCAGATAGACACGCGCGGCACAGGGCTGGCCGGCGGCGACGCGCGTGTCGAGCCAATAGGTGACACCACGGCAGGTCTGGTGCTGGCGGTCCGGATTGAGGCCCGGTTTGGCGTCGAACTTCCACTTTTCCTTGCCGCTCTCGGCATCGAGCGCGATGGCGAGGTTGTGCGGCGTGCACAGATAAAGCGTGTCGCCGACCTTCAGCGGCGTGACCTGGTAGGTGGTCTCGCCGATATCGTCGGGCAGCTTGACGTCGCCGGTCTGATAACGCCAGGCTTCCTTCAGGCTGGCGACATTGGCTACATTGATCTGGTCAAGCGGCGAGTAGCGCTGGCCGAACTGCGTGCGGCCATATTGATGCCAGTCGCCGGGCGGCACGAGATTGCCGAGCGAGGCAACGGCGGCACCCTCCTTCGGCAGTTCGCCTGCGACATCGTGCGGATCGGTGGTCATCGAATAGCCCGCGACCACGATGGCCGCCAGCACCGGGATGGCCAACGGCCATGGGCTGGCCAGGCTGCCGTCCGCCGTGCGCAACGGACGACGCACCCAGGGCGTGAGCAGCCAGAGCCCGATCAGGATGATGAGGCCGCCGCGCGGGCCGAGCTGCCACCAGTCGAAGCCGACTTCCCAGATCGCCCAAGCCAATGCGGCGATCACCAGCAGCGCATAGACCCAGAGCGCAAGCGGGCTGCGCCTGTACAGCAGCAACGCCACCACGAGGAAGACGACGCCGATGGCGAGATAGGCGGGACTGCCGTCCAGCATGACAAGCCAGATGCCGCCGGCACCGAGCAGAAGACCAAGCAATGCGAGCAGGAGCGATGTGACGATGATCATGGCGCCGTCCTGAAATGCGGACTGTTGAACTCTTGGAACCCCGCGACCCGAAGCGAGCTTAACCCGTTCTTGCGATTGGTCAAAGGTGTGCGGTGACCGCGCCGCCATGGCCGGTCCTCATGATCCTGGACAGTTGCTGCCAGGTCCGAAGCCGCCAACCGGCATTCGGAGCTTTCACAGCGCGTGCGATGGATGGATCTGTTGCGCTGGCCCTTGAGCCGGACCTACGCTTTGCCGGCTTTCCTGGCGCGCGCCTTTGGCTTTGCGGCCTTGCTCTCAACGACAGCCACGGCTTCCTGGGCGAGCCGGGCCTGCCGCAGCCTTTCGGTCTTGGCCAGGCGCTGAGCCAGTTCGTCGTTGATGATCGCCTTTGCGGCTTTCGACGTGGTGTCGTCCTTCGACTCCGTCCGGGTCGGCTTCGGCTTGAACACATCGTTGGGAATGGATTTGTTCATCTCGGTCTCCGCTGGAGCAATTCCAGAAAAAGTGTGTAGCGGCTTCCGTCCGGAGTTGCGTAAAAACAAACATTTCGGGCATTTCCGCGTTTCCGTGGGAAACGGAAACGCGCTGGTGAAAGAAAACAAACATTTGGAGCTTTTCCGCGTTTCCGTGGAAAACGGAAACGCGCTGGTGAAAAATGAAAAAAGGCCGGGCGAACCCGACCTTCTCCAAAAGTCATCTCGATGGCCGTTGCCAGTACATCCGTGGTCAACAGCCAGAAATGACCTGTCTCAGATCGCCTGCAGATTATCGGCAGAGCTTTTGCCGGTCTTGCGATCGGCGACGACGTCGAAATTCAGCTTCTGTCCTTCGGCGAGACCGCGCATACCGGCGCGTTCCACTGCCGACACGTGGACGAAGACATCGTTCGAACCGTCGTCCGGCGCGATAAACCCGAAGCCTTTGGTAGAATTGAAGAACTTTACTGTTCCGGAAGCCATTAGAATTTCCTTTCAATTGACATAGAAATTCGCCGCCCGGCATCATGTCGGGCGCCGTAGTTTTCGAAATTGAGAGGAAGATCGGTCAGGCGCCGAAACGCCAAAACAAGCTCAACAGGCAACATCGATTTGAAATACTTAGAACGATTTTGCAGCAAATACAAGGTGCGAGGAAAATATTTGAATTAGACATGGACAGCGGAGTGCCAGGAGCGCATGTTTTTCCGGGGCCAAACCTCCGGATGACGGGAGCCAATGATGCCTTCGTTCTATGCTGCAAGCAGAGACGCCCTGTTCCGGTTTGGTCGCGACCTTCGAGTCCTGCCGAAGGAAGAACCGGTTGCCGAAATGCCGACAATCGTGGCTCGGTCAACTATGGCAACAGGGCGGTGCCGCGACAACGATGCCTCGGGCGCAGCACGACGCGCCAGGGAGATGATGGAACGCAATCACCTGATCTGAGGGCATCTGATCTGAGCCATCTGATCTGAACGCATCTGATCCGCAGGCTCGCCGGAAGCGCAGGTCAAAACCGGAAATAGCCGCCGATCAGGATCGAGTTCGAATATTCGACCGGCTTGCCGTCGGCGAGCACGAGCCGGAGCACACGCACGACGGGGTGGCCCGCCTCGATGCCGGCAAAGGCAGCCTCCTCCGCCGTGGCCGACGACTGGATGAACTGCTCGCGGCCGATGACGAGCCCATCGATGCCGTGCAGGTGCTGCAGCTCGCGATAGAGCGAACTGCGTTCCAGGTCGGCTGGCCGTATCCCCAAAAGAAGGTTCTGCGGAATGACCGAGCGCTGCTGCACGACCGGGCGGCCATCGAGCAGCCTGAGCCGGCAGATCTCGCCGACGGTATCGCCGAGCTTGACGGAAAGCGCGCGGGCGTCAGCCAGCCCGGCCCGCGCCTCGCCCAGACGCAGCAATTTCGTGGTCAACCGAAAGCCTGCCTCGCGGGCGGCTGTCGGCAGGTCGACGATGGTGTCGTGCGACAGCGCGATGGAGCGGCCGCGATAGAGCGAGTTGCGGCCCTGGTTCTTGGCGATCAACCCCTCGGCCTCGACGATCGACAGCGCCTTGCGCAGCGTGCGGCGCGTCACCTTGAAATAGCGCGCGAGTTCGGTCTCGGAGGGCAGCGGTTCATTGGCCTGCCACAGGCTGTTGCCGAACTCCGTGGCGAGCGCGCGGGCGATGCGCACATGGACCGGTTCCTGGGCGGTCACCGCGCCCGGGCCCCGACATTGCGCACCAGCACCGACGCGATGATGATGAGGCCGGTCAGCACATCCTGCATGTAGTTGGGAATGCCGAGGATGGTCAGCCCGTTGGCGACGACGGCGATGATCGCGGTGCCGAGCAGGGTGCCGGCGGCGCTTGGCTGGCCGTCTCGGAATGCGGTGATGCCGAGATAGACGGCGGCATAGGCCTGCAGCAGGAAACCATTGCCGCCGGTAGGATGGGCGCTGCCGAGCTTCGCCGTCAGCAGCAGGCCGGCGGCGGCGGCCATGGCGGAGCACAGGCCAAAAGCCTTGATGGTGGTCGGCACGACGGGAACGCCGGTGAGGCGTGCGGCTTCGCGGTTGCCGCCGAGCGCCAGCATGCGCCTTCCGAGCTCAGTCCAGTCCAGCATCAGCGTCACGAACAGCACCGCGCCCAGCGCCCACAGCGTCGGCACCGGAATACCGGCGAGATAGCCGCGGCCGAGATCGCGGAATGCGGGCGGTATGTTGCCGAACAGCGTGGCACCCGCGCTGAGCCAGAAGGTGAAGCCGCCGATGATGGTTCCCATGGCCAGGGTCATGATGAAGCTCGGCACCCGCCAGGCGGAAACAACGAGGCCATTGACACAGCCGACCGCGAAGCCGGCGGCAAGCGTGACGGCGATGGTGGGCAAGATGCTCCAGCCCTGGCCGAACAGATAGACGCTGGTGATGCCGGCCATCGAGACGACGGCACCGATCGAAAGATCGAACTCGGACACCGCCATCACGAAGACCACGCCGAGCGCGACGATGGCGAGCAGGGCCATCTGCTGCGTGATGTTGATCAGGTTGGAAGGCTGCGCGAACCCTGTCGGCGACAGGATGGAGAACAGGGCGATGATGGCCAGCAGGCCAAACAGCGTGCCGAAGCGCGAGATCAGGCTCATGAATGGCTCTCCTGCTCCGGTGCGGCACGCACGGCGGCCTCGACGATGGTTCGACGGCCAAGATCACGGTTCGGGCTGTCGAGCGTTATGGTGCCACCGGCCATCACCAGCACCCGTCCGGCCAGGGTGACCAGCTCCTCGATATCGGAGGTGGCGAAGACAACAGCGGCGCCCTGCCCGGCGAGGCTCTGGCACAGCGCGTGGATTTCGGCCTTCGAGCGCACGTCGACGCCGCGCGTCGGCTCGTCCAGCAGGTAGAGGCGGCAGGCCGTGCGCACCCAGCGCCCGATCAGC
>WPCJ01312263.1_pt1 | contig 11053 bp, 10 predicted proteins | sample 5399831 | NCBI WGS metagenome assembly WPCJ01 (sample SAMN12869470, study PRJNA574797) | sludge metagenome | isolation source: wastewater treatment of pH10 | place: China:Beijing | collected 2019-05-20 | reverse complement strand
TGTAGCTCCGTCTCTATTATCAGCTCTTTTGAGATATCTGATTTATCAATTAACTTAAGGAATTTTTTAATTGAATTATCATCTTGTAAGCTCTTCACGGCTATTTCAGCTTTCTTTCCTAAAGTAACGGCCGGAATCTTTTTATACTCAATACCTTCTGAATTTACATCTAACTTAGGATTCTCAACATCATATTTCTTCTTAAACCCCTCCTTTTTTAATAACTTATCAAGTTCTAAAATACACTTTTTCTCAATTTCCTCCATTTCATACCTGAGCGAGAAATCTATTTTCCCTTTAACTTCTCTTCCCCAGAAAACAGTTCTATTTATTTCTGAAAATATGCTCCACACGAAATTAATCGGGGCGAATACTGATTTAAAAAAAGGATTCCATTGCCCCTCTTTGTAAAATAAAGTATCAACTATATTGCCATTAATTGAATAAAAATTATCTAATGCGCTTTTTACCATTTGCTCTTGCTCCACAGCAAGCTTTTGAGCAATAAAAGTTTCCAACTCGCCATATTTACTTTTGAGCACTTCTTCCACCTTCGGTTTAGAGCCCTCTTTTTTCAGGACATTACTCCATTGTTCTAATTCTTTTATAAACTCCGGCTCAGGAGTAATTTTTTTTGCTTGCTCAATCAGGTTATTGATATATTCAGGATTAATGAGCTTTGTAGTAACTGAGCCTATGTCCTTTAGCTGCACTTCAAAAACATATTCTTTTATATCTGTTAAAACATTAGCACTGCTTCCGATTTTCTCCATATCAAAATATTTTTTCAGCTCTTCTGATAATTCTTTTTTATTTTCATGATTTAATACTTTGTTAAGATTATTAATTTTTTGGGTAAGATCATTAATTTTATCTTCTAAATTCCCTACCTTAGCCAACTCTTTTAAATCACTCTCCAAAGTTGAAAGCCGAGTGATTTTATTGTTAACTTCCTCAGTAAACTCTTTTAGGTTATCGCTCCAAGCTTGTTTTTCTTGTGCTCTATTATCGCTCTCAGCTGAAGCTGAAAGGATATCTTTTATTGTATTTTTCTTTGTGATATCGCTATAACCAACCAACTTATATAGCTTATTACTTAATGACCGAATTCGCTTAATACTCGAATCAATTTCTTGGAAAAATTTATTTACTTTACCCTCTGAATCTTGTGGTTCATTAGCTTCATCATTACCGTTTTTGACTAGTTCTCTTATTTTCTCTTCTGAAATTTGCTCATTATCCCCTTTGACGATGCCCTCAAAAATATACCCTATATTTTTGGTTTGCAAAGTTTGAGTATCAGTCACCTTAATGAATGCTTTTAGCTTATCTTTCCAAGCTTGAATTTCTTTAATTTTGGAATCAACTTGCCTACCGAACTTATCTAAAACACTATCCCAATTCCTTTTTAATTTTCCTTGCTCAGCATCAACGGCTTTATATAGCTCATATTCCAAACTTTGAATTTGCTCTATATTTTTCTCCCCTTCATTAAGGATTTTTATAAAACTATCTACTAATGCTTGTTTTGAATCTTTCTCATCTGGTAACGTGCTAAGGGCATTCTTCAACCCTTCTAGTTGCATACTTTCATGCTCATGCTTCTCTACAAGACTTTTCAGCTTATTTTCCCAGGCTTGAATGCTTTGAACTTTGGACTTATTCCACCCTCCTATTCCCATATTTGAATAGCTATAAGTGCGGATAGTATATATAAATTCAGGATCAGTCATTAAACTAAGTAGCTTAAATTCCTGCATTACTTCATGGTTATTATATTCTCCATCTATAACTTTTTGGCTGGTAACCTCTTGATTCTGAAGAAACTGCCTAATTTTATCAACATTGATTCCAACCTCTTCAAGATTATGGGCAAGAAGAGCTTTGTTAATAGAACCCAAAAATTCAGCAGTGTTCTTGGGGACATAATTTCTATCAAATTTCTCATTAAGAAAAAAACTATGTGAAAACTGCTTAGAATCTTTTACTAAAGCACTCAGGTCATTCAATAAACTTTTCGTGGTATTTTGGTAATCTTTTAATATTTTATCATCCATAGCTTGCTACTCAATTCTAAATATACCTTTAGAGTATATCATCAATTATGATACGCTCTAATATATTAAACTATATCATATAAGCTATTAATAAATCGTTAATACCTATAAAATATACAAATATTTTTATTAATCGCCCTGAGCTTTAGTAAAACCTGCCATATTATCAAAAACATAAAGTAATTGTATTGTACTAATTTCAACACCGATGTTTGAGATGGAATTGCTCAATTCTAAAATATCTTTTTGAGTAAGCTTATTAGTCGCATTAGAAGAAATATACCTTAACCTCCATAGATCATAAGAAAGATTTTCTACCTCATTTTCAGGCCAGACTTTAATCCCCCTTTGTGAAATGTTTTCTAAATTTAATTTTGAATTCAGCGCTTTTACTTTATCAGCAATTCCACTTGGGTTTGCGCTTTTATCCTCAATATAAAAGTCAACTCCAATAATTTCTTTATTTTCCGAATGAAGCTCCATCTTTGGTAAACTAATTAGCTTTGCTTCACGTGGCGCGATAGCCGGGAGGTGTATAGGCCTTTCACCTAAATTCTCTACAACGGCTTTTGCAAACTCCTGAGTACCAACTCTTTTTTGGCTTTTACCTTCCTTGTAAATATCAGCAGTATGGATCCCATCCTCTATGGTTTTTAGCCATGCATTTTGGATGTTGACTGCTATATCGCCTTGCCCAATATATTCAAGCATCATGGCTGCAGCATTTAATAACCCAGAAGGATTAGCAATACCCTTACCTGCAATATCAGGAGCTGATCCGTGAATTGCCTCGAACATAGCATATTTCTCCCCTATATTCGCACTTCCTGCAAGCCCAACCGAACCTGAAACTTCAGCTGCGATATCAGAAAGAATATCCCCATATAAATTTAATGTAACAACCACATCAAAAATCTCAGGACTTGCTGCGATTCTAGCCGCACCAATATCCACTATATAGTGATCAGCCTTAATTTCAGGGTATTCAGTTGCCACTTCATTAAAAATAGCATGGAATGAACCATCAGTAACCTTCATGATGTTATCTTTAGAAACACACGTAACTTTTTTTCTATTGTTAAGTCTTGCATATTCAAATGCGTAACGGATGATCTTCTCACACCCCTGTCTTGAGATAAGTTTAAGGCAAGCACTGCTGTTGGCAGTCACTCTATATTCAATGCCAGCATATAAATCCTCTTCGTTTTCTCTAACTATCACCATATCCATTTTTTGGTGATCACTATCGACATATGGATAATAAGAAACAGTTGGACGCACATTTGCAAAAAGGCCTAATCCCTTCCTAAAAGTTACGTTAAGACTCTTATACCCCTTACCTTGCGGCGTCGTAATCGGTGATTTTAAAAGTATTTTATTACGCTTAACAGCTTCCCATGCTTCTTTTGAAATTCCTGAGCCCATTCCTTTTAGATATAACTTCTCCCCTATATCAATCGTCTCAACATTAAGCTTTGCTTGCGCTTCTTTTAATATGAAAAGCGTAGCTTCCATTATTTCAGGGCCAATCCCATCACCATAAGCAACTGTTATAATTCTTTCCGCCATATATATTCTCCTTCTTAATTTCTATCCCAAAATATAATGTTAAACATTGCAACAGTAAAATCAAGATTTTATACCGGATTCCGAAGCTATACCTTCCTACTGATTAGTTTTGTGCAGTGGTATCACATAGATTAGTCAAACTTATATTCGCTAACTTGCCCTTCTACCACCTCTGGTTTTTGCATGGAGCAGAACATCTTTATACAAACCACCTGATATAATAACTCTTTACAACTTTAGATAGCAAATCCATCTAAAACATGAAAAAATGATATAAACTCTATTTCTTGAAGCATTTTTGTACAATTGAAAATAATTTTTCAGCTCCATTAATGCTTTCTAGCTTATTATAAGCTTCTTTGAGTTTTTTTAGTTTAATATTATTTGCAATCAAGTCCTCAAGCTGCTCAGCTAAATCAGTCGCTTTAAAATCTTCTTGCAAGGTGATTATTGCTGCACCACTTTCATTTAGATATAGCGCATTATAATATTGGTGGTTATCAGTCGCATGGGGAAATGGAATTAAAATGGCAGGCAGCTTAAAAGTTATCAATTCCGAAATGGTGGAAGCACCGGAACGGCAAATCGCAAGGTCAGCTTGAGAATACAGCTCTCCTATATTTCCAAAGAATGGTTTTATTATCGCAGTCACATTAATTTTTTTATAAGCTTCAATTGTTTGCTCTACTAAGTTAGGCCGTGCCTGCTGAATGATAAGCAATTTTTCTTGTAAAAAAGTGGGTAATAACTTCACGGCTTCGGGAATAACTTCTGAAAACACCTGAGCTCCTTGGCTTCCACCCACAATGAGTATATTAAATTTCTCAGTAGACGCCCTTTCCTGCTCGACTTGCTTTAAAAGCTCCTCTCTTACTAAGTCACCGACTACGCTGACTTTATTCCTATATTTCTCGGCAACACCCAGCGTTTTAGGCATAAAAAGAGTTAGTGCTTTAGCGAATGGGAGAAACCATCTATTCACTCTACCTAAAACAGCATTCGGCTCATACATCACAACCGGAATACAGAGCAGAACAGCCGCAAGCATACTAGGGAAAGCTGGATATCCGCCAAACCCGACCACGCATCTCGGTCTTACCTTTAAATAAATATATACAACTCTTAAGGTGTTAATAATTAAATTATTTAAACCTTGTAACTTTGCGATCAAACCACCTGAAAGGTTAGAGGAACTAATTTGAAATTTCTCGCAAGATTTCAAACTACTATAAAGAAATTTACTTGCCCTATCATCATAAATTAGAACTGGGTTAAAATTTTTTTTGGTTAATTTATCAGCTAGTGCTTGGGCAGGAAACACATGCCCTCCTGTTCCACCTGCGGCTAATATTATGGTTTTATTCATCTTTAATAATACTTAAATTTTCAATAAATTTACCGAAGTCACTTGCTTCTGAGAAGTCTTTATATACAGAAGCATACCTAACATATGCAACTTGATCAATCTTGGCGAGCTCACTCATCACGAGCTGCCCAACAGCTTGCGATGTTATCTCACCTTCACCATACTTTTCAAGCTTTTTAGTAATCCGTGAGACAATCTCCTCGAGTTGATCACCGGAAACCGGACGTTTTCTTGCAGCGATCTGCATTGATTTTAAAAGCTTCGAAGAATCGAAAAGTCTTTTGTCACCACTTTTTTTAATCACAAACAATTCTTTCATTTCAGTTCGCTCATAGGTAGTGAATCTCCCGCCACAATCCGGGCAAAACCTCCTTCGTTTAATGGTAAGACCATCATCAGAAGGCCTAGAATCCTTAACCTGGCTATCTAAAAACCCGCAGAAAGGGCACTTCATAAGTTACCTTATCTTATATCAAAGTTACTATTCGCTTCCTCATTTCTCTTAACACGCTTATCTTTTATTTCAACATATAAGTCATTGATAATCTTATTTCGGCAATAATCAAATATTATTATTTGCTGCATACCGGACTCTTCAGAAGTGAGTAATATAAGCTTACCGTTTGCTTCCTTCATATCTTGGATTTCCGACCCGAGTATTATTTTTGCCGATAAGTTTTCACATACTACTTTCTTAGATTCAGCCAATTCATAAAAATTTTTTAGCATTGCATGATTAGGATGAAATATAGCATATATTATCAGTACTATTCCTAGCATTAAAACTATACTCATGCTATAAACTAAAAATTTTAAAAACCTTAAATTGTTACTTTTATGATAAATCATTTTTATACCTATTTATGAGTGAATTTTTTAACCAAACCTTTGAATTCCTAGTTAATATTGAAGAACAGGGTTTAAGACTTGATAAGTTACTGGCTAATAAATTACCAGAAATTTCCAGGACTAAAATTAAAAAGTTAATCGAAGGAAATAATCTGTACTTGAATGATTCTAAACTTTTAGATGTTTCTTATCTAGTAAAAATTAATGATAAGTTAAGAATTTATATTCCAGAGTGCGAAGAATCTACCCTCACCCCAAAAAATATTGATTTAAAAATAATATATGAGGATAACAAACTTATTATTATAGATAAACCTCCTTATCTCACTGTTCACCCCGGTGCCGGTAATTTTAGCGATACATTAGTTAATGCGCTAATCTACCATTTTGGCTCTAATTTATCTAAGTTAGGAGGAACGGTAAGACCTGGAATTGTGCATAGGTTAGATAAGGATACCTCCGGTTTAATAGTGGTAGCTAAGGATGATATAACTCACGCAAAGCTTTCTAAACAATTAGCGGAGCGCAAAATTAAACGCACCTATCTAACAGTTATTTATGGAACTCTTATACCGAAGGTAAGTAAAATTGAAACAAACATTGCAAGAAGTGAACGTGATAGAAAAAGAATGACTGTGGTGAGAGAGGGAGGGAGGATTGCAATTACAAATTATAAAGTATTAGAAACATTCGGAAGTGATAGTATAAGCTTAGTTGAATGCGAACTTGAAACAGGCAGGACTCATCAAATTAGGGTGCACCTTACATATAAAAATCACCCGATTATCGGCGATCAGACCTATGGAACTCATTTAAATCATAACCTAAAATACCTTAACGAGGAAACCATAAAGCTTATAAAACAGTTCCCTCGCCAAGCACTACACGCTATAAGACTTCAATTTATCCACCCAACCACTAAGAAAGAAATGCTTTTTGAGAGTAATTTACCTGGTGATATACAAGAGCTTCTAGATAGCCTTCGCAAAACATAACAAAAGTTAAGCTGAATATTGTATATTTTCAGGATTTCTGGCTTGAACTCCTGCAATATTCAGGTTAATATCATGTGTGCTTATAAGAAAATTTTTTATGCCCCAATATACTCAAGAATATTTATCTCAATATGACATCAAAAAAATCTACGCTTTAATCACTAATATTGAAGCATACCCTGATTTTTTACCTTGGTGCAGTGAAGCAAAGATTATTAATAAATCAAAAAATACTATAATTGCCGATCTATCAATTACCTTTAAATATCTGACCGAGAAATATAGAAGTGAGGTAAAGCTTAAGCCAATTAAAGCAAAAAAAGCTACTATAGAAGCAAGCATGATATCGGGCCCCTTCAAATATCTTAATAATCGTTGGGAACTTTCTGGCGTAGGAGATGGTACATTAATTAAATTCAATATTGATTTTTGCTTTAAATCCGTTGTGCTACAAAAAATTATTGGTATATTTTTTTATAAGGCATGTGAAAAGATGTTGGCTGCCTTTACAGAAAGAGCAAATGAACTTTATGGTAAATAATATTGGAAAAAAGTAACCTATCGAAATTTTGTGAAGAGCTACGTTTGAAGCGCACTGAGTTGAACATTTCTTATCAAGAAGTAGCAAAAGACTTGAAGATTAAAGTGCCTTATATCCAAGCTATAGAACAAGGCGAAATTGAAAAATTACCGTCGTATGCATACTTTATAGGATATACTAAAGCTTATTCTGAGTTCTTAGAACTAAAAAATTTTGCAGAACTGAAAGTTTATTTACAGCCTGTAAACGAGAATTACAAGCTTAAACCACAACAAGTAACTTCTAGTCAATATTTAATACCATCCTATTCGGTTCTAGCAATTAGCTGTGTTTTAAGTTTAGTTATATTCTCAATTTCATATTTTTTATTTTAAGGGGAAGTCAAGATGGAAACCATCAAAATTGCTATAAATGGTTTTGGGAGAATTGGTAAATGTGTCCTTAGAGCATTAATTGCAAGAGGAAGAAAAGATTTACAAGTAGTGGCAATTAACGTAGGAATGGGTGATATTGACTCTCATATTCATTTATTAAAATACGATTCTACCCACGGTAATTTCAAGCAAATTCAAAAGATCGGCGAAAATACTATAAAAATTAGTCAATATGAGATCCCTATTCTGCTTGAGCTTGATCCGGGAAAGATTGATTGGGCTAAATATGACGTTGATTTAGTATTGGAATGTTCTGGAATGTTTACCAAACGCGATGCTGCTGCAAAACACATTACTTCAGGGGCAAAAAAAGTTATGATTTCAGCACCTTGTGATGATGCGGATAAAACCATAGTTTATGGTGTAAATGAAAATACTATAACTAAAGAAGATAAAATTATTTCGGTTGGTTCCTGTACCACCAATTGTTTAGCCCCGGTAGCCAAAGTATTAAATGACTCAGTAGGTTTAGAAAGCGGGTTCATGACCACCATTCATGCTTTTACTAACGATCAAAACGTTTTGGATGGGATCCATAAAGATAAGCGAAGAGCAAGAGCTTGTTCTCTTTCTATGATACCGACCTCAACCGGTGCGGCAAAAGCTTTGGGGTTAGTTCTGCCTGAGCTAAACGGCAGGTTAGACGGCACTGCAATAAGGGTTCCGACACATAATGTCTCAATGATTGATCTTAAGTTCATTTCAAGAAATAATACTTCTGCAGCGGAAATTAATGAGACGATAAAAGAAGCATGTAAGGGCCATATTGGTTTAGTTTTAGATTATACAGCTGAAGAATTGGTTTCAATAGATTTCAATCATAACCCGAAAAGCTCGATCTTTGACCTTACTCAAACTAAGGTAGTTAAAAACAATTTTTGCCGAATCGCTGCATGGTATGATAATGAATGGGGCTTCTCGAATAGAATGTTAGATGTAGCTGCTGTTTATGGGGCTTTATAGATGCTGAAAAGTATACGTGACATTGAAAATTTGTCAGGCAAAAAGGTTTTGCTCAGGGCCGATTTAAACGTCCCCATACTTGATGGTAAAGTTATTGATGAAACTAGAATAACTCGTATCACCCCAACTATTGAGTTTTTGCGCTCTAAAGGAGCGATTATTATTCTAATCTCACATTTCGCAAGGCCTGAGGGTAGATTTATCCCTGAAATGTCTTTAAAGAACATTATAAAGAATCTGGAGAAATGCTTCAGTTGTGAGGTTAAGTTTTCAGAGAATTGTATTGGTGATGGAGTAATAGAACAAGCAAATACCTTACAACCAAAGGATATTTTACTTTTAGAAAATTTGAGATTTTATAAAGAGGAAGAAGAAAACGATTTGAGCTTTGCTGAGAAACTAGCAAGCATAGCTGATATCTACGTTAATGATGCATTTTCATGTTCACACCGCTCTCATGCTTCAATTGTTAATATAACCAAATTTTTGCCTAGCTTTGCAGGGTTATTAATGGAAGAAGAAATTACTAATTTGAATTTTGTTTTACAAGGTCAAGAAAAGCCCTGTGTTGCAATTATAGGCGGTAAAAAAGTATCCACTAAATTTAAGATATTGGATTTCTTAGCAGGTAAAGTGGATCACTTGATCATTGCCGGTGCAATGTCTAACACTTTCATTAAAGCTATGGGGCGCGAGGTTGGTACCTCTTATTTTGAAGAAGAATATGTAAATTCAGCTAGAGAGTTTTTAAATACGAATCATAAAGCAAAAATCTTTATACCCGGTGATTTTGTAGTGCTGGATTCTAACACTTCCGGTGTTGAAGTTCTGGATGTAAAGGATTTAAAGCCTACTTCTCAGGTTTTTGATATTGGTACGTCTGCAGTGATTGATATTTGTGACATTATATCCTCATCAAGAGTGGTGCTTTGGAACGGGCCGCTTGGACTGTTTGAGGATGAGAGGTTTTCAACGGCTACCTTCTTTATTGCAAGGCTTATTGCAAAACTTACCAAGAACGGAAAACTAAAAAGTGTTGTAGGCGGTGGAGATGTGGTTGCGGCAGTAGAAAGATCAGGTGTGGCAAACTCTATGAGCTATATTTCCACGGCAGGCGGTGCATTTTTAGAGTATTTAGAAAGTGGCGAGCTTCCTGGAATTATACCACTTTAGCGAATAGCCGGGATATTAGCAAAGCAACTATCTAATATTTCTTTTCCGCAAGAATATTTTTTGACGTTTTTATTTAGTGCTAGATATTTTTTTGCATTGCTAAATGCCTTTAAATAGGGGAGCGGGGAAATTAAAAAATTTAAACTTTTATATCCCATAATTGAATTCCTTACATTAATATAATTTTGTATATTACCTGAGCCCCCTTCAAAAGGTTTATCTTTTTTAAGTATCATATTGATATGCATACTCTCAGGGATAAGTATAGTATTAATCACCTTAAAACCTGCATTTCTTGCTAGCATCTCAATGGTATAAAGGTTGAAATTATAAAAATGTTTGAGACGAAATCTGCTATAAGGAGCAATATGCCTTGCATTAATGTTGGGCACTTCAATATTTAAAATTCCATTTTCCTTAAGAAAGCCATAATACTTTTTTAAAACCTCAAATGGATTTACATATAGATTTAAAATATGATGCGCAGTGATTATATCAAAACTGTTTGGTGAAAGTGTAATTCTATCTAAAAAATGATTTTCTAAATTTATTTTAATCTCTTCTTTGGCATATTTGATAAAATGATGATTATGCTCTATTCCTAATGTTTCATACCCTTTCTGCTCTAATAGGTAAACAAATTCACCCATGCAAGCACTGGTATCCAAAATCTTTATTCCTTTGCTTAAATAATGTTTTATGCGATTATACCGATAAACCGCTCTTAATGCTGAGCGATATACCCTTCTGGACTTAGGCACAAAAACATTATTGAATTTTCTCTCATATCCCTGTTGATAGAAAATTTCTAATTCCTCTAAACTAGGGATGGAGTTGCTATAAATTAGGCCGCAATTTGAACATAGTACTTTAAAATTTTTATGGCCTTCGCGATCTCTAGTTGCGAGTAACTCCCCATCTGATGCAGTACATAAGTTGCAGGAGGTTTTTAAACTTTTATGGTTTAGGTTATCTTGCTTTAAAGTAGCACTTCTGTTCATATATGCAACTCTTCATATATATTAAAAATAATTATAAATTATTTTAACAATAGCTTAAGATTTTTAATTGATTATTTCAATATATAAAATTAATTTTTTTAATAC
>WPCJ01310867.1_pt1 | contig 11060 bp, 10 predicted proteins | sample 5399831 | NCBI WGS metagenome assembly WPCJ01 (sample SAMN12869470, study PRJNA574797) | sludge metagenome | isolation source: wastewater treatment of pH10 | place: China:Beijing | collected 2019-05-20 | reverse complement strand
TCCTTACCCGTTTCCTCCGCGAGGTCGACCGCCTCGTTCCCGGCGACGGTCGCGATGCGGCAAGCACGCTCGCGCCGCTGATCGATGAGGCTGCGCTCGCCAAGGTCGAGCGCCATGTCGCCGACGCCGTCGGCAGAGGTGCGAAACTCACGCGCGGCGGCCGGCGGGCCTCCGCCGGGCGCACATGGTACGAGGCGACGGTTCTGGAAAATATCGACCCGGGCATGCTCGTATCCTGCGAGGAAACGTTCGGCCCCGTCGCCGCGCTGACGAGGTTCACCGAGGTGGAAGACGTGAAGGCATCGGTGAATGCCTCGCAATACGGGCTTGCCGGCTATGTCTTCGGACGCGACATTTCAACCGTGCTGAAAACGGCCGAATCTCTCGATCTGGGCATGGTCGGCATCAACGCGATCCATCTCGGGCTGGAAATGGCTCCGATCGGTGGCGTCAAGCAGTCCGGCCTCGGCCGTGAGGGCGGACATGCCGGCATCCTCGACTATTGCGAGCAGCAATATCTGCTCATCGGCCTGTAAGAGCACACGAAGTCCGCCCGACCGGCCGCAAAACGACGAACTGGAAATGACATGCACAGTCGGCTTCGCCTGACCACCTGGCTTTACCTGTCCCCCCTGCACCTGTTGCTGCTGGCCATGCTGACGGTACCTTCGATCTATGTCTTCTGGCTGAGCCTGAACGAGTCGAGCTACGGCAGCGGCCTGACATGGGTGGGTCTGGAAAACTACCGCGCCGTCTTCGACGATCCCTATTTCTGGCGGGCCGCGTTCAACACCTTTCTGGTCGTCAACGGCGTCGTCTATGTCGAGCTTCTGTTCGGACTGGCGCTCGCGGCGCTGTTCATGTCCGGCGTGCCGTTTCGCGGGCTGATGTTCGCCTGCATCCTGATGCCCTATGCGATCTCCGAGGTCGTGGCGGTTCTTGTCTGGAAGATGATGATGGACCCGAACATCGGCGCGATCGCCCGCACCATCGAGGAGATGGGCCTTGGCCGCATCAACTGGAGCGCGTCGCCCACCACCGGCCTCGTGCTGGTCGGCGTCATCAACATATGGACGCACCTGCCCTTCACCTTCCTGATGATCTATGCCGGGCTGCTCGCAATCGACGGCTCGCTCTACGAGGCAGCGCGCATCGATGGCGCATCACGCTGGCAGCGTTTCCTGCGCATCACCCTGCCGCTTCTCATCCCGACGCTTCTGATCACGCTGATATTCCGGCTGATCTTCGCCTTCCGCATGTTCTCTGAGGTCTGGCTGCTGACCAAGGGCGGGCCAGCGCGCCTGTCTGAGGTGCTTGCGATCTATCTCTACCAGCACGGCTTCCGCTACGGCGATTTCGGCATGGCCGCGGCAACAGGCTGGCTGATGGTGCTGGGCTCGCTGCTGCTTGCGTCGGTGTTCCTGTTCGCCATGCAGCGCATCATGAAAGGGGGAGAATGATGAACGACGCCTTTTCCCCGCTCGAACGCCTTGCCCGCGGCCTGCTGCTGGTCTTCATCCTGATCTGGTCGGTGGCGCCGATCCTGTTCATCGTCTCGTCGTCATTCAAGCGGCAGGTCGACATCTTCGTCTATCCGCCGCGCGTCGTCTTTGCCCCGACCTTCGACAACTACATCAAGCTCGTAAGCCAGTGGCAGGACTTCTTCACCTCCATGGGCAACAGCCTCTTCGTGGCGATCGGTGCGACCGTGCTTGCCGGCCTCGTCAGTTTCTTCGGCGGCTATGCCTACTCGCGTTACCGCAACCGCTTCACCGCGTGGAGCGCGGTCTACATGATCGCGGTGCGCGTCCTGCCCCCGATCGTCGTCACGCTGCCGCTGTTCCCGGTCGCGAACCGGCTCGGGCTCGGCGATACGCACCTGTTGCTGATCCTGCTCTACGCGACCTTCTGGGTGTCGCTCAACACCATGATCATGAAGAACTTCTTCGACCAGATCCCCTATGAGCTTGACGAGGCCGCCTATGTCGACGGCGCATCGGAATGGCAGCTTGTCTCGAAGATCCTCGCCCGGCTGACGTTGCAAGGCATGGCCGCCGGCTCGATCTTCGTCTTCGTCTTCGCATGGAACGAATATCTCTTCGCCATGATCTTCACCACCAACCGGGCCAAGACAGCACCGCTGATCCTGAGCGAACTGATGGGCGCGGTGGACGGCACCGAATGGGGCGTCCTTTTTGCCGGCGTAACCCTGCAGCTCGTGCCGGTGGTGTTGCTGGTCACGCTGGCGCGCCGCTACCTGATCTCCGGGCTGACAGCGGGCGCGGTGAAAGGATGAGCCGCGCGGCACGGATCATGACACCCATGAAAGAACCTGAGACATACGACTACATCGTGGTAGGCGGCGGCTCCGCCGGTTGTGTGCTGGCCGCCCGGCTGAGCGAGGATCCGCGGCTTTCCGTGCTGCTGGTCGAGGCGGGACCGGCGGACCGCAGCCCGTGGTTGCACATTCCGTCCGGCTTCTTCAGGACGATCAACAATCCGCGCTTCGACTGGCGCTACGAGACGGAGCCGGAACCTGCCCTCAACGGCCGCCGCATCGCCTGGCCGCGCGGCCGGGTGCTCGGCGGTTCGAGCGCCATCAACGGGTTGATCTATATTCGCGGACAGGCGGACGACTTCAACGACTGGGCGCAGCGCGGCAATCCCGGCTGGAGCTGGGCGGACGTGCTTCCGGCCTTCAAGGCCGTCGAGGCGCAGGTACGGGGCGAGAGCGAATTTCACGGTGCTCAGGGCACCCTTGGCGTGGAAGATCCGCCCGTCGATCTTGAGCTTGTGGCGCGCTTCGTGGAGGCTGGTGTCCAGGCAGGTCTTCCCCGCAATCCCGATTTCAACGGGGCGTCGCAGGAAGGCGTCGGCCGCTTCCAGCTGACCACGCGCAAGGGCCGCCGCTCCTCCAGCGCGCGCGCCTTCCTCGGTCCGGCGATGCGCCGCCCGAATTTGCGCGTCCTCACGGACATTTCGGTCGAGCGCCTCGAACTTGACGGCAATCAGGTGCACGGCATCCATTGCCGGCGGGGCAGCGACCGGCTCCATTTTCGCTGCAACCGAGAAATCGTGCTGACAGCCGGCGCCATCGGTTCGACGCAGATCCTGCAGCTGTCGGGCATCGGAGATCCTGCGCAACTGGCGGCAGCAGGCGTCAGGCCCCTCCATGCGCTGCCGGGAGTTGGACGGCATCTTCAGGATCATCTGCAATCGCGGCTGATGCTGAAACTCAGCCAGCCGCTCAGCCTCAACGATCTGACCCGCGGCCCATGGCGCAAGCTCCTCATAGGCATGAACTACGTGTTCCGCCGCAAGGGCGTCCTGAGCTTCGGCGCGTCGCTGGCCGGCGGCTTCGGCTGCACGCCGCTTGCCAGCGGCCGCCCTGACGTGCAATTCCACTTCCAGCCGCTCAGTCTCGACAGCTATGATGGCGGCCTGCACCCCTTCCCCGGCGCGACGATATCGGCATGCCAGCTTCGGCCGCAGAGCGAGGGGACGATCTTCATCACGTCGCCCGATCCGTCCGTTCAACCGGAAATCCGTCCGAACTATCTGGCGACGGATCTCGACAGGCAGACGATGATCGAGGGATTCCGCTTCGCCCGCCGCATCGCCGCCGCGCCTGCTCTGGCAGAGATCGTCGCCCACGAGCACAAGCCCGGAAAGGACGTGAACAGCGACGACGAAATCCTCGGCTATATTCGCACCACCGGCAGTTCGATCTATCATCCCAGCAGCACCTGCCGCATGGGCACTGCTCCCGAGCGCGGCGACGTCGTCGATGCCCGGTTGAGGGTTCACGGGCTGGCCGGGCTGCGCGTCGCCGACTGCTCGATCATGCCGCGCCTCGTCTCTGGCAACACCAATGCCGCTGCCATCATGATCGGCGAGCGCGCCGCCGCGATCATGCGCGAAGACGCGGCAACCACCATGACCGTGCACCGCACCATCACGAACGAAACGGAGAGAACTGCATGACCGAGGTCAGGCTTTCGGGCATCAGGAAACGTTATGGCCCGGTGGAGATCATCCCCGGTCTCGACCTCGAGATCGAGGATGGCGAGTTCGTCGTTCTGGTCGGGCCGTCGGGCTGCGGCAAGTCCACGCTGCTGCGGATGATCGCCGGGCTCGAAGACATCAGCGCCGGCGAACTGAAGATCGCAGGCCGGCGCGTCAACGAGCTGTCGCCGCGCGAGCGCAACATCGCGATGGTGTTCCAGAACTACGCACTTTATCCTCACATGAACGTGCGCGAGAACATGGCGTTCTCGCTGAAGCTGGCAAAAGCTGACAAGGCCACCATCGACCAGCAGATCGCCAGGGCATCGGCGATCCTCGGCCTCGATCCCCTGCTGGACCGGCTGCCGCGCCAGCTTTCCGGCGGCCAGCGTCAGCGCGTCGCGATGGGCCGCGCCATCGTGCGCGATCCGGCGGTGTTCCTCTTCGATGAACCGCTGTCCAATCTCGACGCCAAGCTGCGCGTGCAGATGCGCGCCGAAATCCGGGGCCTGCACGACAGGCTGAAGGCGACCACCATCTATGTCACGCACGATCAGATCGAAGCCATGACCATGGCCGACAAGATCGTGGTGATGCGCGACGGCAGGATCGAGCAGGCCGGCCGCCCGCTGGATCTGTACTCGAACCCGGCCAATCTTTTCGTCGCGACCTTCCTCGGCAGCCCGGAAATGAACCTTTTGCCCGGAACGCGCCGCGAATCCGGCATCGATCTCGGCGAGGATGGCGTCGTTTCGATCGGAGCGGCGCTGCCCGCCACGGCTCCGTCGCAAATCACCATCGGCGTGCGCCCACATGACCTGACGATCGTGCCGGCCGACGACCCCGCCCTCACCGCCACCGTTGCGCTGGTCGAGCACACCGGCGCGGAAACCGTCCTGACCTGCACGCTTGCCAGCGGGCGTAAGGTCTGTGTTATCGGACCGGCGCAGATTTCGGCAGGAAAAGGCGAGCGTATCGGCCTCGCCTTCAACACCTCCCATCTGCGCTGCTTCGATACGCAGACCGGTCGCGCACTTGCAGCGTAAACATCACGCACCAGAGCGTGCCGCCATGCCCGCTTCACGGCTTCCTGTTCGCAACCGGCGATAAGGAGTGCGAATAATCAGGGGAAACAAATCTCCGCCAAAGATCGCATGGCGCGCGCCGGTGTCCGCTGCAACGTTTTGAGTGCCGACAGGCAAGCCGTGGAGGACCGGCCCGGCTTGCTTGCAACCGGTCTGCCGGATCCCGCTCGGCTGGTTGCCGTTTGCGCCCTTGGCTCGATGGTGAAGAGAAATCTTCACCGGCGTATGAAAAGCGCCGGAAGCACCGTCATTGTGCCAGTACGCTCATGCAGTCGCCGGCCTTGATCAGGCCCGGAAAATGCCGGGCGACGAGGATGCCGGACATCTTCGCCCGGATCTCCTGTGGCGCAAGACCGGTGCGGCCGATGGAGTGGATGCGGGCGATGATCATGCCCTCGCGCACGTCCTCGCCAAGGTCCACCATGGTCTCGAACAGGCCGTCATCCTCGGCGAAAATGAAACAGTCGTCGGAGGGCATGTCGAGCCATCTGGTTTCGCTTTTCGCTGTCGCACCCTCCACGATGCCGGCATGGCGCAGCACATTGGCGATGCCACGGCGCGCGATGCGCACGGTTTCGGCGCGCGCCGTGCCGCCGCCGCCCAGCTCTGTGGTGACGAAGACCTTGCCCATGTCTTCAGCGGCCGTGTCGTACATGCCCACCGCATCGATCTCCAGCATCTTCATCGAATAGGGAGCGGCAAAGGCTTCGACCGCCGCGAACGCCTTCGCCTCCTGCGCCTTGTCGGGCAGGATATGGGCCGCGCAATAGGGCAGGAAATCGAGCGTGCGCCCGCCCGAATGGAAATCGAAGACCAGATCGGCGCGCGGCAGCAGCTCGCGCTGAAAGTAGTCCGCGATCTTCTCCGTCACCGTGCCGTCCGGCCTGCCGGGGAAGGAGCGGTTCATGTTGCCCCTGTCGATGGGCGAGGTGCGCGTGCCGGCGCGAAAGGCCGGATAATTCATGGCCGGCACGATGATGACGGTGCCGGCAACGGCGCCGGGATCGAGCGTGCGCGCCAGCTCATAAAGCGCCAGCGGCCCTTCATATTCATCGCCATGATTGGCCCCGGTCAGCAGTGCCGTCGGGCCATTGCCATTGCGCACGACGCAGACGGGGATCATTACCGAGCCCCATGCGGAATCGTCACGGCTGTAGGGCAGCCGCAGGAAACCATGCTGCACCCCGTTGCGGTCGAAATCGACGGTCGGGGCGACGGGAGAAGGCTTGAGCATGTCCTAGTCCTTCACCACCAGCCGGCGCGGCACATTGGCGAGGCATTCGACGCCGGTCTCGGTGATGAGGATGGATTCGGTGATCTCCAGCCCCATGTCCTCCAGCCACAGGCCGGTCATGAAATGGAAGGTCATGCCGGGCTTCAGTTCGGTGCGGTCGCCGGGGCGCAGGCTCATCGTGCGCTCGCCCCAGTCCGGCGGATAGGAAAGCCCGATCGGATAGCCGGTGCGGTTGTCCTTGACGATGCCGTATTTCTTCAGGACGGCGAAGAAGGCGTTGGCGATGTCCTCGCAGGCATTGCCGGGCTTTGCCGCCGCCAGCCCCGCCTCCATGCCCTCCAGCGTCGCCTTCTCCGCATCGAGGAAGGCCTGTGTCGGACGCCCAAGGAAGACCGTGCGCGACAGCGGGCAGTGATAGCGATGATAGCAGCCGGCAATCTCGAAGAAGGTGCCCTCGCCCGCCTTCATCGGCTTGTCATCCCATGTCAGGTGCGGCGCCGACGCGTCCGCCCCGGACGGCAGGAGCGGCACGATGGCCGGATAATCGCCGCCGATGCGGCCATCGGGACCGTCCACGCCGCGCGTGCCGGCATCGTAGATTTCGGCGACCAGATCGCATTTGCGCATGCCGACCTCGATCGTGTCGAAGATGCGCTGATGCATGGCCTCGACGATGCGGGCGGCGTTGCGCATATAGCCAATCTCGGCCGGGCTCTTCACCGCGCGCTGCCAGTTCACCAGCGCGGTGGCGTCGCTGAAACGGGCATTGGGCAGGTGCTGTTGGAGGGACGCGAAGGCTTTGGCCGAGAACCAGTAATTGTCCATCTCCACGCCGATGCGTGTGCCGCCCCAGCCCTTGTCGTTCAGGATACCTGCCAGATAATCCATCGGATGACGCTCGGTGGACTGCACATAGTGATCGGGGTAGCCGATGATGTTTTCCGGCTTCAGATAGGCGGTTCGCCTCGCCCCGTTGGCATCCTGCCCGCGCCCGAACCAGACCGGTTCGCCCTCCGGCGGCACGACCACGGCCTGATGGACATAGAACGACCAGCCGTCATAGCCCGTCAGCCAGGCCATGTTGGACGGGTCGGAGCAGATCAGGAGATCGATGCCTTTCGCCTCCATGGCCCGGCGCGTCTTTTCCAGACGCTCGCCATATTCCTCCCGGCTGAATTTCAGGTTAGGCTGCATTCTCGGTGTTCCTCGTAAAAGGCCTTGCGGCCGGCTTCAGCTTTCCAGAATGGTTCCTGCCCCGGCGTTGCGCGCCCGGTCCCGCGCCAGCGTGGCGATGGCCGTGTCCTGCACGCCGGTGCCGGTCAGATCGGCCAGCGTGATGTCGGAGGCGGCACGGCGGCCAGGCCGCGCGCCCGCTATGATCTGGCCAAGCTCCGCCACTTCGGCATCGGCAGCCACCAGCCCCGCATCGATGGCATGGTGCAATTCGCCCAGCCGCCGCGTCTGCGCCGGGCTGTCGGCGACGTAGAGATCGGCCATGCGGATGATCGCCGGCGCGATCTCGTTCTTGTGTTCCGCATCCGAGCCCATGGCGGTGATGTGCTGGCCGGCGCAGACGAAGCCGGCATGGATGAGCGGTTCGGTCGAAGGGGTCGTGGTTACGATCACGTCGACATCGGCGGCGGCTTTTGCCGCATCCAGTTCGGCGCGCACCTCGATGCCGAGACGCTCGCGCAATTCGCCGGCGGTGCGTTCGGCACTGGCCGGGTCGCGGGCCCAGATGCGCGCCTGCCTGATCGGCCGCACCAGCTTCAGCGCTTCCAGTTGCAGCTTCGCCTGCATGCCGGCACCGAAAATGGCGGCGACGGATGCATCCTCGCGCGCCAGATGTTTGGCCGCGACGGCACCCGCAGCGGCGGTCCGGATGTCGGTGAGATAGCCATTGTCGAGCAGCAGGGCCTCGGTCAGCCCGGTTTTGGCCGAAAGCAGAACCATCAGCCCGTTGGTGCTGGGCAGGCCGAGCTTCGGATTGTCGAAGAAGCCGGGGCTGATCTTGATGGCGAAGCCGTCGATGCCCGGCACGCAGGCGGTCTTGACGTCGACCTCGCCGCGATGCTCGGGAATGTCGAGCCGCAGGATCGGCGGCATGGCCACCTTCTGCGTGGCGAGCGCCCGGAATGCGTTCTCGACGCAGGCCACGGCATCCGGATCGAGCTTCACGATCCGCCGCAACTCGGCTTCAGTGAGAATGGTCATCGACCTCATGCCGCATGCTCCGCTTTCGCCATCCCGCATACGATGTCGCGGTGCAGGCCCATATCGATGTTGCGGCCGGACAGGATGAGGACGGTGGGGCCGGCCGGCTCCATCTTTCCGGCCAGCAGTGCCGCGATGCCGACTGCCCCCGCGCCCTCCACGATCTCGCGTTCCTGCCGATAGGCATGGACGATGCCGGCGGCGATTTCTTCCTCCGACAGCAGCACCACATCGTCGAGCAGATCGCGGCACATGGCGAAGGTCAGCCGGTTGTCGAGGCCGATGCCGCCGCCGAGCGAATCCGCCAGCGTCGGCAGCTCCTCCACCTGTACCGGGCGGCCGGCATCGAGGCTGGCTTTCATCGCCGCCCCGCGCTCCATAGAAATGCCGATGACTTTCGCTGAAGGTTTCAGACCCTTGACCGCCGCCGCCACGCCGGATGCCAGCCCGCCGCCGGAAAGCTGCACGAGAATCGTCGCCACATCCGGCACCGCCTCCACGATCTCCAGCCCGAGCGTGCCCTGCCCGGCGATGATTGCGGGATCGTCGAAAGGCGGCACCATCACCAGCCCTTCGTCGGCCACAAGCCGCTCCGCCTCGACCTGCGCCTCGTCCTGACTGTTGCCGACAATGCAGATTTCAGCGCCCAGCCTGCGGATTTCCTCCACCTTGTTGGCCGGCACCAGTTTCGACATGCAGATCACGGCGCGCACGCCTTCCAGCCGCGCCGCATGGGCCAGCGCCCTTCCATGATTACCGGTGGATGCGGCCACCACGCCGCGCGCCTTGTCTGCGGCGCTTAATGAGACAACCGCGTTGGACGCGCCACGCAGCTTGAAGCTGCCGGTGGTCTGGCAATGTTCCAGCTTGAGATGCACCGGCACACTGAACCATTCGCTCAGCGATGAGGATAAAACCATCGGCGTTGGCGCGATGCGGGCGGCGATGCGTTGGCGCGCGGCTTCGATGTCATGGAGAGGGACTGTCTGCATGGCGATCATTCACGGGCCAGCGGCAGGGTCATCAGGTGGCCCCAGTGCGGGCGCGGCCCGGCATCGCCGCACAGGCGCAGGCAGTTCCATGCCGTCGCCTGATTGGAGGTCACCACCGGGCGGCCGATGGCCGCCTCGATTTCGGCGGCGACGCCTGCCGAACGCAGCGCCGTGCATGAGATGAACAGGGCTTCGGCGTCGTCGACCGTCGCCTCGCGCGCCAGATCGACCAGCGCCGATGGCCGGATACGCGCCATTTCGCGGTCGTCCTCCAGCCCGAGACAGGTGAAGCTTGCCAGATCGAAACCGTGCCGCTGGAAATAGTTGGCCATAGGCCGGCCGGTTTCCACCACATAGGGGGTCAGCACGCTGATGCGGCTGGCGCCAAGCGCTTTCAGCCCGCGCATGGCGGCCATGGTCGGCGTCACCACCGGCACGCCGGGTTTGGCGGCGCCGATCGCCGTTTCAATCTCCGTATCGCCGATCACCACGGAGGCGGAGGTACAGGAATAGCAGATGGCATCGAGCGGCTCGCCGGGCAGGATGAGCGATGCCCCCTCGGTCAGCGCCGGCTGCATGCGGCGCAGGTTTTCCGGCGTGGTCGGATTCGCATAGGCGATGCGGGCCACATAGACGCCGACGCGTTCGCTTGCCACCAAGCGCCGGAAATCCGGCTCGGTGGTGTGATCGGTGGCGAGGATGACAAGGCCGACGCGCTTTTTCAGCGGGCGCTGATCGAGCGGCGGGCGCGGCGCGTGCAGGCGGATGTCGACCGAAGCGTTCATGATCTAGTTCTCCACGCGTCCGTAGCGCCGTTCCAGCCAGCGCAGCAGCACCACCGAACACAGGCTGATGATGAGGAAGAAGGCCCCCACCAGCGTCATCGGTTCGATGTAGCGGTAATAGGTGTTGGCCACGCTCTTGGCCTGGTTCATCAGTTCCAGGACGGTGATGGCCGACAGGAGCGGCGTTTCCTTGAACATGGCGATGAAATAGTTGGCGAGCGCCGGGATCATCGGCGGCAGCGCCTGCGGCAGGATGATGTGTGTCCATGTCTGGCGGGCATCCAGATTGCAGGCCTTGGCCGCTTCCCACTGGCCGCGCGGCACATTGTCGATGCCGGCGCGATAGACCTCCGCCGTATAGGTGCCGTAGTGCAGGCCAAGCCCGATGACGCCGGCCAGCAGCGGCGGCAGGAGAATGCCGAAATCGGGCAGCACGTAGAAGATGAAATAGAGCTGCACCAGAAGCGGCGTGCCGCGTATGAATTCGGCGACGAAAGCCACCGGCCGCGAGACAAGCCGGTTCGGCGAACGGCGCAGCAGCGCGATGACCAGCCCCACCACCGCCGCCAGCACCGACCCTAGCAGGGTGGCGAGAATGGTGATCTTCACCCCTTCGAGCAGGGTGGGCATGATCTGCCGGACGAATTCCCAGTCCCATTCCATGATCAGGCCCATCCCATCAGACACGCACCCCGTCGATGCCGCGCGACAGCCGCCGCTCCAGGCTGCGCACGCCCCAGGAAAT
>WPCJ01154032.1_pt1 | contig 11064 bp, 11 predicted proteins | sample 5399831 | NCBI WGS metagenome assembly WPCJ01 (sample SAMN12869470, study PRJNA574797) | sludge metagenome | isolation source: wastewater treatment of pH10 | place: China:Beijing | collected 2019-05-20 | reverse complement strand
CGCCCAGCTCATTGCGCGGCGGCCCTCAGGAGAGGCCCGTGCGTGGCCGCTCGTCGAGACGATTCAGCGCGACGGCGTCTGCGACGTCGTGCTCGCGCCCGCCCCGGTCTCCGACCCCGAAACCGCGGCCGAGGCTGCGCGCATCGGTGCGATCGTCGCCGAGGGCGTTGACGCGACCGGCGTGCTCGCCGTCGAGATGTTCGAGACGCGCGACGGGCGCGTGCTCGTGAATGAGCTCGCGATGCGCCCGCACAACTCGGGCCACTTCTCAATCGAGGGATCGATCACGAGCCAGTTCGAGCAGCACCTCCGCGCCGTCACCGATCTGCCGCTCGGGGACCCGGCGATGGCCGCGCCGTACGCGGTGATGGTGAACGTGCTCGGCGGCCCCGCCGAGGGCCCGATGCCGGTGCGCTACCCGGCAGTGCTCGCCGCTCACCCCGCCGCGAAGATCCACAGCTACGGCAAGCTGCCGCGACCCGGTCGCAAGGTCGGGCACGTCACCGTGGTCGGCGACTCGCTCGACACGGCGCTCGCCGAGGCGCGCGCCGCTGCTGACGGCTTCGCCTAGGCGGAAGCCGGCCGGGCGGCCCGGTACGATAGGGGCATGAGCGAATCTGCACCCCTCGTCGGCGTCATCATGGGCTCCGATTCAGACTTCAGCGTGATGGAAGACGCGGTGCTCATGCTTCGCGAGTTCGGCATTTCCCACGAGGTTGAGGTCGTGAGCGCACACCGGACGCCCGACAAGATGGTGAGCTACGCCCGTGAGGCCGCCGGCCGCGGCGTGCGCGTCATCATCGCGGGTGCCGGCGGCGCCGCCCATCTCCCTGGGATGGTCGCCTCGATGACGTCTCTGCCCGTCATCGGCGTCCCGGTGCCGCTCGCGCGGCTCGACGGGATGGACTCGCTGCTCTCGATCGTGCAGATGCCGGGCGGGATCCCCGTCGCCACCGTCTCGATCGGCGGGGCGAAGAACGCCGGCATCCTCGCCGCCCGCATCCTCGCGACGAGCGACGACGCGCTGCGGGCCACGCTCGACGAGTACGCCCAGGGGCTCACCGACATGGTCGCGGAGAAGAACGCGGCGCTGCAGGCGCGGGTCGCTGCGGAGTAACCTCAGGCAGGGCCACAATCCGCCCGCGCAGATCTCAGCTAGATCAGGGCGTGGGTCTCCCAGAGCTGCCACGCAACCGAGTTCCAGGAGTAGCTCCGACCGCGGTCTGCCGCGTGAACGGTCAACCGCTCGAGCTCGCTCGTGCCGTCACCGGAGCTCGCGATACAGAGCCGCGAGAGCGCGGTGATGAATCCCTGTGCCTCCGGCTCGGCGATCCCGGCGTCGAGCACCTGCTCGTCGAACGCGGTCGAGCCGGCGTGCAGGACCGGAACGCCCGCCATGAGCGCCGCGGCGATCGTGTAGCCGGTGCCAGCGAAGGACTGCGGCTGCAGGAGCAGCGTCGCGCCCGAGATCACCGCCCCGACGTCGGAGAGATCTTCCGCCGGCACGACGGTCACGCGCTCACGGATGGCCGCGGACAGCTGGGCGACGACGTCGCCGGGCTGCGGCGCGCCCTTCACGTGCAGCACCGGGTCGAGGCCGGAGATCACGACAAGATGCGGGAGCGACGGGTCGGACTCGTAGGCGTCGAGCACCCACCGCAGCCTGCCGTAGTCGTCAAGGTTCGCCGTCGTCACGAGGTACTGCTCGGGGAGGCCGAGGCGCTCGCGGCGCGCTGCGGACTCGTCGGTCGCGAGAAACACGGACGGCGCGACCGGGGGGATGACCTGCACAGGTAGGTCGTGCCCGTAGTGCTCCTGCAGCAGCGACGCGGTCGAGTGCGAGGTCGTGATGAGCACGTCTGCGTAGCGTGCGGCCCGCTTCACGAACGACCGGGTGAGCCGAGCCTGTGCCGGAGTCAACAGGTCGGGGGCCTCCCAGGCAAGCCCGTTCGGGACAGTCACCGTTGTCTGCGTGCCGTCGTCTTCTGCGCGGGAGCGCAGCGGGATCATCGGGGTCACCGAGTGCGTCATCTCGCCGTCGAGCGGGCGAGCCGTGGTGCTCGACTGCCACAGGATGGGCAGCGCGTTCGCGCCCATGGGCAGGTGCTCCGAGGAGATACGCGGCGAGTTGAACTCGGGCGGGACGGTCCCACGGGCGGACAGGAAGCGTGCGCTGCAACTGCGCGGTGCTGTCGCAGCGAGCGCGTTCGCGAGATCCTCGGCTGCCGCGAAGTGCACGCGGGCTTCCCAATCGGGAAAGGGCTCGGCGATGAGGCTGAGAGTCGCCATGCCCACCTCCGAAACGTGTCTTCACTTACTGTTGGCCTTGAGCCATTCTACGGGGCCGTCATTGCAGTTTCTGTGCGGCGCGCCCTGAGAGTTCACGGAGTGCCTCATGGTTCTCCACAATCACGTGAAGTAGCCTCTTGCTATGCGTGTTCTGCTCACCGGAGGGGCCGGCTACATCGGCTCCCATACTGCCCTTGTGCTCCTCGAGCGCGGCCACGATGTCGTCGTGCTTGACGACTTCTCAAACAGTAGCCGCGAGGCGGTGCGCCGGGTCGAGGAGCTGACGGGGCGGGAGATCCCAGTGATCGAGGCCGACCTTGCCGATCGCGCCGCGGCCGAGGCCGCGTTCGACGGGCTCGAGGTCGACGCCGTCGTCCACTTCGCGGGGCTCAAGGCCGTGGGGGAGTCGGTGGCGCAGCCGACGCGCTACTACCGCGTCAACATCGACTCGACGCTCAACCTGCTTGATCTCATGCGCGAGCGCGGGATCGCCAGGCTCGTCTTCAGCTCGAGCGCCACGGTGTACGGCGACCCGCAGTACGTTCCCCAGGATGAGGAGCACCCGGCGGGAGTCGGCCTGACGAACCCGTACGGCTGGTCGAAGGCGATGATCGAGCAGATCATCCGCGACGCGCAGGTCTCGTGGCCAGCGCTCGAGGCCGTGCTGCTGCGTTACTTCAACCCCGTCGGCGCGCACCCCTCCGGGCGCATCGGGGAGGACCCCTCGGGGATCCCGAACAACCTCATGCCATTCATCGCGCAGGTCGCGGTCGGCAAGCGGGAGAAGCTCAGCGTCTTCGGCGATACCTACCCGACTCCCGATGGCACGGGCGTGCGCGACTACATTCACGTGATGGACCTCGCCGAGGGGCACGTGGCCGCGCTTGAGCGGATGACCGCCGGCGTGACGGCCTACAACCTGGGCTCGGGCACCGGATCGAGCGTGCTCGACGTCGTCCGCGCGTTCGGCGAGGCCGCGGGCCGCGAGATCCCGTACGTGGTCGTGCCCGGTCGCGACGGTGACGTCGCCGAGACGGTTGCGAACCCGGCAAAGGCGAACCGCGAGCTTGAGTGGCAGACGAGCCGCTCGCTTGCCGACGCCTGCAGGGATTCGTGGGCCTGGCAGTCTGCGAACCCTGACGGGTACGGTGTATGAGCGTAAGCCTGGACTATGACCTAGAACGGCCGATCCGCACGCCGGATCTGTCGTCCCCGCCGCTCATGACCAAGCGGGCGCGGTGGCTCGTGGTGCTCGGCTTCCTGCTGCCCGGAAGCGCGCAGCTGCTCGCCGGCAACCGGAAGCTCGGCCGGTTCGGGATCGGTGTGACCGTCGGCGCGCTCCTGTTTGCGGCGATCACGCTCCTCGGGCTGCTGTTCGCGCGCGCCGCGACGCTGTCAGTGCTTACAAACGGCCTGTTCCTGCTCGTGCTCCAGTGGCTCATCGTCGGAGTCGGCGTCATGTGGCTCGTGCTCGGCATCGATACCCTCCGGCTCACCCGGCTCGTGAAGGTGAAGCCGAAGTGGCGGGTGCCCGTTGCGATGCTCTCGGTGATCCTCACCCTCGTTCCCGTCGCGGGCGCCGCTTGGGCGGCGACGCTCATCAACTCCGGTCGCGGCGCGATCGGGAGCATCTTCATCGGCGCGCCAGCTGTCGCCCCGATCGACGGGCGCTACAACATCCTGCTCCTCGGCACCGACGCGGGCTCGGACCGCGAGGGCATGCGTCCCGACTCGATCTCGCTCGTGAGCGTCGACGCGAAGACGGGCCAGTCCGTGATCATCGGCCTGCCGCGCGAGCTCATCGAGATGCCGTTCCCCGAGGAGTCGCCGATGGCGGCGATCCACCCCTACGGCTTCGGCGTCGCACCCAACTCGTTCGGCGACTGGGGCGGCTGCTACACGACCTGCTACCTCAACGCCGTCTATACCGAGGTCGAGGACTTCCCCGACATGTACGGTGGGCTCTACCCGGAGGCGGCGAAGCGCGGCTCCGAGCCGGGCATCGAGGCGACGAAGGACGCGGTGCAGGGCGCAACGGGCCTTGACCCGCAGTTCTTCGTGCTGCTGAACATGGACGCCTTCTCGAACATCATTGACGCGCTCGGCGGGGTCACCGTGAACGTCCCCGAGCGACTCCCGATCGGTGGCGGGATCGACGAGTACTCGGGCGAGCTCGTGAACGTCGACGAGTGGATCGAGCCGGGCGAGCAGCACCTTAACGGGTACTACGCGCAGTGGTTCGCCAGGTCACGGTACGGCTCGGCGAACGGTGACTACGACCGCATGCAGCGCCAGCGCGACCTGCAGGCCGCGATCCTCGCGCAGATGAACCCGACGAACGTGTTGCTGCGGTTCCAGGAGATCGCCGCGGCCGGAACGCAGCTCGTGAAGACCGACATTCCCGACTCGATGCTTGGGCGATTTGTCGACCTCGCGGGTAAGGCGCGCGGCCACGAGATCGTCAACGTCGAGCTGGTTCCGCCCACCGTCGACCCCGAGGCGCCCGACTACACGGTGATTCGTGACCTCGTCGCGCAGGGCGTCGCGGCGGCCAGCCCGCAACCCGAGGGCGACGCTCAGTGAGCGATCCCCTAGACTAGGTCGGGTTTCACGTGCAACGAAAGGGTGGTCATGCGGGTCACTGCAGTGCTGGTCGCCTTTAATCGACGCGAATTGCTCGCGGAGGCGCTCGACGCGCTCGCGGCGCAGTCGCGACCCGTCGACCGGCTCGTTGTCGTCGACAACGCCTCGACCGACGGCTCGACCGAGTTCGCCGAGGAGCGGCTCGCCGAGTGGGGCGAGTGTGCTCGGCTCATCAAGCTCGACAAGAACACTGGCGGGGCGGGCGGCTTCGCCGTCGGCATCGCCGCCGCCGTCGTCGATGAGGAGACCGACTGGGTCTGGGTGATGGACGACGACACCGTCCCAGGCCCCGACGCCCTCGCCGGCGCCCTCGAGACGCACGAGCGCTACCGCGCCTCAGGCCGGGACGATCTCGCCGTGATGGGCTCGCGCGTCGTCTGGACTGACGGCGAGGACCATCCGATGAACACGCCGAAGGCCAAGATCCGCGCCGGCCAGGCCGAGCGCGACCGCGCCGCGGCTGCCGGCGGAATGGAGATCCGGTCGATCTCGTTCGTCTCCGCGTTCCTGCGCGCCGCCCGCGTGCGCGAGCTCGGGCTGCCGATCGCCGACTACTTCCTCTGGAACGACGACTTCGAGTACTCGGCACGGCTGCTCCGCGGCGCCCGGGGCATTTACACGCCGGCCTCCGTCGTCACCCACAAGACCGCGAAGCGCGGCTCGAGCGACGCCGACCCCGGCCCCCGCTTCTTCTTTGAGGTGCGAAACAAGCTCTGGGTGTTCCGCCGCTCCGACGCGCTCTACGGCTGGGAGAAGTTCCTGTACTTTGGCGCGAGCGTGCGCCGCTGGATCCGGACCTTTCGAGCGTCGAGCGACCGCGCTCAGCTGCGTGACTGCCTGAAGCGCGGTTGGCGCGAGGGAATGCGCACCAACCCCCGGTCGACGCGCGACGTGCTGCGCGACACCGGCGTCCCCGTCGACGTGATGATCGAGATCGAGCGGCTCGAGAAGGTCGAGCGCCGCTCCTAGCGCCGCCGCGCCGCGCGACACTACGCGGAGTGCATCCGCGCCCCTACTGGGAGTGCATGCGCGTGAGGAAGCTCCACATCCAGTTTGCGGCGGTCTCGGGCGCCGGCAGCGGATCCTGGGCGAGCCACGCCTCGATGACGCCGAGCAGCGCCCCCGAGGTGCCGGCGGCCTCGATGTCGACAGGAAGGTCGGTGAGGCGCCGATACTCCGGCGAGAGGAGGATCCCGGCGCGGACGAGCGCGAGGATCCTGGCGCGCACGCGCGCGACGACGAGCGCGGATCCGTGCGGGCCGAAGACGCCGCGATAGAGGCCAGCGTGGTCGGCGAAGTGGTGCATGAAGCGCACGAGCTCCGCCGGCGGGCGAGTGGGATCGGTGATGACCACCGGCTCGTCGGCGCGCGCCATCTCGGTCTCGATGTGCTCGAGCGCGGCCGCGAGGAGCTCCTCGCGGCTCTCGAAGTGCTGGTAGAAGCTCGAGCGGTTCACGCCCGCGAGCTCGATGATGTCTTTCACCGTGATGTCGGTGATGGGCCGGTCAGACGCGAGTGCCACGATCGCCGTGCGCAGAAGCGTCTGAGTGTGTGCCGCGCGTGGATCCATACCGTCGATTCTGGCAGGAAAACCGCGACTCGTACGCCGCGAACGAACGCCCTGTATCTCCGACACGTGTTGGAGCACCTGGGGGTGCTCGTCCTTGCGCAGGGCAGGGACATCCACCGAGGGAGACCCCATGTCCACACTCACCGCCAACAGCACCATCGGCGACTGGCTCGATCACCCGGAGGGCGGCGCGGCAATCCGCGCGATGCTCGCCCAGTCCGGAGGCGACGCCGACTCGCTTACCCCGGTGCGCGCGCTGCCGCTGCAGCAACTCGTCGCGCTCAGCCAGGGCCAGATGCCCCAATCCGTCGTCGACGACCTCGTGCGTTCGGTCAACGGCGGCGAGCTCCCCGAGGATACCGACGGGGGCGCATGGCGTGAACGCGTCACGGGCGGCCGCTTCGACGGCAAGACCGTCATCGTTACGGGCGCCGCGAGCGGAATCGGCCGCGCCACCGCCTCGCGAATCGTCCGCGAGGGCGGCCGGGTGGTCGCCGTCGACATCTCCGCCGAGAAGCTCGCTGAGCTTGCCGACGGCGCGCCCGAGGGGAGCGTCCTCCCAGTCGCCGGCGACGTCACCAAGCAGGACGACATCGACAAGATCCTCGCGGCTGCTGGCGACCGCATCGACGGACTCGCGAACATCGCCGGCGTGAACGACGACTTCTCGCCGATTCACGAGACGAGCAATGAGATCTGGGACCGCGTCATTGGCATCAACCTCACGGGTGTCTTCAGGCTCACCCGGGCCGTTGTGCCCGCGATGCGCGCGGCTGGCGCCGGCTCGATCGTGAACATCTCGTCCGAGGCCGGCATTCGCGGCAACGCCTCGGGCAACGCCTACACCGCGTCCAAGCACGGCGTCATCGGCCTCACCAAGAGCGCGGCATTCATGTACGCGACCGAGGGCCTGCGCGTCAACGCCGTCGCCCCCGGAGGCGTTGCCACCGGTATCCCCTTCCCGGCGAACGTGTCTGAGTTCGGCAGCGCGCGCCTGAAGCCGTTCCAGGACGCGATCCCGTCGGTCGCGACCGCCGAACAGCTCGCGGCGTCGATCACCTTCCTGCTGAGCGACGACGGCGTGAACATCAACGGCGCGATCCTCACGTCTGACGGCGGCTGGTCGGTTCAGTAAGCGCACGGGGGCGCCGTGGAACGGGGCGTGTGGCCCGGCCCGCGGCGCTCGGAGGCGGGGCGAGCCCAACCGTTGGTAGGACAGTGCCGATGTGGCGCAACCAGCGGTTGTGCCACTATGCGAGCGCAACTGGCAGGTTGGCCGGCTCGCGTGACTCTCGAGGCGCTCTGCCTCGTTTGCTCGATACGCTCGAGAAGCAGGATGAGTGCGAGCGGAGGAGTGGAACATGGCCGGAATCGGATCGTTCGTCGCCGAGGCGCGACGTCAGCGCGGGTGGACCCAGGAAGGACTCGCCGCAAGGCTCGGGGTGTCCGCTCAAGCGGTCTCGAAGTGGGAGACCGAACAATCGATGCCAGACGTCGGAATGCTCCGGCCGCTCGCCGAGGCGCTTGAGTGCACCGTCGACGAACTACTCCAAGGCGATCCGGCGGTGCTGAAACGAACACCGAGCGCGCTCGTCGGATCGCGAACGGCCTCCTCCGCGCATGCGGCGACCAAGGTTGTCGTGCGGTTTGAGGACCCGCAGAAGGAGACGCCGACAGTGATCACCGTGCCGATCGGACTCGTGCGGGTTGGGGCCCAGGTCTGGGACCGCATTCCCGGGCTTGCGGAGGCCTCCGAGATCGACATGGAGGCACTGATGGACCACATCGCGCGCGGGCTCGTCGGGGAGGTCATGCGCGTCGAGACCGGCGAGAGCGGCGTCGTCGTCATCTCGCTCGAATAGCAGGCGGCGTTGGCGCGGCGGCGTGAGGGCGGGGGAGGCGGGGCGCTGCTCCGGCTAAGCTGGTGAGGCTATGGTGACTGCCCCCGAATTCTCGCTCCTGCTGCCTGTGTACGCCGGCGACACCCCCGCGTTCCTAAGGTTGGCCTACGAGAGCAGCGTTGACGATCAGGTGATGCGACCTGCCGAAGCCGTGATCGTGCAAGACGGGCCCGTGCCCGCGCCATTGGAAGCCGAGCTCGCGCGCATCGAGCGCGACAGCCCGATCCCCGTCCGGATCGTGCGGCTTCCGGAGAACCGCGGCCTGACCGTCGCCCTCAACGCGGGTCTCGACGCGTGCGCCTACCCGGTGGTTGCCCGCATGGACGCCGACGACGTCTCAGACCCTCAGCGCTTCCGCAAGCAGTGGGCGATCATGAACGAGGGGGCCGATCTTGTCGGGACCGGCATGGTCGAGTTCGAGAGCGACCCTGCCATCGTCGCGGCCGTCCGGGTGCCCCCGACCGGGGCAGATCGGATCCGCGACCACGCCCGTACCCACAACCCCTTCAACCATCCCACGATGATGTACCGGGTCTCCGCGCTCGACGCTGTCGGTCGCTACCAACCGCTCGGAAAGATGGAAGACTACTGGCTCGGCGTGCGGCTCATTGCCTCGGGCGCGCGGGTCGAGAACATCGCCGAGCCGCTCGTGAGGTATCGGGTCGGCGCCGGCGCTTTCGCTCGCCGCGGTGGCTGGCAGGAAGCGAAGACGGAGTGGACGCTGCAGCGCGAGATGCTGCGGATCGGATTCATCACCCGCACGCAATACGTGCGCAACGTTGTCGTCAAGGGCGTCTACCGGCTCATGCCGGCGTCGCTCAAGCGAGTCCTCTTTCGCCGATTCGTCGGCTCAGGGTTGCCCGGAGACAAGTAGCCACCCGTGTGTCCGCCGGAAGGAAGTTCCCGGCGAACTTACCTGAGGGTGGCGGTCATCACGTTCCGGTCGTCACGACCCACCCACTGAGCGAGATCCGCCGCGAGGCCCGTGCTGAACTGCGCCAGGTCGAGCTCGGCGAGCAGGAGATCGCCCGAGGTGTACGCGGCGACAAGGGCGTCGATTTCTGCCGCGGGGATGCCCTGCCTGGACATTCCGACAGTATTGACGCCCCGCACTCGGGCAGGCACGCCAAACGCCTTGGAGTGCGGCGGCACGTCGCGCGCGACGGGAGTGCCCATGCCGATCATGCTGCCCGCCCCGATGAAGCGACGCTGGTGCACGCTCGCGTTCATCCCGATGTTGACCCGATCGCCGATGACGCAGTGACCACCGATAGAGACCCCCGCCGACACGGTGGTTCCAACGCCAAGCAGCACGTCGTGCGCCAGGTACGCGCGGTTGAGAATCCAGGAGCCCGCACCGACCGTTGTTTCGCGGTAGCTTCCCTGGTGGATCACTGCGCCCTCCCGGATGACGGCGCCAGCGCCGATACGGACTCCGGCGTGGGCGAGGTCACCAGTCCAGGCAGCGTTCTGCGGCTGGTCGGTCATTTCCGGCGGTGCGCCGATCTGGGCGCCGGGGCCGATCCACACGTTGTCGCCGATCGTGCACGGACCAAGGATCACAGCGCCGGGGCCGATTGTTACATCCGCGCCGAGTACAACGCCTGGACCGACGTAGGCGAGCGGGCTAATCTTCGAATCGCTCACGAGCTAGCCCGCGATGGCGACGGTCGTGCCAGTCTGTGCCGACTCAAGAGCGGCCTCGCAGACGCGCAACACCTGCAGGCCCTCACGGAGCGTGACGATCTCGGTCGCGGTGCCGAGGATGCGGTCGCGGAACGCCTCGTGCTCGGCCTTCAGCGGCTCGCGCTTCTCAAGCTGGAATCGGGTAACAGTGCCTTCACTCACGCCGCGGAACGACGTGACAGCCTCCCACTCCGTGGTGTGCGTGCCGTTCTCGTAGAACGTGAGGTCGGCGGTGAGCGTGTCAGCAATGAACGAACCGCGCTCGCCTGTGACGAGCGTGAGACGTTCCTTGAACGGCGTGAGCCAGTTCACGACGTGGTCGGTGATGATCCCGTTCGCGAGCTTCGCAGAGATGCTCACCATGTCTTCGTGTGCGCGGCCGGACCTGAACGCGGTCTGCGCGGCAACCTGCGTGTAGTCGGAACGTGCGAGCCACGCCGTCAGGTCAACGTCGTGGCTGCCGAGGTCCTTCATGACGCCGACGTCGGCGATACGCGCCGGGAACGGGCCCTGGCGGCGTGTGTGGATCTGGTAGACCTCGCCGAGATCACCGTTCTCGAGCCGCTTGCGCAGGCTCACAAGTGCGGGATTGAAGCGCTCGATATGACCGACAGCGCCCACGAGATCCTTCGCTTCGAACGCCTCGACGAGGCGGGTCCCCGCCTCGAGCGAGTGCGCGACAGGCTTCTCGATCAGTGCGTGGACGCCAGCCTCGGCGAGCTTCAGGCCGACTTCCTCGTGAAACTGCGTCGGGACAGCGACCACGACCGCGTCGACGCCGTGGTCGATGAGCGCGTCGACGGAGTCGTACAGCGGAAGGCTCCCGGCGACGCCGTGCGGGTCACCCATTGCGTCTGCAACGGCGACGAGCTCGACGCCTTCGACTTCGCGGGCGACACGAGCGTGGTGCCGTCCCATCATTCCGAGGCCGATGAGGCCGAAGCGGAGCGTCATGGCGTTCTCCTTGGGTCGGTG
>WPCJ01293972.1_pt1 | contig 11069 bp, 13 predicted proteins | sample 5399831 | NCBI WGS metagenome assembly WPCJ01 (sample SAMN12869470, study PRJNA574797) | sludge metagenome | isolation source: wastewater treatment of pH10 | place: China:Beijing | collected 2019-05-20 | reverse complement strand
TCGGCGATGCCCTGATAGACCTTGCGGATTGGGGAAAGGGTCATTGGCGGGCTCCTTTGGCCTTGTCGGGCCGGAGCGCGGCGGTCCTGGTGGCCCACCATCATTCTTCAGCCCTTCGACCCCTCCCGAGCCGCCGCCTCTCCGTCCGGGCGGGTCAAGGGCCGGCGAAGCCGGGCGCAGCGTCACCCTTGACGCGACCCGGCGGGCATGCGGCAGACCTTTCTCCCTCCCTCCCTCCTTCTCCTTTTTCCTCTTCCCCCTTCCCTCTCGCCCCATCGGGCATCGAGCTCTGCGCCGGCGGTCTCGTTGTCGGGGCGATGGCGCATATCCAGGGCGTTGTCGTCGCGTCGGTGCTGATCGGACAGCTCCAGGAAACGGACCCGATCGTCTGTGCCGCGCCGGACGCGGAATTGCACGTCGACGACATCGTTCACCCGCGCCCATTGGTTCCAGGCGAAGCTGCGTCCAAGGCCGACCGTTGTCGCGGTGCTGAGGAATCGGTCGGCGGAGCGGACCATTTCGTCCCAGGTCACCCCGAACTCGAGCTTGGAGAAACGGCTATGGCGGCCGGTGAGCGCGTTGCGCTCCAGCAGCAAGGCGCGTTCGAGGAGCTCGGGATGGTGCGTCGCCAGCCAATACAGCTCCCAAATCTTTGATGCCGGGCAGAAGAAGCATGCCGATTTGATCGGAACCATGTCCGGTCCGAGCACCGCGCTGATGACGTGAATGCACGCGGCGCGGTCCCAACCGAGAATCTGCAACGGATAGGCGTAGTCAAAGTCGGCGTCGGCGGCCGGCAGGTTGCGGGATCGGCGCATGTCGGCGCGACCGCAATCATAGCCGAGCAACTTCACAATGCGCTCTGCGCGCGCTTGCGCCTTCAGCCAGATCGGGTGCGGCGGGGAGGCATTGGGTCCCGACCTGGCACCCTTGATTGCCTGGTCCTGCGGTTTCTGCTTCAATTTGAACGAGCAGCTTTTCATCCCAAAAGCCAGGGATGGCAGGGTCTCGTTGACCATGCAGTTTCCGTAGAGGTCGGAATAGCCGGTGTTCAGAAGGGTCCGCTTTCGGACAGTGATGATGGGGTCCCAACCCCATTCGGCAAGCACCTGGTTCATCCGATCGACATGATCGAGCGTGGGCGGCTTTTCCGCCACGAGATCGGCGAAAGTGATGATGTCGGGGCGCAGATCCGCAACCTTAGCCAAGGAGCGTACCGGTGAGTAGAGGAGTTACAAGCATGGCCCTAGTTGCTCCGGGCAGCGTCGGCGGCAATGCGCGAAACCAGCGTGAAATTGCAGGCGAGCCCACCGCTGTCGAAGCCGTCATCGGTGCGGAACTGAACGATCGCGCCGGCGCTTTTTGAGATTGGCGAGCCGACGCTCGTCACCGTGGCACGCATCGACGGGGCTGCGCCGGAATGCTGGCCTGTCGATCTGAGAAACGCCGCCGAATAGGCAATGCGATCTCCAGGCATGAATTCGGGGGCTGGTCTGGACATTTGTCTTCCCTCAGGTGTTGAAAACACCTTCGGGCGGCCGCCTCACGCCGCAGCGGGTCAAGGGCCGGCGCTAGCTGGGCGGAGCGTAACCCTTGAGGCGGTCGGCGGGCCGGCGGCAGTCGATGTCTCTTTTCGATCTTAGCCCTTCCTCTACCTCGCCGATCCACCTTCCACTGTCACCAGGCATGCACCGGAAGACCCTTGACCTCATCGCCGTCACGGTCGATCAACAGGTAGTCGAAGCCTTCCTTGCGCGCCCAGGTCATCACGGCAAAGATATCGTCGGGGATCAGTTCTTTCCCGACACCGTTTTCCTCATGGGCATAGAGAAACCAGCCAAAGTCGCTGTAGGGACCGCCGGCGCAGGGCCATTGCCTGACGGGGAGGGTTTCGAGAAGTCGAGCGCTCGCCTCGGTCAGATGGGCCGTGGAGACGACGACGACGCGGCGAACCTCAAGCGGCATGGGACTGCTCCTCGAATGTAGATGAAGGGGACTGGTCGAGGCCAAGCTTGCGTGGTGACGTCGCCTGCAACATCCAGCGTTCACCCTTGATGCGACGGAGGAACTCGGTTGCCGGCGGAATGCGCCCCAGGACCTCGGTAACATGACGCTCTGCGGCGACGCGGGTAGGGACCGTCTTCCCGCATTCGATCTCGATGACCGGACCAAAGCGCGCCTCGGCCTCGAATATCCCGAAGGCATGATGGCGGAATGCCAGATGCGCGTTACCGTCGGTCCAACTGTCCGTCGCGAGAAACCAACGGTGCAGCGGCAGGAAATGTGATTTCTCGCCCCCAAATCGCATTACGCTCATCCCGGCGAGGTCATCGGCGTCAGGGATTGAAGCCGGTAGCCAGGCGGGGATATCGAAACCGGCCAACCAGTCGTGCGCGCTGACAATGCGGGGGCAATCTTCCACCAGATGCTGGCGGCCCAGTTCGACCGTGTCGATCTCCACGCCGTTCCGGTTGCGGATTGAGGCGCCGAAGATGAAGACTGCTTCAGCAACGCCTTCCAGATGATGGCGCAAGGCGCGGTGTGTGAACCGGCATAACACCAATTTACTGGCGTCGAACCAGGCATGCAGGGCGAAATAATCCTGCCAGACGCCGCCGTGGATGCGAGCAGACGAGCGCGCGTGATCATAGGGATGCATGATGCTCTCCTTGAAAATGAGGTTTGTTGGTTTCTGGGATTGGCTAAGTTCGGCGGGATGCTGCTTCGAGGTGTGTGAGCGTCGCGTCGATGGCGGCGGTCAAGCCCGTCGTCTTGCACCAGACGTCGAACGCCCCTGGCGTTCCCCTTGGGAGAAGCGGCAGGTAAAAGGGAAAGACTTCCCGCGCATGGGCGAGTGACAGCGCCTGACTGTTCCATGCACCGTCCCAGATACCCCGCATCCTTTTTCGATAGCGGGCGAGCGTGCCGGCGTTGACGGGATGATCACCATTGCGCACGGCTCGCAGAAATGCGTGGAGCGGATCATGGAAATGAACAGGCGGCGTCGCATTGCGATACGCTTTGAACTGCCCGACTTCGAGCGTCAGCGCGGCAAGGTCGGAACCCAGCTTCAGTTCGACCGTCGCAACCCGCTTCCCGTCTTCCCGCAGCGACAGGATCTGTGTGTCGCCGCGTCGGCAAATATCATAATAGCCGCCGACGCAGTGATCGAGGACACGCCCCTCTTCGACGAGGTCCATGGCCGAGGAAAGGACCACGATGTCGTAGCGGCCGCACGGCGAGCGCCACGGAGCGCACAGCGCGGGCCAGCCGGGACTCTCAACCATCCGCTCATGGCGCAGCGCCGAGAGCGAAGCCACGCGACGATGCCAGAGACCAACCGCATCATGCAGCGCTCTTGCCTTGCGAGGACCGACGATCGCGTTCCGCAGCGCCGCGATCAGCCGACGACGTGCAAGACCGCCGCCACCCTTGCCGCCGAGCTCGATGCTTCTGGCGAAGGTGACGATGTTTTGGGTCGGCGCATAGTCGCCAAGACGAATGCGCTCCGCGACGAGCGGACGTAGAAGATCCTCACGCATCGCATTGATGGCGTCGGTTATGCCGTCCTTGTGAAGGCCGAGATAGTCGGGCCGCACGAAGTGCTGGCGCGGTCCCTTGACCCACGAAGATGTTCCCCACGCATCGGCTTCATCCGACCGCCCGCCGCCTGGCCATTCGTGAAGCGGCGTTTCATGGGCCTTGAGTTCTTCAATCGCGACATGGAAATCTGTGGAAGACTCGATCGAATCGCGAAGATGGCGGCCATTGCGCAAGGACCGCAATTCGGCAGCGCTCAGGCTGTGGCGTTCCTTCAGAACGGGCGCAAGCGGAAGTCCAGCGTCGATAATTGCAGTAACGTATTCATCCCGTAACGTATCGGACAACGCACCATAGATCGTCATCGCCTGCCAACGGCGCGTGAGAACCTCTGTGCGGTCCGACCTGCCGCTCGTTTCGGGCGCCAGCAACCATTCGGCGACACGGGTAAGGCTGTGGCGCAGGAAAAGACCCTGTGGCAGGTCTCGTGCCAGGATGTTGCCTATATGGGTCTGGGCCAGCACCTGGGAGCGCTTTGAAAGCGTTCTGATCGCCGCTGCGATGATCTCGGCAGTGGCCGTCAGATCCTGCCAGTTGGCGTCACTCGACAGCAGTGCGATGCTCATGTTCGAGAAGCCGTGTCCTTCCAGCCAGTCGCCGAAGGCAGGACTGCTCTCGGGACCTGCGGAGGTTGCATGGTCCGTCGCAAACTCCGTGATCATTTGGATCAACTCTGAGGCGATCGGGTCCTTCGTCACGGGCGGGATGGCCCGCACATCGACGTCAAGGCGGCCGTCGACGGCGCGCACGGTCAGCTTCACCTCGGCCAGCGCAACGATGGTTGCAAAAGCGGCGAGCTCGTTCGGATGCCCCTCGATCCAGGCACAGGCAGCGACGAGCCTTTCACGAGCGCTGCTTTTCAGTCGGGTCCAGGACAGGCGGCTCATGGCGCCACCTCCCCGACGATGGTTACCGGTACGGAACCAGCGAGATCGGCGTCTTCGAACCCGCTCTGCTCCTCGTCGACGAATTCGTCGTCATCGTCGTCGCCGTAATCCCCGTCTTCGCGAAACATCATGTCGCATTCGAGCGAAAAGCCTTCCTCGTCCTCGAATGGACGGACATAGACGGTCCCGAAACCGCCCTCGTTGTTGACCCAGTCACCTTCCGGGGCATCGGCAACAATGCGTTCCAGAAGGTCCGGCAGGTTCTGAGTTTGACCGGTATCGCTGATGAAGATCGGGATATCCGGCAGGTCGTGGCTTGTCGGGCTATCCCGATATTCGACGCGCTCAAGCGTCGTTTCGCCTGAATCCCCGCCGCCGCTGAGACAATATTCGATCCTGGTGATCTGCAAGGCGCGCAGGATCGCACCCAGTCGCTGTGTCAGTTCCATGTCCTGACCCTTCCCTTTGGTGTTGAAAACACCTCCGGGCGGCCGCCTCGCCGGCCGGGCGGGTCAAGGGCCGGCGTTTGCCGGGCGAAGCTGCACCCTTGACGCGACCGGCGGGCATGCGGCAGGCCTCTTTCCTCCTCCCTCCCCTATTCTTCCCTCACCCGCCTGCGCACCGCGTCGTTCCAATCCTCGGCTGTCGGTGTCAACCGGAGCCAGTCGCAACCGACGTCCTCGGCGATGTCGCGGAGCCGTTCGGCGAACACCTCGCCCTGGCTGTTGGCGTCCGTCGCCGCCACAAGTTGGGCGCCGGGCCGGGTGGCCAGCATACGCAACGCCTCCGATGTCATGGGCGACCAGCCGCCGCCAGCACTGAGATAGAGGCTGCCTTCCCGCATGCCCTCAAGGGCAGCAAGGCTCATGGCGTCGATCGCGGCTTCCGTGACGCACAGGCGAACGGCATCGGGGCGACCGAGGCGAAACAGGGTCTTGGCGCCACCGGAGGCAAATCCGCGCCAGTCGGGGCCGCGCTCTTCCCAGCCGGTAACAGCGCCATCGATATCTCTATGCGCAGCCCACATGCTGCCATTCGGGCCTTCCCGCAATGCATTGCCAGACATCGCAATGCGGATGATCCGCTCGGGCAGGCCGCGCGCGTCATGCAGATAGCGCCAGGTTGCCGAACCCCGCCATGGCTTGCGACGCGACTGCCAGCGTTCAGGAATGGAACGGTCCGGTTCCCGGTTGCGGGATTCGCGTTCCCAGACGGGTTGCGGCGGCACGAAGCCGACCAGGCTGGCGACCTCGCGCATGGCCTCAACGAAGCGCACGCCCCGCAAATATTCGACCAGGTTGAACACGTCACCCTTGCCGTCGCCGAGCGGATCGAACCAGCCCTTGCCCTCATGAATGACGATGATGATCTCGCTGTCGCGGCGATATTTCATCGCCTTGCGCGTGCTCTCCTTGAGGTCGAGCGCAAACCCCGCCTCCTCCAGAACCACACTGCAGGGCACCTTCCCCCTTAGCTCTTCCAGATCTGTCTTTTCCATTCTTTGCGCCAGCACCTCTCCGCACTCCTTCTATCCGATTCCCGCTCCCGGTCTTTCCGAGGCGAGCACCGGAGGCCGCGAAGAGCAAGGCGGGCAAGGGCGCGGCGGTCAACCGGGCATATGTGCCGGTCGGCATCGACGGAACCGCCGCGGCGCAGCTTCCCTTGCCGGCCGCGGCGCGCAAGCGGCACGGCGTTCCAATCAACCGCCCCGCCGCTCTTCCTCTGCGACGACCTGCTTGAGTACTGCCATATCCATTTCCACCTGCCTCGAGATGCGGGCGACTTCTGCCGCCACCTTGGCCCAGTGGTAGAACTCAGCTTTATCGCCGTGCATGCGGGCACGCGTGGCGCGGCGCTGTGCCTCGTAATAGGCGCTCGTCTCCTCAGCGACGAGAAGCCTTCGCGCATCATCCTGCCAGCGATGGCGAAGCTGGCGACGATAGTCGATCCAGCGGCTGACGGCCCCGAACATGCCCTTCGCTTCCTCCCGCGTCAGAGATGGCCGCCCGAATGGGTGAAGTCCCGGCTGGGGCTTCAGCTTCGTCAACAGCCCGACCCGAAGGGGACGCCATGATCCGCCACTATATTGATCGTCTCCGATCCTGTAAGTGGCCTTGTTGAACAGATGTCGAACGGCAAGAGGATTCAATATGAATACCAACACCACAAACGACGCGGACCGGCTCATTGAGCCGACGTCCGACGTTGTTTGCGCCTATGTGTCGAACAACCCCGTTCCGGTCGCGGAGCTGCCCGGTCTTATCGCTCAGGTCCATGACGCCCTGCGACAGAGGGTCGTGGCCCCAGAAACGGTGTTGTCCGAGGCGCAGAAGCCTGCCGTTCCGATCAGGAAGTCGGTGACACCGGATTACATCGTGTGCCTTGAGGACGGGAAACAGTTCAAATCCCTGAAGCGCCACCTGGCGACCCACCATGGCCTCACCCCTGACGAGTACCGCACGAAATGGGGCCTGCCCGCCGACTATCCGATCGTGGCTCCGAACTACGCAGCAGCGAGGTCGGCGCTTGCAAAGTCGATGGGTCTTGGTCGTAAACCCGCGGTTGCAGAAAAGCCAGCACCTGCAAAACGCGGCCGAAAGCCGTCTGGCAGTGCCGTCAAATCCTGAGAGGAAGGACGCAACCGGACAATCGGCACACTCTCGACGCCCGCGTCGAGGTCCTGGAGAAGACTCCCACACAGGCTTCGGCCGTCGTCTGGAACAGTTCGGTGCCCCCGCCGCACGGCATGGTCAATGAGATCGGCGCCACGAATGTCCGAGACTGGTGGGAAGCGCGAAGGCGGCTTTCAATAGGTGCTTCAAGAAGTGGTTATTGAGGCACGCTTAAAATGCTTTGATGGGGTCTCTTGGCACGCGCGAAAAACATGCTCCCTAATGCCCGAGAACCTTTTCGATGGCGTTTGGCTCGTCATGCATGGCGAGCTTGTCCATGATGGTGGCGCTGGCATCGTTGAGCCCAACCACCTCAACATTTACATCGACCTTACGGAATTTGAGCACGACCGTGTCTATGGCGTTCACGCCGGTCAGGTCCCAGATATGCGCTTTGCCGACATCGATCGTGACGCCTTCCAGCGGCTCGGCGAAATCGAAGGCGGCGAGGAAATCATCTGCTGACGCAAAAAAGATCTGGCCTTCGATGCGATAATGCCGATGCCTGCCGTCAGCCGAAAGCACGGAGGTGACGCGGAAAATCTGCGCGACCTTCCATGCAAAGAAGATTCCCGATAGCAGGACGCCGACTCCGACGCCAAGCGCCAGATTATGCGTACCCACGACGGTTATCACGGTTGCGAGCATGACGATGCTGGAACGACGGGGATGATGACGAAGGTCGGCGAGCGATGCCCAACGGAACGTACCGATCGATACCATGATCATGATGGCGACGAGCGCGGGCATCGGGATAAGGCCGACGAGATCGCCGAGAACCATCAGCAGGAACAACAGGAAAGTGCCTGCGGTCAGGGTCGAAAGCCGGGTGCGTCCGCCCGACTTCACGTTGATCACAGACTGCCCGATCATGGCGCAGCCAGCCATGCCGCCGAAAAAGCCGCTGGTGATATTGGCGATGCCTTGGCCGATGCTCTCCCGGTTCTTGTCGCTGCTCGTGTCGGTCATCTGGTCGACGATCGAAGCGGTCAACAGGCTTTCCAAAAGCCCCACGGCGGCCACGGCGATCGAAGTGGGGAGGATGATCCAGAGCGTTTCGAGGTTGAGGGGAACGTCGGGAAGGAGCAGGACGGGCAAGACGTCGGGCAATTCGCCGAGATCGGCTACCGTGCGGATATCGATGCCCAGCACGAGAGCAAGCCCGGTCAGAACGAGGATGCAAACCAGAGGAGACGGTAACGCCGTGGTCAGCCTGGGAAAAAGATAGATGATGGCCAGACCGGCTGCGATCAGGACATAGGTTTCCCAGGTCACGCCAATCAGTTCGGGCAGTTGCGCCATGAAGATCAGGATGGCGAGCGCGTTGACAAAGCCGGTCATCACCGAGCGCGAAACGAAACGCATGACGGTGCCGATGCGCAGCCAGCCCGCGACGATCTGGATGACGCCGGCGAGGATGGTGGCGGCCAGAAGATATTGGAGTCCGTGCTCGCGAACGAGCGCCCCGAACAACACCGCTGTTGCGGCCGTCGCAGCCGAGATCATGGCAGGTCGGCCGCCTGCGAAGGAAATGACGATGGCGATGACCACGGAGGCGTAGAGGCCCACACGTGGATCGACGCCCGCTATGATGGAAAAGCCGATGGCCTCGGGGATCAAGGCCAGGGCAACGACTATACCTGCGAGGATATCGGCGCGAATATTGGAAAGCCAGTTACGGCGGATCGTTTCAATAGAGAACATCGACACACAATTGAAGCTGTCATCCAGATCGCGCGGGCGAGCCGGACTAACGGGGCTGAGCTTTGTCTTGAATGTCCGGCGGATCGGCGGCCGGAAGAGCCACCCGGATTTGCACCGGGTCCGGGTGATTGCAACCGGCCTTTGCCATAGTGCAATCGCGCTGACAAGCCGCGAGAAGACAAGAAAGATGTTTGCGAAGTCGGCTGAGCTGACATTGATCGCTGTCGTTTGGGGCGCTTGCTGCCTTGGAATGGCTTAACCTGGTGGATTCTCCTTCAGGCATTCAGAAGCGAGGCGGGGGAGTCAACAACGAGGTTGGCGGCGGCGCTCTACCGCGACTATTCCGGCACCGGCACACGCGCCAGAGGACTTCCACAAGACCGGGAGAGGTGGCCGGCATCGACCAGACGTTCGATTGAAGGAGGTCGCGGAATGCCCGCGCTTGCTCGACGTTCGGCCGAGGCTTTTATATGCGCTTCCAGCCTCTCCAGAGGTCGTTTCCCGTTCTCAAGAGTTTCGCGCTGGGCGACAAACCGGGTCAGTTCGCGACGCAACATGTCCTCGATCAGGGCATCCTTCGTCGGATAGGTATAGATCAGCCCGCCCTTGCTGATACCTGCCTTTGCGGCCACCATGTCCATGGAGAAATGCATCCCGCCGGTCTCGGTGATCAACTCCTCGGCCGCCGTGAGGATGGAAGTCTTGTCGATGCGTTTCGGTCTGGCCAAATCACCTCGCTCCCGTGGCAGGCTGATCATCCGACGAGATTGTACCAGCCATGCCGGAAGCCGCGTGAAACGTCCGTCCACGCGGCCCTGGCATGGCCGCCAACTCAGTATCGGAACCATGCCTTGCGGATTGATACGCAGGACGCGTCCGCCTTCAATTCGTCATGGCTAAGCTTTTCGTCTCGTAAGGGATACCGATCCACTCAAGTGAAGTTTCATGATGATCATTGATGCGCTCACGCTGCCTCTACTTTGCGCACCGGGTGGATCGCGTGGAAGGCGACGCTCAGCCGGTTCGAAGTGTTGATAACGGCCACGGCCATAGTCAGCTTCACCAGGTCCTCTTCCGAAAACTCCTTGCGCGCCTGGGCATAGAGATCATCCGAGACGCCGTCCTGAGAAATCCGTGTCACCGCTTCGGTCCAGGCGAAAGCGGCGCGCTCGCGCTCGGTAAACAACGGGGATTCCTTCCAGGCGGCGACAAGATAAAGGCGCTCCTCGCTCTCGCCATCGTCGCGCGCCTCGTGCGCATGCATGTCCACGCAGTATGAACAGCCGTTGATCTGCGAGGCACGTAGCTTGACCAGATGTAGCAGGCTGCGCTCAAGCCCGCTTTCTTCCACGGCCTTGTTCAGCGCCAGCTGCACCTTCATGAGTTCGGGTACTTTGACGTAATAATCGAGTCTCGGCTTCATTGCGCTTCTCCTGTCATGGTTGCCGCAAGGCCGTCAGCTTTAGCGGCCGCCGGTGCCACGCGATGAACGATTGGGTGGTAGCGACCGCGTGCGAATCGCCGTCTGCCAGAAATTCAGCAATGATATCGGACAGGCGTTCGGCGGCAGAAATGGTTTCACGCCAAGAACTCATCAGTAGGAGGCCTGAAGCGCTGTCCCCGCATAATAGTCCAGCTCACCATCGGGTGCGCGTCGCGCTGCCGCGTGGCTGGCCCTACGTTGCTTATACCAGTTGCTCAGACTTCCCTCCAAGAACGTGTACCTTCTCACCTCCGAGCCAGATAGTGCGTTTATCAGTTCGATGAAGCGATTGTGATTTGTTCTGTCTGGGGCGGGTAACGATGACAGATCGACGATGTTGATAACATCATCTGCGATCATTTTCTGCATTGACGCATCCGTACCATCAAGTAACCCTATTCTCGCACGCGCGCCTCCCATCCGGCTCGAAATAGCAAGTGCGCGATCATCTTTGGAATTGAGTACAATTATCGGGCGCGCTAATGGCCCGATCGTATCAATCTGCCGCTTGAAAAGATCGACGTCGATATCCGGAGCGGCCAAAACCACCTGGTCTAGTCGGCGAAGGACGTCGTCTCGGCCCGAAATCTTGAGCTGCCGAAGCGCCTCGACAACCAGCCAGGCACCCATGCTGTGCCCAAACAGCGTGACACGGCTTTTTGTCCGACGCTTCTTGAGGTCCTGAAGTAGTTGCACCAGATCATCGCGCGCATAGATAGCGGC
>WPCJ01165657.1_pt1 | contig 11071 bp, 12 predicted proteins | sample 5399831 | NCBI WGS metagenome assembly WPCJ01 (sample SAMN12869470, study PRJNA574797) | sludge metagenome | isolation source: wastewater treatment of pH10 | place: China:Beijing | collected 2019-05-20 | reverse complement strand
TCTCAATCTCGTCAAGCAATTGGGCGTCTGACGGCATCGTGATCGGATGCATGTGTGGCGGATCGCCCGGCCGCCACGTGTTGTTTGCCCTCCGCCGGACTGGTAGAAGCTGACCGGGCGCGCCCGATGGTTCGACCCGTGCGTTCTGGGCACCGTTGATGGCATTCTCGACACATTCGATCCTCTCCCTCGTTCCGGCATCCAGCCGGTTTGCGCGTGCTCTGCTCGCGGCGATGATGGTCGTCGCGATCGGTGCGGGCGGTCCGCTCCATGCTGCCAATCAGAGCGTGCAGGGCGCCAAGAAGGTGGTCGAGGAGGGCGGCTACGACACCGATGCGCCGACCGCGATCCTGATCGAGGCCTCCTCGGGTGCGGTGCTGTTCGAGAAGAACGCCGACGAGCTGCGCGCGCCGTCCAGCATGATGAAACTGATGACCGTGGAGGTCGTGTTCGACGCGATCACCCGCGGCGACATCAAGCTGACCGACGAATATCGCACCAGTGAAAATGCCTGGCGCAAAGGCGGCGCTCCGGCCGGCGCCTCCACCATGTTCGCGGCGCTCAACAGCCGTATTCCCGTGGCAGATCTCCTCCGCGGCGCCATCATCCAGAGCGGCAATGACAGCTGCATGATCCTGGCCGAAGCCATGGAAGGCAACGAGGCGGCCTTCGCTGCGCGCATGACAAAGCGTGCGCGTGAGCTCGGCATGCCGAAATCGACTTTCGCCAATTCGAACGGGTTGCCCGATCCCGGCAACAAGATGAGCGTGCGCGAGCTCGGCACCCTGGCACGCCACATCGTCCGCACTTATCCCGACTTCTACAAGCTCTTCGGCGAGCGCGAATTCACCTGGAACAAGATCCGCCAGCAGAACCGCAATCCCTTGCTCGCGACGCTGGAAGGCGCAGACGGTTTCAAGACCGGCTACACAAAGGACGGCGGCTACGGCATGGTCGGCTCGGCCGTGCAGAATGATACCCGCCTGATCGTGGTGGTGAACGGTCTCGAGGATTCCGACGATCGCGCAGCCGCCGCCAAAAAGCTGCTCGAATGGGGCTTCAAGAATTTCGAGGTCCGCAGCGTCTTCGCCGGCGACCAGCCTGTGGGTTACGCAAAGGTGTTCGGCGGCGACAAGGGCTCGGTCGCACTTGTCAGCAAGGAGCCGGTCAAGGTGATGGTGCAGAAGAACGGCAACGACAAGCTGATCGCGCGCATCGTCTACAAGGGCCCCGTGCACGCGCCCGTGCAGGCCGGCCAGCCGGTCGGCGTGGTGAAGGTCTGGCGCGGCCAGCAGGTCGCTGTGGAGGCCCCGGTCTATGCCGCGGATGCCATCGGGGCCGGCACTACCATGCAGCGTGCCGTCGATGGCGCCAGCGAACTGATGATCGGCCTGTTCCGCGCCGGCGCCGCAAAGCTGTGACCATGACGGAGACTCACCACACGGCGCCCGAACGCGGACGCTTCATCACATTCGAGGGCGGCGAGGGCGCCGGCAAGTCGACGCAGATCAAGCTGCTCGCCGACCGCCTCAATGAAGCGGGCATCCCCGCCATCGTCACCCGGGAGCCCGGCGGCTCGCCCGGCGCCGAGATCATCCGCCATGTGGTGCTGTCCGGCATGGGCAAGCTGCTCGGCGCCGAGGCCGAGACGCTGCTGTTCGCCGCGGCGCGCGACGACCATGTCCATGCGGTGATCAAGCCCGCCCTCGATCAGGGCATCTGGGTGCTGTGCGACCGCTTCTCGGATTCCACCCGCGCCTATCAGGGTCGCCAAGGCAATGTTCCGCCGGAACTGCTGAAGGCCCTGGAACGCGTCACCATCGGCGGTCTCAAGCCCGACCTGACCGTGATCCTCGATCTTCCCGTCGAGGTCGGCATGGCCCGCGCCGCAGCCCGCCGCGGCACAGGCGTGCCTGATCGTTTCGAGGCGGAGGGCATCGCCTTCCATCAGGGCCTGCGCGATGCGTTCCGCCAGATCGCCATGGAGGAGCCCGTGCGATGCGTGCTGCTCGATGCGACGTTGGCGCCGAAGGCTGTGGCCAACAATATCTGGGGCGTGATGCGCAAGCGTCTGCTGCATGAGACGGCGGACGCTTTATGAGCAAGAACGAGCCCGAGATCACCGTCCCGCATCCGCGCGCGACCACCGCGCTGTTCGGCCATCCCGATGCCGAGCAGACGCTGCTGTCGGCCTATCGCGGCGGCCGCATCCCCCATGCCTGGCTGATCTCCGGCCCGCAGGGTATCGGCAAGGCGACGCTCGCCTATCGCATGGCCCGCTTCGTGCTGGCGCATCGCGATCCCGCGTCCCCGCAAGTGCAGGGCGCCGAGACGCTCGATCTCGATTCCGCGCATCCGGTCGTGCGGCAGGTCGCTGCGGAAGCACATGGTGGCCTGCTCGAAATCCACCGCACCGCCAATGACAAGGGCGTCATGCGCACCGTCATCACCGTGGACGATGCGCGCGAGACCGTGTCGTTCTTTGGCTCCACCGCCGCCGTCGATGGCTGGCGCGTCTGCATCGTCGATACCGTGGACGAGCTCAACACCAATGCCGCCAATGCGCTGCTGAAGGTGCTGGAAGAGCCGCCGCTGCGCTCGCTGTTCCTGCTCGTCACCCACGCCCAGGCGCGCGTGCTGCCGACCATCCAGTCGCGCTGCCGCAAGCTGCCGCTGCGCGCACTTGCCACCGACGACGTGCTGGCGGCCGCCGCCCTCGCCACCGAGCGCGAGGAGGGTGACCCCGAGCTACGCGAGGTCGCAGTGGCCTCCGAGGGCAGTGTCGCCCGTGCCATAAACCTGCTTGGCGGCGGCGCTCTGAAGTTGCACCAGCGAACCGCGTCGTTGCTGAACACGCTGCCCCATGTGGATCCACGCGAGCTCCACGCCCTCGGCGATGCCCTCGGCACCAGTGACCGCGTCGCGCTCGCTGCCTTCACCGACAGCGTCGACCGCTGGATCGGCGAGCGCCTGCATGCGGACCCGGCCAGCCTGAACGCCGATCTGCCCCGCCTTGCACGCCTCGCGGAGGTATGGGAAAAGATCGGCAAAGCCGCGCGCGAGACCGAATCCTACAATCTCGAGCGAAAACCCTTGGTTTTCTCGGTATTTGGCCTGCTCGCAGAAGCGACGCGCTGACACCATTTTCACGCGGCAGGATCGAATAACTGAAAGGCTTTCGCGCCGATGGCGAATGCGTCGAACAATACCTTCTACATCACCACCGCGATCGCCTATCCGAACGGCGTGCCGCATGTCGGCCATGCCTATGAGGCCATTGCCACCGACGCGCTGGCCCGTTTCGCGCGGCTCGACGGCAAGGACGTGTTCTTCCTGACCGGTACCGACGAGCACGGCCAGAAGATGGTGCAGACCGCCGCGCGCGAAAACCTGCCGGTCGCCGATCTCGCCACCCGCAACGCCGCCCGTTTCAAGGAAATGGATGGCGTCCTGAACATTTCCTATGACCGCTTCATCCGCACCTCCGAAGAGCAGCACCATCGCTCCTCGCAGGAGCTGTGGAAGCGCATGGCCGCCAATGGCGACATCTATCTCGACTCCTATGCCGGCTGGTATTCGGTGCGCGACGAGGCCTATTACGCCGAGGACGAAACGACGGTCGGCGAGGACAAGATCCGCCGCGGCCCGCAGGGCACGCCGGTGGAGTGGGTCGAGGAGTCGAGCTACTTCTTCCGGCTGTCCAAGTATGCGGACAAGCTGCTGGCGCTCTACGAGGCCACCGATTTCATTGGACCGGAGTCGCGCAAGAACGAAGTCGTGAGCTTCGTCAAAGGCGGTCTGAAAGACCTCTCCGTTTCACGCACCACCTTCGACTGGGGTATCAAGGTCCCCGGCGACGACAAACACGTCATGTATGTGTGGGTCGATGCGCTGACCAACTACATCACCGGCGTCGGCTTCCCCGACGAGAGCGACGCGAACTGGAAATACTGGCCGGCCGACCTGCACATCATCGGCAAGGACATCATCCGTTTCCACGCGGTCTATTGGCCGGCCTTCCTGATGTCCGCCGGCATCCCGGTGCAGAAGCGCGTCTATGCCCATGGCTTCCTGTTCAACAGGGGCGAGAAAATGTCGAAGTCGGTCGGCAATGTCGTCGACCCGTTCAATCTCGCCGAACAATATGGCGTCGATCAGCTCCGCTATTTCCTGCTGCGCGAAGTCTCGTTCGGGCAGGATGGCAGCTACAGCCACGAGGCCATCGTCAATCGCACCAATGCTGACCTCGCCAACGATCTCGGCAATCTCGCGCAGCGTTCGCTGTCGATGATCGCCAAGCAATATGGCGGCGTGCTGCCGGAGCCCGGTGCGTTCTCCGATAACGACAAGGCCATCCTCGCGCAGGCCGATGCGATGCTGGAGCAGGCGCGCACCGCCATGGCCACCCAGCAGATCCATCAGGCGCTGAATGCGATCTGGGCCGTGGTCGCCGAAGCCAACCGCTACTTTGCGGGCGAGGCGCCGTGGGCGCTGGCCAAGACCGATCCTGCGAAGCAGGCCACGGTGCTCTACACCACGGCGGAAGTCGTGCGTCAGGTCGCGATCCTCGCGCAGCCGGTGATGCCGGCCTCTTGCGCGAAACTTCTTGATGTCCTCGGCATCCCGGAAGACGCGCGAAACTTCGCTGATATCCCGACCCGCATCAAGCCGGGCACGCAGCTGCCGACCCCGACCGGCGTGTTCCCGCGCTATGTCGAGCCGGCCGCGAGCTGAAGAGTTTTCGGAATGCTCGTCGATAGCCACTGCCATCTCGACTTCCCGGATTTCGCCGACGATCTCGACGGCATTGTCGCCCGCGCGGAAGCTGCGGGCGTCGGCCGCTTGGTGACGATCTCCACCCGCGTGCGCCGCCTGCCGGCGCTGCTGGCGATCGCCGAGCGCTTTCCGAATGTCTATTGCTCGGTCGGCACCCATCCGCACAATGCCGACGAGGAAGACGGCATCACCGCGGATGAACTGATCGAACTCACAAACCATCCCAAGGTGATCGCGCTCGGCGAAGCCGGCCTCGATAACTTCTACGAACACGGCTCGTCGGCCGCGCAGGAGAGGGGCTTTCGCGCCCATATCGCCGCCGCCCGCGCCACCGGTCTGCCGCTGGTGATCCACACCCGCGAGGCGGATGAGCAATGCGGAGTCATTCTCGAAGACGAGATGAAGAAGGGCGCCTTCAAGGCCGTGTTGCATTGCTACACCGGCGGGCGTGAGCTGGCGATGAAGGCCATCGCCATGGGCCTGTCGATCTCTTTCACCGGCATCATCACCTTCAAGAAATCGCAGGAGCTGCGCGATCTCGCCGCAGAACTCCCGGCGGACCGCATCATGGTCGAGACCGACGCGCCTTATCTCGCCCCCGGCAAATGGCGCGGCAAGCGTAACGAGCCGTCTTATGTGGTGGAGACTGCCAAGGTGCTCGCCGAAACCCGCGGTGTTTCTTACGAAGAGCTCGCCAAGCAGACCACGGACAACTTCTTCAGCCTGTTCAGCAAGGCTTCCCGCGAAAGCAACGCCGCATGACGCTGGCGCTCACCATTCTCGGCTCCGGATCGTCCGCGGGCGTGCCGCGCCCGGCGCTGGGCTGGGGCGCATGCGATCCCGCCAATCCGAAGAACCGCCGCCGCCGCTGCTCCATGATGGCCGAACGCATCGGGCCGGATGGCATCACGCGCGTGATCATCGACACCTCGCCGGATTTGCGCGAGCAGCTCATCGATGCCGATGTCGATGACATCGATGCGGTGTTCCTGACCCACGAACACGCCGACCAGACCCATGGCATGGATGACCTCCGCTCGGTCGTGTTGAAGCGCCGCAAGCGTATCCCTGTCTATATGAACGCCTCTACGGCGACCGACATCATGCTGCGCTTCGGCTATTGCTTCCAGGCACCGCCCGGCAGCGACTATCCGCCGATCCTCGACCGCCTGAGCATCGAGGCCGGCGAGAGCCGCACCATCACGGGCAAGGGCGGCGATCTCACGCTGACGCCGTTCCTGGTCCAGCACGGCAATATCCCGGCGCTTGGCTATCGCATCGACGACACCGCCTATTCGCCGGACCTCAATGATATTCCGGAACAAAGCTGGCCTGCGCTCGAAGGCCTCGATCTCTGGATCGTCGACGGCCTGCGCTATGCCCAGCACTCCAGCCATTTCAGCCTGAGCGATGCGCTGTCATGGATCGGGCGCTTCAAGCCGAAGCGTGCCGTCATCACCAACATGCATGCGGACCTCGATTACGAAGCCGTTCGGCAGGCCGTGCCGATGGGGGTGGTGCCGGGCTATGACGGGATGCGGCTGGTGGTGGAGTAGCAGGCCCCACCTGCTCGCCCAATATGAGGGGATGTGAAGCGACAAGGCGGCGGATGGCCGTAATGTTGCTGCAACCGACTTACACGACAATCGCTTGCTGGCCGGGGACTGAGGTGTTGCATGCGCTTGTTGTTGGTGGAAGACGAACTGGAGATGGCCGCTGCGCTGACCTCGGCGCTTGAGCGGCACGATGCGATCATCGATCATGTTCCGACGCTCGGAATGGCGATCAGTGCGATCGTCGACAGGATGCATGACGTCATCCTGCTCGATCGCCAGCTGCCGGACGGCGACGGGATCGCGCTGATCAAACATCTGCGCGATCGCGATTATCAGGTGCCGGTCATTGTCATCACCGCGCGCGGTACGATTCCCGAGCGCATCGGCGGGCTCGATCACGGCGCCGATGACTACATCACCAAGCCGTTCGCGATCGAGGAACTGCTGGCGCGCATTCGCGCGGTGCTCCGGCGGCCGGCGCAGCGACAGCCGATCCAGGTGCGCATCGGCCAGCTCGTTTTCGATCTCGGCGAGCGACAAGCCGCCGTGTCCGGCGCAGCGCTCGATCTGCCGCGGCGCGAGTTGCTGGTGCTCGAGGCGCTGGTGCGTCGCCAGGGACGCACCGTCTTGCGCAGCACGATCGAGCAGGCCGTCTACAATTATGACGACGCGATCCAGTCCAATGCGCTGGACTCGCATATCTCGCGTCTACGGAAGAAACTGGCGGACGCCAGCGCCGGCGTCGAGATTCACGGCATCCGCGGCGTCGGCTACCTGCTGCGGCCGTGCCCATGACCGATCGTCCGCGGCCTCGCTCCCTTCGCCGACGGCTGATCGTTCAACTTCTGCTGTTTCAGGCCGGCATTCTCATCGTGCTGGGCACGGCCTTCGTGGCCTATCTGGTTCGGGCCAGCGAGAGCGGCTATCTGCTGGACCCGAAATTTACCGAGGTGGTCGCGCGTGCGGTCCTGCGCGACCCCAGCGGCTCGCTCCGGCTGCAGGAAACCGACGAACTGGTCGAGCTGCGAAAGGATGTTCCGGATCTCTGGTTCATTGCGCGGAGCGATGCCGGAGAGATCGTCGAGGCCGGAGAAATTCCGGATGTGTATCGACAGCTCGCAGGGCATCTCGATCGCATCACATTTGCCGATATCCGCGATACCGTTCAGCCATTCTCGCTGCTCGCCATCGTTCGGCGCGTAACCGGACCGGATGGAAATTTTGTTGTCATCGGCAAGGGAGGGCGCCTGAGTACGACATATGCTCTCGTCATTCTGACCAATCTGCTGGTGATACCGATTCTGATCCTGCTGGCGATCATCACTGCCGTCGTCATTCCGGTCATCGTGGGACGTTCGTTCTCGCGGCTGGCTTTGGTGGCGCAAGAGGCCAGGACCATCGATGTCGTAAAACGCGGCTATCGTCTGCCGGAGTCCGATGTTCCTTCCGAAATCATGCCGATGGTCGAAGCCATCAACGGTGCGCTCCAGCGTCTCGACGACGGCTATGAACGGCAGCGCCGCTTCATACTCGACGCCGCGCACGAGCTGAGGACGCCGATTGCGATCCTGCAGACTCGCCTCGCGGCGATGCCGTCGGACCCGTTCAGGACGCGCTTGCAGAACGATGCCGCGCGGATCGCCGGCCTTGCCGAGCAGCTGCTCGACATGCAGAGGATCGACCGCGAACAGACGCATTTTCATCCGCTCGATCTGGTCGCCTTGTGCCGGACCGTCGTTGCCGATCTCGCTCCGCTCGCCATCGCGACAGGATATGAGCTCTCGCTCGAGGAGCCGAGCAGGGCGGTCATGGTCATGGGTGACGCGGGCGCACTCGAGCGCGTCGTGGCCAACCTCGTCCAGAATGCGATCGAACATAGCGGCGGGCAGGGCAAGATCGAGGTAACCGTCGATGCATCGGGATCGGTGGAAGTCGCGGATGATGGCCCCGGCATTCCAGCAGCAGAACGCGAGAATGTATTCGCACCGTTCCATCGGCTGCATCCGCGCGATCACGGCGCAGGTCTTGGACTGAGTCTCGCCAGGGAAATCGCGCATCGCCATGGCGGGCAGATCTCCATCATCGACCAGCCGCGCGGCGGCAGCTGCTTCCGATTGATGCTGCGGTTGGCGGTGCGTGAAGCAGCTGCCGTTTGACGCAATACATGGAACGCGGTCGCTGCAAGAAAAGATTGTAGCGAGTGGATCGCTCAATGTAGCCGCAATGGAGGCATGCGAGACTCCCTTTCATTCCGGTGCTGAGCCGCACGCGCGTGCATTCAGAGCACCGGCCTTGAAATGGAGTGCTGTATGTCGCGTATCCCGCTCATCGTTCCCCTCTTTGCTTGCCTGGCGCCGGTTGCGGCGTCGGCTTCGGATGTCGGCGGCCGATATTATCGCGAACGCGCTGTAGCACCCGCCTACTATGACCCGCCGGCCTATCGCTGGCAGGGTCTGTATCTCGGCGTCCATGCTGGCGGCGACTTTGCACGAGGCTTCAATTTCTCCGCCGACAGCGTCGGTCTCGTTGGCGGCGGGCAGGCCGGCTACAACGTGCAGTTCGGGCCGGCGGTCGTCGGCGTCGAAATCGAAGGCTCCCATCTGGGTGGCGCGCAACGGCAAGTCGGCGGCGTTGCAGTGGATCAGAACTGGCGTTTTGCGGGCAAGGGGCGCCTTGGCCTCAGCTTCGATCGTTCGCTGATCTATGCGACGGTCGGCTACGCGTTGACCGAATTCGAGGCGCCACGCTTCTCCGGCGTGAATGACGGGTGGAGAGGCGGCTACCTCGTTGGTGGCGGAATCGAGCAGGCCTTCGGCGGTGGCCTGTCGGTCAGGGCCGAATACAACTATGTCGGCCCATCCGGTCTCGAAGCGAAGCTTCCGTTCGGCCGCACCGTCGAATCCGACGGAGATCATGTCCTCAAAGTCGGCCTGAACTACCGCTTCTGACGGCGCCTCGCCGTTGATGCGAATGTACTTGGCCCCGTCGATGCCCCGACGGGGCCACTGCTGGAAGGAGAAACCGATGGAGATTGATATTGCGTCGATTGTGGTCGTCTTCGTGTTCTTTATGGCAGTTGCGTTCTCCGCCATCGATGCGCTGATGAGGTTGTTGGGTCGTCTGGCGCAGGCCAAAGAGGAGCGATGATGATGCAACGACTTCGACGTCACGGGATCATGAGGCCGGAGCGGATCATCATCGCGCTGATCGGAGCAGCAACGATCAACCTCGTGACGATCTCCGCATATCCGCTCATGGATGTGCGTGCGTCGGCGGTGTTCGACGACGCGACCGGCCAGCCGACAGCTTTCGCGAGAACGGACGGCGGATCTGATGGGCAGAGGACGCGCCTCGCAAATGATCTTCCGCTCCCTTGCCGGGATGGCCGTGTCAGCGACGGCCGGCCGCGAAGCTGCAGGGAATTGTTGCGCTGGATGTACGACGAAGAAAGCCGCCAGCACATGACCGATCCCCGCGATCGGGATCATCCTTGTTACGATGGCCGCATGAGCGACGGCCGTGCCCGGACCTGCGATGAACTCATGAAATCGTTGCGCCGCACGATGTGATCCTTGCGCTGGAAAGTGCGTTCAGCCCATGTTCAGAGGACGACCGGCACTGTTCGACCGATATGCGTTTGCTTCTCAGGTCGCGGTGCAACGGAGAAATTCTTCCGGTGCCGCCACATTGAACTCCGGTAAGGGCGCTTGCTCGGAGGCAGTGTGCCTATACGTTCAAGTGAACGCACGAAAGGAGCGGAAGATGTCGAAGACACTCGTTCTGATCATTGCAGCGCTGGCAGTGTCCGTATGCCTGGCGATCAGCGTCAATGCAAAGCATGTCGCAGTCGATCAGCAAGTGGTGCAGATGCGGCGAGCTGCCTGATGGGCGGGCGCCCCAAAGCGACTAGCGGCAAAACTCCGCGCCTCATGGTGAGGAGGCGCACTTGCGCCGTCTCGAACCATGAGCTCGCCTGGCTCCGCGCTTGCGGCCATCCTTCAGACGCCGCTACGCGGCTCCTCAGGATGAGGGATGAGTGTAGGGGCCGTACGAGTGTCTCAGCTCTCGAACGACCCCGTCGATTTCACCCGGTCGCGCAGCATGAACTTCTGGATCTTGCCCGTGGACGTCTTCGGGATCGCCCCGAACACGACGGCCTTGGGTGTCTTGAAGCCCGGCAACTGGTCGCGGCAGAACGCGATGATCTCGGCTTCCGTCGCCGCCGCATTCGGCTTCAGCTCGACAAAGGCGCACGGTACCTCGCCCCATTTCGCATCGGGCTTGGCGACCACCGAGGCAAACAGCACCGCCGGGTGCTTGTAGAGGATATCCTCGACCTCCACCGACGAGACGTTCTCGCCGCCGGAAATGATGATGTCCTTGGAGCGGTCCTTGATGGTGACATAGCCCTGCGCGTCCATCACGCCGAGATCGCCGGTGTGATACCAGCCGCCGGCGAAGGCTTCCTGCGTGGCCTTCTCGTTCTTGAGATAGCCCTTCATCACGATATTGCCGCGGAACATGATCTCGCCGATGGTCTCGCCGTCAGCCGGCACCGGCTGCATGGTCTCTGGATCCATCACCGTGAGCCCTTCCTGCGACGGGTAGGCCACGCCCTGACGTCGCTTCATCCGCGCGCGTTCGTCGGGCGGCAGCGCGTCCCAGCCGGGTTGCTCCTCGCAGACCGAGGCCGGGCCGTAGGTTTCGGTGAGGCCGTAGACATGGGTCAGCTTGATGCC
>WPCJ01104871.1_pt1 | contig 11076 bp, 9 predicted proteins | sample 5399831 | NCBI WGS metagenome assembly WPCJ01 (sample SAMN12869470, study PRJNA574797) | sludge metagenome | isolation source: wastewater treatment of pH10 | place: China:Beijing | collected 2019-05-20 | reverse complement strand
GAGCTCACCACCATCTATTTCGCCGCACCGATCATCGTGACGGCGCTGTCGATCGTGATCCTGAAGGAGCAAGTCCCGCTGCTGCGCTGGGTGGCCGTCCTGATGGGCTTCGGCGGCGTCTTCGTCGCCTGTGACCCGGCCAGCCTCGGCTTTTCACTGCCTGTTCTGCTGGTATTGGCCGCGGCCGGCTTCTGGGGGCTCTCCATCGTGTTGCTGAGCAAGGTCGCCACACAGGAGCGCACCACAGTGCAGCTCGTGCTCAACAATGCATTCTTTCTGGTGATCGCCGGAGTTCCACTGCTGTGGACCTGGCAGACACCGAGCTGGCAGGAGCTTCTCCTGATGATCGCCGTCGGTGTTCTCGGCGGCCTCGGCCAGTATTTCCTGTTCGAGGGCATGAAGCGGGCACCGATCTCCATCATCGCTCCGTTCGAATACACAGCCCTGCTCTGGGCCTTCGCGCTTGGTTTCCTGATCTGGGGCGACGTGCCGCGCGACGCCGTGTTTGTCGGCGCGGCCATCATCGTGCTTGCCGGTCTTGTCGTCGTCGCCAGCGAACGTTTCCGCAAGCCTGCAGCCTGAAGGACCGGTTTCCTGCCAGAAGGCTGTCAGTAGCCCGCAGCTAGTATGATCGGCACGGAGGGGCTGATGGCACAGGCGAATGAGGCTGAAAGGAACCGCGCACTCGGCATCCTGCTGGTGGCAGCATCGGCAATCGTCTTCGGCCTCAGCGGTGTGCTGACCAAATCGATCACTGCCGACGCGCTGACGGTTACGTGCTGGCGCGGATTTGTCGGCTTCCTGTTGATCGGAGTCTATGTGCGCTGGCGACCCGGGCAGACCGGGAAGCGGCCTGATATGCGGCTCGGCTGGCGTGGATGGCTCCTGGCCGTCGAAGGGGCCGCTGCCAGCATCGCTTTTATCGCGGCCTTCAAGTTCACCTATGTCGCCAATGTCGCGGTCATCTATGCAACGGCGCCATTCGTAACCGCCCTGCTCGCCTGGATACTGGTACGCGAACCTTTCCGGCTGCCAACCATGGCAGCGGCCATACTGTCGCTGTGCGGCGTCGCCGTCATGGTGCATTCCGGCCTCGGTACCGGCAATCTATTCGGCGACGGGCTGGCACTGCTGATGACCATCGGCAGTTCGCTCTACATGATCATGGTCCGTGGCTTTCGCGACACTCCCGTGGTCTGGGCCGGTGCGGTTTCCTCGTTGCTACTGTTCCTGTTCGGCTGGTTCGTCACGGATCCGTTGGCCATCAGCCGCCAGGATATCCTCCTGCTTGCGGTTTTCGGCACCTCCTTCGCGGTCGCCTCGGTGCTGTGGACCGAAGGCAGCAGACTGATCCCCGCCCCGGAGGCAGCGCTGCTCGGTGCCGCCGAGATTCCTGCCGCCGCGTTGTTCGCCTGGCTTTTCCTGTCCGAGTTCCCTCCCTATGCCAGTCTGGCAGGCGGAGCCGTTGTCCTCTGCGCGGTCCTCGCACACGGTTGGCATGACTGGAGTTCCGCGCAACGCCTGATGCAACTTTCCACAGGCAAGGCTGTAAAATAATTGCGCTGTCATGGAACCATCACAGAGCCCGCGCATTATTGTGGTGCGGGCCATGCTCTAGTCCCCCCAACCCCTCGGCCCGCCCCCCTCCAGCCGACCTCATGGTCGGCTTTTTCTTTGCACCCAGTCGACCTGACGGTCGGTTTTCCCCATACGTGCGCTCTCCCGTTTCGCATTGACCTTGATGTCACTTTCGATAGGGTCTGCGCGGTGCGGCCGGTGATCGGAGCGCACGAAGCGTCCGCAGGGACGCGCGACACCCTGAACTGCATTGGGAGTGACGCGGTATGATTCTCGGCGTTGGCCTGTTTGCCGCTGTCGCGATTGCCTGGCTGCTGATTGCGGCGATCGAGAAAGTGCGCCTCGGCCTCAGCTTCGCCCAGGCATTCCTGTACACGCCGTTCAAACTTGCCTACCGGATCACCGATCACAATCTCAGGACCATCCGCGACGCCAACGCGCCAGTGATCTATGCGATCGTTCACCAGTCGAAACTCGATCCGGCGCTGATGCTGTCGCTGTTGCCGGAGAACACGCTCCATATCCTCGACGAGGTCTCCGCACGATCCTTCTGGCTGGAACCCTGGCGCGAGCTCGCCCGCACCATCGCCTTCAACGCCGAACATGTTTTCGTCAGCCGGCGTCTGGTGCGCGTCCTGAAAGGGCGAGGTCGCCTCGCGGTCTATTTCCCGGATGCCGTCGAGCCGGACGTGAAATCGTTCCGGCTCTACCGCGCGGTGTCGCGCATCGCCTTGCAGGCGGATGCCCGTATCGTGCCGATCTTCGTCGGTGGCGCCCGCTGGCTTCCCAGCTCGCTGACCCCCGCAGAGCTGGCCCCTCGCAGGCTGTTCCCCAGACTCGTGGTCAGCGTGCTGCCCCCGATGACACTTGAGCAACTGGCTGCGCGCGATGGCGAACCGGCGCGAAATCGCGGCAATGCGCTGTTCGACTATGTTGCGGAAGCACGCTTCGGCGCCACCGATCTCAGCCGCGGCCTGTTCCAGTCGATCCGCGATGCTTCCGATCGTTTCGGCGCTTCCCATCCCGTCATTGAAGACGTGGTGAGCGGAACGCTCAGCTACAGAACACTTTTTGCCGGCGCCCGCGTCTTCGGTCAGCGCGTCGAAGCACGCACGGCCCCCGGCGAGGCCGTCGGCGTGCTTCTGCCCAATACCAACGCCATGGTGATCTCATTGCTTGGAATGTGGTCATCCGGCCGGGTCGCAGCGATGATCAACTACACGGCAGGCCCGGCCAATGTGACTTCCGCCGTGCGCACGGCGGTGATCCGCACCGTCGTCTCCTCGCGCGCCTTCATCGAAAAGGCGTCGCTTGCCGATGTCGTCACCGCTGCCGAAGAAGGTGGCGCGAAGTTCCTTTGGCTCGAGGACATTCGCGAGACCACGTCCGGCCTCGAAAAGCTTGCCGCGGCAGCCTGCTGGCGCTGGCCGCTGCAGCCGCAGGACGCACAGAAGCCGGCAGTGATCCTGTTCACGTCAGGCTCGGAGGGCCACCCGAAAGCCGTCGTGCTCTCGAATAGAAACCTTGTGGCCAATGCCATGCAGGCCGAGGCACGGCTCACGATTTCGCCCAGGGATATCCTGTTCAATGTGCTGCCTGCCTTTCATTCATTCGGCCTGACCTGCGGCACCATCCTGCCGCTTGTGAGCGGGATGCGGGCGTTTCTCTATCCCTCCCCTCTCCACTACAAGATCATTCCCGAGATTGCGGGCAAAAAGCACCCTACCGTGATGATCGGTACCGATACCTTCCTGGCAAACTATGCGCGCCACGCGGGCGATGGTGATTTCGCCAGCCTGCGGTTCATCGTGGCAGGTGCCGAACCGGTGAAGGCAGAGACACGCCGTATCTACCGTGACCGGTTTCAGGCCGAGATCGTCGAGGGTTTCGGCCTGACGGAGGCCGCCCCGGTCGTCGCCGTCAACACCGCGATCCACAGCCGCGAAGGTACCGTCGGCAGGCTGCTGCCAGCCATCCGCATGCGGCTCGATGCCGTCGAAGGCATCAAGGATGGCGGCAGGCTATGGCTCGCCGGACCGAACATGATGATGGGCTACATGACCGCAGACCGGCCAGGAGAGCTGCAGCAGCTGGAGAACTGGCACGATACCGGCGACATCGTTTCAGCCGATCGGGATGGTTTCATCACCATCCGCGGCCGAGCCAAGCGTTTTGCCAAGATTGCCGGCGAGATGGTTTCCCTGGGTGCAGTCGAAATGATGGTGCGGTCGCTTTGGCCGGAAGACAATCACGCCGCTGTCGCGGTGCCCGACAAACGACGGGGCGAACGCATCGTGCTGGTGACCACTGCCGACGATGCCGACCCTGAAGATCTGCGCAAGTTCAGCAAGCAGCATGGCGCGGCCGAACTGATGGTGCCGCACGATATCGTCAAGGTCGACACACTCCCGGTTCTGGGATCCGGCAAAACCGACTATGTCGCCACGAAAAAGCTGGCGATGGAGCAGCTCGGGCTAACCGTCTGACGCTCCGGAAAATTTACTCGGACGCGGGAAACGCCACTCAGCTTTCGCTTTCGATCCCCTTGTGGTCGACGTCCGGCGGCAGGATCGCCTCGCCTTCCTTCTTGGCGCGACGCGAATAGGCCCGCACGCTGAAGGGCAGGAAGATCAGATAGGCTGCCACCGATGCCGTGAGCGTATGCCAAGGGTAGCTGACCAGGAGCAGCACATAGAGCACGACCGCAAGGATCACCGGCAGCACGCGGTCTCCGGGAATTTTGAGGCTCTTGCCGGAGTAGACCGGCAACCGGCTGACCAGCAGGAAAGCAATCAGCACGGTGAAGGCGACCCCAGCGAATGCGATCGGCCGTGTCGGCTGCATGCCGAGGAAAGCCAGATAGAGCGGCAGCAGGACAAGGACGGCGCCCGCAGGAGCAGGCACGCCAACGAAATAGTCGGCCTGCCAGGCCGGCCGATCCGTTTGCTCGTCGAGCACGTTGAAGCGCGCCAGGCGCATACCGCAGGCGATGGCGAACAGCAAAGCGGCGATCCAGCCGGGCGATCCAGCCCTGTCAAGCAGATAGGCGTAGAGGACCAGTGCAGGTGCGACACCGAAATTGACGATGTCGGCCAGCGAATCCATCTGTGCGCCGAACTTGGATGTTGCCTTGAGCAGCCGCGCCAGACGTCCATCGATGCCGTCGAGGAATGCCGCAAGCAGCACCATCACCACCGCCGTCTCGAAACGGTTTTCGAAAGCGAAGCGAATACCGGAGAGGCCGGCGCAGATCGCCAGGACGGTCACCAGGTTCGGAAGAACCATGCGCAGCGGGATCTCGGTGATGCGCGGTCCGCCGTGACCATGCGGCTCGAATTTCTTGAAAGGAGCGCCCATCGCGCCGTCCTTACGAGATGCGCACAAGTGGCGCCGCCTGCGCGCCACCGAACTCGGCAATGATGGTTTCGCCGGCAACCGCCGTCTGGCCAACGGCGACGCGCGGAGCGGCATTGGCAGGCAGGAAGACATCGACACGTGAGCCGAAACGGATCAGCCCGAAACGCTCGCCAACCGCCAGTGTGCCGCCGGCGTCAGCCCAGCAGACGATACGCCGCGCGACAAGGCCGGCGATCTGCACCGCTGCGACCGTGCCGTTCGGGCTTTCGATGACGAGGCCGTTGCGCTCGTTTTCCTGGCTCGCCTTGTCGAGTTCGGCATTGAGAAACTTTCCCGGCCGATGCTCGATACGTGTGATGCGGCCGCGCACGGGAGAGCGATTCACGTGGCAGGAGAACACGTCCATGAACACCGAGATGCGTGTCATCTCGGTTGTGCCGAGACCAAGCTCACGCGGCGGCACCGCTGGGCCTACCGCCGAGACGACGCCATCGGCAGGGCTGACGACCAGGCGATCATCAACAGGCGTCACACGCTCCGGATCCCGGAAGAAATAGGCGCACCAGGCGGTGAGGATCAGGCCGATCCAGAACAGTGTCGACGAAAAATAGCCGAGCAGCAGCGTCGCCGCGGCAAAGCCCGCGATGAACGGATAGCCTTCGCGGTGGATCGGAACGAACGCGTTCTTGACCGTGTCGACAAGATTCATCGGGCTGGGGGCGGCTCCGTTTCGGATGCGCCTCTCTACCGGAAAGCGCCCGCCATCGCAACGCGCCAAAGCCGCGCGGGCGGCAGCCAACGCATAGACGCAGCCGCGGACGCTCCGATGTCCGGCGACTCATCTGGCTAAGGGATTGAGATCCCTCTAACTTTCCTCGACTTGCGTAACCGGGAACGGAACACCCGGCAAATAGACCGGAACAGGACGGATCTCATAGACTGCGGTCGGATTGGCGCTGCGGAGGCTGCGTGCGGCCTCGACGGCTTCCTCGCGGGTCGCACAGTCGATGACATAGAAGCCAAGCAACTGTTCCTTGGTCTCGGCGAACGGTCCGTCGATGACCATGCCGGCTCCCGGTCCCCTCAGAGTGAAGGCACCTTCGGTCGGCCCGAGGCGTGCGGCAGGACCCAGCTTGCCCTCCGCAAGCAGTCTGTCGCGCACAATGGCGAGATCCGCCATCACTGCGGCGTCCTCGTCCGGTGTCCAGGATTCGACCACGCCCGAGGCGTGGTAAGCAAGAATGGCGTAGAGCATCGGTTCCCCGGCTTTTGTGTAGCGAACGTCCCTGCCCCTGACGCACGTTAGAGCAATTCCAGGAAGAGTGCGTAGCGGTTTTCCGTCCGGAATTACGCAAAAACAGAAAGATTGGAGCGTTTCCTTAAAAGGCGGAAACGCTTCAGCCCGGCCGTTGATGTAATGCAGATGCGTGTTGCTTACGACACTTCTTCCGTGCGCCTGCGAACGACGACGCCAAGATCGTCCGTTTCGCGGGCAATGCGCAGGCGTTCTTCCGCTTCCGTCGCTTCGCGCTGGCGGTCCCACATCGACGCATAGAGACCATTCTGGCGAAGCAGATCGCCATGCTTGCCACGCTCGGCAATCTGACCATCCTTCAGGACAATGATCTCGTCCGCCGAAATCACGGTCGACAGGCGGTGCGCGATGACGATCGTGGTGCGGTCCTTTGAAACCAGGTCGAGTGCCGCCTGGATTTCCTGCTCGGTATGGCTGTCCAGTGCTGACGTGGCTTCGTCGAGGATCAGGATCGGCGGTGCCTTGAGGATCGTTCTGGCGATGGCCACGCGCTGCTTCTCGCCACCCGAGAGCTTGAGGCCGCGCTCGCCGACCATGGTGGCATACCCCTCCGGCAGACGCTCGATGAAAGGGCCGATCTGGGCCAGCTCCGCTGCGCGGCGGACTTCATCCTCGCTGGCGTCCATGCGGCCATAGCGAATGTTGTAGGCGACGGTATCGTTGAAGAGCACTGTATCCTGCGGCACCATGCCTATGGCCGAGCGCAGGCTTTCCTGCGTGACGTCGCGGACATCCTGCCCGTCGATCAGCACCGCGCCCGACTGCACGTCGTAGAAGCGGAACAACAGCCGCGAGATCGTCGATTTTCCGGCGCCTGAAGGCCCGACGATGGCGACGGTCTTGCCGGCCGGGACCTCGAAGCTGACGCCCTTCAGGATCTTGCGGTTGGGATCATAGGAAAAATGCACATCGCGAAATTCGACATTCCCGCTGCCGATGGCGAGCGGCTTGGCGCTCGGCTTGTCGACCACCTCCTGCTTGACGCCGAGCAGGTCGAACATGTGTTCGATGTCGGTCAGGCCCTGACGGATTTCGCGATAGATGAAGCCGATGAAATTGAGCGGCACCGAGAGCTGGATCAGCATGGCGTTGATGAACACGAAGTCGCCGATGGTCTGTGTCTTGTTCATCACCTCATAGGCAGACATGCACATGACGACCGTGGTGCCGAGGCCGTAGATGACGCCCTGGCCGAAGTTCAGCCAGCCGAGCGACGTCCAGATGCGGGTAGCCGCGGTTTCATAACGCGCCATCGACCGATCGAAACGCTGGGCCTCCATCGCCTCGTTGCCGAAATATTTGACCGTTTCGAAATTGAGCAGCGAATCGATCGCCTTGGTGTTGGCGTCGGTGTCGCTGTCGTTCATGTCGCGGCGGATGCCGATGCGCCAGTCACTGGCCCTTACCGTGAACCAGACGTAGAGCGCGACGGTGACCGCGACGACGGCGACGTATTTCCAACCGTAGGTGAAGGCGAAGATGCCGGCCGTCAGCGCAAACTCGAGCACGGTCGGCGCCGTGTTGAGCATGATGAAGCGCACGATGGTTTCAATACCCTTCGTACCGCGTTCGATGATGCGCGACAGACCGCCGGTGCGACGCTCCAGATGGAAGCGCAACGACAGCTGATGCATGTGCACGAAAGTGCGAAATGCCAGCTGACGCACCGCGTGCTGGCCGACCCGTGCGAACAGCGCATCGCGCAACTGGTTGAAACCAAGCTGTACCAGGCGCAGGAAATTGTAAGCAATCACGAGCGCGATCGGCGCCAGCAGGATGTCCGGCAGCGGCGGATGATATTGCCCGGTGCCGGCAAGGGCGTCGGTTGCCCATTTGAAGAAATAGGGACCTGCCACCAGCACCAGTTTGGCAATCACCAGCAGCAACGTCGCCCAGGTGACGCGCCAGCGCAGGTCGGGCCGGTCGGCCGGATACATGTAAGGCCACAGATTGCGCAGCGTTTGGAAAGTGGTGCCGGTATCGGCAGCGGAAACGGTCTTTTCGGCCACTGTTCTTGCCTTATGAAATCAATTCGGCCGTGCGACGGCAGGCGTCGACCAGCGCGACGACAGATGCTGAGACAGCAGCAAGCGCCTTTTGGTCAACCTCGTAGCGCGAACGCTGCCGGTCGGGCGTGAAGCGGACCAATCCTGCTTCGACAAGGATCTTCAGATGCTGTGAAACCGTCGACTGCGCGAGGTCGAGATGATCCACCACCTCGCCGCAACAGCAGGAACGGCTGGCGGACAGGCACTTCAGGATCTCGATCCGCGCAGGATGCGACAGCGCCGCAAACTTTGCAGCGACTGCGCGCGTATCGATGGGGTGGCCGGCGCCACAAAGTTCAAGTGGAGAGTCCATGGTTCATCGTCGATAAACGATGAACCAATTTTGCGCAACCTGGCCAGATGGGCGAAACGAATTCTATTCAGCGACGGTTGCCTGGTCGCCCAATGTCTTCATGTCGGCGGTTTCGCCTTCCTTCGATTTCTGCGGCACCTTGAAGACCTGGCCCGGCCAGATGCGATCCGGATTGCTGATCTGCTGCTGGTTGGCAAGGTAGATCGTCGAATAACGCACGCCGTGCCCGTAAACCCGACGCGAGATGCGCCACAGTGAATCGCCGCGACGGATGATGACGGCGTGGTCGACCTGCTCGAGCTTCGGCGCGACGGTGGTCGGAGCCTTGTCTGCCGACGCGGTTTCCTGCTGAGGCACGGTCGGAACCGCTTCGGAAGCCGAAGGCGCGACCGCGGCGACGGCTTCGCCGGGCTCACGCTGGAACGGAACCGTCGCACGGGCAAGCACCTTGGAGCCGTCGGCATCCAGAAGATCGACCCGAACGGTGTAGTCGCCGACCGGCAGATCGCGGGTCGCCTCGACAAGGAACTGTCCCTTTTCGGATGCCACGGCCTCGCCGAGCAGGATCTCGTTGGCATAGGCGCGAACCTTGCGGCCTGCATCGGCGGTACCGGCGACAAAGATCTTGCCGCCGTCGATTTCGACAGCGCCGACCGAGACCTTCGGTGCCCCAGCCGCAGGCTGAGCTGCAGGTTCGGCAGGCTGAGCCGCGGAAGCCGTCGGCTGTGGCGAGGTAGCCTGTGCGCCGGCAGGTGCGGAGGCTGACTGCTGTGGGCTGGTTTCACCAGCCTTCTCTTCAACCTTCGGCACCGAGAGCAAGGTTGCGGCCTTGCCCGGTTCCTCGACCAGGGCCAGCACCTGACCGTTCGACTTCTCGGGAATAGCGACGACGGCGGTCTGCGCGGAAGGTACGACAGCGTTGGATGGAGCGGTCGAACGCAGCTGCAACTGGTAGTTTCCAGGCTTCAGCGGATCGTTCAGAACGATTGCAAAGTCGCCATCGGGACCGGCCGTCGTGGTTCCGAATACGGTTGCGCCCTGCACGACATCAACCTTTGCATTCGGGGCGGCCTTGCCGGCGACAACGACAGAGCCATCGCCTTCGGCACGCACAACGTCGAACGTCGGCGTGACAGGGCCAGACGCTGGCGCCGGTGCGGCCGGCTTCTCCGGCGTCTGTGTCACGGCGGCCTGCTGCTCAGCCGGCTGCTGCGACGCCGCGGGCTGCTGCACCGCTGGCTGTTGCGTCGACGGCGCAGGTGGCTGAACGGCGGCGATCTGCGCGGGTGGAGTGGATTTCAGGTAAGGGTCGAGCGCACCGGAGATATACGCAACCCCGGCAACCGCTGCTGCGCCGCCTCCCGCAAATAGCAATGCCCTGACAAGCGCTGTTGTCATATTCTGTTAGCCCCCTTAGCCACCTATAGTCGGTCTAGCTGCTTTTCTCAGAGCCGACAAGAAAAAGCCCGCCTTCAGGCTTGACCAGGCCTGCAGACGGCATCACCAATCCAATCATGAACACGATTCGATCCGTCTGCGTTTATTGCGGCTCGTCACCTGGCCGCGATGGCATCTATCTTGAAGCCGGTCGCCAGCTCGGTCATTCCCTCGCCCGTTCAGGCCTGCGCCTGGTCTATGGTGGTGGCACCAAGGGTATCATGGGCGCGGTTGCCGAAGGCACCATGCGCGCGGGCGGCAAGGTCATGGGCATCATACCACGCTTCCTGATGAACAGGGAGGCGACGGAGAGCGCGCTCGATCGACTGCATGAGCTGGTCGTCACCGACAACATGCACCAGCGCAAGCACAGGATGTTCGAAGAATCCGATGCTTTCGTGGCGCTGCCGGGCGGTATCGGCACGGTCGAGGAAATCGTCGAGATCATGACCTGGGCGCAGCTCGGCCATCATCGCAAACCGATCGTGTTCGCCAACATAAAGGGTTTCTGGGATCCGATGCTGGCATTGATCGATCATATGGCGGCTGAGGGCTTCATCCACACGGCTCACAATGTGAAGCCCCTGGTGGTCGAGGATCCCGACAAGATCGTTGCGACCATTCTCGCGACAGGCGCTGCCGTCGACGCGCCGACCGGCGGCGTCTCCTCCGTCATCGACAAGATGTGATGCCGATGACGGCGGACCGCTTTTCTCCGGACCGCGAAACTCTTTAATTCTTCCGGGCAAATCCAGGGACGCAAAACCTGCGTACCCATACCTGGATTGCCTCAGCCGCGCCGGCTCGCGGCCAGCATCGACCACGTATAGATCGCCAGCGCCGCCCAGATCAGACCGAAGGCGATCGCCTTCGTCGTGTCGAACGGCTCGCCAAAAACGAAGACGGCGATCAGGAACACGATGGTCGGCGCAATGTACTGCATGATGCCGATGGTCGAGAGGCGAAGCAGCTTGGCGCCGAAGGCAAAAAGCAGCAGTGGCACGGCGGTGACGATGCCACTGCCCATG
>WPCJ01317528.1_pt1 | contig 11082 bp, 9 predicted proteins | sample 5399831 | NCBI WGS metagenome assembly WPCJ01 (sample SAMN12869470, study PRJNA574797) | sludge metagenome | isolation source: wastewater treatment of pH10 | place: China:Beijing | collected 2019-05-20 | reverse complement strand
GCAGGATGCCGGCAGCCAGCTGGTCAGCCTGGCGGCGGGCGCCGGGCGCGGGCAGCGCGTCATCGATCTGTGCGCGGGCGGCGGCGGCAAGACGCTCGCGCTCGCTGCGGCGATGGCGAACCATGGTTCGATCCTCGCCTGCGATATCGACCGCGCGCGGCTTTCCCGGCTGATGCCCCGAGCCGAGCGGGCCGGGGTGTCGATCGCGGAGACCCGCCTGCTCAATCCCAACCAGGAAGCCGCGATGCTCGCCGACCAGGCCGGCCGCGCCGATGTCGTGCTGGTCGATGCACCCTGTTCGGGCACCGGCACCTGGCGCCGCAACCCCGAGGCGCGCTGGCGGCTGACGCCGCAGCGGCTGGACCGATACGTCGCGACTCAGGCGGCGCTGCTCGATATCGCCGCCGATCTCGTCCGCCCCGGCGGCGTGCTGGTCCATGTCGTCTGCTCGCTGCTCGATGCGGAAGGGGCGGGGCAGGCCGAGGCGTTCCTTGGCCGGCATCCGGGCTGGAGTGCCGAGCCGCTGGCGCTCGGGGCCGGCACGCCGCGTGGCCCGGGGCTGCGCTTCACCCCGCTGGGGGACTCGACCGATGGCTTTTTTGTCGCGAGGATGCGCCGGCCATGATAGCGACGGGGCAGATTTCGGAGAATGTGATGCGTTTCACTGCGATTGGGGCAGCCGGTGCGTTGCTGCTGCTCTCGGTTTCCACCTCGCTGATGGCGCAGCGTGCCGACAACCAGATCGATCCGCGCTCGGTGGAACTCGTCAGGCAGGGCCGCGCGGCGCTGGCTGCCGGTAATTTCGAAGGTGCGGGCGATGCGCTGGAAAGCGCGCTGGCGGTGGATCCGCGCAACCGCGAAGCCTATCTCGTCCTCGCCGAGATCGCCCGCAAGAACAGCCTGCCCGGCAAGGCGATCCGCCTCTATCGCGAGGCGCTGAGCCTCGAGCCGAACGACACCGCGGCGCTGCGCGGCCAGGGCGAGGCGATGGTCGCCAAGGGCGCGATGGAGCGGGCGAAGGAAAATCTGGCCAAGATCGAGAAGCTCTGCGCCAAGGGGTGCGCCGATGCGACTCAGCTCTCGGCGGCGATCGCCAAGGGGCCGCCGGTCACCACTGCCCAGGCCGAACCCGCCCCGACGCCGAGCGCCACGCCGACGGCCAAGCCCTGATCCTGCCTGCCCGGGGCCCGATCCTGCTTGCAATGTAGGGTTTCGCCTGCTGGGATTTCCCGGCGGGCCGATCCGGTGCCGTCGCTCTTTGACGAGTTCAACCCAGGGTGCGGGCCAGCCCGGCGAATTCCGCGACGGTCACCGTTTCGGCGCGGCGGCTGGAATCGATGCCCAGCGTCTCCATTGCCTCCAGCGCGCCGGGCACGCCCTTCAGGCTCTGGCGCAGCATCTTGCGGCGCTGGCCGAACGCGGCGGCGGTGAGCGTCTCCAGCGTCTTCAGCCGCACGCCTTCGGGCGGCGTGCCGGGGACGATGTGGACGACCGCGGACATCACCTTGGGCGGCGGCGTGAAGGCCGAGCGGTGGACGTGCATCGCGATCTTCGGAGTCGAACGCCATTGGGAAAGCACGGCCAGCCGGCCATAATGCTCGGTGTCCGGGCCGGCGACGATCCGCTCGGCGACTTCCTTCTGGAACATCAGCGTCAGGCTGGCCCACCACGGCGCCCATTCGGCCGAAAGCCAGCCGACGAGCAGGGCGGTGCCGACATTATAGGGCAGGTTGGCGACGACATGGGGCTTGCCCTGGAACAGCGCGGGCGCGTCCACTTCCAGTGCATCGCCTTCGATGACGCGGAGCTTGCCGGGGAAATAGCTGCCGAGCTCCTCGAGCGCGGGAATGCAGCGTCGGTCACGCTCCACCGCGGTGACGCTGGCACCGCCCTGGAGCAGCGCCCGGGTGAGGCCGCCCGGGCCGGGGCCGACCTCGAACACCTCGGCGCCGTCGAGCTTGCCGGGCACCTTGGCGATGCGGGCGAGGAGCTGGTGGTCGAACAGGAAATTCTGGCCCAGCGCCTTGCTCGCGCTGAGACCATATTTGCCGATGACGTCCCGGAGAGGCGGAAGGCTGGTCACGCCGCGGCTTCGGCCCTGCGCTGCGCGGCGCTGGCGGCCAGCTTGATCGCGGCGATCATCGCCCCGGGATTGGCGGCGTCCTTGCCGGCGATGCCGAAGGCGGTGCCGTGGTCGGGCGAAGTGCGCACGATGGGCAGGCCGAGGGTGATGTTCACGCCCTCGTCGAAATGCAGCGTCTTGATCGGGATCAGCGCCTGGTCATGAGTCGGGCAGAGCGCGGCGTCATAGCCGGCCCGGGCGCGGGCGTGGAACATCGCATCGGCGGCGAAGGGGCCGATCGCGTCGATTCCCTCCTCGCGCAGCCGGGCGATGGCGGGCTGGAGGACGTCGATCTCCTCCCGCCCGATCTCGCCGCTCTCGCCGGCATGGGGGTTGAGGCCGGCAAAGGCGAGCCGGGGGCGCTCGATGCCGAAATTGCGCAACAGGCCGCGCGCGGTGACGCGGGCCTTGGTGAGCACCAGCTCGATGGTGAGCAGCTCGGGCACCCGGGCCAGCGGCTCGTGCACGGTGATCGGCACCACGCGCAGCGTGGGGCCGGCGAGCATCATCACGGCGTTCTCGGGGGAGATGCCGCAGCGTTCGGCGACGAACTCGGTCTGGCCGGGATGGGTGAAGCCGATCTTGTAGAGCTGGACCTTCGATACCGGGCCCGTCACCACGCCGCCGGCGGCGCCGGCATTGGCAAGGCCGACCGCCAGCTCGAGCGACTGGAGCGCCGCCTTCGCGCTGGCCTCGTCGGGGCTGCCCGGGGTGACCTCGCAGGTGTCGCTGACGGCGAGCACCGGGAGCGCGTCGCCAAAGACGCCGGCCGCTTCGTCCGGATTGTTGATGCGGGCCACCGGGCCGTCCCACACGCGCTCGACTGCGCCCGGGCAGCCGATGGCGAAGAAGGGCGCGAGCGAGTGAAGCTCGCGCGCCTTCCATGCCTTGGCGGTGATCTCGGGGCCGATTCCGGCCGAATCGCCCATGGATATGGCGAGCGGCCGGATCACCTCAGCGATATTCGATGAGCGCGTCGCGCCGCAGGTCGCGGAGCATGCGCTGCGCACGCAGATTGGTACGCTTGTCGGCCTCGCCGTCCTGGATCTGCTCGAGCGAGGGCAGGCCGGGAGCCGGCGGATCGTCGCGGCCGCATACGACGAGAACGCGCACGCCGTCCTCGATCGTGCCGAAGGGCTGGGTCACCTGGCCCACCTGCAGCGGCAGGATGATCTGCTGGAGCGCGGGCGGCAGCTCGCCGATCACCACGCCGTCCTTCTCGACCACCTCGGCATTCTGCGCGGCGGCGACGTTGGAGGCATCGCCGCAGCCCTTGATGGCCTGGGTCGCCTGCGCGAACTGGCCGGCGCGCGCCGTGGCCTGCGCCTCGGTCGTGCCCTTGGGGAAGGAAATGGTGATCTGGCGCAGCGAGAGCTTGGCGCCCCGCGGATCGGCCATGCCGACCTTGCGCTTGTCGGCGAGATAGACGACCGTGAAGCCGGTGGTGAGCGGGATCGGACCGGCGACCTGACCGGGCTGCATTTCCTCGACGGCCTTGGTCATCTCGTCCGGCAGGACGCCGGGAGCGAGGCGGACCCAGCCGAGATCGCCGCCCTGGCCCTTGGTCGAGCTCTCCGAATAGGTCTTGGCGAGATAGTCGAACGGCGCGCCTTCCTTCATCTGCTGGATGATGCGCTGCATGCCCGCATAGACTTCCTGCTTACGGTCGTCGGTCGCGTTCATGTAGATTTCGTAGACGTGATATTCCTCGCTGCCCTGCGCGGCCTTGAGGCGGTCGAGAATGGCCTTGGCCTCCTCGTCGCTCACGTTGATGTCCACCTTGCGGCGCAGCAGCCGGCTCCAGGCGACTTCGCCCTCGACCTGCTTGCGCATCGTGCGTTCCGAAGCGCCGACCTCGCGCAGGAAGGCGCGCATCTGCTCGGGCGTCTTCTGGAGGCGGCGCGCGACCGAGGCGAAGCTCTGGTCGATCTCCTTGGGGTCCACCTTGATCTCGTTGGCCTTGGCCTCCTGGATCTGCAGCGTCTCGTCGATCAGCTGGCGCAGGATCATCATGCGATACTGATCGCGCTCTTCCGGCTTCAGGTTGAGCTTGTTGAGCGCGATGATCAGGTTGAGCCGCTGGTCGACGTCGGTGCCGGTCAGCACCGTGTCGTTCACGATGGCGGTGGGCTTGCGGACATTCGGATCGGCCTTGCCGAACAGCTTGAGATCGCGGGGAAGATCGAGCTGGGCGGCGAGCGCCGCTTCCTGCTCCTCCTGCGACGCAGGCGACGGCGCCGGCGTGTTCGGGGCGGTCTGCGCCATGGCGGCGGAGGCCAGGCTGGAGATCGCGAGCGCCAGAACGGACGAGCGGCCTGCGCGGATCGCCTTGGTAACACCAATGTTCACGTGAATCCGTACCCTCAAATCTGCCGGAAGCGTGGCGCTTACTGGCCAATTGTGCCTGAACTTAGGCTTACCGGCGGTTCCCCTCTGCCGCGGAGCCTAGCGTCCGAGATTCTTGAACGCCAGCGTGAACAGATAGGAGTTGCCGCGCGACGCGTCGCCAGTGGTGGCATAGTCGCGCTTCCAGGTGAAGCCCAGCCTCAGGCAATCGTCCTCATAGGTGATGCCGACGCGGTGGCGCACCGGCTCGAACCCGTCGGAGAGTGAGGTCGGGTCCTCCTTGCGGTCGGTGAGGTCGACCAGCGTCGAGCCCGAGATCGACCAGAAGCGCGCGATCTGGACGCGGGCGCCGAGCCGCAGCTCCTCGCGGTCCTGCAGGTCTTCCAGCGACGCGCTGATGTTGCGGTTGAGCCGCAGGTAGCCGAGCTGGATATAGGTTGACCGCGAGCCGAGCGTCATGTCGACTTCGTTGCGGCGGAAGGCGAGGTTGTCCTTGTCCAGCCGGTAGCGATGGGTGAAGCTGATGAAGTCGCGGAAGCGGATCACCGTGCGGCCGACGATGTCGGAAACCCGGTCGGTCAGCCCCGTCCCGTCGGGGAACAGCGTGGGGCGCGACGAGATGCGATAGCTCTGGCCGATATTCGCGTCGATCGAGAAGCCCGGCAGATAGAGCGCATAGTCCATGCCCCAGGTGAACCGGGTCGAATCCTCGAACCGGTCATAGCCCGGGAAGCGATTGAGCGCGAAGAGGTTGGAATCCTCCAGATCCACCGCGCGGGCGTCCTCGTTGGGGACTTCCAGATTGGCGATCTTGGGCGAGGCGACAACCTGGAAACGGGGCGTGATTCGCTGAGTGCCGCCGAACAGGCTGCCGACCAGCGGCCATTTCACGTCCACCGCAGCGGCGGCGATGCCGCGGGTGTGGAAGCCGTCCTCGCCGCGATAGCTGACCACGCTGGTCAGGTTCGTGTCCGAGGCGTTGTAGAGGTCGCCCCGGGCATAGGCGGTCAGAGTCACTTCCTGACCCCAATTGGTCAGGCGGCGCAGGTCCCAGCGGGCGCTGGCGAAGGCGCGCTGCGAATCCTGCCCGTCCGAGCGGCCGATCGCCAAAGTGTTGAGCTGGAACTCGAAGCGCCCGCCGACCAGCCCGTCGTCCATCCGACGGCGATAGTCGATCTCGGGCAGGGCATAGGGCTGCAGGCCCTGACGATCGCCGACCCGCAGCGTCTGCACCACCCAGGCGTTTATCGAAAAATAGCTATCGGCATCAATACGTTCTACGCGAATATTATTGCGCAGCCTGTCATCGCGCGAAATGTCGTAGCGACGCAGGAAGGTGCGATCGGTAGTCAGCCGCAGCGAGGCGCTGACGCTCCAGGCCGGATCGAGCTGGAAATTGCCGACCGCGTCGAAATAGCCGCGAAAGTCGTTCTTCGAAGTGGCCGGCGTGACGGGAACCGTCAGATCGTCTGCCCGGCGGCTATAGGTGCCATAGGCGCTGAGCCGGAAGGCGCCGAGCGCATTCAGCTCGCGATAATCGGCCTGCAGCACCGGCAGCACGTTGGTGTAGATGCGCGGCGTGATCGTCAGGTCGCGATTGGGCGCGAAGCTGAGATAATAGGGCAGGGCGAACTGGAAGCCGTTGGTGCGATTGTAGCGCAGGTCCGGCGACAGGATGCCGCTGGCGCTCTCGCCGCCCACCGGGTGCGAGAAGACCGGCAGGGGGATCGTCGCGAACCCGAACACCGAGACACGGGCGCCGGTGTAGCGCAGCCGCTTCGTGTCGGGATCATAGACTACCCGGTCCGCAGTGACTTTCCAGGTCGGCTCCTTGGGGCATCCTTCCGAATCGCCGACCGCGCAGGGCGTGTAGGCGGCGTTGTGGACGATGAAGCTGCCGTCCTCATGGCGCTCGCCGCGCTGGGCGGCGACGCGCCCGCCCGCGTCGAGCACGACCAGCATGTTCTGGACGACGCCGTCCTTCAGCGTGTCGGTCAGCTCGATCTTGTCGCCATAGGCGCTGTCGCCCTGCGGATTGACCAGGACGACATTGCCCTCGGCCACCACCCGGCCCGACTTGCGGTTCCACACCACCTTGTCGGCGCGTAGCCGCTCGCTGCGGCGATAGAGGCGGACATCGCCGGTGGCGGTCACCACGTCCTGCTCATTATCGTATTCGAGCTGGTCGGCAGTGAACTGGATCTGGTCCTCGCCCTCGGGTAGTGCCGTTGGCGACGGGGGGGGCGGCTCGACCGCCGGAGTCTGCAGATTGGGGGTGGCCGCCGGAAGCGGGGCCGGCGCAGGAGCGGGCGCGCCCTGATTCGGCTCGGTCTGCGTCTGCGCGCGCGCTTCGGCCGCCAGGCACAGGCCCAGCGCGGCCGACAGCAGCAAGGCCTTGCGCGTCACTTCGATTCCCACCTTTGCTTCAACTCCCGTGCACGCGGCCCCTACCGCCCTATCGCAGCGGTTGCGCCATCGCAACGTCACGTGCGTTGGCCCGAACGCACGGAAACGCTAACAGGAGCCATGCAGGTCGATTTCTACCATCTGACGCAGCTTCCCCTGGAACGCGCGCTGCCCCGTATCGCCGAGCGCGTGATCGCGGCCGGCGGGCGGCTGCTGATCGTGGCGGGCGAGGCGAGCCAGCGCGCCCGGCTCGACCAGCTGCTATGGACCTATGCGCCCGACAGCTTCCTGCCGCATGGCCAGGCGGGTGGGCCCGACGACGATCGCCAACCGGTGCTGATCGCCGCCGAAGCGGGCACCGCGGCCAATGGTGCGCGCAACGTCGCCCTGGCCGACGGCGTGTGGCGCGAAGAGGCGCTGGGCTTCGAGCGGGTCTTCCACTTCTTCGGCGAGGAGCGGATCGCCGAAGCGCGCATCGCCTGGAAGGCGCTGGCCGACCGCGACGGGGTGGAGCGCAACTATTGGAAGCAGAATGCGCAGGGCCGCTGGGAAAAGGCGGCCTGAGTTGCGGGCGCCGGACGCCCAAAAAGCGCTCCAGTAAAGAACAACATCGCGCGACCGGGCAAGCGCGTGCCGGCAGGGACGCTTGCATCGCGCGCCGCCCGGGACTAGGGAGCCGCGACTTTTCCACAACTTCAAAAGCAGGAGCCGCACGGCCATGGCCGCGAACCGGACCTTTTCGATCATCAAGCCCGATGCCACCCGCCGCAACCTGACCGGCGCAGTCACCAAGATGCTGGAGGAGGCCGGCCTGCGCGTCGTCGCCTCGAAGCGCATCCAGATGAGCCGCGAGCAGGCCGAGGGCTTTTACGGCGTCCACCGTGAGCGTCCCTTCTTCAACGACCTGGTCGAGTTCATGATCTCGGGCCCGGTCGTCGTGCAGGTGCTCGAGGGCGAGAACGCCGTGCAGCGCAACCGCGACATCATGGGCGCCACCAACCCGGCCAATGCCGATGCCGGCACCATCCGCAAGGAACTCGCCGAATCGATCGAGGCGAACTCGGTGCACGGTTCGGACTCGGACGAGAATGCCGAGATCGAGATCAACTTCTTCTTCAAGCCGGAAGAGATCGTCGGCTGATCGCCGAGGTTTCTACACCGATTTGGATGCGAAAGGCCGGGGTGGAAACTCCGGCCTTTTTCGTTTCCGGACGGGTGCTGGCTTCGGCGTTCGATGTGAGGGCTTGGCCCGTGAATTTGGAGCCATGGCCCGCCTCTACTTCCGTCACCCCCGGCCTTGCGCCGGGATCCCGCTGCTTCTTGCGCTGGCGAGATAGCGGGATCCCGGCGCAAGGCCGAGGTGACGAACGAAGAATATGAGTCCCCCAACCTAGCGCATGGCGAGGTGGCCGCAGCCGCGCATCTGGCTCGTGCCCGGTAGCAGGCCCTCCGCCGTCACCGTCACGCTGTGCAGGAAGCTGGCGCCCGCATCGTCCTTGCAGGGTTCGCGCTTGATCTCGACGATCACCGGCCGGAGCGTGCCGCCTGCCCGAATCTCGCCGCTCAGGACGATCAGGGTGCTCGGCGCGTCCGCCGGCTGGCCCTTGTAGAACAGCTTGAAATCGCTCTGTCGCGAGCCGCTGGCCCAGACGAGATTGGCGTCATGGGCGCCGCCGCCGGTGGAGGTGATGTCGATGCTCCAACCTTCGCCGCCGCCGTTGAAGGCGGGAACCGGGCTCATCTGGCCTCCGCGGAGCTCCGCTGGCGGCCCGGAAGTCGAAGTCGATTGGGTGCAGCCGGCGAGCACCAGCATCGTCATTGCGATCATCGCGCGCATTCCGAAATCCTCCCTTTGTCGTTTCCCGAAGCTGCAAACGCGGCGCGGGGATCGCGGTTGCCGAGGGCCGTCGATTGCAAAGCCAGGCCTGGCTGTCATGATCGGACGATCAGCATGCGAAAAGGGGGCGCGACCGGATGCGTAGGCTTGGAATTGCGGCGGCGCTGATATCGGTCGCCCTGCCTGGGAATGCCGGGGCGGCGGTGCTGCATCCGAAGGTGGTCATCCTGGGATATTTCGAGACCAGCAAGGCCTATGGCGAGAAGGGCTATTGGGGGGATGCCGACAAGCCGGGCGAACTGCATCACTGGATCGAGGGCCTGAACCTCAAGCGGCGGCTACCGGTCAAGGGGGCGTTCAACCCGGTCTGGGCGAATGCCGACGGATCGATCATCGCAATGAAGATCGGGCCCAACAGCCTGCATCCCGCCGTGAACCTGATGGCGCTGGGCCTGGACGCGAATTTCGACCTTTCCCGCTCCTACTGGCTGATCAACGGCATTGCGGGCGCGTCGCCGGAAACGGGGACCATCGGGGACCTGATCTGGACGGATTTCGTCGTCAACGGCGACGTCGCCCATGAGATCGACGCCCGCGAGATCCCCGCCGACTGGCCGGAGGGATATTTTCCGGCGGGCAAGACCAGGCCCTATCCCGAACCGCGGGTGGCGGCGGGCTCGCCAGAGGATGTCCGCAGCTGGACCGGCCCGTTCCGGACGAACCGCGCGCGGACGGTCACTATGCTGAATGCCTCGCTTGCCCGCTGGGCATACCGGCTGACCGTCCGCATCGCGCTTCCGGACAATGCCGAGATGCGGGCCGTTCGCGAGGAATATGACCAGCCCCGGGCGCGTTCGGCACCGGAAGTGGCGATCGGATCGACGCTCTCGTCGGAGACCTTCTGGCTCGGCGGGCGGCTGGATGCCTGGGCGCGCCGCTGGGTCCCCTATATGACCGACGGCCGCGGGACCTTCCGGACCACCGAGACCAACGACGCCGGGGCGATGGTCGCGCTGTCGGCGCTGGGTCGGGCAGGGCGGGTCGACCCGGACCGGGTCCTGCTGCTCCGCGCGGCGAGCAACTTCGACATGCCTCCCAGGGGCGTGCCGGCATCGGAGCAGCTCGTGCGCGAGGGGCCGCAATCCTTTGCGGGCTATCTGCCGGCGCTGGACGGGCTCTACCAAGTGGGCGTGCCGGTGGTGCGCGAGATCGTTCGCGGCTGGCCGGCCTATTCCAAGGCGCCGCCGAAGTGAGGATGCGGGCCGTGCCACAATCCCGTCGTCACCCCGGCCTTGCGCCGGGGTCCCGCTGTCTTACGGACGGAAGAAGAAGCGGGATCCCGGCTCTAGGCTGGGATGACGGCTTCAAATCAATGACTTATATAGGTTCTTAACCTAGCTGCGCGGCAGGGTGATCGTCGCCACCAGGCCGCCGCCTTCGCGATTGGCGAGGCTGATCTCGCCACTGGCGTCGCGGACGATGGCGCGGGCCAGCGCGAGACCGAGGCCGGCGCCGCCGGTCTCCCGGTTGCGCGATTCCTCGAGGCGAGTGAAGGGATCGAAGACCTTCTCCAGCTTCTCCGGCGGGATGCCGGGCCCACGATCGCAGACTTCGATCGCGACGCGCTGCTCGCCCGGGCGGAGATGAACCTCGGCGCCGCCGCCATATTTGACGGCATTCTCGATCAGGTTGCGCACTGCGCGGCGCATCAACGCGGGGCGCAGGTGCATGCGCAGCCGGGGTGCCTCCTCGAAGGTCACCTCCCGGCCGAGATCGCGGAAATCCTCGACCACGGCGTCGATCAGCGCCGAGAGATCGACATCGGTGGGCGGCTCGCTCGGGCGCCCGAGCCTGGCGAGGCTGAGGATGTCGTCGAGCGTGCGGTTCATCTCGTCGATCGTGTCGGCCATGCGGGAGCGATCGTCCTCGTCCTCGACCGATTCGATGCGGACCCGCAGCGCGGCGAGCGGTGTGCGCAGGTCGTGCCCGATCGCGCCGAGCATGCGGTCCTTCTCGTCGAGCATGCCCGTCACCCGGGTGCTGAGCGCGTTATAGGCGGCGATCACCGCGCGCACGTCGCTCGGGCCGCTTTCCTCGACTGGCCGGGCACCATCGCCGGGATGGAAATCGCGCGCGGCGGTGGCGAGCTTGCGCAGCGGCCGGGCGATGCGGTGGCCGGCCCAGAGGACGGGCAGGAGCACGACGATATAGAGGATGAGCGTCTGGGCGAGCAGCTGCAGGATCAGGGTGCGCTCCGAGCGCGGCCAGGCCGAGCTGAGCGAGAGCCAGCCCTTGCCGGGCAGCTCGACCGCCACCATCAGCTCGGCGCCCATGCGGCGGAGGCGATCGGCGCGGGCGGGGTCCATGCGCT
>WPCJ01239427.1_pt1 | contig 11082 bp, 12 predicted proteins | sample 5399831 | NCBI WGS metagenome assembly WPCJ01 (sample SAMN12869470, study PRJNA574797) | sludge metagenome | isolation source: wastewater treatment of pH10 | place: China:Beijing | collected 2019-05-20 | reverse complement strand
CGGCCTGATGCCGGCCATGGCGTGGACCACTCGTGCACCGAGAACCGTCGCGTACTCCAGCGCCCGCAGCACCCCGTCGCGGAACTCCTGCTCGGCACCGGGCACGAAGGCCGCCCCCGACGCTGTGGGCGTCCCCGCGGGTCCGGCGGGCGTGTTGATGAGGATCTGCGCCAGGCCCGCGTCGTCGAGCAGCCGACGCACGTCCGCGGGCGCGAGCTCGTAGGGCGAGGCGAACTCCACCGCGGTGAAGCCCGCCTCCGCGGCCGCGTCGAACCGCTCGACGAAGGGGACCTCGGTGAACATCCACTTGAGGTTGGCGGCGAGGCGCACCGGCCCCGAGGAGGTTTCGACGATCATGCGGTCACCGCGTCGTAGTCGGGGTTCACCACGAACTCGGGAGCCTGACCGCGCAGAGTCGCGATCACGTTGCGCGCGGCCATGCGACCGGACTCGCCACGGGCCTCGCGGGTCGCGCCCGCGACGTGCGTCGTGGCGAGGATGCCGGGGGTGTGCAGGAGTGGGCTCGATGCCCCCAGTGGCTCGTCCGCGAAGACGTCGAGAGCGGCGGCGCCGATACGCCCGTCGCGGACGGCGGCGACCAGGGCGTCCTCCTCGATGATGCCTCCGCGCGCGGTGTTGATGAGGACCGCGTCGGACTTCATCAGGGCCAGGCGAGAGGCGTCGAGGAGGTTCCGGGTCGTCTCGTCGAGGAACAGGTGCAGCGTGACGAAGTCGGCTTCTCGGAGCAGATCCTCGAGTTCGAGCCGACGGATGCCGTTGGCCGCGGCGAAGCCCTCGTCGAAGTACGGATCGTACGCGACGACCTTCATCCCGAAGCCCGCGGCGATCGTCGCGACCGCCTTTCCGATCGAGCCCAGCCCGAGGATTCCGAGAGTCGCTCCCCGCAGCTCCCGTCCGGTGAGCTGCTGCCAGGTGCCCGCGGCGAGGTTGCTGATGTTCTCGGGGATGCGCCGGGCACAGGCGAGGGCCAGGGCGAAGACGTGCTCCGCGACCGCCTGACGGTTGGCGCCGGGGGTGACGCACACGGGAACTCGGCGTGCCGTCGCCGCACTCACGTCGACGCTGTCGTAGCCGACGCCCGTGCGCACGATCATGCGCAACGCGGGGGCCTGTGCGAACTCCTCCTCGCCCAGGGGGCGGGTGCCGGCGATGATCGCGCGGACTCCCGAGAGCGCCCGGGCCCGTTCCTCGGCGGACAGGCGTTCGAGCTCCGGCTCATGCCGAGTCGTGAGTCCTGCGCCGCGCAGCATCCGGTGGACCTCGTCACCGGGTTCGAGGAACGCGGTGGTGATCAGCACATCCTGGGAATCGGGCGATGTCACCAGATCCCTCCTTCGTAGTCGGGGGCGGCGAAAGCACCGCCGTGCAGAGTGGGCGCCGGAGCGGAGAAGTCCACGCCGTCGGTGTGGTCGGCGGCATCGTCGCGGGGCACGTAGCCGATCGCGGCCCATCCCGCGTCACCGTTCCACCAGCGGCCGGTGTTGGCCGAGCAGCCGTAGACGACCGCGCAGCCCACCGGGGCGCTCTCGATCGCGCAGCGGAAGAGCTCGACCCCGTCGCGCCAGCTGAGCCAGAGCGCGAGCTGGCGCCTGTCCTCGGGCTCCGGACGGAAGGTGCCGATGCGGACGAGCACCGACTCGACCCCCCACTTGTCGTGGTAGAGGCTGGCGAGGGCCTCACCGAATGCCTTCGAGACCCCGTAGAAGGTGTCCGGACGCAGCGATGCGCTCTCGTCCAGCACCTCCTCCGCGGGATGGAAGCCGACGACGTGGTTGGAGCTGGCGTAGACGACACGTCGCACACCGGCCCGTCGCGCCGCTTCGTAGACGTGGTAGGTGCCGTCGATGTTCACGCGGCGGATCTCCTCGAACGGCGCTTCGTCCGCGATCCCGCCGAGGTGCACGATCACGTCCACGCCCTCCGCCGCCGCCGTGAGCGCGTCGAGGTCGCCGAGGTCACCGATCACGACCTCTTCGCCGGGGAAGAGCGACTCATCGGTGTCGGTCCGCGCGAACAGCACGACGCGGTCGTAGCGGGAGGCGAGCCCCTCGCGGATCACTCGTCCCATGCGCCCGGTCCCGCCGGTGTACAGCACTGTCGTCATCATCGTCCTCTCGTGCGCGCTCGGCGGTCAGCCGATGCTGCGGTCCTCTTCACCCGTGGAGGCGTCGGCGAAGAACCCGATCGCGGCTCCCGAGGGGCGTCGGCGGTGTGCCTCGCCGGCCTCCCATCGCAGTTCGACGTCGTGTCCGGGTACGAGGCTGGCTCCGGTGTCGGTCAGCAGTGAGCGCATCGCGACGATCGTGGCCGCGCTGGCGTCCGCGTCGAGCGTCGAGTCGACCCGCCCCGAGGCGAGTTCGTACAGATTCTTGACCGCATCCCCGGCGAAGACGCGCTTCTCGTCCGCACGCTCGAGATAGAAGGCGAGGTGGTGCGGGGTATGCCCTGCGCTGTCGACGGCATGGATGCCGGGGAGCACTTCCTGGCCCGCTGCCATGCGTCCGACCCGATCCGTGCGGCGAAGTAGCTCCTGCACGTGGAGGTCGGGAAGGAAGGGCGTCCCGGACGGCTGCTCGGCCGCCCAGCGCAGCTCGCGCTCCCCCACCCAGGTCGTGGCGTTGGCGAACATGGGGAAGTTCGAGACATGATCCCAGTGCATGTGCGTCAGCAGCACGTCGGTCACGTCGTCCGTGGTCAGACCGTATCGCTCGAGGCCGGCATGGATGAGGGGGATGTACGCGGGCTGTCCGGCATCGACCAGCACGCGTCGCACGCCGTCATCGAGCAGCCACAGGCTGCTCCATCCGAATGCGCCGTGCGAACTCGACTTACCGGGGAAGCCCTCGACGAGCGGACGTGCGACGTATCCGGACGGTCCGGCTGATCCGGTCGTCGACGTCGACATGGTGCCCTCACTCTGCGCGCTCACAAAAAATAGTATAGCGCAATCCCTCCAAGAGCGACAGGTCGCCTCCTTCGCGGAACCGCTCGCCGTTCAGGCGTTCAGAAGCCGCTCGGTGGCACCGATGATGTGGTGGCGCATCGCGTCGGCCGCGCCCTCGGCATCACCGGCCACGATCGCCTGGTAGACCGCATCGTGCTCCGGCGCCGCACTCACCGCTCCCGTGCGCCCGAACTTCGAGAACAGGCGGAACCGCTGGATCTGCCCGCCGAGTGCCGCGTAGGACAGCTCCAGGAAGGCGTTGCCGGACTGCGCGGCGATCATCATGTGGAAGCGCGCATCGCTGCGCCAATAGAGGTCGAAGCCTTCGGTCTCGGTGTCGGCGACCTCGGCCGAGCGCCGGAAGTCCTCCACCGCCTCGCGCAGACCCTCCAGGAATTCGGGGGTCGTCCGCTGCGCGGCTTCGTAGGCGAGACGGGGCTCCAGGAGCACACGGGCCTCGCCGAGCTGCTCCACCTCTTCCCGCGTCATGACCGGGGCCACGCGGTAGCCCCGCAGGGCCTCGCGCTGGACGAGTCCGGTGTGCTCCAGCCGCGCCAGGGCCTCACGCAGGGGCGTCTGACTGACATCCAGCTCGCGTGACAGGGCACCGATGTTCAGACTCTGCCCCGCCGCCCGCTCCCCCGACATGAACTGGTGCAGCAGCACCTCGTACATTCGGTCGGCGATGGGCTGCTTCGTCGATCGCCCGGCCACGTCTTCTCCCCTCGAAGTCCTTCCGTCGAAGACTACCGCTCGGCCCATCGACCCTCCGACGGACGCGCGGGGGTTGACAATGTCGAGATATATCGTGTTACTGTGGCAACACACGATATATCTCGAACACTCACACAGGAGAAGCACATGACCGAGAAGTGGCTCATCGCCCCGGGCGAGGAACGCGTCATCGACATCGAGTCCGTCACCCGCCTCAAGGTGGGCCTGGTCGGCGGACAGGTGGATGTCATCGCCCACGACGAACCCGGCATCCGCATCGAGGTGCACGGTGTCACCACCAAAGACCTCCGTATCGAGTCCCACGACGGCGAGGTCGAGATCGACCACCCGCAGTTGGGCTGGGACAACTTCCTCGAGGTGTTCCGCAACTTCGGCTCCGGTGGCCCCCGCGCCGAGGTGAGCGTGGCGGTCCCCCGCTCGATCGCCTTGACCCTCGGCGTGGTCAGTGCCGGTGCCCTGGTCTCGGGCATCCGCAACGACGCACGCCTGAACACCGTGTCCGGCGACATCATCGTCGACACCCTGATCGGCGACCTCACGGTTAACTCCGTCTCCGGCGATGTGCAGGTGCGCGGACTCACCGGTTCGATCAGCGCCAACAGCGTCTCCGGCGATGTCGCCGTCACCGGGGCCGTGCGCAAGGCGACGGTCGACATCGTCTCGGGCTCGACGCTCGTGGATGCGGCCGGCGACGTGAACACCATCAACGTCAACTCGGTCTCCGGCGGCACCACGGTGCGCCTCGACGAGTCACTCGCCGCGAACTACGTCATCCGGTCCCTGAGCGGTCGGCTGCTCATCGACGGGATCGAGCGCAGCACCTCGGGCCCCAGCAACTACACCGGCACCACCGGGGAGCTCGCCGGGCGCTTCGTCGACCTGCGCGCGAACTCCGTCTCCGGTGGCGTCACCGTCCTCCGCCGCACCCCGGCCTCCATCGCCGACGACGAGGAGTGGGAAGCATGACCCCGGCCGTCTTCTCGCACGGCGACCTCCGTCTGTACCTGCTGTCGCTCCTCGCCGAGGCGCCGCAGCACGGCTACGGCATCATCCAGTCGCTCACCGACCGCACCGGCGGCACCTACACGCCCAGCGCCGGGACCATCTACCCGCGCCTGGCGAAGCTCGAGGAGGAGGGCCTGGTCACGAAGACCGTCGACGGCCGCACCACGATCTACTCGATCACCGAGGCCGGCCGCGCGGAACTCGCCTCACGGGAGGGCGACCTCGCCGGGATCGAGGCCGGGATCACGGACTCTGTGCGCCTGATCGCCAGTGAAGTGCGTCAGAGCGTCCAGGACGCGATGAAGAGCCTCCGCGCCGACCTCGCCGCTGCCGAGAAGGGTGAACGCTCGGCGGCGAGGAGCCGGCCACGCACGGAGAGCGACGACTCCCGACTCCTCAGTCGAGAGGAGATGCACCGAGCGGATGCCGTGGTCAACGCCTTCCGTGCCCGGGTGCGGACCGATCTGCGCACCCACCTCGCCAAGGGCGGCACCCTGTCGTCATCCGTCGTCACCGAGCTCGAGACGGCGCTCGACGAGGCCGCCCGCAACGTGGCGGCAGCCCTCAGCGTCCGCGGATCCTGACCCGCATCCCCCCCGCATCGCGCCCCCGCCGATGCTCGACACCCCCTCTGATCGTCGACGCCCCCTCGCATTCCCGGGAATGCGAGGGGGCGTCGACGGTCAGGAGGGGTGTCGCCGCGTCACTCCGGCCAGATCTCCTTCTGGTCATCGGGCACCATCTCACCGAGGGGCACGACCAGGATCGAGCGATGCTGCCGGTGGGCGAGGCGCGCTGCGACCGAGCCGGTGAAGAACTCCCTGATCGATTCGCCGATGCCGCGCTTGCGCGTGCCGACGACGATCAACTGCGCATCCAGCTTGTTGGCGAGTTGCTTGATCGCCAGGGCCGGATCCCCGACGAGCTGGCGGGCGGTCCAGGTGATGTCCGTGCCGGCGAGCAACCTCGCAGCCTCGGCCTCCACCGCCTCGAACTCCGCGGCACCCGCATCGAAGTTGATGTCGATCGGCGCCGAGTGCACGTACCCGTCCGGGTCCTCGTAGGTCACGAAACGTGTGACGTCGACGTGGGCGACGACGAGCGGCGCACTCAGCAGACGCGCGTATCTCACGGCCTCATCGATCACGTGTCGGTCCTGGCCCGGTTGCATGCCGACGATGACTGCTTTCTGCAATGCCGCGTTCTGTGCGGCCTCGTCGGACGGAGTGGAGGTGTCGTCGGTCATGAAGATCGTTCCCTTCACCGGTCTGGCTTAGGCCAGAGCGTCTTACCCGCGTGCTATTCTGAATGCTACTCTTACCGGCTTCAGGCCGGTGTCGTGAAAAATGCCGCGGGCCTCGAATCCCGCCGCTTAACTCGTGAGGGGGTCTCGCGCATGGGCCGTGGCCGTCAGAAGGCGAAACACACCAAGATCGCCCGCGAACTCAAGGCGTACAGTCCGTCGGTGAACTACTCCGCTCTCGAGCGCGAGCTGGGTCACCCGACCGACGAAGACGCATATGTCGACAAGTGGGCGGATGACTATGCCGACGAAGACGAGGACGAACTAGAGAAGGCCTGACCGCCTGATCTGTTTCGAACACCCGCAGGCCATGCGGGTGTTTCGTCATGCCCGCCGCCTATGAGGTGATCCTCGGCGACGGAGCGCTGTCCGTCATGCGCGGGTGTCGGCACCTGAGAAGATCTCCTCATGGCCCGCGTCGTCGCCCTCTACCGTCACCCGATCAAGGGGCTCACCCCCGAGCGCCGCGACGCCCTGACCGTGCAAGCCGACGGCCGGATCGCCGGAGACCGCGTTCTGGCGTTCCGTTTCGCGGATGCCACCGAACCGGAGGACCGAGACGGCCTGGACTATTGGCCCAAATCCAAGGGACTCGCGCTTCAGGACTTCCCCGCTCTCGCCGCCCTGCGCACCGGATACGACGACGAGACACGGCGCATGCGGATCGAACACTCCGGCACGGTGCTCGTCGAGGCGGGACTCGACGACGACGGTCGGCGCGAGCTGACCGCAGCCGTGACCGAGTTCGTTCTGGCGAGCCCCGAAGGCCGTCGCCTCCGGCGGCCCGGTCGACTCCCGCTCGTGCTCGTCGGCGATGGGGAGACCTCGCGCTTTCAGGATCGTCCGCGCGGCTACGTCTCGGTGCATGGCCGGGGCAGCGTGCACGCACTGGGTGAAGCCCTCGGGATGAGCGTCGACGACCAACGCTTCCGTTCCAACGTGGTGATCGACGACAGTGCACCCTGGAGCGAGCTCGACTGGACGGGGGAGGTCCGCGTCGGCGGCGTCGTCTTCCAGGCGGCCGGGCCCATCGTGCGGTGCCTCGCGACCCATGCGAACCCGGACACCGGCGTGCGGGATGCCACGGTGCTCACGACCCTCACGGGCTCCTTCGCACAGCCGGAGCCGACCCTCGGACGCCTGCTCCTCCCCGGCTGGACACCGTCGGATCACGGCCAGCCTCACGCGGGCGGCGTGATCCGCGTCGGCGACGAGGTCCGCGTGGGGTGAGCAGGATCCGCGACCGCATGCCGTCGTGATGTCAGCGCTCCCTTTGGCGAGGCCATCTTGCGCCGAGTTCTTGTCATCCCAGGCTTGTGAGCGCAAACATTTTCTGATTTGATGTGCTTGTGATCGACGACGCCCCGGCGTCAGCCCCGGCCCAGGGCGGTCCGCATGAACCTGACCTCGAAGAGGAGAACAGCATGGCAATCACCCCTCGCTTCACCCGCACCGCCGCGATCGTCGCGGTAGGTGCGGTGTCGGCCTTCGGCCTCGCAGCGTGCTCATCCGGCGATTCCGGTGACAGCAGCGCCGGCGGCGACCCCGTCACCATCGAGTACCTGCACCGCCTTCCCGACGGCGAAGGGATGACCCCCACCTCGGAGATCGTCGAGCGTTGGAACGCCGATCACCCCGACATCCAGGTGAAGGCGACGAAGTTCGACGGCAAGTCGAGCGACATGATCCTCAAGCTCGAGACCGACGTGAAGGCCGGCAACGGTCCCTGCCTCGCGCAGACCGGGTACTCCGAGGTGCCGCAGCTGTTCGTCAAGGGACTGCTGCAGGACGTCGCGGACGAGGCCAAGAAGTACGAAGACGACTTCTCGGCCGGGGCCTTCAGCGGCATGAAGGTCGGCGACGCGATCGTGGGCCTCCCGCAGGACACCGGCCCCCTCGTGTACTTCTACAACGAGGCCGAGTTCACGGCGCTGGGCCTCGACGCCCCGAAGACGCTGGACGACCTCACCGCCGACTCCGCCACGGCGACGGCCGCCGGCAAGTACGTCACCGCCTTCACGCCCGACGAGGCGCAGAACTGGCTCTCCGCCCAGTCGGCCGCGGCCGGGGACACCTGGTTCACCACCGCCGGCGACGAGTGGAAGGTCGACGCCGAGGGCGACGGCTCCGAGCGTGTGGCCGCGTTCTGGCAGGGGCTGCTCGACAGCAAGCAGACGCTCGCGACCGAGCGCTGGGGCGAAGGCTTCACCGCCGCGCTCAACGACGGCAGCCTCATCGGCCATGTCGGAGCCGCATGGGAGGCCGGGTTCCTCCTCGACTCGCTCGACGGCACCCCGGCCGAAGGACAGTGGCGTGTGGCTCAGCTCCCCGACTTCGGCGCCGGCGCGATGAGCGGCCCCGACGGCGGCTCCGGCGTCTCCGTGATGAAGGGATGCGAGCACCCCGCCGAGGCCATGGAGTTCAACGCCTGGTTCAACACGCAGGTCGACGACCTCGCCTCCCAGGGTCTCGTCGTCGCCGCCAAGGGCGACGTGGAGACCCCCGAGAAGATGCTCCGTCAGTTCGGCGGTCAGGATGTGCTCGCCGAGCTCGGCACGGCGACCGAGAACCTGAACCCCGACTTCCCGTACGCCCCGGGCTTCTCGACGCTGTCGAAGATGAACGAGACCGCCGCGGCCGCGGTCGCCGGCACGGCGACGGTCGCCGACATCTTCACCACTGCGCAGGACACCGCCGTGGCCTCGCTGAAGGATCTCGGGCTCCCGGTCGCGGAGTGAGTCGGCGAGAAGGCATCATCGGATGATCGACGGCGGAGTGCACGCGCAATCGTGCACTCCGCCGTCGTCTTGAGGTCGAGAGGCGACACCATGGTCACAGTGACCGAAACACGAGGCGCGACTTCGGCACCGGCGCCGCGCATCCCCGCGGACCCCACCCGCCGACGGCGGTTCGGGACCCGACGCGAGGGTCTCACGGGATGGCTGTTCATGACGCCGTTCGCCGTGCTCTTCGTGCTGGTCTTTCTGGTGCCGATCATCGTGTCGATCCGGTCGTCGTTCTTCGCGCAGGTTCCGGCGGGAGGTGGCCTCTACGGCGGCGGCGAACTCGTCGACACGTTCGTCGGCCTCGAGAACTTCGTCACCGCGGCGACCAACGGCGCCTTCTGGACGGGGATGGGGCGTGTGGTCCTCTACGCCGCCCTACAGATCCCCGTGATGATCCTGCTGGCACTCGGTCTCGCCCTGCTGCTGGACTCCTTCATCGTGCGCCGCCCCACGCTCTTCCGGCTCTCGTTCTTCCTCCCCTACGCGGTTCCCGGCATCATCGCCGCCATGATGTGGCTCTACCTCTACACACCCGAGGTCTCGCCCTTCCTGCCCTTCCTCCCGGAGGGCACCGACTTCATGGCCCCGGGCACGATCCTGTTCTCGATGGCGAACATGACGACCTGGACCTATACGGGCTACAACATGCTGATCTTCCTGTCGGCGCTGCAGGCCGTTCCGCGCGACCTCTACGAAGCGGCTCGTCTCGACGGGGCCTCCGGCTTCCAGATCTCGATGCGCATCAAGGTGCCGCTCGTGCGCGGGGCCGCCCTCCTCGCCGTGCTGCTGTCGATCATCGGCACCATCCAGCTGTTCAACGAGCCGGTCGTGCTGCAGGCCGCGAACTCGTGGATGGGCAAGGACTTCACACCGATGATGCTCACCTACAACACGATGATGGGCGAGATCTCGCCGTCCGGCAGCGGTCCGGCGTCCGCCTACTCCCTGCTCATGGCTCTGATCGCGGGTGTGCTCGCGATCGTGTACGCGCTGCTCCAGCGCCGGAAGGGCGACGCATGACCACCACGCGCCTCCTCACCACCGCGACGTCATCACGACGACGCCCCCGCCGGCCGCGCGACGCGGATGCACCACCGCCGTCGATCGCTCCCACCCCCGTCGCACGCGCATTCGGCATCACCGCCCTCGTCGTCGCGACGCTGTACTTCCTCGTCCCGGTGTACTGGCTCATCGTCGCGTCGACGAAGAACAACACCGACCTCACCTCGACCTTCGGCTTCTGGTTCGCCGACGGCAACCTCGCCGCCAACTACAGCAGCCTGATGGACTGGACCCAGGGCCTGTTCTGGCGCTGGGTCGGCAACTCGATGCTTTACTCCGTGAGCGCCGGCGTCATCGGCACACTGTTCGCCGTGATGGCCGGCTACGCGATCGCGAAGTTCGCGTTCCCCGGCAAACGCCTCGCCGTCGGGGTCATCATGGCCGGGCTCCTGCTGCCGGTCGCGCTGCTGACCGTGCCGCTGTACATCGAGTTCCAGGCCCTCGGCCTGACCAACACCGTCTGGGCGATCATCATCCCCTCGGCGGTGTCGCCGTTCGGTGTCTTCCTCGGGATGGTCTACGCGCAGTCGTCGGTGCCGACCGAACTCCTGGAGGCGGCCCGCATCGACGGCGCCGGAGAGGCCCGCATCTTCTTCACGATCGTGATGCGCCTGCTGGGGCCCGCGATGGTGACGATCTTCCTGTTCATCTTCGTGGCCACGTGGAACAACTTCCTGCTGCCACTGATGATGATCTCCAGCCAGGATCTGAAGCCCGTGACGCTCGGCCTGTACGGCATGGTGAGCTACTTCGCCCCCGACAAGGGGGCCGTCATGCTCGGCGCCCTGCTCGGTGTCATCCCGCTCGTGCTGCTGTTCTTCGCCCTGCAGAAGTACTGGCGTTCCGGGCTCGCCGCCGGCGCCGTGAAGGGCTGATCTTGGTCAGTCGGACGTGACAGGCACCTCGACGGTGCAGTGACCGGAGGCTGCGCGCGCCAGCCTCCGGTCATGCGTGAGCAGCGTGCACCCGAACACGCTCGCGAGCGCGACAGAGGCCGCGTCATAGGCCGTCACGTTCCGGCGCAGCGCCAGCACGTGCGGGATGAGCGGCAGCGTGGGGTGCAGCTCGACGCGGAGCCGCGCGAGGTCGACGGCCGCAGCCTCGAGCGCGGCCAGGAGTTCCGGCACAGTGGGGCGGGACACGATGAGCGCCAGCTCAGAGCATCCTGACCCCCAGGGTGCGCTCGCCGCGCGCCCCCAGAGGGCGGCGGCCGGGGAATCGGCAAA
>WPCJ01045535.1_pt1 | contig 11086 bp, 8 predicted proteins | sample 5399831 | NCBI WGS metagenome assembly WPCJ01 (sample SAMN12869470, study PRJNA574797) | sludge metagenome | isolation source: wastewater treatment of pH10 | place: China:Beijing | collected 2019-05-20 | reverse complement strand
CGCCGGCCGTCGGCGACAAGCGCGTGCAGCCGGCGCTTGCCGCCACGCTGCGCCGTGTCGCGCGCGAGGGCCGCAACGGCTTCTATCAGGGCCAGGTGGCGGACGACATCATCACCACGCTGCGCGCCGTCGGCGGCGCCCATGAGGCGGATGATTTCGACGCGCAGCGTTCGGATTACGTGACGCCGGTGTCGGCGAACTATCAGGGTTACGACGTCGCCGAATGTCCGCCGAACGGGCAAGGTGTGGTGGCGCTGATGATCCTGCGCATGCTGGCGGGCTATGACATCAAGAATCTGAGCGAAGCCGATCGCATTCACGTGCTCGCCGAAGCGACCAAGGCAGCCTATCGCACCCGCGATGCCTATTTCTGCGATCCGGCGATCGCGCCGACCGATGTCGAGCGCTTCCTGTCGGACAAGTTCATCGGCGATCTCCGCGCCAAGATCGACATGAAGAAGGCATCGCCGGAAGAGGAATGGGATTCCGTTATCCACAAGGACACGGTGTATCTCACGGTGGTGGACCGCGACCTGAACGCCGTATCGCTGATCAATTCGCTGTTCGGCCCGTTCGGCAGCGGCATCTATGCGAAGAAGTCCGGCGTGCTGCTGCATCATCGCGGCTGGAGTTTCCGCGCCAAGCCCGGCCACGTGAATTCGCTCGGCCCGCGCAAGCGGCCGATGCACACGATCATTCCGGGCATGCTGATGAAGGATGGCCGCGCAGTGATGCCGTTCGGCGTGATGGGCGGCCATTATCAGGCCACCGGCCATGCGCAGTACATCTCCAATGTGCTCGACCTCGGCATGGACATCCAGGAAGCCGCCGAGGCGCCGCGTTCGTTCGCGACGAACGGCGTGCTGCAGGTCGAAAACACCATTCCGGAAGCGGTGCGCAACGAGCTCGCAGCGCGCGGCCACAAGCTGCAGATGATGGAAGCCGGCATTGGCGGCGCTCAGGCGATCCAGATCGACTACAAGCGCGGTGTGTTGCTCGGTGCCTCGGATCACCGCAAGGATGGCATGGCGCTCGGTTTCTGATCGGAGCGCTACGTCGCCTGCCGATTCATGGTTCAACTCAATGATGACCTTGCCGCTGCAACTCACGTCGCCAGCGGCAAGGCCTCCGGTCGCAGCGGCAGATCCAGTGTGACGCGCGTTCCCTGACCAGGCGTGCTCGCGAGATCGATCTGCCCTTTGAGCGTCGAGACGACGAGATTGAACACGATATGCAGCCCGAGCCCGGTGCTGCCCTTGTCGCGCCGCGTGGTGAAAAAGGGATCGAACGCCTTGGCAAGATCGCCTTCGGCGATGCCGACGCCGTCGTCGCTGACCGCGATCCGCATCCGCTGTTGATCGATACGCGAGACTGATATCTCTATGCTGCCGGTGCGACTGCCCGGATAGCCGTGGGTGACGGCGTTGAGCGCGAGATTGCGGATGACCTGGGCGAGGGCGCCGGGATAAGTGTCCGCGGCGATGTCGGCGTCGCAATGCACGCTGACCTGATGGCCACGCCGGCTGAGCAGCGGCTGCAGCGTGCTCATGATCTCTGAGAGCCATGCGCGCATCTCGAAGCTGCGACGCTCTTCGTCGGCCTCATCCGTCGCCACCTGTTTGAAGCTGTGGACCAGATCCGCGGCGCGGTGATGATTGGAGAACAGCAGCTTCATGCCTTCGCGCAGGCGCGCGATGCTCTGGGTCAGCTCGGAACGGCGCACTTGGCCGGACTGGATGGTTGTGTCCAACCGCTTCAGCTCACCTTCAAGCGCTGTCGTCGTGGTGAGTGCAAGGCCGAGCGGCGTACTCACTTCATGCGCGACGCCCGCGACGAGCTGCCCAAGTGAGGCCAGCTTCTCGGCCTGCACCAGTTGCCCCTGCGTCGTGCGAAGTTCGATCAGCGACGCTTCCGACCGTTCCTTTTCGATGCGGAGCGCCTCCGCGGTGCGAAATTGCTGCCGCGCCCGGAATTCACGTGCGCCGACTGCATAGAGGGAGAGGATGTAAGCGAAGCTGATCTCGAAATTGTTGATGAACCGCAGTCCCTCGGTGAGATAGGTCGCGTATGTCTCGCAATAGATAAAGACGCCCCAGGTCGAAAGGCAGAAGAATGCGAGCGATGGAAGACGTAACGGCAGCAGCGTCGACACGAACAGGATAACGATGATCATGCCTGCGGTGGAATGTTCGAAGCCGCGGTCGATGATCAGATAGATGACGCTGAGGGCGCAGCCGGGAACGACGCAATAGATGACATAGATCGGTTCGGCGAAGCGGCGTGCGGCTGGCAGGAACAGGGCGGCCGTTAAAGGCAGCAACACGAAGGCGGCGACAGCCAGACGGATGGCAAGGCTTCTGGTCCAGGCCACGGGATCGAGAATCCAGTCCCACACGCCAAAGGAGCAATAGATGATGGCGCCGAGCAGCATGGCGGCCTGGGTGAGGTGACGCCCGCCAAGCATGTAGCCCTGCACGAAGCGGCGCTCGTCGAGCGGATCTTCGAAACGAAAGCCGACCTTGACCAGAAGGTTGTGCATCGAGGGGAATGCCCGGTGATATCAGGGGATGGGCTGCACTGGACGGGATGCGCCCGTGCGCCAGCATCTGCCCGATATTTGCGCCTAAAGCCACCCGTTACGACGGAAGCGCCAGTACAAGCCCGCGCAGATGCTGCCGATCACACCAAGCACGGCGAAATAGCCATACTGCCATTTCAACTCCGGCATGTTCTCGAAATTCATGCCGTAGATGCCGGCGAGGGCGGTGGGGATCGCCAGAATGGCGGCCCATGCGGCGAGCTGACGCGTCACGTCGGTCTGCTGCGCCTGGCCGAGCATCAGGCTTGTCTCGAAAGCGAAGGCCAGCACTTCGCGCAGGCTGTTGATGTCTTCGGTGACGCGGTGGATATGGTCGGTGACGTCGCGAAACAGCGGCTGCATCTCCGGATCGATCTGCACCACTTCGGCATGTTCGATGCGACGGCAGACCTCGGTGAGCGGCGCCGCGGCATCGCGCAGGCGCAGCAGGTCGCGGCGCAAGGTGTAGAGTCGCTCGATCTGCTGCGAGGACAAGGCGCGCTTCAGCAGGCTGTCTTCGAGCATCTCGACTTCCGATCGGATCTGGTCGAGTACAGGCGCATATTCATCGACGATGAAATCGAGCACGGAATAGAGGATGAAGTCCTCGCCATTGGCGAGTGTGGTTGGGCAGGCTTCCGCGCGCTCGCGCACGGCGCGATAGGAGCTCGATGCGCCATGGCGGACGGTCACCACATAACGCGGTCCGACGAACATGTGCGTCTCGCCGAAAGCGATGCGTCCGTCGATCAGTTGCGCGGTACGGGCGACGACGAACAGCGCCTTGCCATACTGCTCAAGCTTCGGCCGTTGATGCGCCTTGTGCGCGTCTTCGATTGCCAGATGATGGAGGTCGAATTGTTGCTGGATGTCCTGCAGCAGATCGTCACCCGGCTCGAACAGGCCGATCCACACCACATGACCCGGCTTCGCCGTCCATTTTTTCGCGTCCGCAATATTGTCGAGATCCTTCACCTTGCGCCCTTTGGCGTAGACGGCCGCGCCGACGATGCCAGGTTCGGGATGGGACAGCTCGGGATGTGCGGTGACGGGGGTAATCTGATCCATGAGAATGTTCGCGATTCGATTCCAAACCTAAGATAACGTCCGGCCTTCGCCCGCGTTCCAAAGCGCGTCCAGTCCGCTGTGGTAGTTCGGGTGCCGCAGGCCGATGCCCAGCTCGTTCTTCAGCCGTGCATTGGAAATGCGGTTGTTCGATGCGTAGAAGCTGCGGGCCATCGGGCTGAGATCTGCGGTCTCGAAGTCCTGTTCAGGCGGCGGCGGAATCTGCATGAGGTCGGCTGCGTAAGTGACGACGTCCTGCGGCGGCGCCGGTTCGTCGTCGCAGACGTTCCAGGTGCCGGCATGCGGATGTTCGATGGCGGCAGCGATCGCCTGCACGATGTCATCGACATGGATACGGTTGAACACCTGGTCCTGTTTGACGATACGATGTGCGCGGCCGTTGGCGAGGTTCACGAAGGCATTGCGACCGGGACCATAAATGCCGGCCAGCCGCAGGATACTGACCCGATCCGGACAGGCAGTCTGCCACGCCGCTTCGGCTCGTGCGCGGATGCCGCGCCGCGTCTCGTCAGCGATGATAGTGGCGGTCTCGTCAATCCATGCTCCGGCGTGGTCGGCATAGACGCCGACCGTGGACAGATAAACAATCCGGGCCTGACCCGCCGCGATCACGGAGCCGAATTGCGCCAGCGCGGGATCGCCGGTCATGCGGGGCGGCACGGACACCAGAATCACGTCGGCCTCGGCAAGTCGTGCGGCGATTGCCGGATCGGGATGTGCTCCGGCAAAGAGCAGGAGTTCGGCAGTCAGATGTGCGAGGGCGTCGCGGCGCTCCTCGCTGCGGACGGTGCCGCTGATCGCGGAGAAGGCCTTGCCATGGGCCGCGACGAAATGCAGGCAACTATAGCCGAGGCCGAAAATGAAAAGGCGCATGCCGTCACGCTACCATTGCCAGGGATCGCAGGGGATCAGGTTGACGACATTTATATTACAAGCGCCACGACTGCGAGCGTGACGGTTCCTGTGTCATCTAGTTGTCATTTCTCTCGCTGCATCCATCGCTTGCTGCCTGTGGCCTCCTTCGGTAAGAACATCGCATCGCAATATCGTGATTGTCGATATTGTTGCCTGCTTGAGAGTTATCGAAGTCCGCGAGATGCGTATCAGTCAAAGTTTGAGTGATCTCAATCCGGGATGGGGCTTCGTTGCCTCCGCGTTGCGGGCCGGCCGGGCCGGGACGGTCCTGCGTAGCCGGGCGGTCATGATGGTCGCTGCGATTGTCGCATTGGGCGCCATGGTCTCGGCGATTGCCGCAAGCGACGATGCACGCCAGTTCGTGCCCATGAAATTCAACATCCCGAGCCAGCCGCTGGCCGCGGCGCTGCAGACCTACAGCAAGGTGACGGGTGTGCAGTTGCTCTATGAAAGCGGATCAGGCGGCACGCGGCCGTCGACACCGGTCGAAGGCGAATTCACACGCGACTCCGCGCTGCGTATCCTGCTGTCGGAAACCGATCTGGTGATCCGCTATACCCGTGCCAATTCCATCACCTTGGTGCCGGCATCGGCGGATCCCGATGCGCCGCCGGAAGCTGTTTTCGGGGAGGCGGATCTCACCCTCAACACATTGCTGATCCGCCGGCAGCGCCCGAGCACCGACCCCTCCCAATTGCGCACCTATAGCGGAATCATCCAGTCGGACATCCAGCAGGCACTGCGGAAGGATGCCAAGACGCGCAACGGCGTCTACAGCGCCGGAATCAAGCTGTGGATCGACAATCCGCGCACGGTCCGCAAGACCGAGCTGTTCCGTTCGTCCGGCGATCACGACCGTGACGAGACGATCGCGCGGGTGCTTGACGGATTGCAGGTCAGCCAGGCGCCGCCGGCCAACACGCCGCAGCCGGTCATGCTCATGATCACGGTGCGATAGGCATGACCGAGACGCGCGCATCGACGGGCAGGAAGGAGGCTGGCCCTGTGAGTCCGGCATCCGCCATCGATCTCTATGCGGATTCGAGCTCGGGCACCTGGCGCTGGTTCGTCGGCAGTGCGGTGCTGGTGCCGGTGGTTGTCGTCGCCGGCGTATATTGGCTGCATCAGTTGCCGGTCGGGCCGGCTGCACGCGAGGGACGCTCGACCATTCATGTGGAGTTGATCGCGACGCCGTCCCCGACAACTGAAGTCAATCAGGCGTCGTTGCAGAATAATCCTCCGATTGTCGATTTCCAGGCGGAATCGAAGATCTCCGAACCGAGTCTGGCTCCCGTGGAGCAGGACTTCGCCGTGCCGCAGCCGATGATGAAGCCGCAGCCGGTCGCGACCCCGGAGCAGCGACCGGCAGGCGGCGGGCAAAAGAAAGCGTCGATTTCGGTGGGCGCCATATCGAGATTCCAGCAGCAGCTCGAGGCGCATATCGAGCGCTATCAGCGCGAACCGGGCGGCAGCGGTACGGTGCTGGTTGTATTTGCCATGCGCCGCGATGGCACTCTGGTTCGTATCGGCGTGAAATCCAGCTCGGGGCGGCCGTTGCTCGATCGCGAAGCGCTGGAGACCGTCCGGCGGGCACAACCGCTTCCGCGCATTCCCGCCGATATGCCGGAGCTCGTCACCGTGCTCATACCTGTTGCATTTGACGCACGGTGATTGAATCCGTGATCGGCGATGGCAGGAATGCCAGTTCCGTAATCAATTTGTCATGAGCGGACGGTAACACCCTGCCTGCTGAGGTCGTGATCGGTTTGTGTATAAGGGCGGCAACCGTTGAGTGGGGTAGATCGTACAACGTTGCGGGACGTCTTGGCGGCCGATTATAGCGGCCTTTTCAAGCGTTTGACGCGAAAGCTCGGCTCTTCCGAGCTGGCGGGCGATGCCCTGCAGGAAACTTTCCTGCGCGTTGAGCGCATGTCGAATACGCCGGCCATCAGCAGCCCGAAGGACTATTTGTTCCGCATTGCAATCAACGTTGCGACCGACCGTCGCCGCGTCGAGCAGCGGCATCTCAGTCTCGATGCCATCGATGCCTTGCTCGACATTCCGGATGATGCGCCGGATGCCGCTGCGGTGGTCGAAGGGCGCCAGGATATCGAGGCGCTCGATCGCGCGCTGGCGGAGCTGCCGGCTCGCGCGCGCCAAGTCTTCATCGCGGCGGTTGTGAAGAAGCAGCCGGACCACGAAATTGCGGCGCAACTGGGCGTTAGTATCCGGACGGTTGAAATCGATCTCCGCAATGCTCTGAAACATTGCGCGCAGCGGCTCGACCGAACTTTGATCCGGCGCACGGGCGGCCCTCGCCCGCGCTAGAGCTCGGAGCTTGTATCGGCGATTGTCGATGCAAATTCAGGCAGATATTTGCTTCATTCGTTGTTGTCGAAGCCGGTTCGAAACTATCGGGCCGAAAAATTCTGTGCCATTAAGCGACGATTCGGCTGCGGGATAGCGTGGCCTCAACCGTCTAGTGCTTGAAGGTACTGTCATCCATTTCGATTCATCAGATCAGAAACCCCGCGAAATCCATGACCCGTATCATTCTTCCGGTCAGGTCTTTTATCGTCCCCGCGGGACCGGCTGTTGTATCGATCGAGCGCTGCAGGTCGTGGCCAAGTGACTGAGGCAGGCGACGATAACGGCTTGCTCGATCGGGCAATCGACTGGGTCGCTCTACTGCGCTCGGGGCGGGCCACGACTGAGGACGCTGAGCAGTTGCAGCGCTGGCGCGCGCTGAGTCCGGCGCATGAAGCTGCGTTCCGGCAGGCAGCTCGCCTGTATCGCGATCTCGGTACCATGGGCGCGGAGCTCGAGCGCCGGAATGTTCGGCCCTTCGTCGCCCGTCGTGCCGTGACGCGCCGTGCGTTGATCGGCGGAGCGATGGCGGCTTCGGTTGCGGGCTATATGGTGGTGAAGCCGCCGATGGAGCTGTGGCCCTCGCTGGCGGAAATGTCGGCGGACTATCGCACGGCGAAGGGTGAGCAGCTCGATGTCGCGCTGGCGGACAATGTCTCGCTCAAGCTCAATACGCAGACCAGCGTGGCGGTTCGCGGCAGCGGCATCAATCCGCGCATCGAGCTGATTTCGGGGGAGGCTGCGATTACCTCGCAACGATCGACGTCGGATCCGCTGGTGGTGATTGCTGCCGATGGCCAGATCGCGTCATCTGCCGGCGAAGTGAATATCCGCTGTATCGACGGGGTCGTGCTCGCAACCTGCATTCAGGGCTCGATCACTGTGAGCCATGGCGGGCGTAGCGTCGAGCTGACCGGCGGGCAACAGGTTTCTTATTCGGCGTCGGAGTCGCTCGGCAAGCCGTCGTCGGTGATTGATTCTGCCGTTCTGTCGGCGTGGCGCGAAAAACTGCTGATCTTCAAGGACAAGCCGCTTGCCGCCGTGGTCAGCGAGATCAACCGCTATCGCCCCGGCAAGATCGTCGTGACAAATTCCGATCTTGGCCAGCGCCTGGTCAACGGTACGTTCCATACTGACAAGCTCGACGATTTCGTCGCGCAGGTCCGCCAGCTCTATGCGGTGAAGGTACGGGCATTGCCCGGCGGCGTCGTTCTGCTGAGCTGACAGAGCACTGATATCATTCGGCAAACGGCGCGGGCGCAGCTCGTCGCGTAGCATTTCTGTCATCTTTCCCGCCAAGTGATTCGGCCCGCACGTTTTTCTTAATTTTCTTTTGCGGGTTGATGGTCGCCCAAACGTCTTCAGGACGTAGGGACCTGATTGCGAGCGCGCGGCTCGCTCTCGGCGTGCCCTCTTATGGGCTTGATGCATGCTTGTTTTTCTTAGAGACGATGTCGGCGCGAAGCTGCCGAAGTGGCGGTTTTTGCAATTCTCGGCTCCGGCAGTCCTGATGCTCGCAAGCATCGGCGCTCTCTGTGGCGCTTCTCAATCGGTTTATGCGGCTCCGAGTCAGCAGGCTGATGCAAAGTCTTCTGACGGCAAGTCTTCCGATGTCAAATCTTCCGATGGCAAGTCTGCGGGTGCGAAGGCGGCCGGCGGCAAGCCTGCGGCAGAGGCTGCGGCGCCAGCTGCGCCCGCCGCGCCGGCCCAGCGTTTCGATATCGACGACTTCGCCGTGCAGGGCGCTGACAAGCTGCCGCAGATCGATGTCGAAGAGGCGATCTATCCCTTCCTGGGTCCCAACCGTACGGCTGACGATGTCGAAAAGGCGCGTGCGGCGCTCGAAAAGGCGTATCACGACAAGGGCTTCCAGACCGTCAGCGTTTCCGTCCCGCAGCAGAATGCGTTGACCGGGCGGGTGATCCTGAAGGTGACCGAGATGAAGGTCGGTCAGTTGCGCGTGAAGAATGCTCGCTACTTCGATCTCGACAAGGTTAAGGACAGGGCTCCGTCGCTGAAGCCGGGTACCGTGCCGAATTTCAATACGGTGACGAAGGATATCGTCAGCCTCAATCAGTGGCCTGATCGTCGCGTGACGCCGGCGCTTCGTGCGGGTGTGACGCCGGGCACCGTCGACGTCGATCTGAACGTCGAAGACAAGGCGCCGTTCCACGGCAGCGTCGAACTCAACAATCGTCGTTCGCCGAATACGACGGGGTCAAGGCTCATCGGTACGGCGCGCTACGACAATCTGTGGCAGCTCGGCCATTCGTTCAGCTTCACCTATCAGGTCGCGCCGGAAAATCCGAAGGATGCCGAAGTGTTCTCGGCTTCGTATCTCGCGCGCTTCGAGGATATCGACTGGCTCACCGCGCTCGTCTACGGCGTGAAATCGAGCAGCGACGTCGCCACCGTCGGTGGCATGAATGTCGTCGGTCCCGGTGAGATCATCGGCGCCCGCGCAGTGATGACGCTGCCGGCCCGTGAAAACTTCTTCCATACCCTGTCGGCTGGTATGGACTACAAGCATTTCGATCAGACCATGCGGGATCTGAGCGGCAACGGCTTCGGCACGCCGATCACCTACTTCCCGGCCGTCGCCAGCTACGGCGCCACCTTCCAGGGCGAGAAGTCGCTGACCCAGCTCAACGCATCGATCACCGCTGCCATGCGTCCGGTGGGCGACGACTGGCGCGAGTTCGACAACAAGCGCGCCTGGGCATCCGGCAGCTTCACGCATTTGAACGTCGATCTCGCCCATACCCACGAACTGCCTGAAGGCTTCCAGTTCTGGACCAAGGTCGCAGCACAGGTCTCGGACGGTCCGCAGGTCTCGAGTGAGCAGTTCAGTGTCGGCGGCATGGATACGGTGCGCGGCTATCTCGAATCCGAAGTGCTGGGCGATGACGGTATCGTCGGCAATATCGAAATCCGCTCTCCCGATGTCGGCAGCATGCTGCAGAAGGAAATGAAGGACGAGACCGGGCAGGGCAACGCGCGTTTCACGACCTTCAATGAATGGCGCTTCTTCGGTTTCGTCGATGGCGGTCATGTTCGCGTGCAGCGGCCGCTGCCCGAACAGCAGTCGCGTTTCGACGTCTGGAGCTATGGCGCGGGCACTCGTTTCAAGGTCTTCGAAGGCTTCAATGGCTCGATCGCCTATTCGGTGCCGATGATTACTCAAGCTTACACGCATGCCAATACTGGGCGCGTGAACTTCCGTATTTGGGGTGAATTCTGATGACGATGGGGAACGGTCACATGAGCATGGGCGTCTCTAGCCTGCGCCGGCGAATGAAGAATGCGGCTGCGGGCCTCGCGCTTGGTTTCGCTGCAGCGATGACGCTGTTTCCGTCCACGGCCAATGCCTGGTGGAACGATGAGTGGCAGCTGCGCAAGAAGATCAATATCGATGCGAGCGCCACCGGCGCCAACATTACCGATCCGATCGGCACTGTTCCGGTGCTGGTGCGCCTGCATTCCGGCAACTTCCGTTTCAGCCTGGCCAAGGATGACGGCAGCGATCTGCGCTTCGTCGCCACCGACGACAAGACTCCGCTGAAGCATCACGTCGAGAAGTGGGATGCCCTGCTCGGTGAAGCACTGGTCTGGGTTTCGGTGCCGAACGTGGCGCCGGGCGCCAAGTCGGATTTCTGGATCTACTACGGCAACAAGAAAGCCGCAGCGACCAACGATTCCAAGGGCACTTACGATGCCGACACCGCTCTGGTCTATCACTTCAACGAGCGCGGCACGCCGGCGATCGATGCGTCGGTCTGGGCCAACAATGCGCAGAGCGTCGGCCAGCCGGCTGACGGCTCGCTGATCGGCACCGGCCTGCGTCTCGACGGTCGCAACATCGTCACGCTTCCGGCTTCGCCGTCGCTCGGCATGGCGGACGGTGCGCCGTTCACCTTCTCGACCTGGATCAAGCCGGCCGCCGCTGTGCCGAACTCGGCGCTGTTCAGCCGCCGTGATGGCGCCAACGGCCTGGTGATCGGTCTCGATAACGGTTCGCCGTTCGTCGAGGTGAGCAATGCCGCTGGCACGCAGCGCAGTGGTGCTGGCGCGCCGGTTGCCGCCAATTCGTGGAATCATCTGGCAGTCGTCGCTGCCAGCGGGACTGTCACCGTCTATCTG
>WPCJ01008178.1_pt1 | contig 11089 bp, 9 predicted proteins | sample 5399831 | NCBI WGS metagenome assembly WPCJ01 (sample SAMN12869470, study PRJNA574797) | sludge metagenome | isolation source: wastewater treatment of pH10 | place: China:Beijing | collected 2019-05-20 | reverse complement strand
CATTCATGATCATTTTCCGCTTGCTCCTCTAGTCACTAGAGGATGTAGACCTTGCTCAACACAATTCAAGAGCAGTGCTGAAAAGAGCAGATCATGAGTGAAACATTGAACCAGATTCGCTTTCGCATCGACGGTATGGATTGCGCATCCTGCGCAGCCAAGATCGATACTGCCGTGCGGCGCGTGCGCGGTATCGAGGATGTGTCCGTCTCTGTCACGGCAGGCACGATGACCGTCAGCCATGATGGAACAGGCGATCTTGACAAGATCGCAAGCAAGGTGCGCAGCCTCGGCTATGGTGTGGAGCCGATGGCTCCCGAAAAAACCGTCAAGGAAAAAGCTCTGGCGAAGCATGAGCATTCGCACGATCATTCTCGCCACGACCACGACCACGACCACGACCACGACCACGACCACAGTGCGTGCGGCGGCCATCATGATCATCACGATCACGCCCATGAACACAATCATGAAGCCCACGACGAGGTTATTGCCGTAACCTCCAACAGTTTCCGCTTTCAGGTCGATGGCATGGATTGTGCATCCTGTGCGGCCAAGATCGATACTGCCGTACGGCGCCTGTCCGGCGTGACGGATGTGTCCGTTTCCGTGACCAATGGCGCAATGACCGTCAATCATGATGGAACGGCGAAGAGCGACGAAATCGCCGGCAAAGTGACGGCGCTGGGCTACAAGACTGCCCTTGCCAAAACCGTTGTCCCCGGTGCCGGTTCTGCACCAAAGGCGACCGGGCTGACAAAGCCACAGCCGTGGTGGCGTTCGAAAAAGGGTCAGATGATGCTGGCCTGTGGCGGCGGGCTGGTCGCGGCCTATATTGTCGGACATCTTTATCCGTCCATCGCGCTTTGGGCCTTCACGGCTGCGATGCTGATCGGTCTCGTGCCGATTGCCAAGCGTGCCTATATGGCGGCCATCAACGGCACGCCATTCTCCATCGAGATGCTGATGACGATTGCCGCCATCGGCGCAATGTTTATCGGCGCAACCGAGGAAGCAGCAGCCGTCGTTTTTCTGTTTCTGGTCGGTGAGCTTTTGGAAGGCGTTGCTGCAGGTAAGGCGCGTGCCAGCATTCAATCCCTGACTGCGCTGGTGCCGAAGACTGCCTTCCTTGAGAGAAATGGTGCGACCACGGAAGTTGCCGCCGACAGTCTGGCGGTCGGCGATGTGATTTCCGTGCGCCCCGGCGACCGTATGCCTGCGGATGGTGAAATCCTGACGGGCGAGAGCGCTGTCGATGAAGCGCCGGTTACCGGTGAAAGCACGCCGGTCGGGAAGGCTGAAGGCGACACGGTTTTTGCCGGCACGATCAATGGCGATGGCGTGCTGCGGGTCCGGGTCACGGCTGCGGCGCAGGACAACACCATCGCCCGTGTTGTGCGGCTGGTCGAGGAAGCGCAGGAAGCCAAGGCGCCGACGGAACGTTTCATCAATCGTTTCTCGACCTATTACACGCCGGGCGTCGTGGTTGTGGCCGCACTCGTCGCCATTCTGCCGCCGCTTCTTGCGGGGGGCGGCTGGAATGAATGGGTCTACAAGGGGCTTGCGATCCTTCTGATCGGTTGTCCCTGCGCGTTGGTCATATCCACACCTGCTGCCATTGCTGCAGCTCTCTCGTCAGGCGCACGGCGCGGCCTTTTGATGAAGGGTGGTGCTGTGCTGGAAACCATCGGCAAGATCACGGCGGCCTGCTTCGACAAGACCGGTACGTTGACCGAAGGCAAGCCGCAGGTGACAGATGTTCTTGCAGGCGACCTGCCCGAAGATGAAGTGCTGCGTCTTGCTGCGTCCCTGGATGCGGGCTCAAGCCATCCGCTGGCGCTGGCGATTGTCGGTGCCGCAGAACAGCGTAACCTGAAACTGTCCGTCATCACGCAGGGCAAGGCCCATGGCGGCAAGGGTGTTTCAGGGACGGTTGGTGAAATGGACCTGTTTCTGGGGTCGCGCCGCGCAGCCAATGATATTGCAGCCATTCCGGATGCGCTGGCGAGCCTTATTGTCGCCTGCAACGACGAAGGCAAGACCGTTTCTGTCCTTGTCGCCAATGGCAAGATTGCCGGTGCAATCGCCATGCGTGATGAACCGCGCGCCGATGCCATTGCCGGTTTGCAGGAACTGAAAGCTGCCAATATTCGCACCGTCATGCTGACGGGTGATAATCGTCGTACCGCGGAAGCAATTGGTCACGACCTTGGTATTGAGGTGCGGGCCGAGCTTCTGCCGGAAGACAAGCAGCGCATCGTCGGCGAGTTGCGTAAAGACGGTCTGATCGTCGCCAAGATCGGCGATGGCATCAACGATGCACCGGCACTGGCTGCCGCCGATGTCGGCATCGCCATGGGTGGCGGCACGGACGTGGCGCTGGAAACAGCCGACGCCGCTGTCCTGCACGGGCGGGTTGGCGATGTGGCGGAAATGGTCGATCTTTCCAAGCGAACCATGCGCAATATCCATCAGAATATTGCCATAGCGCTCGGATTGAAGGCTGTCTTTCTGGTGACCACCGTTCTGGGTATCACCGGCCTCTGGCCCGCGATTCTGGCCGATACCGGCGCAACCGTTCTTGTGACGATCAATGCTTTGCGGCTTTTGCGGCAACCGGCGCGATAAACTAATTGCCGCGCTCCGTCCCTCATGCTGAGGAGCGGCCCGAGAAATCGAGGGCCGTGTCTCGAAGGGCGAGGGACGGCTCCATTAGTTCCCATCTCCAATCTTTCGAGATGGTATCCTTCGCGAGCTCAGGATACCTCCTCAAGATGAGGAGATGGGGCAATCGCCCGAAAATTTACTCGCCGATCAGAACGCGGATGCGCTCGCTATATTGCTTGCCGAAGGCGAGATGTTCGGGATTGATATCCTTCAATTCGTCCACCAGTTGCGGCTCATTCTCGGCGTCTGCGGCGGCAAGGCTGCTCATCAGGGCGAAATAGCCGAGAATATAATCGGACGGCGTGATGTTCTGGGCCTTGAGCACTTCCACGACCTGCGGACGGGATTCGACGCTCTTCACCATCTTGTCGAAGGAAGGCGTGGCATCCTGTCCTTCTTCTTCGGTCGCTGAAAGTTCCATGCCACCCAGCTGTTCCTGCACTTTTTCCATGCGCGACAGGAAATCTTCGCTCAGCTTGAAATTGTTGATTTCGGCAGGCGTCTGCTTCGGTGCGACATCAAGCAGGTCGTCGGCAAACGCGACGCTTGTGGAAACGGGCACGGCGACAAGAGAAAGGCCAATGGGGAAAAGGCCGAGGAAAACGGCGCAGCCTGCAATCTTGAAACGGGAAAACACCGTCATTTTTCTATCCTCGAACTGTGGAACGATTCGCGTTCTCAAATGGTATGTCAGAACATATCCTTGCGCTTACGGATTTCGGCAAACACGGCTTCGTCGGGTGCATCCTGCAGGCCGAGGCGGCTGCGAATACCGGCATCATGCCAGCGCAGGAAGGGATTTGTCGCCATTTCCAGCGCGATGCTTGACGGCAATGTCATGCGATCGGCGGCACGAAGCCTTGCAATCTCGGCGGCGCGCTCCTTGAGGGCGGAATTGGCCGGGTCGATGGTGAGCGCAAATCGGGCATTGCTTTCAGTATATTCATGGCCGCAATAGACCGCCGTGTCGCCGGGAAGCGCAACCAGCTTCTGCAATGACTGGAACATGGTGAGCGGCGTTCCCTCGAAAAGCCGTCCGCAGCCGAGCGCGAACAGCGTATCGCCCGTGAAGACGGCTTTCGCATCGGGAAGATAATAGGACACTTCGCCCGCCGTATGACCTGGCGTTGCGATGGTCTTGACGCGGAAGAGACCGAAGGTGAATTCGTCGCCGTCCTTCACGGTCCGGTCGATACCGGGAATCTTTGCTTCTTCGGCCTTGGGGCCGATGATGCTGACCCCGTATTTCGCTTTCAACGCTTCGTTGCCCTCGACGTGATCGAGATGGTGGTGCGTGGTGAAGATAAAATCGAGCGTCCAGCCGCGTCGCTTCAGCGCCGCTTCTATTGCCGCTGCATCAGGCGCATCAATGGATGCTGTCAGTGCACTTTGGGGATCGTGGATGAGGACGCCGTAATTGTCGCTGCGGCAGATGAACTGTTCGATTTCAAGCCGTGGTGCGATGCTGTTCATGGCGTCCTTCCTTTTATTAGGATGCGGTCTTGTTGTCTTCCGTCAGTGAATGCTTCTGGATAAGCGGCATTTGTAAAAGCGTGAAGACAATGGTGATGGGCATAATGCCCCACACCTTGAACGATACCCAGGCATCGGTTGAGAAATTCCGCCAGACAACCTCGTTGACCACGGCGAGGAAAATAAAGAACAGACCCCAGCGCAGCGTCAGCTTTCGCCAGCCTTCGGCATCGAGACGGAAGGCCGAATCAAACACATAGCCGAGCAGGGACTTGCCGAAGAAGAGGCCGCCGAGCAGGATTGCGCCGAACAGCGTGTTGACGATGGTGGGCTTCATCTTGATGAAGGTGTCGTTATGCAGCCAGAGCGTCAGCGCCCCGAACACCAATACGACGATGCCGGAGACAAGCGGCATGATGGGCAGGGTGCGCGTCATTGTCCATGAAATGGCGAGCGCGATTACGGTTGCGCCCATGAATAGCGCCGTTGCCAGAAAGATCGGTGCGCCGATAGACGCCAGCACCGGAAAACGCTCGATCAGCATTTCGCCGCGCGCATTGGCAAAGAAGAAGACAAGAAGCGGCCCCAGCTCCAGCGCCAGCTTGAGCAGCGGCGGGACTTCCCGGCGTTCGGCTTCGCTTTTCTGTGACGGATCGCGTTCGAAAACGGGATGCTCCATCAGGCAACTCCTGCGATGGCGCGGGCAAAATCCTTGGCCGCAAAGGGTTCCAGATCGTCGACACCTTCGCCGACACCGATGAAATAGATCGGCAGTTTATGCTTGGCCGAGATGGCGACAAGAATGCCGCCCCGTGCCGTGCCGTCAAGCTTGGTCATGACCAGGCCGTTGACACCGGCAATATTCTTGAAGATTTCGACCTGATTAAGGGCATTCTGGCCGGTGGTGGCATCGAGTGTCTGCAAGACGGTATGCGGCGCTTCCGGATCGTGCTTGCCCAGAACGCGCACGATCTTGGCAAGCTCGTCCATCAGTTCGGCCTTGTTCTGCAACCGTCCTGCCGTATCGATGATGAGAACGTCACTGCCCGCTTCCTTGGCCTTTTCCCATGCATCATAGGCAAGCCCTGCCGCATCGGCGCCGAGCTTGGAGGACACGACCGGCGAACCGGTGCGTTCGCCCCAGATGTGCAACTGCTCGATGGCTGCTGCGCGGAATGTGTCGCCTGCCGCCAGCATGACCTTGAGGCCGCCCGTGGTAAGCTTTGCGGCAAGCTTGCCGATGGTGGTGGTCTTGCCGGTGCCGTTGACGCCGACCACGAGGATGACATGCGGCTTGTGCGACAGGTCAAGCTCCAACGGCTTTGCCACAGGGCCTAGAACCTTTTCGATCTCCGCGCCCATGATGGTGCGTACTTCCTCGCCCGTCACGTCCTTGCCGTAGCGACCCGACGCAAGTGCATCGGTCACGCGCATGGCGGTCTCAAGCCCGAGATCGGCCTGGATCAGCACGTCTTCGAGATCCTGCAGCGTGTCATCATCGAGCTTGCGCTTGGTGAAAATGCCGCCGATGGATTCGCTCAATGAATTCGATGAACGGAGCAGGCCGCGACGCAGCCGCTCGAACCAGGACAGCTTTGGCTCAGGCGCTGCCTCAACCGGCGCTTCTTCCTTATGTTCCTCGACGGCCTTGGCGACTTTGACCTTCTTGGGCTTCACTGGCTCCAGCTGAGGTGCGGGTTCGACCGCTTCCTCTACCACTGGTTCATCAGGAGTTTTCGCGACATCGGGCTGTTCGAGTTCGACAGCAGGTTCCGGCTCAGGCTCGACAACAGGCTCAACAACAGGCTCTGGCGCAGGTGCTTCGACCGCGATTGGTTCCATCACCGGGGGCTGTTCAATCGGGATTTCAATCTCGGCAACCGGATGCTCCGGTTCTGCCTTTTCGTCCTCAACCGCTTCTGTCGCAGGCTCTTCAATCGGCTCAGGCTCGTTGGCGATCACCGGCACTTCCGGTTCGGAAATGGCCACTTCAACGACGGCATTTTCGATTTCTTTGGGCGCTTCGGCATTTTCAGGAAGCTGTGTTTCCAAAGCCGTTTCCACGGCATCGGGAGCCGGTTGTTCGACCGGCTTTTCCTCGACCTCCTTCTTGCCGAAGGAGAACATTTTCTTGATGAAACCCATTGCCATGAAATCTGATGCCCTTAAGCTTTAAGCCGCTTGCGGCTCTGCCTGACGGGTGAGGAGTTTTTCACCGTCATGGCCTGTCACGATACGTTCGATGATTTCGCCCGGTGCGCCATCGTCCACCGATGCCAGCGTAAAGCCTTCCGTGCGCGCAATCCCTTCCTTCTCGACCAGAAGGCGCTGCGCAGTGCCGTTGAGAGAAGCGAGGTGCTTTTCATAAGCATGGTCGCCAACGGCACGCAAACGCGCTGCACGTTCCTTGACGATTTCGCGCCGCACCTGCGGCATGCGGGCGGCGGGAGTGCCTTCGCGTGCACTGTAGGGGAAGACGTGCAGGTGGGACAGTCCGCATTCCTCGACGATTTTCAACGAATTCTGGAACATATCTTCAGTTTCGGTCGGGAAACCGGCAATGATGTCCGCGCCGAAGACGATGTCGGGACGCAGAGAACGCACCGTTTCGCAGAAGCGGATCGAATCGTCGCGTAAGTGGCGGCGCTTCATGCGCTTGAGAATCATGTCGTCGCCCGCCTGTAGCGACAGGTGCAGATGCGGCATCAGGCGCTTTTCATTGGCAATCGCATCCATCAGATCGTCATCGGCCTCGATGGAATCGATGGAGGAAAGACGCAGGCGCTGCAAATCCGGCACCTGGTTGAGAACAGTCTTCACCAGCTTGCCGAGACGCAGGCTTCCCGGAAGATCGGGACCGTAGGAGGTCATGTCCACGCCGGTCAGCACCACTTCGGCATAACCGTTGCCGACAAGGCGCTTGACCTGATCCACCACCGCGCCCATCGGAACGGTGCGGGAATGACCGCGACCTTAGGTATTGATGCTTATGGTGCTGCGATGTTGGCAGCAATTCTGTACCTGCACTAAAGCACGCGCGCGGCCTTCGATGGCATCGACCATATGGCTCGCGGTTTCGCGCACTTCCATAATGTCGTTGACGCGAACCTTCTCGAACTGGTTGACGCCGAAATCCGGCAGCATCCGGTAGGAATTGGATTTCAGTTTTTCCTCATTGCCGAGAATGAGGTCGACTTCGTCCATGGCGGCAAAATTGTCCGCTTCGGTTTGCGCAGCACAGCCGGTGACGATGATGCGCGCTTCCGGGTTTTCACGGCGGGCCTTGCGGATCGCCTGACGCGCTTGGCGCACGGCTTCCGCCGTCACGGCGCACGTGTTGAAGATGATCGCGCCATCCTTCAATTCGCCAAGTCCGGCGGCATCGGCTTCGCGTTTCATCACCTCTGATTCATAGGTATTGAGACGGCATCCGAATGTTACGACTTCCACCGACATCAGGCTGCACCCCTGTCAGTTGGCTTGTCATTCTGGGCGTCGCGGCTCCATTCGCCGGTCGCAGGATCGAAAGTGCCTGAGAACTCCCATTCGGCGGGGCCGGTCATCATGACATGATCATCGTCGCGCCATTCGATCCTGAGCGGGCCGCCAGGAACATTGACGGTGACGGTGCGCCCGGTGCGGCGTGTGCGCGCTGCCGAAACGGCGGCGGCGCAGGCGGCGGAACCACAGGCGCGGGTGAGGCCCGCGCCGCGCTCCCATGTACGCAGGTCGATCGTCTCGGGCGAGGTAACATGGGCAATCGAGATATTGGCGCGCTCAGGAAAGATCGGATGATGCTCCAGAAGCGGCCCGAACTTCTCCAGTTCATAGGACCAGACATTGCGGTCGACCCAGAAGATTGCATGAGGGTTGCCCATGGATGCAACCGACGGCGAATGCAGCACCGGCGCGTCGATAGGACCGACCTGTAGTTCGATCATGCGCGTATCGCGAAATTCTTCGGCAAGCGGAATGTCCTGCCAGTCGAAGCGCGGCTTGCCCATATCGACTGAAATCAGGCCGTCCTCGTGTTCGGTCGCGGTCAGAATTCCGGCGCGGGTTTCAAACGTGAAATCCTGCCTGCCGGTCTCGGCGGCCAGCGCCTGCACGACGCAGCGCGTACCATTGCCGCAAGCCTGCGCTTCCGTGCCATCGCAATTGATGATGGCGATATAGTTGTCGGTTCCCGCTGTGCGCGGGTCATGGATCGCCATGATCTGATCGAAGGCGGTTTCGCTGTCGGCCGCAAGACGGATCGCGGCTTCAGGCGTAATCCGATCCGCGCGGCCGCGCATGTCGGCAACGATGATCTGATTGCCGAGCCCGTTCATCTTGGCGAAGGCTGCCTTGGTGGCCATAACTATCGTGGTTCCGTTTTCCTGCGGCTTTGGTCGATAAAGCCTATGGGACAATTAGCGTCTATATGGCGGAAAAGCCCGCAAATTGCCAGTACCCGCGTCAGATTGCGAAAAGTTGCGGCGCAGGCTTTCCCGCAGAACAGGTGCCAATATCGGAGAAACTGTGGCCTTCCTGTCCCAGTTTCAAGATTATTAAGCGGTTTCAAGCATTCTTGAAGAGTTTGAAGGGTAAAAATGACAGGTGTCGGTGTTGCTTTTTTAACCATATAGCCATTTTATCGGTCCAATATTGTCACATTGCAGGGCTTCGGTAGGAAGTCCGGGGCATCCCCACCCCAGATGAGAAATGCGGAAATGGAGAACCAGATGGGAATTTCGAAAGCAAGTCTGCTCAGCCTCGCGGCGGCTGGCATTGTTCTGGCTGGCTGCCAGAGCTCCCGGTTTGGCAATCTCGATACGGTTTCGCCACCACCGCCACCGCCACCCGTGAATGCGGCTCCGGCAGGCTCGGTGCAGAAGGGCAACCTCAATTCTCCCAATGCTTCACAGTTTCCGACGGCTCCGACCACGGACCCGAATGCACAGCCCGGCACACAGGTTGCAAGCCTGCCGCCAGCATCCGCTCCCGATCTGACGCCAGGCTCTGTCGCCGGTGTCTGGAACGCATCGCTTGGCGGCCAGAGCTGCAAGATCGCGACGCCGCAGACCAAGTATGGTCAGGGCTACCGCGCAGGTCCGCTGCGTTGCCCGGGCGAACTCGGCAATCTCGCTTCCTGGGCTGTCAACGGCAAGCAGCTCGTTCTCTATGATGCGAATGGCGGCACCGTCGCTTCGCTCTATTCGTCGGGACAGAGCCGCTTCGACGGACAGACTTCCGGCGGGCAGGCCGTTTCGCTTTCGCGCTAAGACATTCTTTCGCTTGGAGCGCCGATCTGATTGAATCAGATCGGCGCTCCAATTGTTTTGTTTGCCGCGCATCTTGCCCGAAAACCGTTTCACACTTTTCGGGATGCGCTCTAAAGACAGGCGGATCATCGCGAGATGGTCCGCCGTTTTTGCAATTGAAAGGTTGAACGGACGTAATCATGTCTTTCGACGGTAATCTGAAAGCCTTCCCCTCCGTCCGCGAGCATTACGATGCGATGGTCGCGGCGGGTGATGTGGAAGCCGATCCCGCTCAACTCGAACTCACCGTCCGTTATGACCGGCTGATCGAGGAAATCTGCACCAAACGCCTGTCACGCAAGTCGAGCGCGCTCGGCTGGCTGTTTGGCAAGCGCAAGGAAGCAACGAGCATCATCAAGGGGCTTTACGTGCACGGCGAGGTCGGACGCGGCAAGACCATGCTGATGGACATGTTCTTTTCGCTTCTGCCGGTGGAACGCAAGCGCCGCGCGCATTTCAACGATTTCATGGCCGATGTGCACGAGCGTATCTATGCGCATCGCCAGGCGCATAAACGTGGCGAGACCAAGCAGGACGACCCGATCCCGCCGGTTGCAGATGCCTTGAGCCAGCAGGCCTGGGTGTTGTGTTTCGACGAATTCACCGTGACCGATATTGCCGATGCGATGATCCTGTCGCGCCTGTTCAGCGCCTTGTTCGCCCGTGGCGTGGTTCTGGTGGCGACATCCAACGTCGCGCCGGACAATCTTTATCGCGATGGGCTGAACCGGCAGCTCTTCCTGCCCTTCATTGATATTCTCAAGCAGCATGTCGATGTGATCAACCTCGATTCGCGCACCGATTACCGTCTGGAGAAACTCGACCGCCAGCCGGTCTATCTGTCGCCACTTGGTCCTGAAACGGCCAAGCGCATGGATGCGGCCTGGACGGCGCAAAAGGACGGCGCGCATGAAAAGTCCGACGTCATCCGCATTAAGGGACGCGACATCGAGGTCGCCCGTGCCGTGCACGGCGCGGCGCGCTTCACTTTCGATGCGCTCTGTTCGAAGCCGCTTGGTGCCTCAGACTATATTGCCATCGTGAAGCATTATCCGACCTTGTTCATCGATGATGTTCCGGTGCTGGACTATTCGCGCCGCAATGAGGCCAAACGCTTCATTCTGCTGATCGACGTGCTCTACGATCACCACGCGCGGGTATTCATTTCCGCAGAAGCCCAGCCGGAAAAGCTCTATCTTGCCAGCAAGGGTACGGAGGCCTTCGAGTTCGACCGCACTGCTTCCCGTCTCTTCGAGATGCAGAGCGCGGATTATCTGGCCGAGCCACCCGGCAAGGCCGGATAAACAGCCTGCACATCAACTGCCCTATCATCAGACTGCCACAGACTGGACTTATAAGCCCGGTGGGCTATGTTGCTCGCGCAATTCATGCGGAAGGTGTGGCACTTTCGTGCCGGACTTTCGATACTGCATCAGTTTTAAATCGGGGCCGGTTTTGAACAGGTGCACAACGTTGTTGGAATTGGCAGCTTGCCAGTCGCTCCGTCACCGCTTCGCCGGGGATGGTTCGCGGCGGTAGGAGAGGGTGGTTTTGCCTTGATATTGACAAATTATCTTACGTTTACGTAAGAACCATTAATTCTAACCGATTGAAAACATTAGTCGCAAAATAATGAGTTGAGTTTA
>WPCJ01227859.1_pt1 | contig 11098 bp, 4 predicted proteins | sample 5399831 | NCBI WGS metagenome assembly WPCJ01 (sample SAMN12869470, study PRJNA574797) | sludge metagenome | isolation source: wastewater treatment of pH10 | place: China:Beijing | collected 2019-05-20 | reverse complement strand
CTCGACGGCACCGCGGCCGCGGCGCAGATCAAGGCCGAGCTGACCGAGCGCGTCGCCGCCCTCGCCGAGCGCGGCATCGTGCCGGGCCTCGCGACCGTGCTCGTCGGAGAGGATCCGGGCTCGCAGTGGTACGTCGCGGGGAAGCACCGCGACTGCGCCGAGGTGGGCATCGCCTCCATCAAGCGCGAGCTGCCGGAGACCGTCACGCAGGAGGAGCTCGAGTCGGTGCTCGACGAGCTCAACGCCGATCCCGCCTGCACCGGCTACATCGTGCAGCTGCCGTTGCCGAAGCACATCGACACCGATCGCATCCTCGAGAGGATCGATCCCGACAAGGATGCCGACGGTCTGCACCCGACGAACCTCGGGCGCCTCGTACTGAACGCGAACTCGCCGATCGCCTCGCCGCTGCCCTGCACGCCGCGCGGCGTGATCGAGCTGGTCGAGCGCAATGGCCTCTCGTGGGCGGGCAAGCACGTCGTGGTCGTGGGCCGCGGCGTGACCGTCGGCCGCCCGATCGGCCCGCTGCTCACACGCCGCGAGTACAACGCGACCGTCACCCTCACCCACACGGGCACCGAGGATCTCGGCTCCGAGCTGCGCCGCGCCGATGTGATCGTGGCGGCTGCGGGCGTGGAGGGCGTCGTGCGCGCGGAGAACGTGAAGCCGGGTGCGATCGTGCTCGACGTCGGCGTCTCGCGCAAGACCGACCCCGAGACCGGCAAGAGCCGTGTGGTGGGCGACGTCGATCCGGCCGTCGCAGAGGTCGCGGGCTGGGTGTCGCCGAATCCCGGCGGCGTCGGCCCCATGACCCGCGCGCTGCTCCTCAAGAACGTGGTCGAAATGGCCGAGCGATCGGCGAACGCGTAGCGTTCGGCGATCACTCGGCCGCCGACGCCACTGCGGAGGCCCCGGGCGAAGCGCGGGATCGAGCGAAGGACAAACGCGTAGCGTTCGGCGATCGCTCGGCCGCCGACGCCCTGCGCGTTCGGCGAGAAACCCGATATCGGGGGGCGTTTCGGGCGTCTTCAGCTCGCCTGAAGCATGCCGAAGCGCCCCCGATTCCCAGGGCCTCGTGCTTCGAGCCGGCGGTATGAGGCGAAGAAGCGGTCGCCGGGCCGGGCGCTGACGCCGGCGGCTCAGGCGAGCAGGCCGATGCGCCCCGCGATGAAGATCGCCTCGTCGCGCCCCTTCGCACCGAGCTTGCGGTAGACGGCGGCGAGGTGCTTCTTGACCGTGCCGGGGGTGACGAAGAGGCTCGCCGCGGCCTGGCTTGCGGAGCGGTGCTCGGCGATGGCGGCGAGGGTGCGCAGTTCCATCTCGGTGAGCCGTTCGTATCGCCTGGAGCGGGCGGGGGCGGGAATGCTCTCGACGAGCGCGACCACGTCGCAGACCCCCGCGTCGCGCGCGGCGACCGCGAGTTCGTGCAATTGCTCGTACGGCACGCTCTGCAGCATCGAGGGAAGCCCGTACCGCTCGACCAGCTCGCCGGTCTTGGCCAGCGCTTCGAAGGCCTCGCCGCGCCGGTCGCAGCCCCAGGCGGCGACGGCCTGGATGAGGCGCCGATCGACCTGCTGCCGCCTGGTGGTGCCCGGATCGCTGACGCTCTCGACGAGCAGCAGGGCCTCGACGTCGTCGCCGGCGAAGACGGCGTGCCGGGCGCGTTCGAGCACGAACTTCGGCCTCTCCGGAGCTGCCGACGCGATCAACTCCTGGGCGCGGCTGAGATCGCCGATCGTGGTGCACAGCATGGCCTCGAACGACAGCAGGTGCTCCGACCATGTGCTGTGCGTCTGCGGCTCGCGGCCCAGGGAGGCGACGGCTGCCTGCAGATAGGCGAGCGCGGCTTCGGGCCCCTGCGCGTTCCGCCGCACGGCGGCGGCTCCGATGAGCACCAGCTGCCAGGCCTCCACACGGTCGATGAGGGGCATGAGGCGTTCGAGGGCGCGGGCGAGCATCGCATCGTCGCCCTGCTCGTAGGAGAGGTGCGCGCGGACGATCTCGACGCCGAACCACGAGATGCCGGGCGCGTTCGATCCGCTCCGAGTCGCGTGTGCGTCGTATTGCGCGACGATCTCGGCGCAGCGGCGCATGTCGCCGTCCAGGAGCTCCGTGAAGGCGAGCTCGGCGAGTGCGGCGAGCAACCAGCGGCTGCCCGATTCGGCGTCGGTCACGGTGCGCGTGGATCCCGGCGGAAAGCCCTGCCAGGGCTTCGCCATGAGCTGTTCGGAGCGGTGCTGCAACTGCTTCAGACTGCGTCGTGCGCGGGCGAAGTCACCGACCATCAGCGCGGTCGAGGCGACTTCGCGGAAGTAGATCGGCAGCGATCCTCGGAAGCTCATCGCCGCTCGTAGCGAGACCTGGCCGGGCTCCTCCTCGGCATCGTCGAGGTAGACGGGGGTGAGACGGGCCTCGATGTGGCGCATGATCGAGTTCGAGACGTCGAGCTGCCCGATCAGGCGGGTGACGACCATGGCCTGGCAGAGCAGCGGCAGGTGGATCGGGCCGGGCGGCGTCGCCACTCCCTGCGGCAGCTGCTGTCTGAGCCCGTTCCTCCACAGGCCCACGAGGTACTCGACCGTCGCGGGAGCGATCGAGACCCGGGGCAGTTCGAGGAAGAGCAGCGCTGCGGTGAGCGTCGGATGCTCGGAGAGGGCCGACTCGGGCAGCGTGCGCAGCACCCTTGCGCAGATCTCGGTCTCGTCGGTGAGTAGCGTGAAGTTCCGGGCGAGCAGGATCTCGGCCGCCGCGTACTCCTCCGCCGAGCAGTACAGGCGGAACGCACTGAACGGCGCCACGTGCTCGATCTCGGCGGCGTGCGTGCGGTAGAGATCCTTGCGCTCCTCGGCGGCGACGGTCTTGAGGGCGTGCACGCAGAGCGGCGTCTTCACGGAGGGATGGCAGCGGTACTCGACGGCGTTCGCCCCGGGCGTCTCGGAGACGAGGCCGAGTTCGAGCAGGCGGTGCGCGACGGCGAGCGCCTCATCGCGATCGACGTCGAGCAGCCGCCCGATCTGGGGCAGGCTGATGGTGTCGATCTGGGAGATGGCGAGGATCGTCAGGCGGGCGTTCGCGTCGAGGATCTCGAGGTAGTCGAGCGCGAGCGAGTCGAGCTCCGCGACGGGGTCGAAGGCCGCTTCGGCGCCGTCCGAGGGCTGCCAGACGCGACCCTGCTCCGTGTCCGAGTAGAGCTCGTCGGAGCCGAGACCGAGCGCGGCGCGGATCGCGAGAGGCCAGCCCCCGGTGCGCTCGAGGGCCTCCTCGAGGCGGTCGCTCGGAGGGAGGCCGATGGCCTCGGTCAGCTCGCGCCGCTCCTCAGCCGTGAGGGCGAGATCGTGCTGCTCGATGACGCGCACGCGGGTTCGGGCGGCGATGAGCGGGCCGTCGAGCAGGGTCACGCGTCGCCCGATGACCACGAGAGAGAGCAGCGGCGAGGCGAGGGAGAGCTCCGCGAGGGCGAGGTCGTCGGGCCCGCTCGTGGCGAGATGGTAATCGTCGATCACGAGGGTGAGGGGGGCGGTGAGGCGCTTCGCCGCGCGGATCGCGCGCGCCGGTTGCTCGCCGCTGTCCGCCTCCGCGGGCTCGTCCGGCTGCGACGAGGATCTGGCGAGCGCCCGATGGATCGAGCGCCAGAGCGACGGGGCGCGATCCTCGTCGCACACGATCCATCGCACCGTCTCGCCGTCGTCGCCCAACCAGGCTGCTCCGGTGCGCGTCTTGCCGTAGCCCGTGGGCGCACGGAGCACGGTGATGCGCGCCTGCGTGCGCTCGAACAGCTCGTCGAGCACACGAGGTCTGACCGGCAGCTTCACCCGGCCGTCCTCGAGCGCGCGGGGGCGCAGCCCGGTTCTGGCACCGGGATCGTCATGCGATCGCATGGGGCACCTTTCAGTGGAAGAATCCGATCACGCTGCGGGGGAGCAGGGGAAGATTCGGGGGAAGAAACCGCTTTCGGACTGCTGTCGCCTAATACCAGAGCCTACTCTAAACGATGGCCTCCGAAGCCTCGGTAGTTAGTTTTGCCGTGTTCCAGCGGGGGCGCGAAAGCGCGCTGTTACCTTTCAGAACGGTTGGCAGTGCGGAGGGTCGAAGAGGGCCCCAATCCGTTGCATCGGATCGATACGCGAGGCGTCGCCTCGTCGTTCGCTTCGCTGCGCCGCGGGAGTTTTCTGGGGAGAGAACATCGATGAAGCCGTACAGGCGATTGACGACGACGATAGCGCTCGGTCTGAGCGTGCTCGTCGCCTTCGCCATGCCCCTCGGCGATGTCGCGATGGCCGCGACTCCCGGGGTCGAGACGGAATCGAATCCGGCATCGATCCTCGCCGATGAGGAGCCCGCCGCCGAGCTCGAAGCCCCTTCGGACGATCCGGCGCTCGCCGAGGACATCGAGGTTGCCCCGACCCCGCAGCCCGAGACGGAAGGATCCGGGGGCTCGGAGCCCGCGACCGAGGATCAGCCCCGGGCGGAGGAGCCGACCGAGGATCCCGATGCCGAACGCGAGCCCGCGGATGAGCAAGCGGAGGCCGCGGAGCCGGCGACCGAGGCGCCGCTCGCCGCCGCCGAGGAGACGCCCCTCGCCGCGACCGCGCCCCGAGCGCTCATCGGGCCCATGTCGGCGGGCGACTCGACCACGCCCCATGCCTATTTCTCGCTGCGCCAGGAGGGAACCGCGGGAGGCACCGGAGACGACCGCGGCACCATCTCGGCGATCATCGACAAGTACGTCGTCAACCCGACCGGGCCTTCCTTGACGCCTCAATCGGCATCCCACCCGACGCAGAGCCTCGCGGTGCCGCTCGAAGGGGATCGTCAGGCCGACAGCATGCCTGGGAACCCGGGGCGAAACGTGACGCGCTACCAGTACCGTGTCAGCCAGACCAACTTCAGCACGAACTCGCTCGGCGTCGCCCCGAACGGGGACGCGTACTTCACCGTGCAGTTCAACGAAGAGCGTCGACAGCAGACCTCTTACTGCACCTCCTGGGACATCATCCTCTGCTGGGGCGGATGGGGGTGGAACGGCTGGAGCGGCTGGAGCCAGCAGAGCCAGCGCTACCTGTCGATCTGGAAGGTGAATATCGACACGGGTGCCGGCGGTGCCGCGCCGATCCTGCAGCGCAATACCTCGATCTCGGAGCACGAGTTCACCGGCGGCGCCGTGAACACGAACGGCGTCTACTACTTCAGCTACTTCGCCAATCACACCTCGCCGAGCAACTCGATGCGGTACCACATCTACCGTCTGAACGAGGCCGGTTCGGCGACGGCCGATCTGGCGACCACGGCGACGACGGTCGCGAACTCGCGAGGCGCCGCCTCGACCGGCGGCGACATCGCATTCGACGGCTACAACAACCTGCACGTGCTGGTGGGCGGCAGCGGCACCCAGTCCAGCCATTCCATGATCCCGGCGCAGAACGTTCCCGAAAGCGGTAGCTCGAACCCCACTGGAATAGCCTCGACCGCGGTCTCGCAGACCGCCCCGCCCGGCCAGATCGCGGGCATCGCTTTCCCGTTCGGCAGCCACACCGTCTGGCAGGGCGGCACCTCGCACTACCTGCGGAACATGGCATCGCTCGGGACTGCGGCGAGCTCGCAGAACTACTCGAGCTTCGCGGAGCAGCGAGACCTCGCCTCGATCGCGCAGCGGCCGAGCTTTCAGCTGAAGCTCCAGGTACTGGGGGGCCTCGTGAACCCGGGCGATCGGTTCACGCTCAGCGCCACCCCGGGCGCGACCGCGCAGAGCGTCACGACGATGACGGGGGCGACCTCCGCGCAACTCTCGCCGAGCTCCATCCCCGTGACGCGCGCGCTCGACACCCCGCTGTCGACGACGAACCCGACGGCCACGGTGCCCTTCAGCATCGCGGCGGCCGGCACCGCGAACCTGAGCACCTACGCGCAGGCCTACAGCTGCGTCGACCTCCGCTCGGGCGCGACGATCAGCAGCGGCTCGAGCGTCTCGGGCTCGGCCGCGGTGACGGCCATCGGCAACCGACAGGTCGAATGCACCGTGACGCTGACGCGCTCGGCGCCGAACCTCATCGTCTCGAAGCGGGCCTACGTGGGCGGCACCGAGCTCGCGCGCGACGCCGTGGTATCGGCCGGAACGGTGATCCAGTATCGGCTGCTCTTCGACAACTCCACCGGCACCGCGGCCGCCACCGGCATCGACTACACCGATCATCTCGCAGATCTGCTCGATGACGCGACACTCACGACCTCCGCTGCGGTGACTCCCGCGGGTGGGCTCTCGGTCGCGAGCACCGGCGGGAACTACCGCATCACGGGCAGCGTCCCGACAGGGCAGAGCCGAACGGTGACGTTCTCCGTCACCGTCAAGGCGAACGCGACCGATGCGGTGGCGCGGGCGGAGGGCTCTCCTTCGTCGTCGCCCGTCGTGAAAGGGTACCGGCTCAACAACTACCTGGTGAAGGCCGGAGATCCGGCTCCGACGGCGAACTGCGCCGTACCCGCGCCGGGCGAGCAGCCCCGTTGCACCACCAACCCGATTCGTGCATGGAGCGTGCGAAAGGACTCGCAGCCCGAGGACGGCGCCATGATCCATTCGGGCGGCAACATCTACTACCGCGTCAAGATCACCAACTACAGCGGCGAGACCGTCACCGGCGTATCGATCGAAGACGACATGACGCACACCCTGAGCGCGACGACCTGGGATCCCGCGCCTCCGCCCATCACGGGCTTCGGCACAGCCTACGGTCTCAGCTTCTACACGGCTGACGGCGGGCTCATCCCCGGCGGAACGATCGACTGGAGCGCCCTGCCCGCGCAGGATCAGCCCGTTCCCGAGTTCAGCGGCAGCGCCTCCTTCGACCCGCTCTTCCCAGGAGGACTGCCGTTCCCGAACGGCACGTGGACGTTCGAGACGCCGACCTTCACCATCCCCGCCGAGATCGCCGGCCAGAAAGTGGCATACGCGATCGTCGGCTATGCCGTGCAGGGCGGATTCGTCGCGGATCCGAGCGACCCGGAGACGGCGTTCGTCGATGGCGGTGCACCGGTCAGGGCGCTTCCCAACGCCATCTGGGTGAACACCGTGCAGGCGGGCCAGGCGAGCGTGGGCGGGCATTCGCTCTACCCGAATCGCTGCAGCGCCGAGGGCGGCGGTGTACCGCCCGGGGACATCGGCGCGTACTACGACTGCAAGGTCTGGCACTCCATCGGCGAGAGCTACTTCCATATCTGGAAGAAGACCGCCGATACCTCGACGGGCACCTCGAACAACCTGCTGGGCAGCACGTTCGTGCTCGCCGACACCTACGACGACGCGATCGCCGGAACTCCGTCGCGCTGGCTGTGCCGAACGAACAACGACCCTGGCGTCGGCTCCGCCTACGTGCCCCCCGGTTCCGACCCCGATCCCGGCGTGAGCGGTGATCCCGACTGGGGAGCCGCGTCGGACACCTACGACGCGATCGCGGCATGGAATCTCGCCAACCCCGCGGATCAGCGGGAGCAGTGCGGCAGGTTCTTCTACCTCGCCACCGCCTCCGAGGGGCAGGCAGCAGGGTCTTGGCGCGCCCTCGACATCCGCGGGGGAGACACGGTTCCGGGCGGCAGCGACCCGTTGCCGAACTGGCGCGAGGCCAGCGGCTACAACAACGGCGTCGACGACTCCGATGGCCGGCACGGTACCTACTGGCTGGTGGAGACCGTCTCGCCGAGCGACCACCAGCTGCTGGCCAAACCCATGAGACTCTGGGTCGCTCCGAACTCGCCGACACCGGAGACCGGCGGTCTCGCCCCCGGCATGCCGGCCTGGTACGACTACCAGGGCCGGCTCTCGATGCCGGCGAGCGGCGAAGCCGAGAGCAGCGGCGGCATCCGGCAGGCCTGCACCGGCCCCTACGCCCTGCCCGCGAACTCGCAACCGAGCTGCGTCATGCCCACCGGCTGGACCATGCCCGTCTTCGACGTCAAGCTCCAGCCGCTGCCCCTCACCGGAGGCCTCGGCACCGGTGCCCTCGTGCTGGGCGGCGGTGCGGTGCTCGCCATGGCTCTCGCCGGCATCTGGTGGTGGCGTCGACGTGCTGCCGGATCCGACCCGGACATGCCGCGCCGCGGCCGGCACCGCGGAGGTGGCGAGCACTGAATCACGACCCTGAACCGCGCAGACCAGAAGAATCTTCCCGATCCACATCGATCCACTCCAGAAGGGGAATCATGAGAAACAACAAGAAGGGGCTCATCGCGAGCCTCGGTGCGGCCGTTACCGCACTCGCCCTCGCGCTCGGAGGCTCCGCCGCAGCCTTCGCCGCTCCGACGACCATCGACCCGAACTCGACGGTCAACCTCAACATCGTCAAGCTGAGCACTCCTGACGGGAACCCCCTGCAGCCGACGGGCAAGACGCAGAGCCACCCGGCGGGCTCCACCCCCATCGGCGGGGTCGAGTTCACCGTTCGACAGATCACGAATGCGGGCGACCTCACCACGAACGCCGGCTGGCAGGAAGCCGCGACGGTCGAGTACGACGCGGCCACGGGCGCATGGACGAAGGCCGGCGCTGCTTTCACGCCGAGCTTCAGCGCCACGGCTCCGAACGTGCAGACCGCCGTGACCGACATCAACGGCGTGCCCCGCACCGGCGCGGTGGACGCCGACGGCTACGGCACCGGCGCCGCCGCGTACCAGAACATGCCCATCGGCCTGTACTTCGTGAGCGAGACCGACACCCCGGCCGGTGTGACCCCGGCAGCGCCCTTCGTGGTCGCGCTCCCCATGACCGACCCGACGAGCCTGGACGCATGGATGTACACCGTGCACGTCTACCCCAAGAACTCGAAGCAGACGCTCACCAAGTCGGTCGACGATTCGGCCGCCTACGTGCCCGGCGGCAGCAACGACATCGTCTGGACGCTGGGAGCCGATGTGCCCCGCGTGAACACCTCGTCGAATCCCGCCGCGCCGGTGTGGGCGAAGCCGACCGCGTTCACCGTCACCGACAAGCTCGACGCCCAGCTCGAGGCCGTCACCGCCGGTGACATCGAGGTGAGCATCACGAACGGCGCCGGCGCGGCCATCGGTGCGCAGCCGGTCGCGGGCACCGACTACGACATCGCCCTGGCCGGTGATCCCCAGACGCTCACCGTCACCTTCAAGGGTGCGAACGACGGCTTCGCGAAGCTTCAGGCCGCCGCCGCGACCCCCAACGCCAAGGTCGTCGTGCGCATCACCAGCCAGGCCGAGACCCCCGCCGCCGATACGCTGGCCGACACCAACGCCGGCATCATCGCCAACGGCGGCCCGAGCGCTCACCGCACCTCGGCGAGCCTCGTCACCACCGTCGACGGCGAGACCACGACGCTCTACTCGAACACCGTCGAGTCGAAGTGGCAGAACGTGATCTTCTCGAAGGTCAACGACGCCGCCAGCCCGGCCTACCTCGCGGGTGCTGAGTTCGCGCTCTACGCGTCGGCGGCCGACGCCGAGGCGGGCGTCCAGGCGCTCGTGTCCAGCGCCGCTTCGGCTGCGAACGCCGACAACGTGGCGCTGAACAACGTTCGCGTCTCGGACCACGAGAACGGCGTCGCCATCGCGGATCCCGCCGACTACCGCGTGTACTGGCTCGCAGAGACCGTCGCGCCCGCCGGGTACGAGCTGCTCGCCGAGCCGATCCCGGTCGTGCTCCTCAGCAACGGCGACGTGCAGAAGGTCACCCTCGACGGAAGCGGCAAGCCCTCGTCGTCGACCGCGATCGGCAATGTCGTCAACGTCGAGAAGAACGCCGGCTTCGAACTGCCTCTCACCGGTGGTACGGGCACGATGCTCCTCACCGTCGGCGGCATCGCGATCCTCGCGATCGTGCTGATCGCGGCGCGCCGTCGCCGCGACACCGAAGCCGCCGCCGAGTAGGCCTCGGCCGACCGCGACCAGGCTGCAGAAGGAGAGGAGGTCCCGCGTGATGTTCACCATCGAACGCGATCGCGCGGGTTCCTCCGACCCTTCCGGCGAGGTCGGGGAAGGCCCGGCTCGTTCCCCCCGCCCGGCTCGCGGGAGGCGGCGGCTGACGGTGCCGCTCCTCCTGCAGCTCGGTGCGATGATCGGGATCGGCGCGCTCGCCTATCCGAGTGCGGCCGACTGGTTCGCCACGCTGCACCACAACAGCGAGGTGTCCGGGTACATCGAAGCCGTCGAGGCGATCCCCGACGCCGAGGTGGAGGCCAGACTGCAGGCCGCGCGCGACTACAACTCGCACATGCCCCAGGGCGTGCTGCGCGACCCCTACAGCGCCCCGATCGAAGCGGAGGAGCACGACGCGGCCTACCGGGCGTACGAGGAGCTCCTGCGCATCGGTGAGAGCGACGTGATCGGCCAGCTCGACTACCCCGAACTCGGCATCTCCCTGCCGGTCTACCATGGGACGAGCGAAGACGTCATCGCGCAGGGCATCGGTCATCTCTACGGCTCATCCCTGCCGGTCGGCGGGCCTTCGACCCACTCGGTGCTCACCTCGCACTCCGGTCTGCTGCATGCCGCGCTGTTCACCAAGCTGCCGAGCGCCGAGACCGGCGACGTCTTCGAGCTCACGGTGCTCGGCGAGACCCGCTTCTACCGGGTCGACAGGCTCGAGACGGTGCTGCCCGAACAGACCGAGGGTCTGACGATCGTGCCCGGCGAGGATCTCGTCACCCTCATCACCTGCACCCCGATCGGGATCAACAGCCACCGCCTGCTCGTGACGGGCGAACGCATCCCCGGTCCGGTCGCCGCAGGCCCCGCGACGATCGCGGGGGACGGGAAGACCGCCGGCTTCCCCTGGTGGGCCGTCGCATTCCTCGCCGGTTCCGGGGCGGTCGCATACCTGCTCTTCGTGCCGCCCCGCACGAGGAGGCGCGACGGATCATCGGAGACTGAACACACGGAAGAGGTGCGAGCATGAACGGGGAACGGACGATCCGAAGCGCCTTGCGCACCCTGCTCGCGGCGCTCGGCACCGGTCTCGCGGCCGTGCTGCTGCTCGGTCTCATGGCGCCCGCGGCCCAGGCAACCCAGGCGGCTCAGTCGGCCGGGCTCGGATCCTCGTCGCTGCCCCGATTCTCGACGCCCGCCGTCGCGATGCCGAGCGGCC
>WPCJ01048684.1_pt1 | contig 11101 bp, 7 predicted proteins | sample 5399831 | NCBI WGS metagenome assembly WPCJ01 (sample SAMN12869470, study PRJNA574797) | sludge metagenome | isolation source: wastewater treatment of pH10 | place: China:Beijing | collected 2019-05-20 | reverse complement strand
TGCGGATCACCCCGCCCCCGGGGGGGGGGTTGGGCGCCCCCCCCCCCGGCTAGGGTTGGGGCGGGGGGGGGGGGGGCCTCTCACCATGTTCCGCGCTGGCGGAGAGTCCCCTCATCCGACCGCGCTTCGCGCGGCCACCTTCTCCCCGCAAGCGGGGAGAAGGAAGTATGGCCCGTCCATTGCATAGTATTCGACTGGATCTGCGTATCGGGGGCGCTGAGTGAACTATAACTGGAACTGGGGCATCTTCTGGGAGCAGACGCCGGACGCGACCGGTACGTACTTTGCGTCCCTGATGAGCGGCCTCAAGATCACGATCATTCTGGCGCTCTCCGCCTGGGCGATCGCCTTCATCCTGGGTTCGCTGATCGGCATCATGCGCACGCTGCCGTCGCGCTGGCCGGTCCGCATCGGCAATGCCTATATCGAGCTGTTCCGCAACGTCCCGCTGCTGGTCCAGCTCTTCATCTGGTTTTTCGTGGTTCCCGAGCTGCTGCCGGGCGATCTCGGAGCCTGGGTCAAGCAGCTACGCAACGGCCCGCTCTATTCGGCGATCCTTGGCCTGGGCTTCTATATGTCTTCACGCGTCGCCGGACAGGTGACAGCGGGCATCCAGGCGTTGCCGAAAGGACAGCGCATGGCCGGCACCGCCATCGGTCTCACCACGGTGCAGACCTATCGCTACATCCTGCTGCCGCTGGCCTATCGCATCATCTTTCCGCCGCTGACCTCCGAATTCCTCAACACCATCAAGAACACCGCACCGGCGCTCACCATCGGTGTGCTCGAGCTGACGGCGCAGGCGCGTTCGATGCAGGAGTTTTCTTTTCAGGTGTTCGAGGCGTTCACGGCCGCCGCTGCGATCTATCTCGTGCTCAGTGCCGTCGTCACCACCGCCATGCGCATGATCGAAAAGCGCCTGACGATCCCCGGCTTCAACGGGGGGAAGTAAGCGATGTTCGCCAATTTCGATTTCGACGTCATCCTGCGCAGCCTGCCCTACCTGTTCAAGGAAGGCATGGTGTTCACGCTGACCCTCACCGCCATCGCCACGGTGTTTGGCCTGATCCTCGGCACCATCATCGCGCTGATGCGGCTGTCGTCCAACGCGCTGCTATCGGGATTCGCGGCGAGCTATGTCAATTTGATGCGCTCGCTGCCGCTGGTGCTCGTGATCTTCCTGTTCTATTTCCTCAGCCCCTATATCGGGCAGTGGATCATCCGCGCCGACCAGCCGATCCAGGTCGGCGCCTATACATCCACCATCATCACCTTCACATTGTTCGAAGCCGCCTATTTCTCCGAGATCATGCGTGCCGGTATCCAGTCGGTGCCGCGCGGGCAGGTGATGGCCGGTTATGCCATCGGCTTCAACTATCGCGAAGTGATGCGTTTCGTGGTGTTGCCGCAGGCGTTCCGCAACATGCTGCCGGTGATCTTCACCCAGACCATCGTGCTGTTCCAGGACACGTCGCTGGTCTATGTGCTGTCGATCACCGATTTCCTCGGCGCGGCATCGAAGGTCGCGCAGCGCGACGGTCGTCTCACCGAAATGTATCTGTTTGCGGCCGTGGTCTATTTCACGATCAGCTTCACCGCATCGTTTTTCGTGAAGCGCTTGCAGAAGCGCATCAGCATCATCCGCTAGCCAGCACGGTTGTTCCCATGCCCATGATCACCATCGATAAAGTCAGCAAGTGGTACAATCCGCAGTTCCAGGTGTTGAAGAACTGCACGACGCAAGTGGAGAAGGGCGAAGTCGTCGTCGTCTGCGGCCCGTCGGGGTCTGGTAAATCGACCCTCATCAAGACCGTCAATGCGCTGGAGCCGGTGCAGGAAGGCACCATCACCGTCGACGGCCTCGACGTCACCAAGATGAAGAAGGACCTGCCGAAACTGCGCTCGCGCGTCGGCATGGTTTTCCAGCACTTCGAATTGTTTCCGCATCTGAAGATCGTCGAGAATCTCTGCCTCGGTCAGACCATCGTGCTCGGCCGCAAGGAAGATGCGGCGCGCAAGAAGGCGATGGCCATGCTGGAGCGTGTCGGCCTCACCGCGCATGCGGAGAAATATCCCGGCCAGCTCTCCGGTGGCCAGCAGCAACGTGTCGCTATCGCCCGCGCTCTGGTGATGGACCCGATCTGCATGCTGTTCGATGAGCCGACCTCGGCGCTCGACCCGGAGATGATCAACGAAGTTCTCGATGTCATGGTCGAATTGGCCAGGGAGGGCATGACCATGATGGTGGTGACCCATGAAATGGGGTTCGCCAAGAAGGTCGCCAACCGGGTCATCTTCATGGATGCCGGCGAAATCGTCGAGGATGCGCAGAAGGAGGACTTCTTCGGCCATCCGCGCAGCGACCGTGCCCAGCAGTTCCTGTCGAAGATCCTCGCGCATTGACGCTTGCGATTTCATCGGCCCCTGCACGACATTTGTGCAGCGCGGTGGATACTACCTGGCTCCGCAATTAACGATTGCGTCAGGAATGCGGTGGTATTCCTGAACCCGCGAGAACAGGCCCGCGCGGTTCGCGGCTGATCCCTAAGACCTCTCAGGTCATCGTTCTCGCGGGCAGCGCATGTTCCGTTGCTGCTTGAATATTTCCGTCGGTTTCGTCTGTTGGGCAGTGCCGCCTTCAGCCGTGCAGATTTCATCTGCGCGCGGGCTGGTTCGTGCCGTCCCGGGAAGTGAGTGGCATGGTCAAGATCAATCGCGTCGGCAACAAGCTCGGTTTGGCCGGATTGATCGGCATACTTCTGTCCATCGGCGTGGTCGCCAATCAGATGCATACGGAGACTGAGGTCTCCGGCGCCAATCGCCGCGCGGATGTGCAGCAGCAAATTGCCGACGGTGCGCGCGAGGCGGATGCGCTGATGCGCGGCATGCAGACGGCCACCCAGAGCCTGCGCATCGCGATCACGACGCCCGACATGGACAAGAGCACCGCCGAGATCAAGGCGGCGAAGGCGGCGCAGGATACGATCCTCGACCGCAACATTGCCATGGCACTCCGACAGGAGAACCGGGACAATTTCGCAAAAATCAAGGCGCTGACGACTTCTTACGTCGCAGCCGCCGACGAGATCGCAGCGCTGCAGAAGAAGTTGCTCGACCTCTATCGCACGCGCAACGTCGCAGTGCTGGACTGGAACAGGCATCTCGAACAGATGCGCCTCACCACTGCCGTGAACGAGGCAAAGAGCTGGGCCGATGTCGATAACCAGCTCAAGATCGCCGACAATGCCGTCAACGCCGTGCAGGCCGCCGCCTGGCGCTATGCCTCGCTGAACGAGATCGTTCAGAAAGGGCTGATCGTCACCAAGGCGAAGGCGCTGAACGATGCGCTCGCCAAGGCAAGCGTGATGGAGGAGAGCGAGCTGGTGCAGAACGGGCTCACCCAGCTCAGTGCCGACATGCGGAAGTTCATGGCGGCGACCGACGAAGCCATCGCGATCAACGACCAGAAGACCGACATCGTCCGCAAGCAGCTGACGCCGATCGCGGCTTCGGCCGGTGAACTGGTTTCGGCGGCAGTTTCGAATGCGAAAACGGCCGTGGCCGAGGCCCGCAATCAGGCTGCTGTGACCATGGATCGCTCCGGTCAGATCAATCTGGCTCTAGGCTGCGCGGTTGTCGCCGTGCTGATCGGATCGATGGTGTTCAGCTTCTTCGGCGTTGCCCGGCCGATGACCCGTCTCAACACCGCCATGGGCCGGATGGCCGGCGGCGATCTCGATGTGGTGATCCCAGGTGCGCGGCGTGGCGACGAGATCGGCGACATCGCCAAGACCGTGTCGGTGATCCGTGACAATGCGGAGCGGAAAGCGCGCGATGAAGCCGCGGCGCGGGTCGATCTGGACAGTCAGGCGGCAGCGGCGCGTCGGCGTGAAATGGCCGAACTTGCCGATGGCTTCGAACGCGCAGTCGGCAACATCGTCGAGAATGTCTCCTCGGCGTCGTCGAAACTGGAAGATTCTGCGGGCGGCCTGACAACGACGGCAGAGGAAGCGAAGCAACTCACCGTCGCGGTTGCCAACGCCTCCGATGAAGCATCGGGGAATGTGCAGGCGGTGGCTTCTTCGACCGAAGAGATGTCGTCCTCGATTAACGAGATCAGCCGGCAGGTGCAGGAGTCGGCCGGGATCGCCAATTCCGCGGTCGAGCAGGCCCGCAAGACCAATGAGCGTGTCGCCGAACTGGCGAAAGCCGCAGCGCGCATCGGCGACGTGGTCGAACTGATCAACACCATCGCCAGCCAAACCAACCTTCTGGCTCTGAATGCGACGATCGAGGCAGCTCGCGCCGGCGATGCCGGGCGTGGCTTTGCGGTGGTCGCATCCGAAGTGAAGGCGCTCGCCGAGCAGACGGCCAACGCCACCAACGAAATCTCCCAGCAGATTTCCGGCATCCAGACGGCGACGCGGGAATCGGTGAATGCGATTGCCGAAATCGGCAACACCATCGGCCGTATGTCCGAGATCGCCTCGACCATCGCCTCCGCGGTCGAGGAACAGGGCGCCGCGACTCAGGAAATCGCGCGCAATGTGCAGCAGGCCGCCCAGGGCACGATGCAGGTGAGCGCCAATATCGCCGATGTCCAGCGCGGAGCCACAGCGACCGGCTCGGCCTCGTCTCAGGTTCTCTCCGCGGCGCAATCGCTGTCCAGCGAAAGCGGGCGGCTCAAGCTCGAAGTCGGCAGGTTCCTGGACTCGGTCCGGGCCGCCTAACGTTTCGTCGATCCAGTAAGGAATGCCAGCAATGTCACTGCTCAATCTCCGCATCCGTGGTCGCCTCTATGGCGGTTTCGGCGCCCTGGTTCTGTTCGGGCTGGCGAGCTCTGGTTTCGCAGTCTGGCAGATGACGGAAGTGGGGACGCTGGTCGGCTCCATGACACTGCAGTCCAGCAACACCATCCGCGCCGCCGAAGTGGCGGCGGAGCTGCACGCGGTTCGCGGCGCCATTCTGCGTTATTCCTTCGATCAGGATGAAGCGGCGATCGCCGATGCGGACAAGCGTCTGGCCAGCCTGGCGGCGGGCGTCGATACGGTGATGAAAGCCAGCCGCTCGGAAGAGCGGCGTGCGGCCTATCGGGCGATTGCGAAGGATGTTGCCGAGGTGACCAGGCAGCGGCAGGCGCTGGGCGAAGCCATCAAGCAGGTCGTCGCCGGACGTGAAGTGCTGCAGGAGGCCGGCGACAAGCTGTCGTCCAGCCTGCGCAAGCTCACGATCAGCACCCGCAACACCGTCTACGGCCAGGGATCGACCAAGCTCGAAGCCGATACGCTGATGGTGCAGATTGCCAACTGGCGCTTCTTCAGCAGCCGCGATGAAAAGCACATTGAATCCTTCAGGGATCACGTCCGTATCGCCGAGCAGCAGATCGGCGAGATGGAAAAGATGCAGATGCCGCCGACGCTCAGCGCATTGTTCGGCACCATTCGCAACAATCTGAAGAATTACGCTGCGCTGTTCGAAAAGGCTGCCGGCAGCATGCAGGCGTCGGATGCGATCTTCAACAAGTCGATCAGTCCGCTCATCGTCGCCTCGATTGCCAGAGTCGAGGTCGTCAAGACCGGGATCATGCAGTCGCAGTCACAGACGGTCGCCGCGACCAATGACCGGGTTTCGAGCACCACTTCACTGCAGATGTTCGTTGCGGCGGCGTCAACCGTGATCGGTCTGGTCATCGCCTTCCTGATCGCGCGTGGAATCATCGGCCCGCTGTCGGGCCTCACTGCCGGCATGAAGCGTCTTGCCGATGGCGATTTCAGCGTGGTGCTGCCGGGCCTGAACCGCAAGGACGAAGTCGGCGACATGGCTCGCGCGGTCGAGGGCTTCAAGGTAAAGGCCGAGGAGAAGGCCCGTATCGAGGCCGAAGCCAAACTGACACAGGATCAGCAGGCTGCGCTGCAACGCCGTCGCGACATGGTTCGTCTCGCCGACGATTTCGAGGCGGCGGTGGGCCAGATCGTCGAAGCGGTGTCCTCCGCATCGAGTGAACTGGAAGGCTCCGCCGGCATGCTCACTTCCACTGCCGAGCGCTCGCAGGAGCTGACGACAATGGTGGCTGCTGCTTCGGAAGAAGCGTCGACCAATGTGCAGTCGGTAGCTTCCTCGACCGAGGAAATGTCCTCTTCGATCAACGAGATCAGCCGTCAGGTGCAGGAATCCGCCCGCATCGCCAATGCCGCGGTGGATCAGGCGCAAAAGACCAACGATCGGGTCGGTGAACTGTCGCGCGCAGCCGGCCGGATCGGCGCCGTCGTCGAACTGATCAATACCATTGCAGGCCAGACCAACCTCCTGGCGCTCAACGCCACCATCGAGGCCGCTCGCGCGGGCGATGCGGGCCGTGGCTTTGCGGTCGTGGCGGCCGAAGTGAAGGCTTTGGCCGAGCAGACAGCCAAGGCCACCGGCGAGATCAGCGCTCAGATCGCCAGCATCCAGACCGCGACCGACGAGTCGGTGTCGGCGATCCAGGAGATCGGCACCACCATCGGCAAGATGTCGGAGATCGCCTCCACCATCGCCTCGGCTGTCGAAGAGCAGGGCGCTGCGACGCAGGAGATCGCCCGCAACGTCCAGCAGGCCGCCCATGGCACCCGCGAGGTCTCGTCGAACATCGTCGATGTCCAGCGCGGCGCCGGCGAGACCGGCAGCGCATCGTCGCAAGTGCTGTCGGCAGCCCGGTCGCTGTCGTCCGAAAGTGCGCGGCTCAAGCAGCAGGTGGGCCGATTCCTCGATACCGTGCGCGCGGCTTGATCGTTATCAATGGCATGATGGGCCGGCTCCGTTGAGCCGGCTCTTTTCGTTTGCAAGGCAGCGTTGCTTCGGTTTCGTGGCCAATTCAGCCGCTGCGATTGCACCGGTTCTTAACTTTCAGCCGTCTAAGGTTACGGCGCAAATATCGATCACCTGAATCGAAGCCGCGCCCGATGTCACCGGCGGTAACGCCGCCGCGGCGGAAACAAAAAATCCAGCTCTGCAGTCTGTTCAGCCAACGGTCGAAAACCGAAGGATCGTGGAATTATGCTCGCCAGCCTCTCAATCCGCGCCAAGATCACCATCGTCATTTCGTTCCTGTTGATTGCCATGACCGCAATGGGCGTGCTGGCCGTCAACAAGATGCAAACGATCAATGCCAATGCATCCGAGATCCAGAAGAACTGGCTGCCCAGCATTCGCGTCGTCGGTGGCCTGCGCGCGACGACGATCGATTATCGCAATCTCGTTCGCGCCCATATCCTCGCGGCCAATGCCGAACAGCAGGGCAAGACCGAGACCGGCATCGATGTGATCGTCAAGCGGGTGGCGGAAGAGCGCTCTGCCTATGACAAGCTGATCTCGTCGCCCGAGGAGCGGGCCATCTTCAATGAATGGATCAGGGATTGGGATATCTATTTCACGCGTAGCCAGGAGATCTTTGCGCTCAACCGCAAGAATCTCGGCAAGTCGAACCAGGAAGCTCATGAGCTCAACCTGAACGTCGTCAATCCCCTTGGCTCCAAGGCGGACTTCGCGCTGCGCAAGGCGATCGAGTTCAATGACAAGGGGGCTGCCGCGGCGGGTGAGAGAGCTGTGGCCAGCTACGATTCCGCGCTGACCATTGTCGTCGTCCTGATCGGACTGTCTGCGCTCATCGGCCTTGGCGTCGGCTTCTATCTGGTGCGCGACGTGTCTTCGGGTATCGCGTCCATCGTCGAGCCGATGCAGTCGCTGAGCGCGGGCGATCTCACGGCCCATGTTCCGCATCAGGGCGAGAAGACCGAGATCGGCGCCATGGCGGATACGCTGCAGTTGTTCAAGCAGGCGTTGATCGACAAGCGCGCAGCCGACGAAGCAGCGACGGCGGATGCCGAAGCCAAGATCGAGCGCGGTCGCCGTGTCGACGGCATCACGCGCAATTTTGAAGCGATGATCGGCGAGATCGTCGAGACCGTGTCCTCGGCCTCCACTGAACTCGAAGCTTCGGCGAGCACCCTCACGGCGACGGCCGAACGTGCGCAGGAACTGACCACCTCGGTGGCCGCAGCGTCCGGACAGGCATCGACCAATGTTCAGTCGGTGGCTTCGGCGACCGAAGAAATGGCGTCGTCGGTCAACGAGATCAGCCGTCAGGTGCAGGAATCGGCCAATATCGCCAATCAGGCGGTGGATCAGGCACGCAAGACCAATGAGCGTGTCAGCGAACTCGCCAGTGCCGCTGCCCGCATCGGCGATGTCGTCGAGCTCATCAACAATATCGCCGGTCAGACCAACCTGCTGGCGCTGAATGCCACCATCGAGGCGGCGCGTGCCGGTGAGGCAGGCCGCGGCTTCGCGGTCGTTGCCTCCGAAGTGAAGGCGCTGGCCGAGCAGACGGCCAAGGCCACAGGCGAGATTTCGACGCAAATCTCCGGCATTCAGGCGGCGACCCAGGAATCGGTCGGCGCCATCAAGGAGATAGGCGACACCATCGGCCGCATGTCCGAGATCGCTTCCACCATCGCCTCGGCGGTCGAGGAGCAGGGCGCGGCGACGCAGGAAATCTCGCGCAATGTCCAGCAGGCGGCGCAGGGCACCAGGCAGGTGTCGTCCAACATCACCGACGTCCAGCGCGGCGCCAGCGAGACCGGCTCGGCGTCTTCGCAGGTGCTCTCGGCCGCCCAGTCGCTGTCGTCGGACTCGACGCGGCTGAAGGACGAAGTCGGCAAGTTCCTCACCGCAGTGCGGGCTGCCTAACTCGTTCAACCTCTCCCCGCTTGCGGGGAGAGGTTTGTTTACCGCACGTTCGACATCACCAGTCCGGCGACGTCCATATAGGTCCGTACCAGCGGCGCCACCACACGATGGGCGGCGCTCTTCGAGACGATCCGGTCATGCAGGATCAGGTGATCGATCCCCGTATTGATGAAGCACGCCATCGCATCGCGCGGCGTCTCCACAATCGGCTCGCCCTTCACATTGAATGAGGTATTGAGCAGCACCGGCACGCCGGTGAGCGCCTCGAATTCCTTCAGCAGGCGATAAAGAATCGGATTGGTGTCTTCGGTCACCGTCTGAACGCGCGCGGTGCCGTCCACATGGACGATGGCCGGAATGCGGTCGCGCCATTCCGGCCGCACCGGCTTGGCGATCAGCATGAATGGCGAATCCTCGTCGCCCTCGAAGATTTCCTTGCAGCGCTCGGCCAGCACGAGTGGCGCAAAGGGCCGGAACGGCTGCCGGTGCTTCACGCGCGAATTCAGGATGTCCTTCATCTCGGCAAGGCGCGGATCGGCGATGATGCTGCGATTGCCAAGGGCCCGCGGGCCGTATTCCGAGCGGCCCTGGAACCAGCCGATCACCTTCTGGTCGATGAGCAGTTTCGCTGTATCCCGGCAGATATTGTCGCTGCGGACGGTGCTGGTCTGGGCCTTCACCAGCGTGCGCTGGGTCGCCGCCTCCACCTCGCGGTGGTCATAATTGCGGCCGGTGTAGGAGTGCTTCATCACATAGCTGCGCGGCTGCTTCTGCACCTCGTGCAAGCCGTAATAGGCGCAGCCGATGGCGATGCCGTTGTCGCCGGCAGCGGGCTGGATCCAGACATTGTCGAAGCCGGCCTCGCGCGCGATGCGCCCATTGGCCACGCAGTTCAGCGCAACGCCGCCGGCGATGCAGAGATTCTTCGCACCTGTGGTTTCGCGCAGCCAGCGCGCACGGGCGAGCAACACTTTCTCGGTGTCGTCCTGCACGCGCCAGGCGAGGTCTTCCCAGTGCTTCATCGACGGGCTCGTTTCCCATTTCCCCTCGCCATCGGCGATATAGGGCTGGTTGAACTCCGCCGACCAGCGGGGCACGGTCAGCCTGTTGTCCTCGATCGACATCAGCGAGGGAAATTGCTCGCGGCGGCCATAGGGCGCCAGGCCCATCAGCTCGCCGCATTTGTTCCAGTCGCCGAACACGTAGGTCGAGGCACGGCTGTAGAGCGCGCCGAGGCCGGGCATGTTGGTGAACTCGTCGCTGAGGAAGCCGCGGTCCGGCTCCATCCAGACCTTCTTGATGCAGTCGAGACGGGTGCCCTTGAAGGTGTAATAGCTCTCGGATTCGCGGGCGAGAGGCGAGCCGCCATCTTCGGCGGGATAGTTCTCCATCACGTCGGAGCGGTAGCTACCGACGCCATCCACGATCATGACCGCGCCTTCCTCGAAAGGCGAGACGGCGAAGGCGCTGTAGGCGTGCGAGAGATGGTGCGAGATGGCCACCACCTTGCCGTTGCGGGTCCGGAACAGCGGATGGCGCCGCGCATCCTGCCGTTCATATTCGGGCAGGAAACCCGGCATATCCTGATAGACCAGTCGGTCTTCCATCTCCGGCACCGGCAGGATGTAGCAATTACTGACCACCAGCTCCACATCGTTCAGGCTGATGCCTTCGGCCTGCAGGCAGTATTCGATCACTTCCTGATAGAAGCCCGTCGCGTGTTTTTCGCGGGTAATGCGCTCCTTCTCGATCGCATAGGCGATCTCGCCATCGCGCAGCAGGCAGGCGCTGACGTCGTGGTCATAGGTGTTCAGACCGAGAATATAGCGGGGCTTGGCCATTGCGGCTCACTTCTGGCGTTCGGGAGGTCAGTGGACGGAGGCATCTCGCAGTTGCGAGCCGAGCCGGGCAGGATAATGCGAGTCACTATGAAGAGAAGATGAACGAGGACAAGCGCAAATCGCCGATCGCTCCTCCGCTGCGTGTTTGTTCGTGCACGCCGCGTCCCTGTCAACTTGACCGGCCTTCGCGCTTGATCCTATTCTCACGTCGATCCTGCATGCGCGCCATGCCGAGGCCATATTGCTGGTCTCGTTTCAGACTCTGCTAAATCAGCATGCGTGAACTGGAATTGCTCACCGAGTAACTCTGTTGAACGATTCGACATCGGAAGCATTCTAAAGCCGTGCTTCTGCAGAATGGGAGATCCCAAGAATGGCTCAAACGACATCCAGGCGTCGTAATCTTCTGACCCGCTGCCTCGCAGCGGCGGCGCTTGTCTCTGTTTATTGCATTGGTCTGATCGGTGCCTCCACCATCATGCTGACCGCCGGCAGCACTGCCGCGCATGCGCAACGCGGTCGTGGCCGTGGCGGCG
>WPCJ01161924.1_pt1 | contig 11106 bp, 8 predicted proteins | sample 5399831 | NCBI WGS metagenome assembly WPCJ01 (sample SAMN12869470, study PRJNA574797) | sludge metagenome | isolation source: wastewater treatment of pH10 | place: China:Beijing | collected 2019-05-20 | reverse complement strand
TGCGACGATTGCACGCCGGCGGGCTGACCGGTGCTCAGGCGGCCTCGCGTGCTCCGTCGCCGAGCCAGGCGTTCAGCAACGCGGTGCGGAGGGCAGCGCCACGGTCCGCGAAGACCCGCTGCCTCCGCACGTACTCTGCTTTTCCCTCGGGTGTCTCGATGGGCACGGGAACCACATCCCACGCCGAGAGATCGTACGGTGCCGCCTGCATGTCGAGGAGTCGGATGTCGCGCGCGAGCTCGAACGAATCCAGGAGCAGTTCGCTGGGGATCAGGGGACCGAGCTTCGTCGCCCACTTGTACAGGTCCATGCCCGCGTGCAGACAGCCGGGCTGCTCGAACAGAGGCTGCTCGTCGCGGCTCAACGCGGTGCGATTTCGGGGGACCGCTTCGGGAGTGAAGAAGCGGAAGGCGTCGAAATGGGTGCAGCGGAGGTCGTGATTCTCGACCACGGCATCCGTCGCGGCCTGCCCCAGCCGCAGCGGAACCGCGTGGCGGTGCTCCTCGGCGCGGTACACCATCGCCCACTCGTGCAGACCGAAGCAGCCGAACTGCCCGGGACGCGATGCCGTGCGGCGGAGCATCTTCTCGATGAGAGCCGCCAGCTCCGCCTTCTCCTTGCCGAAAGCGGCGGCATCGGGCACGGCGCTCCCCGCAGATCGTCCGGGGGAGTACCAGCGCCAGTCGAGGCGTTCGACGGCGTCGGCCAGCTCGACACCCGCTCCGGGATGCCAGCGACGCAGCTGTGCGGGCTTGTAGGAGTAATACGTGAACAGGAAGTCCCAGACCGGGTGCTTCTCGGCCCTGGTCGCACGATCCCGGTGAGCAGCGGTGAGGGCATCCGCGCGGTCGCGATGCGCCTCTTCACGGAGCAGCCAGTCCTGACGGGCGAGAGACATGTCAGTGCAGGATGCCGGCCTCGCCGAGCAGATCGCGCAGCCCGGCGCCGTCTTCGGCGCTCACCCAGGGGGCGACGTCGTCGGAATGGGGCTCGCGGCCGGCGCGGCCACCGGCCAGGACCGCCTCGGCGGGAAGAAGGCGACGGATGGCCACCCCGGCGACGGAATCGGGATGTTCGTCCATGAACTGCGAGTAGATGGCCTCGTCGTGCTGTCCGTCGTCTCCGATCAGGAGCCACTTGACATCGGGGAACTCCGTCGCGAGACGTCGCAGGTTGGTGAGCTTGTGCTCGCGTCCGCTGCGGAACCAGCGCTCGTGCGTCGGTCCCCAGTCGGTGAGGAGCATGGAACCCGCGGGGAAGAGATGGCGGCCGAGGAAGCGCCACAGCGTCGGGGCGACGTTCCACGCGCCGGTGGAGAGGTACACCATCGGGGCACCCGGATGCTGTCGCAGCAGCTGGTCGAGCAGCACGGCCATCCCCGGCACGGGGAGGCGCGCGTGTTCGTCGAGCACGAAGGAGTTCCAGAAAGCGATGAAGGGACGAGGCAGGGCCGTCACCATCACGGTGTCGTCGACATCGGACACGACGCCGAACCTGGTGCCCTCGGCGACGACGAAAGCTCGTGCCTCCACGGGCTCCTGTCCCTCCACGGAAAACGTGAACGTCTGCCAACCCGGCTCCAGGTCGACGTGGATCGTCGAGTCGACCACCCCGCCACGATCGGCGACGACCTGGTGCGTGGAGTCGCCGATCTGCACGGTCACCGCGGCGAAACCCACCGGGATGCCGACGAAGCTGCGCCAGCCGCGGACACTCGCAGGCTCCCCGTCGCGTGTGCGGCGCTGCGGGGGGACGATCAGCACACGGCCCACGACACGCACCCAGCCGGGACCCCCGTATCCGGGGAACGGGAGGATCGTCGCGACGCGGCCACGACGGCGCGCGCGACCTTCACGCCAGACATGCAGGCGGTGTTCGAGTCGGGCGAACCAGTGGATCCGGGGCGCCGGGGGAGCGGATGCCATTGCCTCAGTCTTTCACGTCGGCGTCGGCCTCTGTCTCCGGAGCCTTCAGGTGACGGGCCTCAGCCCGCTGCAGCAGCTTCTTGCCGAGGTAGATCAGCAGCAGGAACACGGCGATCACACCGACGAAGATGTACCCCGCGAAGTGCACGCGGTCGACGAGTTCCCGGAAGCTGCCCGCCGCGAGGGAGGTGACGCTCACGTAGGCGGTCGCCCAGAGGACGCACGCGGGGGCCGTCCAGGCGAGGAACTTGCGGTACGGGTATTCGCTCATGCCGACGGTCAGGGGCACCAGGGAATGCAGGACGGGCAGGAAGCGCGAGAGGAAGATCGCGATGCCGCCGCGGCGTTCGAGGTAGTTCTCGGCGCGCACCCAGTTGTGCTCGCCGATCCGTCGTCCCAGCCAGGACACACGGATATGGGGTCCCAGCCAGCGCCCGAGCCAGAACCCGATGCTCTCGCCGATCAAGGCGCCGATCACGACCGCGACGCCCATCGCGATGCCCTCCAGGGGAGTCGCCACCCCCATCGAGGCGATGATCACGATCGTGTCACCGGGAACGATGAGCCCGATCAGGATGCTCGTCTCGAGCATGACAGCGAGTCCGGCGATCAGGGTGCGAGCGACCGGATCGACCGACTGCACGGTGTCGAGGAGCCAGATCAGGAGGTCGTCCACCCCATGAGGATACGGGAGCAGCCCGGTCCTAGGCTGGAAAGGTGCCCGAACCGCTGAGTGCTCATCCGCTTCCCACCTGGGTGGAGCCGTCATCCGTGTTTCGGATGATCGAGGCGCGGGGCATCGACGTCTTCTGGCTGGATGCCGGCGCGCGGGCGACGGAAGGCTGGAGCTTCATCGGGACGGGGAAGCGTTCGAGCCTCCCGCGGGACGTGCCTCTCGACGCCCCTTCGACCGACCCGTCGCGGCCGCCGTGCCCGGGGGGGTGGGGGGGGTGGCTCGACTACGAGAGCGGAGCATCGGCGTCCGGCGCACCGGTCGCACAGTCGGAGGAGACGCCAGGAGGGTCCTGGTTGCTCGTCACGCATGTCGTCGCCTTCGATCATGCACGCCGTCGCACCTGGGCACTCTCCTCCGCAGATGACCTCGAGCTCTGGACGGACGAGGTCCGCTCAGTGACGGAAGCCGCTGAGAGCCCCGGCAGTGAGGAGCCCTCTGCGGGCGCGGCCGCCGCCTCGCGCGTCGCGGAGCCCAGGCACACCCCACACGAATACGTCGCACTCATCGAACGCTGCCGTGACCTCATCCGCGCAGGCATCGCCTACCAGCTGTGCCTGACCACACGCTTCACCGTTCCCGGCACCCATGACCCGGTCGCCGTGTACGACCGCCTCCGAGGAGCGACTCCCGCCCACCACGGCGGTTTCGTCCGCATCGGCGACCGCACGCTGCTGAGCGCCAGTCCGGAACAGTTCCTCCACGCCGAAGGGGGAGTGATCCGGACGCGCCCCATCAAGGGAACGAGGCCCCGGAGCGCCGATCCCCTCGAAGACGCCGCGCTCGCCGCAGAACTCGCCGGCGACCGCAAGGAGCGTGCGGAGAACGTCATGATCGTGGACCTCATGCGCAACGACCTGTCGCGGGTGTGCGTGCCGGGGACGATCCGCGTGGAGGGGCTCTGGGTGGTCGAGAGCTATCCCGCCGTGCACCAGCTGGTGAGCACCGTGAGTGGAACGGCAGAGTCGGGGGCCACGGTCGGCGACCTTCTCGACGCGACCTTCCCCGCCGGCAGCATGACGGGAGCGCCCAAGCTCTCGGCGATGACCAGGCTGCATGAACTCGAAGGCGGCGCGCGGGGAGTGTATGCGGGGTGCTTCGGCTACATCGGCGCGGACGGGGTGCTCGACCTCGCCATGGTCATCCGCAGCATCCTCCTCGACGGGGAGAAGGCGGTGGTCGGTGCCGGCGGTGGAATCACCTGGGGTTCGGTCGCCGCCGCCGAGGTCGCCGAGGTGGCGACCAAGGCGCGGGCGCCGCTCGCCGCGCTCGGTGCGGAAACGCCTGCGTCCTGGCGTTCCGATATCCTGAACTGATCCCGCTTTTCCCTTCAGATTGGTCGTGCGTTCGTTGTCTGAGAACCTGTCCACCGCCCCTGCCGACGACGAGGCCCCGTCGGCGCACGCCATCCAGAACAAGTGGCAGAAGTACTGGGCGGAGAACGGCACGTTCCTCACGGGCGGCGACGACGACACCCGGCCGCGCCGGTACGTGCTCGCGATGTTCCCGTACCCGTCCGGCGACCTGCACATGGGCCACGCGGAGAACTACCTCTACTCCGACATCGTGGCGCGCTTCTGGCGCCACCGCGGGCACAACGTCCTGAATCCGATCGGCTGGGACTCGTTCGGGCTGCCCGCGGAGAACGCCGCGATCCGTCAGGGAGCCGACCCTCGGGACTGGACCTATCAGAACATCGCGCAGCAGAAGGTGGGCTTCGAGGCGTACGGCGTCTCGTTCGACTGGAGCCGCGTGCTGCACACCTCCGACCCCGAGTACTACCGCTGGAACCAGTGGCTGTTCTTGAAGCTGTACGAGCGCGGGCTGGCGTATCGCAAGAAGAGTCCGGTCAACTGGTGCCCGAACGACCAGACGGTGCTGGCGAACGAGCAGGTCATCGACGGACGCTGTGATCGCTGTGGCGCCGAGGTGGTCAAGAAGAAGCTCACGCAGTGGTACTTCCGGATCACCGACTACGCCGACCGTCTGCTCGACGACCTGAACCAGCTCGAGGGATTCTGGCCGCACAAGGTGCTGCAGATGCAGCGCAACTGGATCGGTCGCTCGGTGGGTGCCGACGTCGACTTCCTGATCGAGGGTCGCGAGGAGCCGGTCACGGTGTTCTCGACGCGCCCCGACACGCTGCACGGCGCGACGTTCTTCGTGGTCGCACCCGACTCCGACCTGGCATCCGAGCTCGCCGCCGGCGCCTCCGAGGATGTGCGTGAGCGCTTCCAGACGTACCTGGAGCAGGTGCAGAAGGAGACCGACATCGATCGGCAGTCCACGGACCGCCCGAAGACCGGTGTGTTCCTCGAGCGCTACGCGATCAACCCGGTCAACGGCGAGAAGCTGCCGGTGTGGGCAGCGGACTACGTGCTGGCCGACTACGGACACGGGGCGGTCATGGCTGTCCCGGCACACGATCAGCGCGACCTGGACTTCGCCCGTGCGTTCGACCTGCCCGTCAAGGTCGTCGTCGACACGACCGCTCCCGTCACGGGGGCGATGCCCGTGATCGAGGTCGATGAAGACGGCGTGCCGATCGACACCGGTGCCGCGCTCGAGGAGCAGAGCCCCGCGGCCACCGGCATCGCTCTCACGGGCGAGGGCCGCATGATCAACTCGGGCGCTCTGAACGGTCTGTCCAAGCGCAACGCCATCGCGCGGGCGATCGAGCAGTTGGAGGCATCGGGCACCGGCCGTGCCGCCAAGAACTACCGTCTGCGTGACTGGCTGATCTCGCGTCAGCGGTTCTGGGGCACACCGATCCCGATGCTGCACGCCGAGGACGGGAGCATCATCCCGGTTCCCGAGGACAAGCTCCCCGTGAAGCTGCCGAGCGTCGAGGGGCTCGACCTCAAGCCCAAGGGGACGTCGCCGCTGGGGGGTGCCGAGAGCTGGGTCCGTACGACGGACCCGCAGACGGGCGACCCGGTGCTGCGCGACCCCGACACGATGGACACGTTCGTGGACAGCTCGTGGTACTTCCTGCGCTTCCTCTCGCCGAACAGCGACACCGTGGCGTTCGATCCGGCGCAGGCGGCCCGCTGGGCGCCGGTGGACTCCTACATCGGCGGCGTCGAGCACGCGATCCTGCACCTGCTGTACGCGCGCTTCATCACGAAGGTGCTCTTCGACATGGGACTGATCGACTTCACCGAGCCCTTCTCGAACCTGATCAACCAGGGCATGGTGCTGCTCGACGGGCAGAAGATGTCCAAGAGCAAGGGCAACCTCGTGCTCTTCCAGGAGGAGCTCGACGCCCACGGCGCCGACGCGCTGCGTGTCGGGTTGGCGTTCGCCGGGCCCGTGGAAGACGACAAGGACTGGGCCGACGTCTCGACGACCGGCGCCCAGAAGTTCCTGGCACGCGCGATGCGCGTCGCCGGCGAGGTGTCGAGCCCCGTCGACGTGGTCTTCGACGGCGGTGACGCCGCTCTCCGCCGTGCCACGCACAAGTTGCTCTCGGAGGCACCGGCACTCGTCGAGCAGACGAAGTTCAACGTCCTGGTCGCGCGCCTCATGGAGCTCGTGAACATCACCCGCAAGACGATCGATGGTGCCGCCGGTGCAGGGGACCCCGCCGTGCGCGAGGCGGCGGAGACGATCGCCGTGATGCTCGACCTGATCGCGCCGCACACCGCGGAGGAGATGTGGGAGATGCTCGGACACGAGCCTTCCGTCGGCCTCGTGACGTGGCGCTCCGCCGACCCGGCGCTTCTGGTCGAGGACACGGTCACGGCCGTCGTGCAGGTCGGGGGCAAGGTGCGTGCGCAGCTCGAGGTTCCGGCGCGGATCGGCGAGTCCGAGCTCGAGGCGCTGGCCCGTGCGGACGAGCGTGTGATCCGTTCCATCGGAGACCGCGAGATCGTGAAGGTCGTCGTGAGGGCGCCCAAGATCGTCAGTTTCGTCGTCAAGGGCTGATCGCCTCTTCTCCACGGTGGACGCCCGGAACGGGTTGTCCACCGTGGATGTTTCGGGACGCTCTGGGGATCCGCGCCCTCGCCTAGCTTGGCCGGATGGCATCCCCGCAGGCACCGTCTCCGCCGCCGCTCCGGCATCGGCTGCGGCTGAGCATCGGCGCGGCCGTGGTGCTGGGACTCGTGGTCCTGTCGGCGGCTGTCGGATTGGGTATCCTTCGCGGGCAGACGCCGCCCACCGAGTCCGTGCCGCTCACGGACGATGAGGCGAGGGCGGGGTCCACCGGAGAGCTCTACGTCCACGTGCTCGGCGCGGTGGCGGCCCCCGGTCTCTACGTGCTCGATCCGGACGCGCGACTCGTCGACGCCCTGGCGGCCGCGGGCGGGACCACGGACGTCGCCGACCTCGCGGCGGTCAATCTTGCGCGGCTGCTCGAAGACGGCGAACAGATCATCGTGCCGACGGTCGGCGCCGCTGCTGCCGAGTCGGGAGCCGCCCCTCCCGGGGACGACAGGATCGATCTCAACACCGCGGACCAGGCGGCGCTGGAGACTCTCCCGCGCATCGGTCCGGCACTCGCGGCACGGATCATCGCGTGGCGGGAAGAGAACGGTCGCTTCCGTTCCGTGGACGATCTGCTCGCCGTCCCCGGCATCGGGGAGAAGCTTCTCGCCGGCATTCGGGATGGCGCACGGGTGTGAGGCGTCGTGACCTGCGGCTGCTGCCTCTCGCCGTCGCGGTCTGGGCGGTGGCGCTGTTGTGCGTGCTGCTCCCCGCAGCGGCGTGGGGGTGCGCGGCCCTCTGCGGAACCGGAGCGGTGGCTGTCCTGGCGCATCTTCTCCACCGCCGCGGCTCGCTCGCGCGGCCGTTCACGTGCGGTGGGGTTCTCGTCGTCGTGCTCTCCGCGGCCGCAGGCACCGCTCTGGCAGTGGGATTCGCGCAACCTGTGCGCGAGCGGGTGTCGGAAGAGGGAGGCCGTGTCGTCGAGATCGTCGCCGACGTCACGTCCTCCGCATCGATCGGACAGGACGGACGTCTGTGGTTCGATGCAGCCACCGCTGCCGTCGGACCCCCGGGCCAGACGGAAGCTGCGGCTGCACCGGTACGCATCGGGATCGAACCGGGCGACGGGTTCGAACTCGGTGCACGGATTCGCGTCGTGGGGGAGGCGTCCGCGACGGACGCGGGGGAGCGCGCCACCCTGGTCGTCTTCGCGAGCGAGGCGGAGGTGGTCGAGCCTGCGGGTGGTGTGTTCGGTGCCGCGGCGACCCTCAAGCACGCCTTCGTCGAGCGGTCGTTGCGTCTGCCCGAACCCGGTGCCGGTCTGCTGCCGGGGCTCGCGGTGGGCGACACCAGGGCGGTCACCCCGGAGCTGAACGACGACATGCGCACGAGTGGACTCAGCCACTTGACGGCGGTGAGCGGCGCGAACTGCGCGATCGTCGTCGTCGCGCTCTTCGGACTGACGGCGTTGTGCGGAGGAGGGCGCGCATTGCGTGTCGCGCTCTCCCTCGTGGGCTTGGCCGGGTTCGTCGTCTTGGTCACCCCGGAGCCGAGCGTCATCCGCGCAGCGGTCATGGCGGCCATCGGGATGCTCACCGTGCTGTTGGGACGTCCGAGTGCGGGCGCGGGCATGCTCTCCCTGTGCACCGTGGGCATACTCCTCGCCGATCCGTGGCTCGCGACGTCACCGGGGTTCGCGCTCTCCGTCGCCGCGTCCGGGGCGTTGATACTGCTCGCCCCGCCCCTCGCCCGCGGGTCGGCGACCGTCATGCCGGAACCGGTGGCGCTGGCCGTCGCTGTCCCGCTCGCCGCGCAACTGGCGTGCGGCCCGATCATCGCACTGTTCGCCGAGCAGCAATCGTTGTTCGGCGTCGCTGCGAATCTCATCGCCGCTCCTGCAGCACCGATCGCCACGGTGATCGGTCTCCTGGCATGTCTCGCTGCTCCGCTGCCGTTTCTCGCTGACCTGCTGGCAGCGGCCTCCTGGCTCCCCGCGGCGTGGATCGCGACGACCGCCACGACGACGGCACGACTGCCGAACGCGCAGCTGCTGCTTCCGGCGGGGATCGGCAGCGCGGCATTGGTGGCACTCGTCAGCGCGTGCGTGTCGGTTGTCCTCCTCCGATCCGCTGATGTTCCGCGCCGGCCGGCCACCGTGCGTGCGATGGTGTTCCTGCGGCGCGGCGCGGCGGCGGTCCTCATCATCGTGTCCTCGCTCGCCGGTGCCCGCGTTCTCCTCGACGGTCCGCTCGCGACCGTGGCGTCGCCGGAGGGATGGTCCGTCGCCGCGTGCGACGTCGGTCAAGGAGATGCGCTGATCGTCCGGTCCGGTGACCGCGTCGCACTGATCGACACCGGGCCGGCGCCGGAACCGCTGGAAGCGTGTCTGCGGTCTCTCGGGGTGGAGCGGATCGACCTCCTCGTCCTGACACATTTCGACCTCGACCACGTCGGCGGAACCGCCGCCGTCGTCGGTCGGGTGGACGCGGTGCTGCACGGACCCGTCACCGAGGATTCCGAGCGGCGCCTCCTCGCCGTGCTCCTCGACGGGGGTGCACGTGTCGACGAGGCGTGGGCAGGACAGCGGGGCGAACTCGGGGAGGCGACGTGGCGTGTCCTCTGGCCCCGGAGAGGGTCTCCCGTGTTTACCTCAGGGAATGACGCCAGCGTGGTGATGGAGTTCGACGGGGGAGGGGTGCCGCGATCGCTGTTCCTCGGGGACCTCGCTGCGGCACCCCAGCGCCTGCTGATGCGCGCGGCAGACCTCGGCGGGTACGACGTGGTCAAGGTGGCCCATCACGGCAGCGCGGATCAGGACCCCGGCCTGTACGAGGCGCTTCGGGCCCGGGTGGCGTTGTTCAGTGTCGGTGCGGACAACGACTACGGTCATCCGCGTATCGAGACCCTCGACCTTCTGACAGCGACCGGGGCGCAGGATCTGCGCACGGACCAGCAGGGGAGGATCCTGCTCGGTGTGCGCGGCGACCAACTGCAGGTGTGGACGGAGCGTGCAGGTGAGGAGTGAGGAGAACGCCAGCCGGGCGGTGTCGGTGAGCGCCGGTAGGCTGGACCCATGGCAGCTTCGCGTACCCCCTCTCGCAGTGGTGCGAAGCCCACCAAGATCCCGCAGGTGTCGTGGCGCGAACCGCACCCCGCGCCGATCGTGCTCGTCTCGGGGCCGGAAGAGGTGTGCGCAGAGCGTGCGATCGCCGGCGTGCGCGACTACCTGCGCGCGGAAGATCCTGCACTCGAAGTCAGTGACGTGCGGGCCGACGACTACGCCCCGGGCACACTGCTGTCCCTCACTTCTCCCTCGCTGTTCGGAGAACCGCGACTGGTGCGCGTCTCGGGTGTCGAGAAGTGCTCCGACGCCTTCATCCAGGAGGCCGTGTCGTACCTCGACAACCCCCAGGAGGGGGCGACCGTCATCCTTCGCCACACGGGCGCCAGCGTGCGTGGCAAGAAGCTGCTCGACGCTCTTCGCGCCGGTACCGGCGGAGGCATCGAGATCGCCTGCCCGGCGGTCAAGCGCGACAGCGACCGAGTGGACTTCGCCGCCGGAGAGTTCCGGGCGGCCAAGAAGCGCATCGCGCCAGCAGCCCTGCGTGCGCTCGTCTCCGCGTTCGCGGACGACCTGACCGAACTGGCGGCGGCCTGCCAGCAGCTCATCGGCGACGTCGACGGAGACATCTCGGAAGAGATCGTCACGAAGTACTACGGCGGTCGCGTCGAGGTCTCAGCGTTCGTCGTCGCGGATACGGCGATAGCCGGCCGCTACGGCGAAGCGCTCGTCGCGCTCCGGCACGCGCTGTCGTCCGGCGCCGACCCGGTGCCGATGGTCGCCGCCTTCGCGATGAAGCTCCGGACGATGGCACGCGTGGCAGGCAACCGCGAGCCCAGCCGACAGCTTGCGCAGCGCCTGGGGATGAAGGATTGGCAGGTCGATCGCGCCCGCCGCGACCTGGCCGGCTGGAACGAGCGCTCTCTCGGGATGGCCATCCAGGCGACCGCCAGAGCCGATGGTGAAGTCAAGGGAGCGGCCCGCGACCCGATCTTCGCCCTGGAGCGCATGGTCACCGTGATCGCCACGCGCCAGCCCTTCGGCGAGTAACCGTCCCCCCCGCTTTCTCGATCCCGCGGGGGCCTCGAACCCGAGGGGACGAAGAAGGCCCGCCCCGATGAACGGGACGGGCCTTCCTGAGAAGCTTCGGCTCAGAGGGAAGCGACCTGCTTGGCGAGCGACGACTTGCGGTTCGACGCCTGGTTCTTGTGCAGGACACCCTTGCTGACGGCCTTGTCGAGCTTGACGGAAGCCTTCTTCAGGCCGGCCTCGGCTGCTGCCTTGTCGCCGGCGGTGACTGCCGTGCGGGTGGAGCGGATGAGGGTCTTGAGCTCGCTCTTCACGGCCTTGTTGCGCTCGTGTGCCTTCGCGTTGGTCTTGTTGCGCTTGATCTGCGACTTGATGTTTGCCACTTGGGTGGGATCCTTCTGGTTGAGAAGCTGTTTCGGGTTGTCTCGAGC
>WPCJ01112328.1_pt1 | contig 11108 bp, 12 predicted proteins | sample 5399831 | NCBI WGS metagenome assembly WPCJ01 (sample SAMN12869470, study PRJNA574797) | sludge metagenome | isolation source: wastewater treatment of pH10 | place: China:Beijing | collected 2019-05-20 | reverse complement strand
CCGGTCTTCAAATAGCCCCGGATATAGTTGTCATGCTCACTACGATAAGGCTCAGGCATCAGAATCCTCACGTTTTGCCCCAGAACCTCTCGTTCTGTATAGCCGAACTGACGAACGGCGGCCGCGCTAAACGACGTGATACGCCCCTGTACGTCGATAACAACGGTTGCATCCGGAACAGTATCGAGAATCGAACGCACGTGGGCTTCTCGCGAACTAAGCGCTTTCTGGGCATCCTCAATCACTCGACGTGCGTGATGGAGGGTTTCGCCCATCCACACGATTGCCAATCCGATAAGACCGAGAACCGGAAGTTGTAGCCAAGTTGTGGAGGTCGCGCCTGCGACATAGGCAATGCTGGCGAGAGACAGCACCAGGGCCAATGCTCCGGGTCCTAAACCACCGAGGATCGCGGCGACGAGGACGACAGGAAGGAATGGAACGCAAATTGCGACCTCATTCATGAGGTCGCTCAGCGTCAGTTGGAGGGCAAAAACGGCGAGCACAGCGGCAATTCCAAGAATATAGCCAGCTTTGCCCTCGAAGCGGCGAGAGAAGACAGCTTGCAGAAAGCGTCCCTGCAACCCTGGTACGTCGCTCGCCTGCATCAGTACTCTCCGCTTCAGATACCTCTTGGAAAAATAGATGATGCGTTCCTGACCGGTCTAGTCCGCACGTCTCCATTTGAATGGGCAGCGGCATTTGATCAGTGTCATGGTTACATCTGCGACGGTGTGACACTAGCCAAACAGAGTAACATAGAGGCTCGTACCCGTGGACCACAAACACACCTTCAACATCGGCTATGTCATTTTCGCACTCGTTTTGCTGGGCTTGTTCCAGATGTGGCTCGCCTCATGCGATGGGGTGCAGTTGTCACACCGAACTGATGCGGATGGTGGATGAGGCCAAAATCGCCGCGGTCACAATCACGGAAACGACCGTCCACGGCGAGTTCAAGGAACTACAGGAGGGCAAGGCTCTTTCTATTTCCGCCCGCGTCGATAAAATGCAGCCGAGGCATACGAAAAGGTGGACATCGCGGTCACGGGCGGCACGGATAGCAACTGGCTCACCGAGATTCTGTCCCGGGTCGTACCGGTCCTGATCTTTTTCGGCCTGTGGATGTTTTTTACTCCGCAGGTTCGCGAACCGACAGAGTGTACGCGGCCCGATAAATATCGGCAAGTCCACGGCGAAGGTCTATGTCGAGGGCGCAACCGGCGTGGCATTCGATGACGTCGCCGGTGTTGACGAGCCGAAGATCGAGCACCAGGAGATCGTTTCGTTCCTGAAAGACAGGGAAAATAGGGCCGTCTCTGTGCCCGCATCCCGACGGGATTCTTCTGGTCGGTCGGTCGGCCCGCCCGGCCAGGCAAGACCCTGATGGCGCGCGCCGTCGCCGGCGAAGCCGACGTACCGTTATTCTCGATTTCCCGTTCCGAATTTGTGGAGATGTTCGTCAGCGTAGGCCCGGCGCGTGTGCGCGATCTCCTCGAACAGGCACGACAGGCGGCTCCCTGCCTCATCTTCATCGACGAGTTGGATGCACTTGGCCGAACACGTCCGCCGTTCAGCGACTATGGCGGAGGCGACGAGAAGGAGCAGACGCTCAACCAGCTGCTTGCCGAACTCCACGGCTTTGATCCGCGCGTTCGCATTGTCTTGCGCATGATTATGTTGTCCAGCGGCGCCTTCAGGGCGTTTGCGATTTCGGCGGCGACCGGAACGCCACCACGCGGCAACGCCAGTACAACGGGATCGATGAGGTGAGGCAAACACGTTCTACCGCCAACTTGCGTCCCGCTTCTTGCCGATCCCGGAACACAGGTCAGTCTTCCGGCCACAAATCGCGCAGGGACTTCTTCATCGAGTTCATGACTTGGACGATCTCGCCGCGCGAGATGTGCCGCTGCAGCAGACGAAAAACCGCTCTCACCGCGGCGTCGGGATCATTTAGTAGATCGTCCGAGAAGGCATCCTGTACGCGGCCGATGAAATCCGTTTTCTTGCGATCTTCCACAGGCGTCTCGAGCGGCTTCCAGCCCTCGAAATAGATGCCGCGGATAAGGGAAGGCAGTTGGGCCGAAAGGTCGGTCATCTCCTCTTTCGGCAGCCAGTCCCGCAGTGCGTGCAGGACGCACCGCAGCAAGTGATAGGCGCGACGTTCATCCCAGTCCAGATCTTCGGCAAGTTCATTGACCCATTGCTGAGCCTGCTGAGCGGCCTGCGTGAAATTGGCAATGGATGTACCTGCCATGTTGAGATCTCCTGGATTACACGTTGTACCGGCGCGCAGATAGAAGCGCGCCGGCCCTCCCGTCATCTGTTTCACGCCGCTTTTACGGCGATCTTCTTCTCCGCCTTTGCTTCCGTGGTCTTTGGCAGCGTCACGGTCAACACACCTTTGGCGACGTTCGCATCGATCTTGTCGGCATCGACCCCGTCTGGAACGCGGAAGCTGCGCTGGAAGGAGCCGTAGCGCCGCTCCGAGAGATAATAGTCCTTCTGCTTCTCTTCCTTTTCTTCGCTCTTCTCGCCTTTGATTGTCAGCGAATGGTTTGAAAGTCTGATTTCGACATCCTTCTCATCAAGGCCGGGAAGCTCGGCCGTGATCTCGTAGGCGTCGTCCTTTTCGATAAGATCCATTGCTGGCTCGACCTGCCAAACGGCTCGCGAGCCGCGCGGCACCTCGAAGCCGAGTACCCTGGACGGCAGGCGCCAGTCGTCGAACAACCGGTCGATCTCCCGACGCAGGCTTTCAAAGGGCGTCCATTCTTCGGCCTTCGCGGGCGTGATGGATTTCGTAACGGGAAGTTTGGTGGCGGCTTCGGTCATGGCTGAACTCCTGGTTGTTAGCGGACCCGCTCGCTGAACGTCATCACCGATCTCGGTCCATCGCGCGGCCGATCGCATTTGCAAACGCCTTCGTTCGCCTCGCTTCGCCTAGATCTGGCTCGATCCGGCAAGGGCATCAGCAAACTGCCTTTGGAGGGCACCTTCATTGACGCGGATCAAATCAAGGGAAATCCCGTCTTCGCGCGGCGAGAGTTCATGTGCAGACCTTATGTTCGATGCCGGAGGCCGAAGGTCTGGCGAGCCGCGGCTTGCGAGGATTTGCGTCATCGTGTGTCGATTCTGGACATTCTTCGCCTGCACGCCCCATGTTCCCGGTCGGTTCGCTACCTCACAACCCCACCGGATGAGGGTAACGAGAGCGCCCTGCTCCGGTGTTGCTTCTCGGCCTCGGATCCGGTCCCGCGCACCTCAGCAGTCTTTTGCACCCGAGACGCCGTCCAGGCCACGCACAACGCGTTGGGCACCCACGAGGTCGAGGACTTGCGATACCACGGTGGCACAACCTTCAGAAGCACCGTCCCGTTGGTAATGGATTACGACCCATCATCGGTTCTGTTCAGCTCGTGTGCACGCTTGCTGTTGGAGTAGAGCGCGGTGAAATGCCAGCCGTCCCTCGAGACGTGCATCATGGGAAGCCAGGTTTCCTCGGTCGGGTTGAAGCGTCGGGGCGCGATCTTGCGCAGCAGACCCTCGCCCGCGCGCGCTCGGTACATGCGATCGACCTCGAGGAGCGAGGCGGGCGGCGGTGCATCCGCCTTTTCGCTCCGGGTAATAACCGGACGTCCGAGGCGCTCCGCAAGAATGGCGGCGATCATCTGCTTGCGCCGCGGACCAAGCCCTTCGACGGGCAGATTGTCGATATGCAAGGCATGTTCCAGATCCTCCAGACTCTCAAGCTACCCTTCCTCTGCGAGCCGGGTTGCGAGTTTTCTGCCTATCCCTGGAATAGTGCGGAACAACGCCTCCGGCGCCAGTTCTCCCCTCAGCCGTTCCAGTTGTGACCAGTGGTCGGTTGTCACCATCTCGGCAATCGCACCAGCGATTGCGACGCCGACCGTCGGCAGAGCGATCAGACCAGCACGCCCTTCGCGGGCGAGAATTTCGTCGGCTGGCCGGCCAAGAGCGGCCAGGAAATCGGCGGCATGATGGTACGCGCGCGAGCGGAAGCCTCCCTCCCCTGACTCACCAGCAGATTGGCATAGTCGCGCAAACTGTCGGCGATATGCTGATTGATTGCGTATGTTGCACTGTTGGTGGGATTGTCGGGGGCGGATCCTGGTTTGGCGGAGGTTTCTGAAGCCATACGTTCCTCTGTGCTGCTGAGTATCTTGTCCGGACCGCCCAAATCCTATCCGCTCGGCAGAGCTTATCTTTGACGCGCGTCAATCCGAAATGTTCGCGGGCCTTGCAGGGATCGAGCCCGGAAGCGAGACGAGAGCAGGTAGTGCCGATTCACGTTGCAACCCTCCACATGAAGGTGCTGTCAATTCGGCCGCCGCTGCAGTTCCAAGACTCGTTTTGATCCCGTTCAATGCATCTATCGGCGGCGGCGGCGATGATGCATTGGAAGCCGGAAAATGCCGCTTCCATGGAGACTGCATCGTGCATGCCGAACTGAAGTCTGATCTGACGAGCGGCGTCGGCATTGGACCGGCGACAGCGGCGAAGATGCAAGGCCTGGGGATCGAGACCGGCGCCGACCTGCGTGAGAAGACGCTGCCGCTTCTGCAGGAGCATTTCGGCAAGGCGGGCGGGTGGTACTACCGGATCGCGCGTGGGATTGATGATCGTCCCGTGCAGCCGGACCGGCCGCGCAAGTCTGTCGGCGCCGAAGACACGTTCACGTTCGATATCTTCGAGCTCGAAGTGGCCAAGGCGGAGTTAGCGCCCCTGGTCGCCAAGGTCTGGCGTTATTGCGAGGACCGCGGCTTCTCTGGCAAGACGGTGACCGTGAAGGTGAAATATGCGGACTTCCAGATCATCACCCGGAGCCGAACCATTCACGGATCCATCCGGAGCGAAGGCAAGCTGCGCGAGCTTGCGGTCAGTCTCCTGGAAGCGACGTTTCCGGCATCGAAAGGCATCCGCTTGTTGGGGATCACACTTTCATCCCCGGTATCGGAATCTGATGCGCTTGAGCCCCAGCTTTCGTTACCGATCTGAATTGTATGCCCCCGAGTGCAGTCCAAACTCGTCAATATCGCGCGGTTGTGATCAAAAGTCGTCGCACAATCTGGACAATCCGGACGTTCTGCACTATCTATGCCTTGAAACGTTGGAGGCGATGATGGTCGCAACAGCTCGCAAACCCGGAACTGACATGCAGCTCAATGTAAGCCGCGCGGCGGTTGCCGACATTCTCGATGTGCTCGCGCGTCACAATCCGGGCGTTCCCAAGGCAGCATTGAAGGGCAAGAGCAAGGTCGTTGCCGCAGTTGCAGCTGCCACTGTGGGGCTGTCCGAGGAACAGCAACGGCGTATCCTGGCCTATGAGAAAGTGCTCGGGAAGACCATGGAATCGGTTGTTGCTGACCTTGGCGGTGAGCATCCTGACGAGCTTATCAGGGTCGAAGCCGACAAAATCGTCGAGATCAGCCAAGGTGAAGGTCTGGGCGATCTGCTGGATGAGTCCGAGGGTCGTCGGCGGCTCCAAGCGATTGCGGCGTCGGTTCGCCTCGAAGACTGGGCCGGCCCGGTCGCTGGACCGAGTGAGATCGAGCGCAAGTTCGGCACACGACGGTCTACGCTTCACGAATGGCAGAAGCGCGGGGCGGTGATCGGCCTTCTACGGGGGGAACGCAAGCATGTTTTCCCTCTCGCACAGTTCGTCGATGGCCGACCGATTGAGGGTATGTCCGAAATCGTGCGTGTGATCGGCAATCCACGGGCGGCTTGGCAATGGCTCGTTCAGTCCAAGCCGAGCATCGGAGGAGCTCCTCTGGAACGCCTCAAGAAGGGACACGTCTCTCAGGTCGTCGAAGCGGCCGAACGCGATTTCGGCTGACCGTGAAGCTGGATCCGAAAGTCGTCGCGGAACTGGCCATTCCGTTCCGCCCTTCGGCCTATTTGCGCGTTATGCCCAAGGTCCATGCCGGCACGCCTCTCGGCATGGGCTTTGGGCAGACGCGGTTTTCCGCTCCGGACAACTCGTTCAAGGTTCTCTACATCGCACGCGACATCGCTACGGCAATTGCCGAGACGATCATCCGGGATCGGTTTGAGGGGCGAGCAAAGCGTATCCTCGACTTCACGGAGGTGGACGATTGGGCCTTTTCCGAAGTGTCGACGACAGGACCGTTGACGGTGCTCGACCTTCGGACCACGGGTCTGCTCAGATTGGGCGTGTCCACCAATGCGGCGCGCGCTAAGAGCCATGCAACAGGGAAGCGGCTGAGCCATGCACTCTATCATCGTTTTGCGATCGACGGCATCCTCTACGCATCGAGGCTGACTTCGGCGGAGTGTGTTGCCGTCTATGATCGGGCCGTCCCTACCAAATTGGTTTCGACCTCCGCGAAAAGTCTTGTCCGAAATCCTTACCTGATTGATGCGCTTCAATCACTGAACGTGACAGTGCGGGTTTCCTGATAGATTTCAATACTGAGCAACGAAAGGGACAGCCCAGGTTTCGGTTCCTTGCGGCAGAGCGAGCCTCCTGTGTCGCGCAATCCCTGAAATCTGCTACGACGCAGGCTTCAGCTTGCCCAGGTCATAGGTGCCTACCAGGCCGGCGTAGCGACTGTCAGTTCGTTTGTTGGTGCGGATTCCAGAGGGTTGCACCGACCCGAAAACCGTGAATCAATTGAGGTGGGGACGCGGCGGCCTTCGGAGTGTCGAGGTAATGCGACGTTTCAGACTTGCTGGTCAGGTTATCGACGAAACGGATTCAGGCCTGCAGAGTATTTTGGCAAATGCGTATGATTTACGCATTCGACCTCTCTGCCTTTGTCGGGAACCTGGCTTAGCAATGTATATTGCGCGCGTCGGCACTCAGTACGTTGTCAAACGAATGCCGCTGTCCGGGAGCGGGCATGACCCTCAATGCCCATCCTATGAAGCGCCTGACGAACTCTCGGGCCTCGGTGTGCTGATGGGCAGCGCCATTCAGGTGGATCCGGAGACCGGCATTTCGGCACTCAAGGTCAGTTTCACTCTCACAAAAACAGGCTCGCGCCCAACACCGGTAAGCAGTTCTGGAGGCACTGAAGACGTCAGCGGCGACCCTAAGAAATTATCCCTACGAAGTTTGCTGCACTACCTATGGCATCAGGCTGAGCTGACGGAATGGACCTCTCGATGGCAAGGCAAACGTCACTGGTGGAACATTCGATGGCACCTCATCGAAGCCGCGCGACAAATGGTTGTGAAGGGCGGTACGCTAGCTGACGTCATGTTTGTTCCAGAGTCGTTTCGCGCCACGGACAAGACAGCGATCGAACAGAGGCGTGCTGCTGAACTGGCTCCGAGTGTTGCATCCACGAGAGGGCCCCGACGCTTGATGATCCTGGTCGGTGAGGTCAAGGAAATTATCCCGGCTCGCAGCGGTCATCGCCTGATCATCAAGCACATGCCGGGCTTCCCCTTTATGCTGGACGATAGTCTGCATCGCCGCCTGCAGGTCCGATATGAAAATGAGCTAGCTCTCTGGGCCGCTGATGATGCGTCGCACCTCATGATAATCGCCACCTTTGGTCTTTCGTCGGCGGGACGTCCAGGACATCAAGGACGTGAACCGCCGTTAGGCGTGCTTTCCACAGTCTGGCCAGCATGACGGCGCGATCGCGCGCCCGATCGCACCGGGCGCTAAGATCGGTTGCAAAAACCAGATGGCGAGGGGCAAAGTCGGATGCCGTCATGATGCTTTTTCTCAAACGTCGCTATTAGCCGTATAGTTGGCCACAGACAGTCGAAACGGGTCCATTCTTGACGAGCCTGCGATGGTTCATCGCGGGTTAGTCCTCCAAATTCGTCGCTCGTCCGGCAAACGCCGCGGCGCGGCTCTTCATTTCTGGTAGATGAAATGACCGGTGCGGTTGAACCGGGAACCTCTCTGGTATCTCTTTGGTGAATGGTGCGTGGTGATCAGGGGCGATCCAAGAGGGCTTGGGACAATAGGCCATGACTAATCTGCTGCCTCGCTGCTGTCGCGGTTCTCCCCCCACACTCGCCAGTGCGTCGGTGAAACATCAACCCTTTCCCGATTTGTCGACTTCATCCACCCGCTCAGGATTCTTCGGCAAGGGAACACAAGTGCATGAACGCCGTCGCGATCGAGAACCGCCAGTTCCAAATCCTGATCAAAGGGTGCTGTTGCTATCGGGTACCACATGCATCTACAGACGCCTTGGGGATACGCGTTCCTTTGTCGTAACCAATCTTCCGATCCACTAGCTTGCCATGTTCTGCAGTGTCTGCCATCGGACGATCTCCACGCTGCGAAGGCTCGGAAGCCTTATGACACCGTTGCGTTTCAGCCTGGAGAAAACCCGTGACACGGTTTCGATCGTGAGACCGAGATAGTCGGCAATGTCCAATCGCGACATCGGAAGCTCGACCTGTTGCAATCCTCCCTGTCGCTCGGACATCTCCAGGAGGAACGCCGCAACGCGTTCCACGGAATTTTGCCGACCGAGCACTAACAGGTGCTCCTGTGCATGGAGAAGACTTTGCAATGCCATCGGCAGAAAATCGACGCCGAGATCTTCACGGCTATATCTGGGTCGGAGGGCTCGGATGCCGGTGGCGCAGATGGCTTCGGCGAAAAAGTGATGGGTACTGTCAGCCTCGAAGCCGAACGTTTCACCCGCAAGATGAAAAGCAGAGATTTGCCGCCTGCCATCCGAGAGCAGACGGTAGATGCGCACGGCGCCGAATTCGACAGTGAAGAGACCGTTGCAGACCTCTCCTTGAGCATAGATCTCGGTTCCTGCCGAGTAGAAACTGGGCGGTGGCGGACTACCGCTCGATCGCATCTCGCCCGCATCCGGAACTGGAAGCCGTTTGCGGGGGTGAAAGGAAAACGGAGACGTCTCAAAGCTATTCATGGCTGATCCCTCAACAAGTGTGAGATAACCATGACCTCAAATCTGGTAAGCTGAAATTCGGTTATGCTCGTAAGGGAATCTACGTATTGTGATCAAGATGCGCCTGCGACAGCATCCCGGACCGCCATGATGAGAGGCTCACCGAGGAATGGCTTCCTCAAGATTGTGAGAGCCGTGAAATCCGGCACTTTTCTGAAAAGGCTGACCAAGAGGATGATCGGTCTGGCAAATTGCCTGAATTGCATAGGCGCCTCAAGCCAGCTTTCAATGGCTTCATCGTCCAACACCGCGCAAACAGCCTGGTTTGCGTATGGTGATGCGAAAGCGGGGGTTGCGTAGCGATGAGAATCGGTCCTGAATCCTCCGCTCGCGAGCGCGAATTCGATGGAGTGGCGGAGGCCAGCGTCCGGTGCTGCAACAAGGACGATAGGGCGTTCGGTCATGTGGAAGCCTCAGCGACCTTGCCCAATTGGACCAGATCAAGCTTAAATCATCTCTCGCTTCCTGCAGTGGCGCTTTGAGCCAGATCAAGAGTGAGGGGAACGACGAGACCAGAGGGGTGGAAAGCCCAACTTAGCCGGTGAAGTTCAGCGACATCGTCATGCGTACGAGTTCGGGCAGGCTGCGGGCCTGCATTTTCGACATGATGTTGGCGCGATGGACCTCGACCGTGCGCGGACTGATGCCAAGATTATATCCGATCGTCTTGTTAGGCAGACCTGATACGATACCTGTCAGAATTTGGCGCTCGCGCCCGGACAACTGGCTGAGACGCGTCCGCAGCAGGGCGATATTGTCATCAAGTAGGGAGGCGCCGCCCAGCCGACTCGCGGCTCTCTTGATTGCCTCGACTAGCACGTTGTCTTCGAATGGCTTCTCGATAAAGTCGACGGCACCGGCTTTCATCGCTGCAACCGCCATGGGAATGTCTCCGTGGCCGGTGATGACAACGGCGGGAACGAACGAGCCCCTTTCGTTCAGTTGCTCCAATAACTCGACCCCGTTCATATCCGGCATTCTCAGGTCGGTGATGAGACATGCCTTTCCGATGTTCTGTGCTGCCTCAAGAAAGCTGCTCGCGGACTTGTGTACTCGAACCGTGAAGCCTGTCATCGTGAGGCGGAAGGCGAGCGATTTTCGTACCGCCTCCTCGTCGTCGACAACATGAACCACGTAGCTGTCAATCTGCATTCGGTACCTCCTTTCCCGCCAGTGGAAGCGAGAACGTGAATGTAGCCCCGCCGTTGTCGTTTCGGCTGACCGAAATCTGCCCTCCATGCGCTTCGATGATGCGTTTGGATATCGAAAGCCCGATTCCCATGCCGCTCGCCTTGCTGGTGACGAACGGCTGGAAAAGACGCGCGGCTATTTCATCGGAGATGCCCGGACCGGTATCCGCAATCTCGACCGCGACATAGCCGTCCCTGGTAGCTGTTCGTACGATCAACTCCCGCTGATCGCTGTCTCGCATCGCTTCCATTGCATTTCGCATGAGATTGATCAGGACTTGCTGGATTTGGACGCGGTCCACCAGAACTCTCGCGCCCTTGGGCGCAAAATCGAACACGGAGCGCACCCCCTGCTCCCGAGATCCGACGAGAGCCAGCGCGCCTGCTTCTTCGATGAGCTTGCGCATGGTCTCCACCGTCATCTCCGTTTCGCCGCGGGTGACGAACTCCCTCAGATGCCTGATGATCTCGCCCGCGCGCAGGGATTGTTGTGCCGTCTCTTCCAGTGCGTCTTTTACAGGCTGCAGGGCTGGATCTTCGAGCCCATTGAGGAAGCGAACGCAACCCTGGGTATAGTTGGCGATGGCGGCAAGTGGCTGGTTGAGCTCGTGTGCGAGAGTGGAAGCCATCTCGCCAAGTTCGCTGAGTCGGGCCAGGCGCGCGAGTTCGCTTTGTAGTTCCTGCAGCCTTGCCTGCCATTGTTCGCGCTCGGTCAGATCGCGGATAAAGCCGGTGAAGTAGCGACCTTCAGCGGATTTCGTTTCCCCGACCGCGAGCTTCATCGGAAAAGTCGAGCCATCTTTTCTGCGTCCCACCACTACCCGATCGACGCCGATGATCCGTTTTTCTCCGGTCTTCAAATAGCCCCGGATATAGTTGTCATGCTCACTACGATAAGGCTCAGGCATCAGAATCCTCACGTTTTGCCCCAGAACCTCTCGTTCTGTATAGCCGAACTGACGAACGGCGGCCGCGC
>WPCJ01185582.1_pt1 | contig 11112 bp, 8 predicted proteins | sample 5399831 | NCBI WGS metagenome assembly WPCJ01 (sample SAMN12869470, study PRJNA574797) | sludge metagenome | isolation source: wastewater treatment of pH10 | place: China:Beijing | collected 2019-05-20 | reverse complement strand
CAGCCGCGTCGGAAGCTGCCGAGACCGTCCAGGCTGAGACCGACACGAGCCATCCGGGTGAGCCCGGTGCGAATCTTCCGGGTGAGCCCGGTGCGAATCTTCCGGCAGAGGCCGAGACACATGGAGTTGGAGAGGACCAAGATTGAGCAACTCGACGCAGGTGACTGAGATCGCTGTCACCGGGGAGACCAACTACACGATCACCGTGGGCCGCGACCTGTTTGAGCGGGTGCCGGAGGCGCTCGGCTCTCGCGTTGCGAAGGTGCTCATCGTGCACACGTCGACGGTTGGTCGGCTCGCCGACGACCTGCGGACCTCGCTGCAGCAGCACTACGGTGAGGTGATCCTCGCCGAGGTTCCCGACGCGGAGTCGGCGAAGCGTGTTGAGGTCGCCGCATTCTGCTGGCAGATCCTCGGCCAGGCGGACTTTACGCGCAGCGACGCGATCATCGGCCTCGGCGGGGGCGCCGTGACCGATCTCGCTGGCTTCGTCGCGGCGACGTGGCTGCGAGGCGTTCGCCTCGTCCAGCTGCCGACCACGGTGCTCGGCATGGTCGACGCTGCCGTCGGTGGCAAGACGGGTATCAACACGGCCGAGGGCAAGAACCTCGTGGGGGCGTTTTACCCGCCGGCCGCGGTGATCTGCGACCTCGCGGTTCTTGACACGCTCCCGAAGAACGAGATCCTGGCCGGGTTCGCGGAGGTCGCTAAGTGCGGCTTCATCGCTGAGCCCGAGATCCTCGACATTATCGAGGCCGACGTTGACCGGGCGACGGACCCGACGACGCCGGAGTTCCAGCGCGTCGTCGAGCTCGCGATCGGTGTGAAAGCTCGTGTCGTCTCTGAGGACTTCAAGGAGGGTGGGCTCCGGGAGATCCTGAACTACGGCCACACGCTCGGTCACGCGATCGAGCATGCGGAGCGCTACCAGTGGCGCCACGGCGTCGCGATCGCGATCGGGATGTCGTACGCGGCCGAGCTCGGCAGGATGTCGGGCGCGCTGTCGGACGCGGCGGTCGAGCGGCACCGGAATGTCCTGACGCTGCTCGGGCTGCCGCTGTCCTACCCGGCCGGGCGCTGGCCGGGGCTGCTGGCAGCGATGCAGCGCGACAAGAAGGCTCGCGCCGGCATGCTGCGCTTTATCGTGCTTGACGACATTGGTAAGCCGCGCGTGCTTGCCGGGGTCGACGAGTCGATGCTGCAGTTCGCCTACCAGGAGATCGCGAGCTAGCGACACTCGCGCAATCCTAGAATTGCGCGTAGACTGGGTGCATGAGCATCGCAGTGACACACCAGCCCGGCTTCGCCGACGGTTTCCGCATGCTGCTCGGGGCCGCCGGCAACGGCGCGCTGCTCGCCGAGTTGCTTGGCGTGAAGCCATCGCAGGTGACTCGATGGCGGCAGGGTTCGCAGGTCCCCTCGCCCGAGTCCGCCCGATCCATCATGGACTTCGCGTACATCATTGCCCGAGCGGAATCGACGATGCACACGAAGGTCGTGCCGATCTGGCTCGATTCGCCCAACCAGTTTCTGCGCGGGTCGACCCCGCGCGAGTGCATCAAGCTGGGCCGCGTCGCCGAGGTGATCGGCGCGATCGACGCCGAGGACGAGGGCGCGTACGCGTAAGCGCATGCAGGAGCCTCACGCGCAGGAGCCACTGCGTCTCTTTCGCTGCTATCCGCGGGTGGCAGGTGCCCGCCAGGGCAAGCCTGGCCACTGGTCGTTCGTGCCGCGCCCGCAGTTTCACGGCAGGTGGGACAACGCCGACCTGTACGACTCGTGGTACTTCTCGAAGACTGCCGTCGGCGCGATAGCGGAGAGCTTCTACAACAAGCGACGGTGGATCCCTGAGGTGTTCCTCACTCCGGCTGGCGAGCCGCGAGCCGTCGTGGAACTCGAATACGCTGGTCCGGAGCTCGTCGACCTCGATGATGCGCGCGTGCTGCTCGATCTCGGAGTGCGCCCGAGCACGGTCGTCGTGCAAGACCTCGGCGTGACGCAGGCGCTCGCTAAACGAGTGTTTGAGGAGCGGTCGGGCGACCGTGGCGGCATCAGCTGGTGGTCGTCGCAGATGCCTGCGGAGACGTCCGTGTTGCTCTGGGGCGAGGGCGGCGTGCCTCCGGCCGGTCTCAAGGTTGTCGGGATTCAGGCATTGAGCGCTGAGCACCCTGCGGTTGTTGAGGCCGCGGGCAGGCTCTATCGGGAAGTCGGCTAGCGGCTCGAGCAACGTTCGTGCTCGGCCACGAGCCTAAATGTCGGTGGTTGGTGTTTAGATTTACACATGACCACAGACGCTCACTTCTCGCAGACGCAGCTCGAGGCGATCGACGCCGCGATCACGCGATTTGAGGCGCTCGAGTCGCAGCGGCGGAGGATCGAGGCCGAGCAGCTGCTGGTGCTCGGCGAGGCCCTCGACTCGGCCACGGTGGGTCCCGGGGGCTCGTCGGGCGGAGCAGAGCTTGGCTTTCGGTCTCTCCGCATGGAACTCGCTACGGCGATGCACGAGAGCGAGCACACGGCAGAGCGACTTCTACAGACCGCCTACGACGCGCGGCGGTCCTTTCCAGCCGCCCTCCAAGCGCTTGGCGCTGGCGAGATCTCCATGGGGCACCTCCGTGTGGTGACGTCCGAGGGTGCCCCGCTGACCGTCGGCGATGGAGAGCTCGAGGTAGAGAAGCGCGAGCGCTATGAGCGGCGCGTGCTTGAAGTCGCCCGGCAGGAAACCCCGAATCGTCTGCGCCCGGTCGCCAGGAGGCTTGCCGCGCATGAACAGCGAGAATCACTCGAAGAGCAGCACGAGCGCGCGGCGGCGCAGCGGTGCCTGCGTCTTGTTGAAGCTGAGGACGGAATGGCCGACCTCATCGCCCACCTGCCCGCAGTGGACGCGCATGCGATCTACGATCGGGTCGCCCGAATCGCGAAGAAGACGGCGCGGGCGGGCGGCGCCGGGGGAAGCGTGGCAGGTGGTGCCGGGGGAGGCGTGGCCGGCGGTGCCGTGACGAACGCGTCAGGCGGCCCGAATGCACAGCCTGTATCCGCTGGCCAGCCACACCCCGGTGCGCATGGAGTCGAGCCGCCGCCTCGCACCGATTCAGGGCAAGTCGACGTGGCGCGGCGCCCAATCGCCGCGGTGCGGGTTGATGTCTACCGTGACCTGCTGCTCGGAGCCAATGACGACACCGCAACGGCGGCCGACGGGGTGGCTGGTCGCGTGCAGGTCCTCATCTCGGAAGCGGTGCTCGGACTTCGTTCGCCTCTCGCTGGAGCGATCGAGCGGTCAGAAGCCGGGGCTGGGGCCTGGGAGGACAGGGAAGCCGGGGAGACATCGGAGGCCGGGGAAACCGGGGAGAGCTCGGAAGCCGGGGAAACCTGGGAAGCCGGAGGAACCGGGGAAGCATCGGAAGCCAATGAAGCTGGGCCACCGTGGACCGGCCCCGAGACCGGCGAAGGCTCAGAAGCTGGTGGCGGCGGTGAACGCGTCGCTGAACTCGTCGGGTACGGGCCGCTCGCAGAGGGGACCGCCCGGCGCGTTGCGGCGGAAGCAACAGCCTGGGATCTGCTCGCGGTCGACTCCGCAGGCAATCTCCGATCCGTCGACCGATACCGACCAACTCCGGCGATCAGACGATATCTCGGTGCGCGCGACCAGCACTGTCGGGCCCCGGGCTGTCGAGTTCCGACCCACCGGTGCGACGTCGACCACACTGTCGCGGCCGAGGATGGCGGGCCGACGTCTGTCGAGAACCTTGCGCACCTGTGCCGCGGCCACCACATGCTGAAGCATCACTCGGACTGGCGCGTCGAGCAGGAACCCAACGGCACGATGGTGTGGACCAGCCCGACCGGCAGAACTCACCGAGACACTCCCGCGAGTCGGGTGCGGTTCAAGCGAGCGGACTAGCGTCGTGGGTGCTCGGCCGGCCTATCCCGCTCACGGCTCGGTTAGGCGGACAGGCAGGTGCTGCCTGCAGGCTGAATCTCCCGGCAGGCTGCTGGCCACACCACCAAGTGGGGGCATCCATAGTGACCGGCTGCCTTACCCAACGACCGGCTGCCTTAACCAACGACCGGCCGCCTTACTCAACGACCGGCTGACGATCGCGGGAACGGCGGAAGCGCGGTCGAATGCCTTCTTCCAGGGCAAGCTGTTGCCGAGCCTCGTCGGTCTCAGCCCGCGACGGGTCGAAGATCTGGTCGCGAATGAAGAAGAACGCGATGAACCCGGCGGTGAGATACCCGACTCCGAGGGCTGCGAGCCCCAAGCCAACGCTAAACGAGTCGGCGATGATGCCGATAACGAGCGGCGCGAGAAGCGCGCCGAGCCGTCCGATGTTGTAGGCCGCGCCAGTCGCGGTGCCGCGCAGTTCGGTTGGGAAGCTCTCGTTCATATAGGCGCCATTGACTGCGTATGGCCAGCCGTACATGAAGCCAAGGATGAGAAGGAACACGACAATGTTCTGCGGATTCTGATACAGATATATGACAGGGAGCAGCGCCGCAGTGACGAAGGAGCCGATCGAAAATACGAGCCTCCTGCCCAGGCGGTCGGCAAGCCACCCACCGAGCAGTCGGCTGATTAAGCCGGCCGCGTAGGTCCCTGAGACGTAGACCGTCATCGATGTGAAGTCCACACCAAGATCGCCAGCGACATATGACGGGAGCCAGGTGTTCACGCCGTAGTAGCCGAACTGCAAGAAGATAGCCACGACCGTCCAGATTAAGAAGAGCTTTCTCGCGGTGCGGTTTCTCCAGAGCAGTTTCCACTGGTTTTGTTCGCTCTTCGGTACTGAGCCACTCCGGTTCGCGGCCTGCCGATTGCGCCAGCCGACGGGTTCCGGGATTGTGCGCCGAATGTAGAGGGCCAGCAACACGGGCAGAATGGCAATCCAATACATCCAGCGCCAACCGTGGTTCGGGATGATGACCCCGGACAGAAGCGCGGCTGAGAGATACCCAAGGGAGTAGGACGCCATCAACGTGCCCATTGTGAGCCCGCGTCGCTTCGCTCCTGTGTATTCCGACATGAGCATCGTGCAGATTGTGTACTCAGCACCGAGGCCGAGGCCGGTGATGAATCGCACTGTCATGAACTGCCAGGGTGCTCCGGTGAACCCGAGCGTAAAGGACCCAATCGAGAAAAGAATAATCATGAGCGCGGCCATTCGCACCCTGCCGTATCGGTCGGCGAGCCAGCCGCCAATGACGCCACCGACGCCCATGCCAGCCAACGAAGCCGTGCCGAGCAGGCCTGCCTGGGTATTGGTGAGGCCCCACTCCTCTTTCAAACTGGGGAGGGTGAGTGAGAGCATCTGAAGATCGAACCCGTCTACGAATAGCCCAAGGAAGCTTGAGATAAACACTGCGATCCAGATGGTGCGTGGGTTTGTAAGTTTTTTGGGCACGTGCCGCTCCTCGTTCATGCATCGTCGAATGAAGGATGAGAAATTCTAGAAATGGGTTAGCGACGGGTATCACCGTCGGGGATCACGCCGTCGGCGCGGAGTGCGTCAATCGCATCGGGCGTGTACCCCAGCTCTGACAGCACCTCTTCGGTGTGCTCTGAAAAGTACGGCGGCGGAAGTGAGATCGTTGCCGGGGTGTCGCCTAGTCCCAACGGAGAAGCAATCAGTTTGAGCGGGGGATGACCAGGCGCGGTGACACGCTCAACGAGCTCGCGAGATCGGACCTGGGGTTCATCAAACAGTTGTGCCACGGAGTTCACCGGGCCGCATGGAACTCGGGCTTCTCGGAGGGACGCGAGGAGCTGTGCGGACGGCCAGCGCATGAGCTTCGTTTGCAACATTGGTATGAGCTCCTGCCGTTGTCGAATGCGATGGCTTGCGGTGTTGAAACGAGAGTCACTCGCAAGCTCTGCGCACCCGAGGGTCTCGCACAGGCGCGCGAATTGCGCGTCGTTTCCCACCGCGATAATCACGCTGTCGTCAAGGGTGTTGAAGCGTTGGTAGGGCACCAGAGTTTGATGCTCGTTTCCGTATCGCGGAGGTACCTCCCCGGTATTGAGGTACGTGGTCGCGAGATTGAGGAGAGAGAATGTCATCGAGTCAAGCAGGGAGATGTCGCAGTGCTGTCCTCGACCCGTCGCTGCGCGGGCCTGAAGCGCGGCCAAGATGCTGATGGTCGCGTGGAGTCCAGCCTGCAGGTCTGCGAGGGCAATTGGGGCTTTGGTTCCCTCGGAGTCTGGTGCTCCATTCATCGCAACGAAGCCCGACATGGCTTGCGCGATGAAATCGTAGCCGGGCTCGTTGTGAGCCGGGCCAGTCTGCCCAAAGCCAGTGATCGAACACAGAATGATCTGTGAGTTCACGGCACGTAGGTCCGTGTAGCCGAGACCCATGCGATCAAGTGTGCCGGTCGTGAAGTTCTCGATCACTATGTCGGATGACTTCACGAGCTCAAGGATCACCGCTTTGCCGGAAGGTGACTTCATATCGACGGCGATGGCGCGCTTGCTCCGGTTTGCGGACGCGAAGTACAACCCAACTCCTGCGACATCGGGAGGGAGCCAGCCCCGGGTCTCGTCAGGATTGTTGGGACCCTCAACCTTGATGACATCAGCGCCAAGATCACCAAGCAGGCTTGCGCAGAGTGGCCCCGCAACGACCCGGCTGAGATCCAGCACACGTACTCCTGCCAGCGCCCCGGCGGTCGGCGCCTGCTCGCTCCTACGCATCGGCTGTCACCCCACCGATCCCGGGGCTTCGCCCTGCCAAACTCGCGTGCTCTGATTCCCAGCGCTCAATGCTGTCGAGGACGCGACGGTGGCTTTCTGCCACGGGTTCAAACTCGACATGGCCGTTGGTCAGTACCGCCTCCCCGTCCTCGCTCAGGAATGGGCTCGCCGGATCGCGCAGGGACGTGACAGGGAGAAGGTGGGCTTCAAGATACGCGAGCGTCACCGCAAGCTTCCTGTAGCTCCCCAAATCTTGGACCTCTTGATCTGCCTGTTCGAGCAGTAGCGTTGCCGCAAGCAGATCGTAGAGCTGGTTCATGAATTTGATCGCGCCAAGCTCCCGTACGGCAGGGTCCTGCTCAGTCATCGAGTCTGCAGTCAGTTCAGCTTGGCGACTGTATCCGGTGAGGAACCTTGTGATCGGTGCGAATACGTCGTCCGAAGTGAGCGCTTCAAGCTTCTGGCGCACGACAGCGAAGAATGGAGCGCCGGCGTTGTTCCGGAGGATCGCGCGCTGGACGTCAAGCGCGACGATGCTCGTTGTGCCTTCCCAAATCGAGCCGAGTTGAGCATCGCGCAGTAGTTTTCCGTCGACCCAGTCATCGATGTATCCATTTCCGCCCCGGGCCTCCATACCTTCGGCAACAACTGTGCGTGCGCGCTTGCAGATCACCCCTTTCAGCATGGGAGTGAGGAGGCGGAGATTGCGTGAATGAGGCTCTGGTGGGACGCTGGCGGCTCGCTCAGCGGGGGCGAGGTGTGGCAATGCCGCGTCTGCCTGATCGTAGATCTTTGCCGTGTGGAACAGCGCTGCGGATGCGGCTTCCGTTTCGAGGAGCATCCGCAAGAGCGTCTCACGCATCAGAGGCTGCGCGATGAGCATAGATCCGAACGCGGGGCGGCCTTGGGCTGAAGTCAGCGCTTCGAGATAGCTCCGCCGCATGAGTGCGCTTGACCTCATTGCGTTGGAGAGACGCGACGAGTTCACCATGGACATCATCTGCTTAAAGCCCGTGCCGAGGTCCCCGACCGGGTAACAGACCGCCCCGAAGAAATCGACCTCGCCGGAGGCCATCGCACGGGTGCCGAGTTTGTCCTTCAATCGGTTGATTTGGTAGTTGTTCATGCTGCCGTCTGGAAGTAATCGCGGCATGAGAAACATCGCGAGTCCGCGAGTGCCAAGCGGAGCGCCCTCAGGGCGCGCAAGTACCAGGGCGAGATCCGCGGAGACGTTTGAACAAAACCACTTGTTGCCCCAAAGCTGCCACTCACCGTTGACCTCGCGAGCTTGGACTGCATTTGCCCCAACATCGGAGCCTCCCTGCTTCTCAGTCATGAACTGGGCGCCGGAGAAGTGGGTCGGGCCCGTGCTCACCATGCGATCCCCGAAATCGCGATTCAGCTGAGGGCTGCCAAACCGACGCAATACCCGAACGGCCGAGTCGGTCATGCTCATCGGGCAGGCGAGAGCAAACTCGGCCTGGCCAAAGACGTACCAGAACGCGTACTTCAGAACATGCGGGAGTGGTCGAGCGAACCTCAGCACCGGTTCGTGCGACATTGCGACGAGGCCGAATTCCTCGACGCCGATGCGCTCCATCTCCGCATACGATGGATGGAAGTCGACGGCGTTGATGATGTTCCCGCGCTTGTCCAACGACCGAAGCGTAGGCGGGTGGGTATCTGCCGTGCGAGAGAGATCATCGAGAACCGTTCCCACGTACCGGCCGAGCTTGCTCAGGTGCGGCTGTGCTTGGGCGTACAGGTGTGGTGGGAGCGCGCTTTGCAGGGTTCGTTGCAGATCGAGGTCGCACTCGAAAGCGTTCACGCCGTAGGTGTCCGGCATCGTGGCCTCGGGAAGGCGTTCCTGAGACTGCGTGCGCGGAGCCTCGGTTTGACTGGGCATGGCGTTTCCTTTCTGTGAAGAGGCGTCGTCCCTTCCAGAATCTCGCGCGCTGTCCTCGAGGGCGATCCGAAGTGCGTATCGCTCGATGCGTCTTTTGCGACTAGTGGCCCGCAGCCGAGGCGGGGCGGCTCCGAGTCGGCAGCGGGTCAAACGCGGGAGGCACGCTCCCATCGTGTTCGCTCAGTGCCTCAGCGGCTCCCAACACCGAAGCGAGGGCCGGGCTATCGTTGTCTTTCAACCAGGCGAGGCTCAGCCACGCCGGCTGCACCGCGTCGTCAAGCTCAAGGAACGTTACGCCCGACACGCTGGTGTTGTCCCGCACCGAGGTCAGTGTCAGCGTGACCCCCACGCCAGAGGCAACAAGTGCAAGAGCGGTCCACGTGTCGGGTGCTGATTGTCGGATACTGAGCGAGACATCGTACCGGGCACTCAGCTCGTTTAAACGTTCAGTGACTACTGACGGGGAACGTTCCTGAAGTTGGATGAAAGGTTCATTCGCGAGAGCGCCGAATGGCACGGTTCTCGACGTCGCCAGCGGATGCGAACTCGAAATAGCCACAACGAAGCCCTCCTGACTGATCGGACGCTTCGCGACGGAATCCGGCAAATGGGACCACCTGCCAAGAGCCGCATCGGCCCTGTGGTGGAGCAGGCGGTGCAAGCCCTCGCCTGCGAAACCACCCCCGATGAGCTCCAGGCTTACTTTGGGGAAGCGCGACGACACCGCGGACGCAATGTCGGCCACCCGTCGATACGATGACGGGCCGGTGAAGACGAGGCGCACGCGTCCATTCACGCCCTGTGCGGCTTGAGCCACACTATTCATGGCTCGCTCGTACGACGCGTGCAGCGCTCGCGCTGGTTCAAGGAATGCGTTTCCCGCCTCGGTGAGTTGGACGCCGCGATTCGAGCGGTCGAACAGGCGTGTTCCGAATTCGTCTTCAAGAGCGCGGATCGTCCTACTCAACGTTGGTTGTGTGACGAACACGCGATCTGCTGCGCGCCCGAAGTGCAGTTCTTCGGTCAGGGCGAGGAAAGCCACGACATGGTGTTGCTCCATTGCAAACTCCTCCGACTAGGGTGCCACCGATGGTGAAAGACGGTCGATCACGATTATTGCGCCAATCGTTGTTCACCTGTCGAATCTCTGCATTCCAAGTTTGCATGACGCGTTCTCGTTTTGGGGCCGCACCCAAAGCGCCCACAGCACCCACAGCACCGACCGCGCCCCTAACCCCTCGGCGCGAGCACCGCCCGACAAGCGAGGTGGAGCGCGAGCCGCGTCTCCGGTGAGGTCAGATCCGCGCCAACGAGTTCCTGCGCGCGCTGCACGCGCTGCGAAACCGTATTGCGATGCAGCCCGAGGGCCGCGGCAGTCGCTTGGATGCCCGACTCGTGGTCGAGGTACGCGGCGAGGGTGTCGAGAAGTTCTGGCGCTTCGGTGAGGAGCGGAGCGAGCAGCGACTCGGCGGCAGGGAGAAACGTGTCAGTGCCCGTCCATGCGAGGAGGAGCTGCTCGAGCCCCAGGCTGTCGACACGCACCAGATACCCAGAGCTTGAGCGCGACGTCGCGATCTTCGCCGCATCTCCGGCTTCGTTGAGCGTCCGGGCGAGCCCGGTCTCGCCGCTCTGCAGCGATCCAATGCCGAGCGCCACGTCGCGTGTCCGGCGGAGCTGCTGGTGAACGCCGTTGAGGGCGCCCGCGAACCGTTCCACCTCGCTCGAGGCTGGCGGATCAGTGAAGGTGAGCCAGCCCAGCACGCCACCTCCGCTGAGCGCCACTCGCGACTCGACCGAGACGGCGGCTAGTTCGTGCGAGACCGCGCGCAGCAGCCCCACTGGATCGACGCGGGTGCGGGCAGTGAATTGGAACCCCAGGTGATAGCCCGCCGTCCGCCAGCCCTGTTCGGCCATACGCTGGTGGACGTCCGGGTCGCGGACGCCGCGGAGCTCAATGAACGCGCGAAGCAGGTCGGCGGAGGAGGACGCGTCGTTCACGGTGTCGAGCTCGTCGATCAGGATCCGCGCCGCCACGGCCGGCATCATGATCTCCGCAACCGTGGAGAGCGCGCGCAACTGCACGTCGCTGAGCCCGGCATCAAACACGGCGAGCCGCAATCCGCGCCGTGTCGAGCTGTCGACCCGCACCGAGGCCGCGGCCGCGTCGCCGACGCGCGCGACGCTGATCCAGGGCGTGAAGGACAGTTCGGCGTGCAGCTCGGGGGAGAGCACGCCACCGGCCTGTTGCACTGTTCGGGCGGAATCGATGAGGGCGATCCCGTGGCCGATGGCCGCGCACAGGTGCCCGAGCAGGTCGGCGAGGTCCGCCGCGGGGTACTCGAAGGCCTGCGCGACCTTGCGCACGTAGTCGATGGTCAGCGCGTCCCTGGCCTGCTGAAGCTGCCAGCCGGCGCGGGCGAGCGCGATCGGACGGTCCACGCCAAGCAGCGTGAGCTTGAGCCTGTCGGCGAGCTTTCGTGCGCCGGGGCCCGCGAGCGCGGCCCCAGGCAGCGCG
>WPCJ01076713.1_pt1 | contig 11116 bp, 14 predicted proteins | sample 5399831 | NCBI WGS metagenome assembly WPCJ01 (sample SAMN12869470, study PRJNA574797) | sludge metagenome | isolation source: wastewater treatment of pH10 | place: China:Beijing | collected 2019-05-20 | reverse complement strand
TGATGTCACGGTCGTGGTGGAGGCTGCAAATAAGGGTGGTGCACTGATCACGGCGGATATTGCCAATAGTTATAATCGCGACGTATGTGCCTTTCCTGGCTCAATAGACCTCTATTATTCGGCAGGTTGCAATGAACTCATCCGTTCCCACAAGGCACATCTGATCCGAAACGCCAAGGATCTATTGCATCTGATGCAATGGGATGAACCCGAGAGCAAGAGCAAAAAAAATGTGCAGCTCCCATTAATTTTTGAATTAACTAAACAAGAACAACGAGTTTTTGACTATCTTAAAGACTGCAAAGAGTCTCATATAGATGATATTGCCGCGTACTGCGAATTTCCGCAGAGCAAACTAGCTATGATTCTCCTGGAAATGGAAATGAATGGTATCATTCAGACCTTACCCGGAAAACGATATAAACTACCTTAAACCTAAACTTCTTTTATGCAAGAACAAGCAAGTAAAAAAGGAATTTGGAAAGTGATCGGCGCCTCCTCATTAGGAACGCTGATCGAATGGTATGACTTCTTTATTTTCGGAAGTCTTTCCATTGTTATTTCCACCAAATTCTTTCCTTCAGACAATCCGACGGCAGCCTTTCTATCTACCTTGGCCACCTTTGCCGCAGGCTTTGTGGTCCGTCCATTCGGAGCACTTTTCTTTGGAAGACTGGGCGACCTCATCGGTAGAAAGTACACCTTCATGGTCACCCTGATGCTAATGGGTGGAGCCACTTTCCTGATCGGTTGCATCCCCAGCTATGAAAGCATTGGATTCCTTGCCCCATTGATCGTCTTAATCTTGAGGTTGCTCCAAGGCCTTGCCTTAGGGGGTGAATACGGCGGAGCGGCAACCTATGTAGCGGAACATGCTCCAAATGGAGAACGGGGTTATTGGACCTCTTGGATACAAACCACTGCCACTTTCGGGCTATTCATTTCGCTTGTGGTCATCTTACTGACTAAACTTGTTCTTACCGAAGCCCAATTTGATCATTGGGGCTGGCGTGTCCCTTTCCTACTTTCTATTCTTATGGTCTATGTATCTTACCTGATCCGCAAGAACATGGATGAATCCCCAGAATTCAAGAAAGCAAAAGCAGAAGGGAAGACCTCCTCAAATCCGCTGAAAGAAAGCTTTGGAAATAAATACAATCTAAAGTTCGTCCTATTGGCTTTATTTGGGGCCGCGATGGGTCAGGGTGTTGTTTGGTACACTGGCCAATTCTACTCCATGAGCTTTATGAAAACAGTCATGTTCCTCGATTCCGACCAAGCCGATATCATTCTAGGCATAGCTTTACTCTTTGGAACGCCTTTTTTTGTGGTCTTTGGTCGGCTCTCAGACAAGGTAGGCCGTAAATGGGTCATGCTCACGGGCATGTTGCTGGCGGTGCTGACCTACAGGCCGATTTACCAAGCCATGTACCAGATTAGCAACAGCGAAAACAAACAGGAATTGGTCGACAAACGAACAGAAACCATCATTCCGGTGAGCGCCGATAACGAGCATGAGATCAAATCCATCACACGCTATTACAACGATGGGTCGCATAGTGTAGAAAACACCGATACGGTAAAGGCCACAAGCAAGACTGCTGTCTTTTTATCGGGCTCAAATTATGTTAAACTGATTGCTTTAATCTTTATACAGATCATTTATATCACTTTGGTTTACGGCCCTATTGCTGCTTTCTTGGTGGAAATCTTCCCAGTAAAAATCAGGTACACCTCCATGTCCCTACCCTATCACATCGGGAATGGGATCTTTGGCGGATTATTACCGGCAGTATCCACATACTTGGCCACGAATGCCAAAACCGCTGCAGATCCGACCTTTTATTTGGAGGGATTATGGTACCCTATCATTATTTCGGCGGTCTGTTTTGTGATAGGCGCGCTATACATCAACAAAAACATGGTTGCAAAAGATTTGAATTGACATGGAGAGCATTAAAAAAATATTAGGGATCCTTTGGATTGCATTAGCGCTACTTGCGGCATATTTCTGCATCGCCAAATTTGGCTTGCCAAAAATTATTTCCGGAAAGCAAGAAGACGTCGTTTTTGGAATTATTATTCTGTTTATCCTCACGCCGATCATCTCGATTGGGCTTGGGGTCTTTGGATATTTCGCCCTGAAGGGCGAATATCAGAAGGACAGAATGTAATTTTCAGGTTGAACCTCAGCCGAATACGTCCTAAATGCGATTTTCTTTTCGAAAAGATTAATTTTTTGTTAATTTTGCCGTGGGTAAGTCCTCTACGACCAGCTCCCATTGACTCCCCCAGGTTGGGAACAAAGCAAGGGTATTTGGTTGAGCGGTGCGATAGAGGGAGCTTACCCATTTTTTATTGGCCTAAACTCTCCTTTATTTCCATCATTTCGTTTTCTAAATACACATATTAGATATTTTTCGTTTATTTGTAAACCGAATTAACATGAGTCTATGAGTTGGTTTAAAAGAAATAAAGCAGGTATACATACTGCAACAGAAAACAAGAAAGAGGCACCTGATGGGATGTGGAACAAATGTCCTAACTGTAAAAAACCTCTTTTGAATGTGGAACAAGTTGAAAACAAGTATGTTTGCCATTACTGTGATTACCACATCCGCATTGGTTCAACTGCCTATTTCTCCGTATTATTCGATAACAACGAATTCACTGAATTATTTCCGAACCTGAAAGCTGGTGACCCCCTAAACTTTGTGGACACCAAACCTTATAAGGACAGACTATTGGATAGTCAAGCTAAAACTGGCTTGAACGATGCCTTGAGATCTGCCGTTGGTAAAGTGAACGGTCAAGATCTTGTTATCGCTTGTATGGATTTCTCCTTTATCGGAGGTTCAATGGGCTCTGTGGTTGGAGAGAAAATCTCTAGGTCCATCGATTATTGTATCGAACATAAATTACCGTTTATGTTGATCTCTAAATCTGGTGGTGCCCGTATGATGGAAGCAGCATTCTCTCTGATGCAAATGGCTAAGACTTCGGCAAAATTAGCCTTATTGGCTCAAGCTAAATTACCTTACATCTGTTTATTGACCGACCCAACCACCGGTGGGGTAACAGCTTCTTACGCGATGTTAGGTGATATCAATATTGCTGAACCAGGAGCTTTGATCGGATTTGCCGGACCACGTGTCATCAAAGAAACCATCAAGAAAGACCTGCCTAAAGGATTCCAAACTTCTGAATTCGTTTTGGAACATGGATTCCTAGACTTTATCGTCGACAGAAGACAATTAAAAGAAAAGGTATCTACTTTCCTTAAAATGGTAAAGTAGAGATACTCTAAACATATTGGAAAGCGAGCTCTTTGGGGCTCGCTTTTTTTTTATCCCCATTCTCTTCCTCAACATAGGCCTTGCTCATTCCGGTCTTGTTCGAGAATCATTCGAGACACATTCGAGATGTCGATCAGAAAAAGCTCTACCATTTCGGAATTTTCCGAATATGCCTCGAATAAGGTCGGAGCCAAATCCAAAAACACAGACATTTTTTCGCTAAGTTCTTGTTTAGTTATCCTAGACTGAAAAATAGTTTTAGATTTTTTTTGCTAAATTTAGGTATCCATAAACCTAAAAAAATCACATGAACTTAAAAAGACTCTTTTTGCTTTCCCTATTGGCGGTTTTTGCCTTTCAGCAAAATGTAATAGCGCAACTCCGAATCCCTAATTTCTTTTCTGATCACATGGTCTTGCAGCGTGGCACCGATATCAATTTTTGGGGATTGGCACCAGCCAGCTCTGAAATCAAGATCGTGGGGACCTGGTTTCAAGATACCATAAAAGCAAAGACTAACGGTGACGGACAATGGAAAACCACCTTACCGGAAGGAAAGGCCGGTGGTCCTTATGAAATAAAGATCATGGCCAACCAAGAGAGCATCACCTTGAAAGATATTCTATTAGGAGATGTATTCTTGTGTTCAGGACAGTCTAATATGGAATGGGGGGCAGCACAGAACCTAAAAGAGATCATTGATGAAATGCCAAATGCCAATAATCCAAACATCAGGCTATTGCATATCAGCAGGAATGGCGCTTTGACTCCTCAAGACCAGATTTCCAATCAATGGGCGACCCTTAGCGCGGAATCCTTAAAGCCTTTTTCAGCCATTGGGTATTTTATTGCAAAGGAGATCAATGCGCAGGAGAATGTCCCTATCGGGGTTATCAATTCCAGTTGGGGTGGAACAGCCGCTGAGGTCTGGACCCCAAGTTACTTAATTGAGAACGACCCCTTCCTCTTGCAGCGTGCCAAAGCCCAAGGTGCAAATGATTGGCGCCCGCATAACAGCGGTGTCCTTTGGAATGCCATGATCCATCCATTTGCAGGCTATAATATCAGTGCTGCTTTCTGGTATCAAGGTGAGAGCAATGTGGGAACATGGGATGGATATGATAAACTTATGAAAACCATGATCAGTTCATGGAGATCAGCATGGAATGATGATTTCCCATTTTACTTCGTGCAGATTGCCCCTTTCCAATACAACAACAAAGAGCCCCTGGCAGCTTACCTACGTGAACAACAAGTCAAGACCGCAACCGAACTACCCAACACCGGCATGGTCGTGATTACTGATCTTGTCGACAATATCAAGGACATCCATCCTATCCAGAAAAAAGCTGTAGCTAAGCGATTGGCGGATCTGGCACTTGCAGAAGTTTACCATAAACCCTTGAAAGATTATAAATCACCGATCTATAAATCACAGGAAATTAAAGGCAATAGCATTGAGATCAGCTTTAGCAACCTAGAAGGAAAATTGACCTCCAAAGGTGAGATTACAGACCTATTCATTGCCGGAGCCGATCAGCAGTTCAAACCGGCTAAAGGAAAGATTAAAGGGGATAAACTGATCGTTGAATCCGCAGAGGTCAGAAACCCAGTAGCGGTACGTTTTGGATTTACAGAAATCGCTATGCCGAATCTGTTTAATTCCAATGGATTGCCAGTGTCTCCGTTTCGAACTGATCAGTGGTAGTCCTATAGGAGCAAGGAATCAAAAACGTTATTAGGATATTTAGGGGCATAAGGTCAATGCCCCGACTTCCCTATCTCCGGTTATCTTGTTACATATTTCCAAAAGCTAAATAGCTTCCGAGATTTGAGGTAATTCAAGTTATGCTCATTTTCATAAGCTTCCCGTTCAAAGGAAATATTCAGGTATGCCCTAGTAAAATTGCGGTATTGGATCAGTCGAAGACTGAATTCCAATAGATAGAGTACATAAAAAGGGATAATAAGCAACTCAATGGCTTGCAATATATGGATGCGTTCATGGTTGATCAGGATCCTATTATCGCGATCGGAGGAGTATTTGAGGAAGATAAATGGAAATATGGTAATCGCCTGTGCTTTTCCCATGGAAAAGAACTTGGTCCAAAACTTACTTACAATTACTTTACCTTTCATCTAAAGTTTAAAATTACGAAATCGGCTTTAACTTTATATCAATCATGGTTTTTTTGATTTTCAAACTTAGATTGTATATTTGTTAATACACTAAAATTAAATGTTCATGCCGTACAAAGAACGAGAAATAAACAAGCTGTATTATACCATGGGTGAAGTCACTGAAATGTTCGGTGTAAATGCATCTCAAATCCGTTTTTATGAGCGTGAATTCGATATTCTTCAGCCTAAGAAAAACAAAAAAGGAAATCGTCTATTCACTCAGAATGATATTGCGAACCTTAAGATTATCTTCAATTTAGTCAAAGACAAGGGTTATACCTTACAAGGGGCACGCGAATTCTTAAGAAGCAACAAGAACGAAGCTAGGGAAAACCAAAGGATCATTGAGTCTTTGGAGGGATTAAAGAGCTTTTTAATTGAAGTTAGGGATAGTCTATAAGGCTCGACTCCCTAATTCAATCACTTCTAGATTTTCAATTTTATCTCCATTAATTTCAAAACGCATTGCGGTCCTCATCTGATGCCAGCCTTGTTTGCCGGCTGCTCCTGGATTGAGGTGGAGCAACTGCAGCTTCGGATCAAACTGCACTTTTAGGATATGGGAATGTCCTGTAATAAATAGCTTTGGGGGATTGTTCAAGATTTCTGGCTTAACCAAAGGGCTATATTTCCCCGGATAACCACCAATATGGGTCATCCACACATCGACCTGTTCGCAATGGAACCTGAGGTGCTCCGGAAATTTCAAGCGGATATCTTTATCATCGATATTTCCATAAACTCCCCTTAGCGGTTTACATGCTTCCAGTTTCTCGATGACCTCCATAGAGCCAAAATCGCCAATATGCCATATCTCATCACAATTTTCAAAATGCTTTAGAATAGCATCATCCAAGTATCCGTGGGTATCCGAAAGAAGTCCGATTTTCATGTTAAAAAGCTAAAAAATAAGGTTGCAAGATCTGTTTATAGGCCTCCGAATATTGGGATCTCTCTTGGTAGATCACAAAAGTCTGTTGTTCAGGATTGATTTCTTCTCTTTGGAAACTCAGGATACAGCGAAAAGGCTCTGAATCCACAAAGGATTGCATATTGATCTGTTTATTCAGAAAAAGCTGATTTTCTTTTGCTTCAGCGACCATAAAATCCAATAGCTCTATGGGAACCACAATCTGTAGCTTCCCCATACTGCTAAGTCTGCTTGCTGCAAAATGGAACATCCCCTTAAAGAATTCTACATCGGTATGCTTGGCGACTTTTTTTCTTTGGTCAGGATTATGGAGCGAATTAATGTAGAAAGGTGGATTGGAAACAATCAGATCAAACTCAAGATCCGTTTTCCAATGGAAAATATCCGAATGTACAATGCTAAGTCGATCTTGGAAGGGCGAAGCTTGAAAGTTCTCCGCTGCTCTTTGGGAGGCTAATTTATCGATTTCCACCGCCCAAATTTGGGCTTGCGGATATTTTTGAGCCAGCATCAGTGCTATTACCCCCGTTCCAGTCCCTATATCAAGAATGGCATCCGCTTGTTCTTGCTCTGCGAAGGCCCCTAATAGTACCCCATCGGTATTGATCCGCATGGCACAGTGTTCTTGATTAACTGAAAATTGCTTGAATTGGAAGATATTTCCCATAACACAAAGGTAATTCTAAATGCTTGTTTTTGAGCCAAAAAATAACATTTGAAAAAATATTTACGTGCACGGATTAATCTAAATGGTTTCGAAGTAGTCTATTTCCTTAAAGACAGACAAGCATATGAAAGCAAAATTACTTAAAATCGTAGCCTTGATCATGGTCATTGGACTATTTTCATCCTGTTCTAAAGAATATATTGGGGGATCATATTTTTATCCAGAGGACTTTGCTGTAGATGTGTTTGATGTCTATAAAGTAAGTCCAGATGCCTACCGCGTCGAGTATGCGGTTACTAATCTTTCCAATATCGATTATTACCACGGTCAGGATGGTGATTTCTATTTAGAATTTTCATTGGTGGGACATAATGGGGCACCTTTTTACAATGAGGCTCCCATAGGGACTTTATATGCCGGTGAATCGTTCCGAGGGACGATGATTATTCGGGTCGACCCTAGATTAGGTTATGATCCAAATGACATCTCCTATGATATATATGATGCTGGCAGGTATTAATCCTACCAGCATTTTTTTAGTTCTTCAATAAGCGTTGGATTTCATCTAGCTTCATCAATGCTTCCACCGGAGTAAGTGTATTCACATCCAAATTATTCAGCATATCACGGATCTTTTCCAATACTGGATCATCAATGGCAAACATCTGCAATTGATAAGCCTGTTTTTGGATCTTTCGCATACTATCCTTGATCTTCTCCCCGCCGGTACGTTCCTGTTCCAGACGTTTCAGGATCTCGCCAGCGCGACCGATAAGCTTGGGCGGCATACCAGCCAACTTAGCCACGTGTATACCGAAACTGTGCTCAGAACCACCGGGCACCAACTTCCTTAAGAAAATCACTTTATTGTTGACTTCTTTCACACTCACATTAAAATTCTTGATCCGCGACATGGACGTACTCAACTCGTTCAATTCATGGTAATGGGTTGCAAATAGGGTCTTTGCTCGACAGGAAGGATGGTTGTGCAGGTATTCCGCAATCGCCCATGCGATAGAGATACCATCATAAGTACTGGTACCACGTCCAATTTCATCTAAGAGAATCAAACTACGATCAGACAAGTTGTTCATAATACTCGCTGTCTCGTTCATTTCTACCATAAAGGTAGATTCTCCAGAGCTGAGGTTATCCGAAGCCCCAACACGCGTAAATATCTTATCTACGATCCCAATGGACGCTTCCTTGGCAGGCACAAAGGAACCAATTTGAGCCATCAGGACGATGAGCCCCGTCTGTCTCAGCAAAGCAGATTTACCGGCCATGTTTGGTCCTGTAATGATAATGATCTGCTGCCCCTCTTGATCCAAAAAGGTATCATTGGTAATATAGTCTTGACCTATCGGGAGATTCTTTTCAATAACAGGGTGTCTACCCCCTTTGATATCGATGTTCTTTCCAGCATTGACCTCAGGTCTTACATAGAAATTCTTCTCTGCAATAACGGCAAAATTCAACAGCACATCCAGCTTGGCAAGCAATTGGGCATTTAATTGTATCGGTTTTATATATTCCGAAATCGCGAGCATTAACTCGGCATAAATGCGGTTTTCAATTGCTTGGATTTTCTCTTCAGCACCTAAAATCTGTTCCTCATACTCCTTCAGCTCTTCGGTAATATAGCGTTCCGCATTCACCAAGGTCTGTTTACGGATCCAACCCGAAGGCACTTTATCTTTATGGGTATTGGTAACTTCTAGGTAATAGCCAAATACATTGTTGAAAGCTATCTTTAACGATGGAATCCCCGTCGCTTCAGACTCCCTCCTTTGGATCTCTATCAGGTAATCTTTACCCCCAAAGGCAACCTTTCTCAGTTTATCCAGATCAGGGTCGACCTGATCGGCAATAACGTTTCCCTTGTTCAAAGCTACTGGAGGTTCAGCTTGAATGGTCTGTTCAATTTTATCCCGGATAATCAGACAGGGATTGAGCTGTTCTGCAATGACCTTTAATGACTCCGATTCCTGTTCTTGGCAAAGCTCTTTTAGTTTTTCAACGGCATACAGTGCTCGTTTTAATTGGATGATTTCACGCGGATTTGCTTTTTGAAGACCAATCTTAGAAATTAATCTTTCCAAATCGCCCACTTGCTTGACCTCTTGGATTAATTGATCCCTTAGGCTTCTGTTCTTATAAAAATCCTGAACAACCTGCAATCTTTCATTAATGGATTTCTCATCCTTCAAAGGCATGACGATCCATCTTTTCAGCAATCGTGCTCCCATTGGAGAAGAAGTTTCATCGAGAACATCCGAAAGGGTAATGGCGTTTTCATTGGTTGAACTGATCAGTTCCAAGTTGCGGATGGTAAAACGGTCCAACCACATATAACGGTCTTCTTCGATCCTGGAGATATTGGAAATATGTTGCAGATTGCGATGTTCGGTTTCATTGAGGTAATGCAAGGCTACCCCAGCTGCAATAATTCCGGTAGGCATACGATCAATACCAAACCCTTTCATGGAATTGACCTCAAAATGCTTGAGGAGATTTTCGGTGGCATAGTCACCGGTATATGGCCATTCATCCAAGGTATAGGTATAGTAATTGGAACCAAATTGTTCCACGAACTCCTTATACTGTTTTTTTGGAAGAATGATTTCAGTAGGCTTAAAGCCTTGTAAAAGCTTGTCGATATAACCAACAGAACCTTGGGCAACGAGGAATTCCCCGGTGGAGATATCCAAAAAAGAAACCCCTACGGCCTGCTTATCCATGAATATGGAGGCGAGGTAGTTATTGGATTTCTGTTGAACGATATTTTCATTGTATGAAACTCCAGGTGTAACAAGTTCCGTTACCCCTCTTTTCACGATGGTCTTGGTTTGTTTAGGATCTTCCAGCTGATCACATATAGCAACCCTTTGTCCTGCGCGCACCAATTTCGGCAGGTAGGTCTCTAGGGAATGGTGCGGAAAACCAGCCAAAGCGGTTTCAGATTCCGAGCCATTTCCTCTTTTTGTCAATACGATTCCTAAAATCTTGGCTGCTTTAACAGCATCTTCTCCAAACGTCTCGTAAAAATCCCCAACTCTAAACAGCAATAAGGCGCCTGGGTATTTGGCCTTAATGGTATTATATTGCTGCATTAAAGGGGTTTGTTTCTTTGCTTTTGCCAAGGTTATTCTTTTTTTGTATAAGATGTAAAAATAGCAGAATTGTGGCGATTTGCAAAACAATGCCTACAAGCAAAAAGCATTTGGGAAATGACATAAAAATTAAAAAATACATCTTATGTTTGCATTAAATTTCAAAGTAATGGCAATCAAACGTTCTACCACAAAGAACAGGAAAAAGCAAACCAAATCATCCTTCGGGAGCACACTGAAAACCAAGGTCCTTCCTTGGGTAATTAGGGGAGTGATTGCATTTTTCGTTTTGACCATACTTTGGGTCATTGCCCTAAGATTTACTAATCCACCGATCACTTATTTGATGTTACAGCGAGGTTTTGAGCGCAAGGCGGATGGTAAGGAATGGAAACTGGAACGCCAATGGTTGGATTATGAAGATATCTCGAACAACTTGAAGCGCGCAGCCTTAGCGGGTGAAGATGCTCATTTTATGACCCACAATGGCTTTGATACCGAAGCGATCAAGGAAGCTTTTGAAAAAAACAAAGAGGGAAAAAGATTAAGGGGCGGCAGTACCATCAGTCAGCAGACTGCTAAAAACGTATTCCTATGGCCAGGTCGTTCCTGGTTCCGTAAAGGCTTAGAGACCTATTTCACGGTTTTGATTGAAGTTTTTTGGAGCAAGAAAAGGATCTTGGAAGTATACCTCAATGTGATTGAAACGGGACAAGGCGTTTATGGAGCAGAGGCCGCGGCACAATATTACTTCCATAAATCGGCAAAAAGCTTGACCAAGAAAGAAGCTGCCTTGATCATTGCCATATTGCCAAGCCCACAAAAGTGGGATGCTAGAAGACCTTCTAACTATATCAATAGAAGAGCTAATAGCATCGTGAGGTATTTAAATTATTATACCATTCCCGAGTAATGGTATAATAAATTC
>WPCJ01276570.1_pt1 | contig 11121 bp, 19 predicted proteins | sample 5399831 | NCBI WGS metagenome assembly WPCJ01 (sample SAMN12869470, study PRJNA574797) | sludge metagenome | isolation source: wastewater treatment of pH10 | place: China:Beijing | collected 2019-05-20 | reverse complement strand
GCCAGCCTGAAGGCGGGAATGCGCGATTTTCGACTCACTCATCACAAGGAGGCAATGCGCATGACCAAGACGAATGAACGCCGGTTCGTGCTGACTGGCGGGCCCGGCGCCGGCAAGACTACGCTGCTGGCGGCGCTGGCTGCGGCAGGCTATGCGACCCCCCCCGAGGCCGGGCGGGCGATCATCCGCGACCAGCTCGCCATCGACGGCCCGGCCTTGCCCTGGCGTGACCGGGCCATGTTCGCCGAGCTGATGCTGAACTTCGACCTGCGCTCTTATCATGAGGCACAGGCGACGGAGGCTCCCGTCTTCTGCGACCGCGGTGTGCCCGACAGCATCGGCTATCTGCGTCTGTGCGGGCTCCCGGTGCCGGAGCATTTTTGCCGGGCGGCCGGCGCCTTCCGCTACGCTCGTATCGTCTTCGTCGCACCGCCCTGGCGCGAGATCTATGCACAGGACCCCGAACGCAAGCAGGATTTCGCCGAGGCCGAGCGCACCTATGAGGCGGTGTCCGCCGTTTATCGCGAGCATGGCTATGAACTGCTCGAGCTGCCGCGGACCGATGTCGCGGCGCGTGCCGCCTTCCTGCTGGACCGCGTCGGAGGCCTTGCTTCCGACAGGTAACGATCCGCGCTAGGTTCAGGCGTTCGCCGCAGCCTGGGAGGCGCGTCGTGGCGGAGAGCTCGGAGGCCGGCACGATGCGCTCCGGCCGGACGCTGAATCATCTGGTGCCGGGTCGCGATTGCGGTGACTGTGTCGCCTGCTGCGAGGTGCTGCGCATCGTCGATCCCGATGTCGGCAAGCCGGCGGGCATCATGTGCCGCCACAATACCGGCAGCGGTTGCGGCATCCATGCGACGCGGCCGGATATCTGCCGGCGCTGGTTTTGCCTGTGGCGGCGCATCGATGCGATGCCTGACGAGGCGCGGCCGGACCGAAGCGGCGTGATCTTCTGCCTGGAGGGCGAGGACGACCATCCGAATCCGTTCGCGCGCTTCTGCGTGGTGGCGCGGCCCGTCGCCGGCACGCGGGCGCTGCGCAGTGAGCTGGTCAGGCAGGTTATCGCGATGTTCGCCCGGCAGGGCGAGCTGCCGGTCTGGGTGCATCGCCATGGCGTGCGCAGCCTGATTCACCCGTCGCCCGATCTCGCCGATGCGATCGAGCGGCCGGACGCGACGCCGTTCCAGGCCTTCGTGCCGGCTGCCATGGACTGGCGCAGGCGCCATCGTGTCAACTGGCCGCAAGACTAGAAGGCGCTCGTTGCGATTGCTTGTCGTCAGATGGCTTTTAGGCGTTGACAGGCGGCGGCCCTCTCCTCATAAGTCCGCCCGCGCCTGCCGCCCTTCACAAAAGTGAAACAGGCGGTTGCGGCCGGTCCTTCGGGTTCGGCTTGCGGCAAGGCGGGGGAATGTCCCGAGCGGCAAAGGGGGCGGACTGTAAATCCGCTGGCTATGCCTTCGCAGGTTCGAGTCCTGCTTCCCCCACCACCTTGCTCTTCGAGCGTTGATTTCATTCATTTTTTGACACGATGCCTGCGCCCAATGATGAGGCGCGGGAATGGACGTTCGGTTCCGGAATCAGGAGTTCCGTGGCCTCTTGAGTTAGGCGCTGACGGCTTGCTTTCGGTGGCTGTGGATTTATCAGTGCGCAGGATGACAGAAGCCCGACCTTGGCAGGTCGGGCTTTCTCGTCTCATCGTCGTTTCGGCTTTTTCAGCAACCCTGCCTCGATCGCGAGTTCGAGGTCGATCTCCGCGATATCCTCGCTGGTCAGCTTCAGGTCACGTCTCAATCTGCGTTGGGTTTCGAGATCGATTGGATTCTCGGTCGATAGCGGCATCTCAGCAGCCGGCCGCTTCCGGCTCTTAGGCTTAGGCATTAGCCCTATACGCCCAGGAGGCGGGTACGGATGCCGCGCCGGTGGATTTTCTTGCGGAGCAGGCGACCAGCCTTGGCCGCCCCCGTTTGTGACGAAGCGCTTCCCCCGCCACCTTCGCCTTTCCCGAATCCGAGCGAGCTGATAGCCTCGCCCGATCGGCTATTCGGGTATGACGGTGCAGTGACAGCAAAGACCCAAGGGGGCGGTTCTGTCGCCGCGCTCGGCGCCATCGTTGCAGGAGCCTTGATCCTGCAGGTCGCCGGCACGATCGCAAACACGGTCGTGCCGCTGCAGATGGCGATCGCGAACCAGCCGCCGCTGTTGATCGGCCTCGTCGCCTCGGCCTATTCGTTCGGCTTCCTGATCGGCTGCTTCGTCAATCCCTCGCTCGTTCGCCGCGTCGGCCATATCCGTGGCTTTGCCGTGTTCGCTGCGTTCCAGGCGGTCTCGACGCTGACTCTCCCGCTGCTGCCGGAAGCCTGGTGGGGGATCTCGCGGCTGGTCATGGGCCTGGCGGCGGCCGGCCACGGCATCTGCATCGAGAGCTGGATCAGCGGGCAGGCCAACCGGGCGCAGCGCGGTCGCGTCTTCGGCATCTACCAGATTCTGAACCGCGTCGCGCTCATCGGTTCGCAGATCGGCATCGGCTATGTCGCGATCCAGTCGCAGGACGTTTTCCTCTTCGCCAGCATGGCCTTCTCGCTCGCGCTGATCCCGGTGGCGCTGACGCGGGCGAGAGGGCCCGAATCGAGCGAGATCGTCTCGGTCGGCCTGCGGACACTGTGGCATCAGGCGCCTGCCGCCGTGGTCGGCTGCCTCTATGTCGGCATGGTCGGCGGCCCGCTGACCAGCGTCGCGCCCGCCTACGGCATCCTCTCGGGTCTCGATCAGCGCGCCACCATCCTGCTCACCGCCGGCATCCAGATCGGCGCGCTGCTGCTGCAATGGCCGATGAGCCTGCTGGCGGACCGGGTCGCCAGCCGCCTGATCATGCTTGTCGCCGCCAGCATCGTTGCGGTGGTCGCGGCCGGCCTGATGATGCTGCTGGAGGTCGACGCGGCCCATGGCCGGATCTGGCTCTTCGGCCTGTTCGCGCTGATCGGCGGCTGCAGCATTCCGCTTTATACGGTCGCGGTGACGCACGCTTATTTTCGGATGGGTCGTGATCAGGCCGTCGGGCTTTCGGCGCAGCTTCTCTTCCTCTGGGGCACTGGCTCGGCGATCGGGCCGTTGGCCGCGACCTTGCTGATGCAGCTTCGGGGGCCGCAGGGCATGCTGATCTATCTCGTCGGGCTGTCGGTCGCCGTCGTCATCTATATCGCGCTGCGGATCTCGCGGGTTCCGTCACCGCCCATCGTCGAAGGCGAGCGCAGCGCCAGCGGGCCGACAATCCCCGACATCGAGATGGCCAAGCGTTAGGACCGGGGCAGGGCGACGAGATCAGACCCCGAGAAACAGCAGGGCCAACATGCCCATGCCGTGGATCAGCATCGCCAATCGCAGCGAAATCGCCGAGATGACCTCGGGCCTGAACGGGCAGTAGAGCTCGCCGAGTTCGGACATAGTGTTTCCCCCAGCCTTGTCGGTATCAGCCTGGAGATGCGCTATCGCCCCCCATTTGGGGCTTCGACGCTCACTTTTAGTTTAATGGCACTCGAATTTTGTCCTTCCTCCCCCAAATGGGGGCTGCCGTGGGGCGCGGCCTGGCTAGGTTTGCCATCGGGGAGAGGGATGATGGGGATTGCGCTTTTCAGCACGGCAGTGGCTGCGGCCGGCGCGCTGGCCTTCGGGACGCTCGCCGGAGGCGCGGCGCTCGGCCTGTTCACCGGCGCTGCGATCTGGCTTGGCCAGCGGGCCTTGAGCGATATGTGAGCTTGCGCGCACGCGCCTCAGGTGGATGAAGCCCTCTTCTTTGGGTTGACACTGACCGGTCCGATGCGGAGCTTGGCGGCCGGCGCGGGGGGCCTCCATGGCAGGGCAGCAGCCTCAATGGGTCATGGCTCAAAGCGCTCGAGCTCGACAAGCGACGGCTTGCCTCGAAAAAGTAGCTGGCGGTTGTGAGTTGAGTTTGATAGGGCGTCAGCAAGGATGCACACGCGGGCGTAGCTTAGTGGTAAAGCACTAGCCTTCCAAGCTAGCTATGGGGGTTCGATTCCCCCCGCCCGCTCCAGTTCCCCATCGCCCTACAAGTAATTTGTTGGCCTGCTGCCGCGGTCTCGCGCCTCCCAGTACAGCACTCCAGGGCACAGCGGAGGAGGGGCGTGCGGTCGTGCCGTCGGCGACGCCACGGGACGCATAGTCTGTCATGGTGAGGGCGCTTTGGGGGCCGCCTGCGCGGCGCTTTGCGGACAGCCCGATGACCGCCCGATCCCAGCCCAATTTGTAATCGGTGGCTCTGTTTCGTGACCCGAGCGGTAACTCGATCCGCTACCCCGGCCTCTGCCCGCATCGAGCCGCAGATACCGGACGTTGATCGACGGCGACTGAAAACAAAGAATATCAGCTGTTCGAACTCTACATATCTGGCTTTTCGCGAAGCAAAATTGAATCGAATGAAATGACGATCTGCCGCACTCAAAATGTGATATGATGTTTCACGGAAGATTTTCTTCCGCTTCGGAAAGTCCGACATCATGAAAATTCCAACAGAACTGAAGCCGGCCGCCTGGGGCGCCCTCGGCGGAGCTATTGCCCTCGCGATCCTCGGGTTCACCTGGGGCGGCTGGGTGACGCAGAGCACGGCGGAGCGAGACGCCAGGACTCGTTCGACCACCGCCCTCGTGGCAGCTCTCTCGCCGATCTGCGTGGCGAAGTTCCAGCAGCAGGCCAATGCGACCGAGCAGCTCGTGGAATTCAAGAAGATCAGCTCCTGGCAACAGGGTGATTTCATCGCGAAAGGTGGATGGGCGACAATGCCGGGCAGTTCCTCGCCCGATGCAGACGTGGCCAAGGCCTGCGCAGCAGCCCTGGGCGTTCCGAAAAGCTGAGATGTCCCCCCGGCGCGGGGGAACTACGTCCAGTCTACGCCTTGTCGCGCGCCGCCCCGCCTCGGCGCCGCGCGACAACGATCCGAGCTCGCTTACGGCGCGCCTGAACCTGGTCAACCCTGGAGGATGATCCGATGAGCCTCCACTTCCCCAATCCAATCCGACGATACGACACCGCACGGGACTGCGTGTGCTTCTGGGGCTCCGATTCCGCCCTGGAGATCGCGTTCGAGGTCGAGTTCGCAGCGTTGCGCAGCATCGACTCGTCGGCCGGCCCGGGCGAAGCGTCGATGCTGCTGGCGTATGATGGGCATCTCGCCACCATCCGGAAGGCTGCCGGGGCAGCCTATTCCCGCAAGCGCCAGAGCTACCATCGCTTGACGGCTGCCGACTTCTAATCGGCTCGAGCTTCTCCCCCGGCGGCTGGCCCGCGGGTTTTGGAGGGGCTGGCTGCGCGGCGTGATCTTTCCGGCAGCAGGCGCGGCTGTCGGGGCGCTTGCCGGCTTACTGGTGTTTGCGACGGGCTTGGGCTCGATCGTCCTGAAGCCATCCAAGCCATTTTCGGTCTGGCCAGCGCCTGCGCAGCGCCTGACGGCCTTGCTCAGCCATCGGAATCGGACTGCGCATCGTCGACAACGCGCCGGCAGGTTCCGCGGGTGAAGCGCTCGATCTCGGCCAAAGCGGCATCGAGCGACCCGAAGGGGCCTCGCCGCATCGCCTGCATCGTCTCGATCGCATGGCCGGCAGGGTAGATCATGAACTCGCCCTCCGCCCTGTCCTCGACATATCCCATCGCTCGACCGAGCAGGTCGGTCAGCAACCAGGCCGTTCCATCCGGCTTGCGGGTGACATCGATGTCCAAGCGAACTCCGTTGGTCAGACCCCGCTCGGCGGGCTCGAAGGGTGGGTTTCAACCGGCCGAGGCAGTGGTTTCGTCGCGGGCCGGAAGACGGTCCAGGGCCGGTGTCAAACAGACCGTTTGCGCTTGGGTGACGGGGGCGCCGACGCTGCAGCGGCGCGGTCGGCCGCCTCCTTCTGCAGCCGCAAGGCCCTCAAGCGCGCCGTGTTGGCGTCGCGCGCCTGATTGATCGTCTCCGTTTCGGACAGCACGCGATTGCGCGACATCGACTGGGTCTGCGTTCTCAGGAACGCGGCATCGGCGGTCACGCGGGATTTCGAGTTCTCAGCCAACTGTCTTCTCCAAAGTTTATTGGTTTGGTTCGGGAGGTCCGCCTCGCGGCGAGCGTCACCCGACCGGGCTGCGTACCGATTGGGGGCCGTCCGAAACGATCTGGTCATGGCCGATCGCTCGCTCATGCCCGTCGGCGCCGCGAACGCGGTATTCGCGCTCGCCGCTCGCTCGCGTCGGCATGATCCGCACGATCTCGTAGTCGCCGGCACCGGACTGGTCGGCGAAGCCGAAGGACAGCCGGACCACGTCCCCGGGCGCGATCGAGCGTTGAGGCGGGGGCTTAGCTTGGGTCATGTTCATGCTCCTCTTCAGGGAATGCGCCCTGCCGCAGATCGTGCGCTTTGTCCGCGGCCGCGGGACTCAGCGCCTCGATCCGGATCATCGCGAAATTGCAGTAGGTGTCGGAGACGGCGTAGGGCAGGACGATCTGGTCCCGGTGGCGCATCGCTCCGCAGGTTTAGACGACGTTGGGAACATGGGTTGTCGGTTGGGCTCCTGCCGCGCGGCTCGGGCGAAGGCCCACAGCGGCGCATCACGACCCGAGCGGGATCGGGATGCAGGTGCAACGCCTGCCGATTCAGGAAGGTGGCTTGCGGCAAGGCGGCCCCAGTTCGGTTTGTGCGGATCGCCGGAGGCTCAGGCGTGCAAGACCCGAAGCGGCGCCAGTTTCGGGCGGTCCCCACTCATGCGGGAGAGCTGGCGAATCTCGGCGAGGCTGAGAAGAGAGGATACCACGGATTCACCGCCGCTGTTCTCATTCTGCCGATCGCGGTGGAGACCATCGCGGCAGGCGCCGTTTCGCGATCGACCGGCGGTGTCGACAGATCGCCATCGGCGCGCCAAGGCGACAGCCAGACCGGTCGCGGCCAGCAGCCATGATGCCGACTGATTATCCTCGAAGTTAGGATAAATTTCGCCCGATACAAGGCTTAACAAATAATTTTCTTTCAGAGGGTTCAGAAAAACATAGTCATATTTGGATATTTTCCTGACCTCGAGTTCTCTCAAAACGTTGAAAACACAGGAGTAATATCTAGATATATAAGACTTTTGACTGTTATTATTTTTTGCATCTACCGATTTGGGAGGTGATTTCCCATATTAGTGATGCTGCGCTCGCCGACGAGGACATTGGCCGAATGTCATTCCGAGCGTGTGCGGTGTGCCCGCCCTCGCGCAGAAAGATTCGAACCATGGCTCGTTTGATCACGAAGACAGGACAGCGTGCCGAGATGGTCTGCGACATGTCGAATGAGAGATCGGGCAAGCTCATCTGCGACCCGAGCATATTGGCCCTTGCGGATCTTCAAGGCGACCTGATGCTCGAAACCGACGACGGTGGACGGTGCCATATCAGGATCACGTCGATCGGCGCGGACCATCTGATGTTTGCCGGACGTGTGATCGAACGCGTCTGAGGTCAGATTTCGGCGATAGCCGACGTCTCTGCCGACAATCGCATTGCGCGGGGTGGCTCGGCAAGGAGAGCCCAGCAAATGCGCCTGAGTGCGAGCTTGGCAGGCATGCCGACCCAACCTCGGTTCGAAATCGAGTCCCCCATACGAGGGCCGTGCATATTTCCAAGAGCAGAATGTCGGAGCCCGCAATGACCAATGTCATGTCGCAGTGGAACTTGTACAGGGTTTGGCTTTTGAGCCGATATCCGGTCTGGCTGGCCTATGGCGGGCTGGTTGCAGCCATCGCATTGGCTTTTGCCGTCGTATCGCATTGAACCGCGTTGATCGCCAGGACATGGAGGCCGAAATCGCGGCCTCCGCCTACGCTCCCGCACCAGTCGGCTCGGCGCTGACTTATGGCCTCATTAGCGTCTGCCTTTTTGCGGTGGCCGTATGGGGTGTCGGGAAGTTCTACAGCATCGAGCTCTTGCCGCACGCAGCACCGCTTGCTGTCAGCGCCTTGCTGCCATTCGCATTCGGTCTGTGGCTGAGACGCAGGCGGAAACGTCGTTACCTGCGCGCTCATTCGGCCGAGCTAGGAGGGTCGGCGGTGCCGATGCGAGGCGCCACTGCCGGCAAATATCCTTGATCCCAGACCATCTCTGGATCGCCGGAAGCTGGAGTTTCCGGCCTTGGATCACGGCGGCGGGCTGGGTGCTCCGCCGGGATTCCGCAGCAGGATCGGAGGCTTGTTGCCGATGGCCCCGTGCGGCCGATCCTCGTTGTCGTATCTGAGCCAAACCTTCCGCACTGATCGGTCTGCCGGGCAGGGCCCTCCGGGCCGATGCGTAGGCTTGCGGGCCCGCATCGACATCGCGCGAAATCATCGATTCTGGCTCGTGGCATAATCATGGCCAGATTGCGGCGCGTTGCGGGTAGCAAAGCCGCAAGCTGATCTGCTATGGGTCCTTGGGGGGAAGAGCGGTGATCTGCCTGCCGATCTGGCTGCTCACCATGGATAAACATGCGGGGGGTACGCGAAAACCGTACTGACCGGTGCAAGCCTCGCCAAGCGGTGCTGGACACATTTCCGCCGCAAGACAGGAGAACTGCCATGCTCAAGATAGCCATCGCCGCAGTCGGCTTCGCCGCCATCAGCCTTGCGACGGCTCCGGCCTTCGCCCAGGGCGGCAAGAAGGGCCAGGACGAGTTCCTCGGTGTCGATCTCGACACCGGCCGGACCTATTACGACGGCCGTAACGACGGCAAGTACTGCCTCTACAAGACCGTTCGCGTGTTCAACCGCTATACCGGCTATTACGAGAACCGGCGCGTGCGCCGTTGCGGCCGCGGCCTTTATATGTGAGCGCTGTCATGAACCGTATCGCGAAGTTCATCGTCGGCCTCGGGCTGGCTACCGCCGCCGCGGCCTGTGGCCCGACCGTCGTTGCCGATCCCAATGGTCGCCTCATCAACACCGGGCTGGTGCAGGACGGCGACTGCCTGACCCGCACGGTCATGGTCTATGACCGCGAGCTCGGCTACGAGCGCGCGGTCGAGCAGCAATTCTGCGGCGGACGCCCGCGCATCGCGCGCTGATCATTTCCGATCGATCCCTGCGCAGGCCCCGCCACGGCTGTGGCGGGGCCTGTCCTTTTGCTAGGCTATGGGAACTGAATCGTTCGGACTTTTCCGGAGGGACCCCATGCCGAAGCTCTGCAAGTTCACCTCGCCTACCGACGGCAAGCCCCTCTATGTCAATCCCGACCAGGTCAGCGTGGTCTATACCTTCAAGGGCCAGCCGCCGGACACGATCATCGCCTTCCGCAAGGACTTCCAGCTCGGCGTGAAGGAAAGCCTGGAAGAGACTGTCAGGATTCTCGAAAGTGCCGCCGAAAGTGCCGAGGGCTGAGGCCCCGAGCCGGCGCATCTCTCTCCGCATCAGCGCCGGATTGTCGCCCCAAAGCAGCCATGCGGCGCTTCCATCCTCGCCCGATGAGGATCATCGCCGCATCTGCTCTCACCCTGGCTCTCAGCGCTTGCGCGAGCACGCCGGACCCGATCGTCGAGGATCGCTCGCGCTGCGACGCCTATGGCTTCCAGCGCGGCACCGACGCCTATGCCAACTGTGTCATGACGCAGGATCGCGACCGTGAGCGGCGTTATGAGCGTCAAGCCGGGCAGCGGCCGTATCGCGCAGAGCGATCCTACCGTTCTGACGAGGAGTAGCCGCGGGGCATCCGGCCCTTCAATCGTAGCCGCGACCGTAGGTTTCGCTCCTGACGGATTCCGGCCGTGGCAAGCTGTTCCGTCGCACGCATGATCCATCAGTCGCAGCTCGTGACGGCGCGCCTCGTCGTGCGGCCTTTCCTGGCCGCCGATGCGCCCTTGCTCGTCGCGCTCTTCGCCGACCCGCAGGTCCATCGCTTCGTCGATGACGGCCGGCCGCTCGCACCGGATGTCGCGGCGCTCTGGGTGGAGCGCTCGGCGGCCAATCTCGAACGCTTCGGCTATGGCACCGGCGCCGTGGCCGAGCGGGCCAGCGGCGAGCTGATCGGCTGGGCCGGTTTCGCCAGGCCGGGCGATGGCACCGAAGAGGTGATCTACGGACTGCGGCGCGCGAGCTGGGGCAGGGGGCTGGGCAAGGAATTGCTCGCCGGCTTGGTCACCTTTGCCGGCGAGCGCGGCATCACGCCGGTGCGGGCGACGGTCGATCCGGGCAACGGCCCCTCCGTGCATCTGTTGCGACAGGCCGGATTCGTGCTGGCAGAGCCCGGCTATCGCGGCGATGCCAGGGCCGATCTTTATCTGCATGGCGGCTGAGCGCCCCGATCGCCGAAAAAAGCAGGATGTTGCTCCCGGCGGGCTGGAGCGCAGTTCATTCTTCTCCGCGACGCGGCTTTGGCGCGAAGTCGCTTCGCTGCCGGCGGCGACAGTCTGCCGTCATGCGCCGATCGCAGGCTCGGCCGGAGCCGCACCGGTTGGGCTTTGCCGCGAAGACGGCTATCTGATCGCTCGGCCGCTCTGCGGCCTCGCCAGGAGGGAGCGGCTGAGCGATGATCCTCGACGAGCGTACCTACGCCATCAAGCCCGCGCATGTGCGCGACTATCTCGACCTCTATGTCGCCGAGGGGATGGAGCTGCAGATCTCCCATCTCGGCCATCTGATCGGCTGGTTCACCACCGATAGCGGTGTCGTCAACGAGGTCGTGCACATGTGGCGCTTCGAGGATGCCGGCGATCGCGAGCGCCGGCGGGCCGCGATGGAGGCCGATCCGCGCTGGCAGGTCTTCCGCGCCAAGGCGGCGCCTTACGTCCTCGAGATGCGCAGCCGGATCCTGCGGCCGACGCATTTCTCGCCGCTGCGCTGAGCTGGTGCCGGGCGCCGCCAGGTCTGTTGCGCCACAGCGGTCCCCCGCTCCTCTGAGTGAGCGTGGGCTGGCCGCGCTCGTCGCAATGCTCGAATGGCTGGGCGCAGCGATCCTCGCCGTGCTCTTCCTTGTGGTGATGGCGGCGGTGACGCGGCGCTATTTGCTCGGAGACGGGCTCGTCTGGTCGGACGAGCTTGCGGTCTGGCTCAATGTCGCGCTTGTCGCGGTCGGCGCGCCGCTGGCGGCGACGAGCGCGCTCGCCATGCGGCTCGATGTCGTCGTCAGCCTGCTCCCTG
>WPCJ01223803.1_pt1 | contig 11122 bp, 13 predicted proteins | sample 5399831 | NCBI WGS metagenome assembly WPCJ01 (sample SAMN12869470, study PRJNA574797) | sludge metagenome | isolation source: wastewater treatment of pH10 | place: China:Beijing | collected 2019-05-20 | reverse complement strand
CGCGAAATCACAACTCAGCAGGCGGAGACAGCAGCGTGAGCGCATCCATCGGGCACAACTCGGCGACCTCGGTTCTCGACGACCAGGCCACCCACAGCTTCGCCAAGGAGCAGCTGAAGGCGATCGTCGAGCGTATCGAGCGTCTGGAAGAAGAGAAGAAGACGATCTCGGACGACATCAAGGACGTCTACGGCGAGGCCAAGGGCAACGGCTACGACGTGAAAGCTCTGCGCACCATCATCCGTATGCGCAAGGAAGACGCGAACAGGCGCTCGGAACACGAAACGATCGTTGAGACCTATCAGCAAGCGCTTGGAATGATCTAATGGCCCGAATCCGCAGCATTCACCCGCCAATCTTCACTGACGAGGGCTTTGTGTCGCTCTCCATGGCCGCGCGCGTGCTGCTGATGGGCATTTGGACCGAGGCGGACGATCACGGCGTGTTCGAGTGGAAGCCGGTGACGCTCAAGATGCGCGTCATGCCGGTCGATAACGTCAATATTCCGGAACTGCTCGCCGAATGCGAGGCCGCAGATGTCATTAAGCGCTTCACAGCGGGCAAGAGTTACGGACTGGTTCGGAACTTCTGTAAGTATCAGAAGCCGAAAAAGCCGAACTACATCCACCCCATCCCTTCCGAGTTCTTCCTTTACGCCGGTTTAAACGCCGACGGTTCGTTACCAGTAACCCACCGGTCCTCTACTGGTACGGAAAAGTCTCCGCAGAGGGAGGATGGAGGAGGGAAGATGGAGGAGGAATCGGGAATTGAAAAAGAAGAGGGAGAGGAAGGCTCTCGCTCAAAGCTGAAATTGGTTTCGGAAGAAAAGCCGATCCCGATCGACCTGAGCTATGAGCCATCGGACCGAGCGGTCGAGTACGCCTACAGCCTTGGCATGAAGAAGGCCGACCTGACGTCAGAACTGAGCAAATTCATCGCTAAGTCTCTGACAATCCGCAAGGTCAGCTTCAACCCGGACATGGATTTCAAGCTGTGGTGCGACCACTGGCTGAGGTTCAAGCTGGAGAAGAACCCGAACTGGAAGCCCGCGCCTGCGCCGGAACCAGAGATCGACCGTAGCGGCTGGCCCATCGTCGTCGAGGGCTCGCAGGAGCATACCTATTGGAACATCTACCAGCGGGAGCAGAAGCAACGCCCGCTGTTCCTGTGCAGACAGGTGGGCAAAGACGGCACGATTTACGAGCGCGCCGCCAAGTGCCCAACCCCGTACCCGCCAGGCTTCAACGACTTCGGCGAACGGATTCCCCCTTCAGCAGAGGATGCAGCATGAGCGCCGATCTGGCCAAGTTTCTCAATCTCTGGGTGGGTGTCGGCATCCTATCGTTGGTCTCCGGAGCGATGTTCACGCTGGGCTGCGCGACGGTGTGCCGGCTGCTCTCATGGGCGCCAATCAATATCACCGTCAACAACCACACGACGGCTGCGCCCAAGGGCGATGACGAGGTGGCGGCGTGAGGGTGGAAACTAGCGCAAAAGTCGAGCTGAGCGTCACAATCGACGGCAAGCAGGTGTTTGGCCTGTTCGGCGAGGATATGGCGCTGGCATGCGGCGATGCTGACCGCGACCTCGTGCTGTCGGCGTTATCAGAGGCGCTGGTGGTGCTGTGCGGCACGAGGCCGAGGCCTGATCCCGATATCCAGATTTCAGTGCGGCCGGCCGGGCCTGCACCAGTCCTGAAGCTCGTGCCGAGCAAGTAACCCACCGCGTATCTCGTTGAATCTCGATAGCAAGGAATGCAGGAAATGAGCGCGGTCAGCTTGCAGGAGCTCAAGGTCGGCGATTTCGTTGGGATGGTCGATGTCCCGCCGAATGTCTGTGAGATCCCGCAAACGCCGCCGATCTGGCACATCATCACCGCTGTCCCGAACAGCGAGAAGGTTGTCAGGGAAGGGCTCAACGAGCTCGGCATCAGGTCGTATTCGCCGATCATCCGGAAGTTCGTTGGCTCGGCTCAGCGGAATCCGAATGGCCAGCGCAAGATGGTCGAGCGTTCCTATGCAATGTTTCCGGGCTACGTGCTGGCCGATGTCCGTGGTGGCGACGCCGACCTTGCTTTGATCGCCGGCATCAAGGGTGTGCGGAAGCCTGGTCATCTGGCCTTTGTGATCGGAGATCGACAGGTCCCTTGCATCCTCAATGCCGACCTTGTGTCTGCCATCCGTCAGCGCGAGCAGGCTGAGGATGAGAAATTCAAGGACAAGCTGGCCGGCCGCAAGCGCGCCCCATTCTCCCCTGGTGAGTGCGTCGCCGTGGCCGAAGGGCCGTTTCAGGGATTCTTCGCGGAAGTGGCTAAGCTGGACGATAAGGGCCGCGTGCAGCTGCTGATCAGCATGTTCAACGGCAAGCGGTTGACTTGGATGAACGGCAATCACCTTGAGAAAGTGTAGTTGTGAAGAACTATCGGAAACAGTTGCATGTCGAGCGTAAATCACATAGGCGTCAATAGTCGCTCAGGTGATGCAGATACCCGCCAGCGCCGTGTCAGTAAGTGGAATGCATCACCGCCGGCCAATGCCGGTAGCCGCCCGCATGATCGGGCCATAGAGAAAATCTGTCCCGCGAATATGCATCTCCGCACCAACGCCCCGCAGCCCGGGCGTCCGATGGACCTTGATGCCCTGAAGGCGTCAGGCTTCCGGAACGCCCGCATCTTGGTCGTCAACCTGGATGATCAGCGGTTGAACCATATGGATGTCGAGCGGCTCAACGCCATCGGCACCAAGCTCTACGGCCCCAAGGCAAGCTGACTATTCCGTGTCGAGCTCGGCGAGCTCCTTCGCAAGCCGCCGGCCCAGCTTCGATGCCACGGAAGGGTCTTCTAGCTCCACAGCCCGTCTGATCGCCAGGAAGTGCAGGGCCATCTCGTAGGATGCTCGGATAGGTTCGTCCTGGGCTTCCAACTTCTGGTACCCCCGCAGCGTCAGGCCGAGAATGTCGGCCATCTCTGACTGGGTGTACTGAAAGCGTTTACGTCGTTCGATAAGCTGTTCCGGCGTCATTGAATTTCGGTCCCGATCTGCTATCTTCCCTCTGGGTACCGGGAGAGCATTTGCGCTCCCCCGGCCCCGGTTAGACGAAGATGGCGAGTGTCAGTCGCCATTTCCGCCACCGGATTGTGAAGACGTAGAGCATCTTCGTTCTCCGGGTTTTGTCAGCAGCTGGATTGCTTCTGACCCTTCTGTTATACGAACTATGTTCGTAAGGGTCAAGCAGAAAACGAACTCAGTTCGTAATTATTTTAGGCCACTCGGAGAAATCTGAGTGGCCTTCGCTGTATCTCCTCACATGTACGGCTTCATTGATCGGCACCGGAACACGGATCGTCATGGGAGCTTGTTGCTATGGGCTCTGCTTTCGTCGGCATCATGATCGGACTGAGCGTCGTTTCGCTCGTTTTGATGCCCATCATCCTGATGATCCGATGACCTACCGCATAGGTGACGTAGAGATGCAGGGCAGGGAGCCGCGCACGAATGTCATAGAAGTGGTGTTTGGCCGGAAGCCTGCCGATGGTGGCAAGGCCCGCATCAAGGCTCGGCGCATGCGGATGTTCTTCGGTGACGAGCCCAAGCGCGATGTGGCTGACGACATGCTGCTGCGAGACGCTGACACTGCGCCGTGTGAGATGCCGGTTGGGTAAGCCTCTCGATCGCCGCGTTCGTAATCGTGAGTACGACACCAAGCGCAGGGAAGAGAAGCCTTACCGCAACTGGTACAAGCTCAAGCGGTGGCAGCTGATCCGGGATCAGCAGCTCGCAGCCAAGCCGCTATGCGAAAGATGTGAGGCTCGAGGCAAGATTACCCCTGCCACGGTGTGCCACCACACCATCAAGCACGATGGTGACCCTATCATCTTCTGGGCCGGACCCTTCGCATCGTCATGCAGGGACTGCCACGACGTGGATGAGCAGCGCATCGAGCATGGCGGAAGCGCCAGGCAGGCAGTCGATGTCGATGGATGGCCGGTTGGGTAGGCCCATACCGGGGGGGAGTTCCAAATTCTTCAACGATTTCAGCCCGGACCGGCGCCCAAGTCGAACGTCAATTTCCGCAGGTTTTGGGGTGGGGGGTCTAGGTGGGTAAGCGAGGTCCGAAGCCGAAGCTATCGGCGCTCGACAAGCTGGAGGGAAACCCCGGCAAGCGAGTGATCGAGGAGAGCGGAATCGAGGCGCTCGGTGAGCCGTTCACCCCTGAGCATCTGTCTGACGACGCGCGCGGCTGCATCGAGGCAATCAAGATGTCGATGCCGGCCGGTGTTTATTCCGCCCTCGACAGTTTCATCCTTTCGGCGTTCGCGACTGCCTGGGCGCTGCACAAGCTGGCGGCCCACAAGATCAATGATCCAGCGTTCGAGCACGTCATCGAGGTGGGCGACAACGGCGCGCAGGCGCAAAGCCCATGGCTCGCAATCCTAAACAAGCAGGCCGCGCTGATGGCGACGCTCGGCGATCGCCTCGGGCTCGATCCGAAAAGCCGCGCCGCGCTCAAACTGCCCGGCGCCAAACAGCGGAAAAGCAAGTTCGCCGGTCTGCTCGGGCAGACCGGATCATCGCATTCATTGAGCAGCTAAAGGTCCCATCTGGCGAAGGGCAGGGTGGCCGATTTCTTCTGCGTGAGTGGCAGAAGCGTTTCATCCGCGACATTTACGAGCCGCATGGTACCGACGGTCGCCGGCGCGTCCGCCGCGCCATCCTGTCGATCGCGCGAAAGAACGGCAAAACGGCGCTGATCGCCGCGCTGGTGCTGGTCCACCTGGTCGGGCCGGAGGCGGTTCAGAACGGCGAAATCTATTCGGCGGCCAATGATCGCGAGCAAGCCGCGCAGGTGTTCAAGGTTGCCGCGCAGATCGTGCGCGCGGATCCCGAGCTAAGCGACCTTCTCAAGGTCGTCGATTCGACCAAACACATCGCGTGTTTCGCGAACGGGTCTTTCTACAAAGCGATGTCGGCAGAGGCCGGCACCAAACACGGTCTCAACCCGACCTTCGTCATCTTCGACGAATTGGCGCAGGCAAAGAACCGGGAACTCTACGACGTCCTCGACACCTCGATGGGCGCGCGCTCCGAACCGCTCTTCATCGTGATCTCGACGCAGTCGAACGATCCCGAGCACATTCTGTCGAAACTGATCGACGATGGCCGGGAGGCGAACGACCCGCGAATTGTTTGCCACCTGTACGAGGTTCCGGAAGACTGCCCGAACATCTTTGATCCGAAGGTCTGGAAGAAAGCGAACCCAGCTCTCGGGGACTTTCGATCGCTCGCCGACCTGAAGGCTATCGCCGACAAGGCGCAGCGGTCGCCGGCAGAGGAACCGAAGTTTCGGAACCTCTACCTCAACCAGCGGGTGGCCCCGGTTGCCTCGCTGATCTCACGGGCCGAGTGGACCGCTTGCGCAGCGCCAAACAAGTTGCCGGTCCTATTCGCGGAAAAAGAGCGAGTATACCTAGCGCTCGATATGTCTGCGATTGTCGATCTCACGGCACTGGTGATGGTCAGTGATGGCGAGAAGACGAAGGTCCGGCCATTCATCTGGAAGCCGGAAGATCTGCTCAAAGAGCATAGTGATCGTGATTTTGGGTCGGGGAATAACCGGTACGGGCAGTGGCACAAGGAAGGCTACTTGCTCACATCGCCGGGGCGGTCAATCGACCCTGCTGTCGTTGCCCTCAAGATCGCTGAGTTGGTCAGCGAATACACGGTCCTCGGGCTTGCCTACGATCGCTGGCGCATCGCGGACCTTCTGCGTGAGTTTGATCGCATCGGCCTCCAAGCATGGGAGGACAAGGGCGCTGACGGAAAGGTTGGCACCGGTCTTCGTCTGATCCCGTGGGGTCAGGGTTTCAAAGATATGGCGCCGGCGATCGATGCACTCGAGCTGGATGTCATCAATCGCAAGCTCATCCATCCATCGAACCCAGCCCTGACTTGGACGATGGCAAATGCCGTCGCAACCATGGACCCGGCCGGTAACCGCAAGCTCGACAAAGACAAGGCGCGATTCAGGATCGACCCTGCAGTGGCTCTCACCATGGCTGAAGGCCTCAAGTCTCGCGACCGCGAAAAGGTCGTCCTTGAGGTTGGCGGCATGCTCGGCTGAGCGAAGAGGAAATCTGAACATGACCGTGATTCATAAGGTCTCCGCCGAGAAGTCGGCGGACCTGGAATTCGTGCTGTCTGATGCGACGCTTGATCGCTATGGCGACATCGTCGATCCAGCCGGCTGGGTGCTGACGAACTTCAAGAAGAACCCGATTGCATTGTTCGGGCACTCAAGCTCTTTCCCGATCGGGACATGGTCCAATGTTCGTGTCGAGGGCAAGAAGCTCTTGGCGCGGCTGAACTTCGCTGCTCGCGGGACCAGCGCCCGCATCGACGAGCTAATCAGTCTCGTGGAGCAGGGCATCCTGCGTGCCGTGTCTGTCGGCTTCCGCCCGCTCGAAGCAGAACCGATCGACAAAGACAAGCCGTATGCCGGCCAGCGCTACACCAAGCAGGAGTTGCTTGAGTGTTCGCTGGTGACCGTTCCGGCCCTGCCTTCCGCGCTGGCCTTGGCCAAGTCGCTGAACATCTCCCCCGAAACCATCTCCCTGGCCTTTGGCGAGCAAGCCGATGTGAGGCTCCGGGACATGTCGACCACCGGCGAGCATGCCGCATCACATCCCCATGTTCCGAAGAAAGACAAATCCATGAAGACCCTGTCCCAGCGCATCGAAGATGCGTCCGCCGCTCTCGTCGAGAAGAAGGACAAGCTCGCGGAACTCACCGGCTCCGACAATCTCGATGTCGATGCCATCGAAGCCCTCAATGCCGAAATCGAAGCCGAAGAGCGTGGTCTTGCCGCACTGAAGGCCTCCGAAGCGAAGATCGGCGCCAAGGCTGTCAATCCGAACGCAACCGTGCCGGCCACGCCGCGTCGTCCGCTGTCGGTCGCCGGCAAGGATATCGCCGGTTTCGATCTGCTGGTGAAGGCAGTCACCGCGCGTGGCGTTGCGCACTTCGGCTCCATGACTCTCGATCAGGCCCTCAAGTCCCGCTATGACGGCCAGGACGCGGTCGCGATCATTGCGAAGGCGGACCAGACCATCGGCACCACCACGGTGTCAGGCTGGGCTTCCGAACTGGTCCAGACGGTCAACCAAGGCTTCATCGATGCCTTGATGCCGTACTCGATCTATCCGGCTTTGCGCGCCAAGGGTATCGGCGTCAGCTTCGACGGCATCGGCACTGTGTCGCTGCCGAGCCGCACTGCCGGCGGTGCCGGTGGCGGTTTCGTCGCGGAAGGTCAGCCGATCCGCGTGGGTCGCGTCACGACCGCCGCCACCACGATGACCCCGAAGAAGCTCGGCGTGATCGTGCCGTTCTCTCGCGAACTCGCCAAACGCAGTACGCCAGCGATCGAGGCTCTTGTCCGTCAAGCGATCCTCGAAGACACCGCTGTCATTCTCGACTCGGCGATCATCGACAACGCGGCGGCCAGCACGGCTCGTCCGGCCGGTCTGCTCAACGGTGTCAGTGCCGTGGCGAGCGGCTATGGCGGCGGCGACTATCAGGCCGTCATCGCCGACTTCGCCGCACTGCTCGCGCCGTTCTATGCCGCCAATGCGGCCGACAATATCACCGTGCTGATGAACCCGATCCAGGGTCTGAAGCTGGCGATGATGCCGGGTCCCGATGGCACGTTCGGCTGGTTCGAGCGCCTTCGCCAGCGCCTCAACATCGTCGAGTCCACGACGGTGCCCGCCGGTCGCCTGATCGCGCTGCGCAACTCGGACTTCGCCACGGCTCTCGGCGACGCTCCGGAGTTCGATGTGTCGGAACAGGCCACCGTCCATATGGAAGACACCGCGCCGCTGGAAATCGTCAGTGGCACCGGTCCGACCACGGCCGACCCGGTTCGCTCGTTCTTCCAGACCGCAACCATCGGCGTTCGCATGCTGATGGACGTGAGCTGGAAGATGCGCCGCGCCGGCATGGTGCAGTGGATCGACACCACCTCCTGGTGATCTCGTGCGGTGAGGCGCTTCGGCCCCTCGCTGCCTGATCGCACCCTTTCCCCGAACTATCCCAACAATGGAGGCTTTAAGCCATGGGAACTCGTCGATTTGTTTTGGATGTCGTCACTGCCGCAGATGGCAGCGCGACGGCATATTCGCCTTGGCTTTCGGGCAAGCTGACGGCGATTCATTACGTCAAGGACGGCGCGAACGGTTACGCGACCGGCGTGGACTTCACGATCACTGCCGAGCAGACGGGTGAAACGCTTTGGACGCAGAGCAATGTCGACGCGACCGTGAGCGTCGCGCCGCGCATCGCGACCGCGTCCAATGCTGGCGTTGCCGCGCTGTATGCGTCTGCCGGCACCGCTGTGAACGATCTGATCCGGCTCGGCCGTGATCGCGTGAAGATCGTTCTCGCACAGGGCGGCAACGCCAAAACCGGTCGTTTCCACATCGTCATGGAAGATTGATCTCGGTTGGGGCGGCTTCGGTCGCCCCGATTGCGATCTGATCTGGGAGAAACTCAATGCGTTCAGTCTGGTATGTTCTCGAAGACGGCACGGTCGTTGACCCGAACGAAGTCGCTCATGACGAGAAGGGCGCGCTGCGCCACAAGGACGGCAAGCTCGTCGCAATGCGCGATGGAGTGCCTCACGCCAGCGGCGTCGAAATCGGCGAGGACGGCAAGGCAAATCCGGCCAAGGTCATGCGGCCTGCGCGAACCGGTGTGCCGTATCTCACGCGCGACGCACAGACCGGTCCGCTCGATCACGATGGCGATGGTAATCCAGGCGGATCGTCAAAGCCTGCTGGTGATGCCGACGACATCGCGGCGCTGCGCGCCGAATACAGCAGGGTGTTCGACAAGAAGCCGTTCCCAGGCTGGGACGCGGAGACGCTGCGCGCCAAGATCGCTGCACACGGCAAGGCGGACTGACCTTGAGATTCTGGGGGCGACTGTTCGGCGCGAAGGAGAAGGCGGCCGAGGGTGAGTATCGCCCTGGGCCGTATCTCGTCGATGGCGGCTGGTTGTCCGCCAAGGCCGGCAAGTTCCTCAATTGGTGGCAGATGGGTTTTTCCGTCGAGCGCCACGGCGAGGGAAGTGCGATGGTCGAGGCTTGCGTATCGGCCTATTCCCAGACGACCGCTATGTGCCCGGGAGATCATTGGATCAGCACCGGCGATGGCGGGCGCGAGCGGGTGTCAACATCGGATCTGAGCCGCATCCTCCGGAGGCCGAACGATTATCAGTCGATCTCGGACTTTATGCTCAACCTGACGCGACGCCTGTATGTGAATGGCGAGGCGTTTGCGGTTCTCATCCGCAATAATCGGAACGAGATCGCCGAGCTGCACCTGATGCGGAATGGCATGGCGGTTGTCGGCGAAGATGGGTCGATCTTCTACCATCTGTCGGGTAACGAGATTGTTGAGCGGCGATACGACTTTTCCGCTCCGATCCCGGCCCGTGACGTTCTTCACGTCAAGCTGCATACGCCGCGCCACCCGCTCAAGGGTGAGAGCCCGGTTCTTGCGACGATACTTGATCGCGCCCTGTCCGGCGCTGCGATGAACCAGCAGGTTACGTTCTACGTCAACCAGTCGCGTCCGTCGTTCATGCTGGAGACGGATCAGCAACTAACGCCGGCGCAGATGGATGAGCTTCGCCAGAAGTGGGAAGATCAGACAACGGGCGAGAACACCGGGCGCACGCCCATCCTGGCTTGGGGCCTTAAGGCCAAGCAGGCCGACAACAAACCGAACGACGGGCAGTTGGCCGAGATCCTGAAGATGACGGACCAGAACGTGGCTCTCGCGTTCCGTATCCCGCTGCAGGTTCTCGGCGTCGGCGGCACGCCGTTCGCGTCCACCGAGGCGTTGATGTCGGCGTGGATCGCGTCGGGGCTAGGATTCTGCCTCAACCATATCGAAGAGGCGTTTGGGCTGCTCTTTAAGCTGAAGGGCGTCCCTTACGAATATGTCGAGTTCGACACCAAGGCGCTGCTCCGGTCTTCCTTCAAGGAGATGATCGAGTCGCTGTCGAAAGGCACGCAGCGCGTGATGGCCTTGAATGAGGCGCGGACCTATCTCGATCTTCCGTCAGTCAAAGGCGGCGACGAAATTCTGGTTCAGATGCAGGACGTGCCGCTGAGCATGGCTGGTCAGAAGGCCGCACCGGCGCCAACTCATGCGCCGGTGTCCCAAGACGATGGAGACGGCGAGGCCGATGACGACACCAGCCGCGACTTCACCTTCTACGAACGTCAGATCGACCAGCATGTCGCAGAAATCGCTCGACGCATTCACTGACGCCGCCGCAGCGGCGGTGGCGCGCGCTATCGCCGACATTCAGCGCGATGCGGCGCATGAGCGCGAGGTTCGTGCGGCCGAGCACCGGGCTCGTCTCGCGGAGCTCGATGCTCTGACCGCAAATGTCCGCGGCATGGAGCGCGAGATCGCTAGTCGGCTTGCATCGATCAAGGATGGCGCGCAAGGTCCGCAGGGGGAGCCCGGGCCGCGCGGCCCCGATGTGGACATGGTGGCCGTGCGATCGATGGTCGATGATGCGGTCGCGTCCGCGGTTGCGGCTATCCCGCCTGTGGAGCCCGGCCCTCAGGGTGAGCCCGGACCACAGGGCGAGCCCGGCGCTGCTGGCGTCTCTATCGAGCTGGATGCTGTTCGGCTGATGGTCGACGAGGCGGTCGCTGTTGCCGTCGCGGCGCTGCCGCCGGCAGAGCCCGGCAAGCCGGGTGAGCCAGGGCCTAAAGGCGAGCCGGGCGCGCGCGGTGATGATGTCAATATGGACGCTGTGCGTGGCATCATCGTTGAGAGCGTTGCCGCGGCCGTTGCGGAGCTTCCGCCGGCGCCCGCCGGTAAGGATGCAGATCCTGCGGTCATTGCCGAGATGGTCGAGATCGCCGTGCGGGCGCTGCCTCCCGCGCCGGCCGGCAAAGATGCTGATCCCACCGTCATCCGCCAGATGGTTGACGAGGCTGTGGCTGCGTTGCCAGCGGCCGAGAAAGGTGAGCCCGGTCCGCGTGGCGAGCCCGGCGCTCCTGGGTTACTGCCGATCGTCAAAGAATGGGACGATCGTGTGCATTA
>WPCJ01179499.1_pt1 | contig 11126 bp, 11 predicted proteins | sample 5399831 | NCBI WGS metagenome assembly WPCJ01 (sample SAMN12869470, study PRJNA574797) | sludge metagenome | isolation source: wastewater treatment of pH10 | place: China:Beijing | collected 2019-05-20 | reverse complement strand
ATTTTCAAATTCCGACCGGGCGCGTCGTGGAGATCGGCACGCAGGTGGCGATCTAGAGCAATTCTGCTTTTCTCCGAATCGTAGAAACGCTCTATCTTACTGTTTTGGCTGCATTTGTGCGAGGCCAGATGTTTCCATCTGGCTGCAAAACGCTCTAACCAGAGATGGTCTCGATCTAATCCGTCACCGTCATCTTGAAGAAATCGCCCTGTATCTCGAATTCCTCGATGCCGGGCGCCGAGGCGGTGAAGACGATGGCGCGGGCAGGGGTGAGGCCCTGGCAGAACTTGCTGAAGCGCCGCGCCAGCCCGCCATCAGAAAATGTGCCGGTGCGCAGTGCCGGCAGGTCCGAGGCCAGCAGGTGCCAGTCGCGGGGCAGCTTCCCGCAATCGCCGCGCTCGGCATAGATCGGGCGCGAGTCGCCTACCTTCATGTTCACGACGGGATTGAAGGCAATGATCGGCGCATGGTCGGCCGGACCAGCCCATGGCCGCCATCCGGAAGCGGTGACGAGTGCGCCTGCGGTCGCCCCGACCGCCAGAAGCACCGCGCCGCCAAATGCGGCCTGCATTGCCGAAAAGCGTTTGCGGCCGAGCCTCTCAGGGGCAAAAAGGGTGGTCATGCCGGTTGGCCGGCCCGGCACCTGCGTGAGAGTTGTCATGGGGGCTCGGGAAGGCACGGCATATTGCGCCACCGGCACAGGCAGGCCGGGACGGGCCTTGCCTTCCATCTCGCCGGCCTGCCTGTAAAGCTGGTTCCAGAGCTTCTGCGTTTGTGGATCGTCCGCCACATTGAGCAGCTTTGCCAGCACGCGCAGATTGCCGGAGCGCGGCAGGTGACGGCCTGAACGCCAGTTGTTCAGATTGCGCAGGGCCGTTTCATGCTGCCGCTGGCCCTTGCTGGCGGTCAGCGCGCAATAGGCGCTGGCCAGCGTCGCGTCGTCGTAATAGCCGGCGCGGTTGCACAGTTCATCGAACAGAACATGCCAGTGCCGGAATGCGGTGTCGTCGGATTCCCCCATTGTCCCCTCCGCTTCATCTGGTCACGAGGTTTACCGGATCGTTGACGAAAATCTTGACGAAATCGTCGAGCAGCCGGATTTCCTCGACGCCTGCCGTCCGTGCGGTAAAGCGCACTGCCCGGACCGGCACGACCTTGTTGCAATAGTTGCTCATCTTGCGCGCGAGGCCGCCGTCGGTGAAGACACCGAGCGAGCTATGGGGAACGCGCGGTGCGGTATAGATCCAGTCCGGGATGTTGCCACCATCGCAGTCGCCGCGATCTCCGTGGATGACGCGGCTTTCCCCCACCACCATGACAACGCGCGCATCATAGCCGATGACCGGCAGATCCCTGTAGGGATCGACCATCATCCATCGGATTCCGGTAGCGGCCAGCAAGGCGGCAATGACGCCGGTTCCTGACCAGAGCAGCCGCCCGGCGATGGAGGGGCGCGTTCGGACATTTCCGCTGGCATCCATGTCGACGGCTGTGTTGCCGGTGTCCGGAAGTTCCCGGCCGCGCGCGGCGGCGTAGAGGAGGTTCCATCGCTGCAGAAGCTCGGGATTGTCCGACACCCGCAGTAGTTCGGCGAGGATCATGAAGTTGCGGCGCAGCGGCAGGTGCCGACCGGCCCGCCAGTTGCGCAGGTTTTTTTCCGCGGCGTTGAAATCCTCGCGGGCGGATTTGCCGGAACGGTGGCACAGCTGGCTGGCCAGTGCCGAATTATCGATATGGCCGCTTCTGTCACACAGCGCGTCCAGCAATGCGTGCCATCGGCTGAATTTGCCCCAATCCTGTTCCTGCATGCCCTGTCCCCGCATGCTGTGCGCATCCGCTCCGCTGCCTGAAAGGTGATTTAAAAAGCAATTCATAGAGATAGCAATCAAGTTTGCTCTCGTTTTTCCGGATTTTCCGGTGATTGGCGGACTTTTCGATTTGCTGGCGCGAATGGATTTGGCACGCCGGAAGGACCACCGCCGATGTTCTGCCTGGCTCCGGTGGATCAGTTTTCAGGCGTTACAGAGAGGGGCTTAACAGAGATGCGAAACGCTGTTGTTGGTGCGATGTCGATCTTTTCAGGGCTGGTGCTGTCGGGTTGCGTCACTGCGACCAATGCCGACAAGACCGTCGAGATGAGGGTGGGCGAAACGAAGCACCTGACCGCTTATCGGGGCAATTCGTGCAGCGCCGGTGCGCCGAGCTATGCGGACATCGTGGGCCGGCTGCCGAAATCCTCGATCGTGAACTACTCCGATGGAGGGCTTTCGAGCCGCGTCAGCCGGGATTGCGGCAAGCGCGTGCCGACGCGTGCGGTGAACGGCACGGCTATCGCGACCGGCTCGGAAGGCCATCGCTACCAGTCCGGAACGGTCGCGATCGTCGTGAAATAGGTTTGCGACCGGCAGCAGCCGGCAAGGCAATTTGCGGGGGCGACCGGGCGACGCGGCAATGCGCCGCCCGGTTTCGTTTCCGGCATGGTTGTGGCGGTGCAGGGCTTTGTTGTATCCCGCACGAGGGGGACGCAACCGCAGACGCATGATCCGGCAAACTACGGTGCGGAACGGCATTGCCGGACAAGCAAGGTCTGACGTGCAGCCAAAATTATCGATCGCCATTGCAGGCGCGGGACCGGCCGGTCTTGCCGCGGCACTTTATCTCCACCGCGCCGGGCACAGGATCACCATATTCGAACGTTTCGAAAACCCGGCTCCGGTCGGCTCGGGGCTTATCCTGCAACCGACCGGGCTTACCGTTCTGGACGACCTGGGATTGCTGGGCGACATCATGGCGCTTGGCAGCCGCATCGACCGGCTGCACGGCACGGATGCGCGCTCCGGGCGCACGGTGCTGGATGTCCGCTACCGGGCCCTGCCAGGCGGGCGCTTCGGGGTGGCGGTGCACCGCGCCGCACTCTTCGGTGTGCTCTACCGCGCGGTTCTGCGCGAGGGCATCGCCATCGAGACGGGCGTCGGGATCGATTCTGTCGATGCGGATAAGGCGGCAACGCTGATCGACGACAAGGGGCGAGGGCTCGGATCGTTCGATCTGGTGATCGACGCCAGCGGCACACGCTCCCGTCTGCGACGCCATGCCGATGTTCCTGTCGAGCCGGAGCCGCTGGCCTATGGCGCGTTCTGGGCGTCGCTGGGCTGGCGCGGAGACGGGTTCGACGAGCATGCGCTGCTGCAACGCTACGACCGGGCGCGGGTGATGATCGGCGTGCTGCCCATCGGCCGCGCCGAACCGGGCGGAGAGCGGATGGCGGCCTTCTTCTGGAGCCTGAAGCCGGACGACGCCGCTCGCGTTCAGAGCGAGGGCCTTGAGGCTTGGAAAGCCCGCGTGGTCGGGTACTGGCCGCAATGCGCTGCCTATGTCGACCAGATAGACAGTTTCGACCAGCTTTCGCTGGCACGCTATGGCCACCACACGCTGCCGGTTCCGGCCGGTCGGCGGCTGGCCATCATCGGCGATGCCGCCCATTCCACCAGCCCGCAACTGGGGCAGGGGGCCAACATGGCGCTTCTCGATGCGGCGGCGCTGGCCCATGCTCTGAAACAGAACGCAACTATCGAGGATGCGCTCGCCGCCTATGCGCGGACGCGGCGCTGGCACATCCGCAGCTTCCAGACATTGTCGCGCGTGTTCACGCCGTTCTACCAGTCGGACGGCTGGCTGCTGCCCTTCATGCGTGACAGCGTGGTGGCGACCACGGCGAAGATTCCGCCGTCGCCGCGCATTCTCGCCGCGCTCGTGGCGGGGACCATCATCGATCCGCTGCGCAGGATCGGCCTCAGCGAGACGAACTGGCAACAGGTCACAGCAACGCCGGCGCGGCCTGTGGCGGCGTTCGCGGAGTGATCCGCCGGTTCGCCGGCGTATGAAATTCCGGCTCTGATATGCGGATCTTCCGGCCCCTGTGGCAATTCCGGCAAAAGCGCGAAGCGGTTTTGCGTCCGGGATTTCATCTGGACAAAAGATTGGAGCGTCTCCGGGTTCGGGAAAAGCAGAAGCGATCCAAGGGATATTTTTTCAAAAGATCAGCCTTGCGTGAAAAGACCCTCTTGTCTTCCCGATAGCGATCGGGCATAGCAGGAACCGTAACGTACGGTACGGCATCTGAAGATGCGGCCGTCCGATTGGGAGAAGGGCGCGGGCAGGGCTTTTGCTGCCGTGCGATGAGCGGACGACAACGTGGTTCAGGCGTACGAACAGGAGGAAGTGCAGAAGCTCACGGAGCGTCAGAAAGACATTCTGGATGCAGCTCTGCGCCTGCTGGTCGAAGACGGCGACAATCTCACCATGGCTGCCGTGGCGCGCCGGGCGAGATGCTCCAAGGAAAGCCTCTACAAATGGTTCGGCGACCGCGACGGGCTGCTCACCGCGACCGTGCGCTGGCAGGCTTCCAAGGTGCGCGTGGTGCCCGTCGATCAGGGCAGGCCGGACCTGGTGTCGCTCACCGAAAGCTTGGAAAGCTATGCGCGTGACTGGCTGAAGGTGATTTCGAGCGATACTTCCGTGGCGCTCAACCGGGTTGCGATCAGCCATGCCGGCTCAGGCCGCGACAAGCTCGGCGAGATCGTGCTGCAGAACGGCCGTTTCGCGCTTGCCGCCCGGCTGAAGCCGGTGCTCGACGCCGGCAAGCGGGCCGGGTTGCTGGTGTTCGAGGATGCGGAAACCGCGTTCAGGACGTTTTTCGGGCTGGTCGCGCGCGATGTGCAGATCCGGCTTCTGCTCGGCGACTGGCCGGGCATGACGGAGGCGGCGATCGAGGAAGACGCGGCGCGCGCCACCAAACAGTTTCTTGCCCTGCACGGGGCCGGGAAGGGTCAACAGGCCAACTAATCCACACGACAGGTCAATACAGGAACGGGAAGGACTTTTATCATGCGTGTCTATTACGATCGCGACGCTGATCTGAACCTCATCAAGGGCAAGAAGGTTGCCATCATCGGCTACGGTTCGCAGGGCCGCGCCCATGCGCTGAACCTCAAGGATTCCGGCGTGAAGGACATCGCCATCGGCCTGAAGGCCGGCTCGGCGACCGCCAAGAAGGTCGAGGCCGATGGTCTCAAGGTGATGACCGTCGCCGAGGTCGCCAAGTGGGCAGACCTGATGATGATGGCTGCTCCCGACGAGCTGCAGGCCGACATCTACAACAGCGAGATCGCCCCGAATATCCGCGACGGCGCAGCGATTGCCTTTGCGCACGGCCTCAACGTGCATTTCGGCCTGATCGAGCCGAAGTCGTCCGTCGACGTCATCATGGTTGCGCCCAAGGGCCCCGGCCACACCGTTCGCGGTGAATACCAGAAGGGCGGCGGCGTGCCGTGCCTGGTCGCCGTGCATCAGGATGCCAGCGGAAACGCGCTTGACCTCGGCCTGTCCTACGCCTGCGGCGTTGGCGGCGGCCGCTCGGGCATCATCGAGACCAACTTCCGCGAAGAGTGCGAGACCGACCTGTTCGGTGAGCAGGCAGTTCTGTGCGGCGGCGTGGTCGAGCTGATCCGCACCGGTTTCGAGGTTCTGGTCGAGGCCGGCTATGCGCCGGAAATGGCCTATTTCGAGTGCCTGCACGAAATGAAGCTGATCGTCGACCTCATCTACGAGGGCGGCATCGCCAACATGAACTACTCCATCTCGAACACTGCCGAGTGGGGCGAGTATGTGTCGGGTCCGCGAGTCATCACCGCCGAGACCAAGGAAGAGATGAAGCGCATCCTGAAGGACATCCAGAGCGGCCGCTTCACCAGCGAGTGGATGCAGGAATACCGTTCCGGCGGTGCGCGCTTCAAGGCAACCCGTCGTCTGGCCGATGAGCACCAGATCGAAGAGGTTGGCGCCAAGCTGCGCGGCATGATGCCGTGGATCTCCAAGAACAAGCTGGTCGACAAGGAAAAGAACTAAGTTTTCCGCACCAGAAAAACGAAAGGCCGGCGATGACCATCGCCGGCCTTTTTCCATTTACGGGCAGGGAAAAGGTTCAGCCGTAGGGCGATCGGCACTGGCGGCGCGGCCCATTGTAAGGCTGGAAGGTGTTGTCCGAGGCCCGGTAGGAGCGATAGCGGTCGTAGCACCAGCGCACATGCGCGTTGCCTGACGGGCGATAGTAGCGCCGTGGCTCGGTGTAGTAGCGATAGGCCGGCGCACCCAGTCCAAGACCGAGATAGAATCCCGATCCGCCGTAATGAGGCCGGTAGTAATGGTGCCGCGGCGGCCGTGGACGGTGCCAGTTGCCGCCATGCTGTGGCGGTCTCCAGTGTGAGCCACCAGGACGATGCGGACGGTTCCAGTTGCCGGATGGCCGGTTTCCGTGATGAGGAGGCCTGCGCCAGCGTTCGTCGCGAATTTTGGTGACGTCCTGAGTTGCACTTGCCGCAGGTGCGGCGGGTGCATTTGCAGGCGGCGGACCGGCCATGGCCGGAACGGAAAGCATGCCGGCGAGACACAGCACGGTCAGCCCGGCCCTGAACGGAGAGGATAGAAGCTTTTTCATGTGCCACTCCCAAGGATAGAGCAAGTTGCAGCGCCGGACGGTTCCGGCAATTGGCTGCAGCATGACGACTGGTCAATGAACGCAGGATGAACGGTGCGGGTTCCGTGAGGGCCATGTTTCTGTGCTTGTCTTTGAGGCGACTTGCAGGCAATTGTCGCTGCCATGTCTTTGCGCCTTGCCACCTTCAATGTCGAAAACCTGATGAACAGGTTCGATTTCTCCGGTTTCCGCAATCAGCTCAATCAGGACAGGACGCTGGCCCTGTTCGAGATCAAGAGCGAGGCGGAATACCGCGCACTGGAACAGGCGCGCGCCATCGCCCATTCGGATGATACGCGCCAGCTTACTGCCCTTGCCATCGCGGCGACCCGCGCCGACATCATCTGCATGCAGGAGGTGGACAATATCGAGGCGCTGAAGGCGTTCGAATATGGCTATCTCTTCAAGATGGTGGGGCAGGGATACCGCCAGAAATACACCACTTCGGGCAATGACTCGCGCGGCATCGACGTCGCGCTGATGATGCGGGACGAGACCGCGCACGGCCAGCCGATCGAGTTCGTGCGCATGACCAGCCATGCCCATCTCACCTATGGCGAGCTTGGCCTGCACACGCCGGAACTGGCGGCGTTGGGGCAGGAGCCGCACGAGCGTATCTTCCGCCGCGATTGTCTTGAAATCGACCTCAAAATCGGCGGCAAGCCGCTGACGCTCTATCTGGTCCATTTCAAATCCATGGGAGGAGCGCCGCGCAACGGCATGGACGGGCGGCAGGCAACCATGCCGATCCGCTTTGCCGAAGCCCGCGCCGTGCGCCACATCATCGAACAGCGTTTCGGGCGGGATCGCGCGGCAGACAAGCGCTGGGCGATCTGTGGCGACATGAACGATTACCGGCAGCGCGTGGTGATCGAAGGCGACGGTCCATCAGACTACCGCTTCGAGGTGCGTGACGAGGCTGTTTCCTGTCTCGATGCTCTTCTTCACGACGGGTTTTGCGAGAATGTCGTCGAGCGCCGTCCCGAGATGGATCGCTGGACGCTCTATCACACGCGCGGACCGCAGGAGCGGCATCTTTGCCAGCTCGACTACATCCTTCTGTCGCGCTCGCTTGCGGAGGAAAATTCAGGCGCTGTGCCGGATATCATCCGTAACGGCCAGCCATATCGCACTCCTTTCCCATCGGGGCAGGAGGTCAGCCATTTTCCGCGCGTTGGCTGGGACCGGCCCAAGGCTTCCGATCACTGCCCGGTGGCAGTGACGCTGGACATCGTGTGAGGCGGCGGTGAGCTTCAACCTGCCTGCGAACGTGATCCTGCCTGTTGACAGCATCGACGTGCGACTGGACCCCGCGCCGCACCCGTTCGAGCGTGACAATGCCGAGGCGATCGCTGCCGGCTGGCTGGAGCATCAGGCTGGAAATCCCGCCCTGTTCGACGGAACGATGGTTCTGCTGTCGTCGCTGACCTATGACGGCGGAGTGCTGGCCGGCGTCTGTCATGAAGTGCGCTATTCGACCTTCCTGCACTGGCGCCGTCATCCGCAGACGCCCGGCGCGCATCATGCCTTCGCGCACGCCATGCCGGTATCCGGCGACGGCGCATTGGTGGCGATCCGCATGGCGGCGCATACTCTGAATGCAGGCAAGGTCTATTTCGCGGCTGGCTCGTTCGAGTCCATCGATTTCGTCGACGGGCAGGTCGACATGCACCGCAACATGGGCCGCGAGGTGATGGAGGAAACCGGGCTCGACCTCGATGCCGCCGTGCCCGAAGCGCGTCATCATCTGATCTCGACGCCGGGCGGGGTGGTGATTTTCCGCCGTTACCGGTTTTCGCAGTCAGCCGATGAGATCGCCGCTCAGGTGCGGACCCATATCGCCGCCGATCCCGATCCGGAAATCAGCGAGCCGGTCGTCATTCGCGATGCTACCACGCATCCGGCGGGGATGATGAGCTACATGCCGGCACTCGTCGGCTGGCATTTCGCCGGCGCCTGAGTTCAGCCGACCCTGAGCCTAGAGCATTTTGCAGCCGGATGGAAACATCCGGCGTCGCATAAATGCAGCTAAAACAAAAGGATAGAGCACTTCTGCGATTCGGAGAAAAGCAGAAGCGCTCTATTCGTGCCTGAGCGCGTCGATGGGATCGAGGCGGGCGCCGCGCAGGGCGGGGAAGAAGCCGAACACCATGCCGATCAGGGCCGAAAAGCCCACGGCCAGCATGATCACGGCGGCACTTGGCGCAAACGGGATCGACAGCGCGAAAGCCGCGCCGCCGGCCAGTGACAGGCCAAGCAGGATGCCGATGATGCCCCCCAGCAGCGACAGAACCGTCGCCTCGACCAGAAACTGGATGAGGATGTGCTTTTCCTGCGCGCCGATGGCGAGCCTGATGCCGATCTCGCGCGTTCGCTCCGTCACCGAGACCAGCATGATGTTCATGATGCCGATGCCGCCGACCAGCAGGCTGACGCCGGCAACCGCGCCCAGCATGCCGGTCATGGTGGCGCTGGCGCTGGCCATGGTGTCGGCGATCTGGGTCATGTCGCGCACGCCGAAATCGTCCTCGCCATCGGGAGGAATGCGGCGCACATCGCGCAGAATGTTTTCGATGCGCGTCTGCAACTCGCTGGTCTGCACCGAATCTTCGGCCGAAACATAGATGTTGTCGATGTTGCGGTTGCCGGCGATGCGGCGCTGAAAGGCCACCAGCGGCATCAGCACCACATTGTCCTGATCCTGCCCGAAGCCCGTATAGCCCTTCGGCTCCAGAAGGCCGATGACCTTGCAGGCGGAGCGGTTCACGCGGATCAGTTCGCCGTCGGGATCGCCTGCGCCGAAGAACTGCTGGCGCACCGTTTCGCCAATCAGGCACACGCCCGCGCCATTGCGGGTTTCCTGCTCGGTAAAGGGGCGGCCGGAGGCCAGCGTCCAGTTGCGGGCATCGAGAAAGGCGCTGTCGGTGCCGGTCACGGAAACGCTGAGGCTTTCCGTACCGTAGATGACACGCACCTGCTTCTGTGAGGCTGCGGAAATGGCGCGCGCGCCGGTCAGGCGCGTGGACAGCGCGTCGAACTCCTTGGAGCCCAGCTTCCGCCGCTGGCCCCAGTCGGTACCGCCGCCCGGACCTCCGGGACCGGCGGGGCGGCCTGGATGGACGACCAGCAGATTGGAGCCGAGCTGGGCGATGTCGGCCTTGACCTTCTCGGTCGTGCCCGAACCAATGGTGAGCATGGCGATGACCGCGGCAACGCCGATGACGATGCCGAGCAGGGTGAGGAACGAGCGCAGCGCATTGCGGCGCACCGAGCGCAGGGCGAGGCGGATGGTCTCCCAGATCATGATGCTTTCCTCCGCACGGTGTTGCGCAGGTCTGCGGCCACCTTGCCGTCGAGGAAGTGGATGGTGCGGTCCGCATAGGCGGCAATGTCGGCTTCATGCGTGACCATGACGATGGTCAGGCCATGATCCGAATTGAGCTGTGTCATCAGTTCCATGATCTCGTGGCTGCGTGCCGTGTCGAGATTGCCGGTAGGCTCGTCGGCGACCAGAAGGGTGGGGCGAGTGACGATGGCGCGCGCAATGGCCACACGCTGCTGCTGGCCGCCCGAAAGCTCGGCGGGCGTATGGTGCTCGCGGCCTTCCAGACCCACCTGTGCAAGCGCCTGCATGGCGAGGCTGCGCCTTTCCGCGGCGGCAACGCCGCGATAGATGAGCGGCAGTTCGACGTTTTCAGCCGCCGTGGTGCGGGCCAGCAAATTGTAGCCCTGAAAGACGAAGCCGATATAGAGGCTGCGCAGCAGGGCACGGCGGTTACGGTCCAGCCTGCCGGCATCCACGCCCATGAAGGAGTAGGTGCCTTCCGAAGGCGTGTCGAGGCAGCCGATGATGTTCATCGACGTCGATTTGCCCGATCCGGAGGGTCCCATGATCGAGACGAACTCACCTTTTTCGATGGTGAGATCGACGCCCGCGAGCGCGTTGACCCGCGCTTCGCCTTCGCCATAGGTCTTCCAGACCTTGTCGAAATGGATGAGCGATGATGCGGCCATGGCGCTAGCCCCGCTGTTGCTGGCCGGTAATCACCAGATCGCCTTCGGAGAGGCCCGACAGGATTTCCGTCAGTTCACCATTGGTCGAGCCGACATGCACGCGCACCGGCTGCGGTTCGCCATTCTTCAGCACATAGAGCGTGCGACTGCCGTCAGCTTCGCGCTGGCGGCCCTGCTGCTGTCCACGACGCTCGCGCGGAGGCTGCATGCGGCCAGTGAGCATCGAAAGCGCGCTCCAGTCGCTGCCGCTCTGCTGGGCGGAAGGCCGGTAACGGAAAGCGGTGGTGGGAACGGTGAGCGCGTCCTTGGCATGTCTCGTGATGACGGTGACGGTGGCCGTCATGCCCGGACGCAGCAGGAGTTCGTCGTTTTCGACCTCCAGCCTAGCATCATAGGTCACGACGCCGTCCGTGGTGACGGAGGCATAGGAAATGTCGCGGATGGTGGCGTTGAAGCGGCGCTCGGGAAAGGCATCGACCGAAAAGCGCGACTGCTGGCCGGCTTTCACCGTGCCGATATCGGCTTCGTCTATGGCGGCCTTGAGTTCCATCTTCTTCAGATCGGCGGCAAGCACGAA
>WPCJ01238005.1_pt1 | contig 11136 bp, 9 predicted proteins | sample 5399831 | NCBI WGS metagenome assembly WPCJ01 (sample SAMN12869470, study PRJNA574797) | sludge metagenome | isolation source: wastewater treatment of pH10 | place: China:Beijing | collected 2019-05-20 | reverse complement strand
TGGCGCGCCTGGCAGATGGCGAGAGCGGGAGGGATGCGCACCAGGGTGATCGTCGTGATCGTGGGTGCCGGCTGCGCTGTGGCGCTTCTCACCGTCTGGCGGTTCGCCAACGTGACCACCCACGAGTGGCTTCCGAACTCGACCCTCGCTGCCGCGCTCGGCGAGGTCGCCTTCCTGAGCCCGGTCGGGCGGGCAACCGGTCTTCTCGTGGGGCCGCTCGCGTTCATCGGCATCTGGACCGTCGTCAAGAGTCGACGATGGTGGATCCTCGCAAGTCACGCAATCGCGATCTTCCTTTTCCTCGCCGCGACCTGGCTGCCTGTGCTCTCGCTGCGGAGCGCGATCGTCGGCGTCTGGTATGACGACGCCACCCGCGTCGCAGCGCTCCTCGGTGTGATGGGCTTGCCGCTGGCCGCACTAGGGGCGACCGTCAGCTGGGACTGGATCCGCACACAGAAACAACAAGGCCGCACCGTCCGTGCCATCGCGGTCCTCGTCGTCGGCATCCTGCTGGCTGCGACCCACCTGAGCGCCGTCGTCAGCGACGTGCGGTACATGCGGAACGTCAGCTTCCGCTTCGACGCGCAGTCGCAGGGCCTGTCTTCTGAAGAGGCCGAGCTGTTCTCCCTGGCGGCCACGAAACTCGGACCTGACAGCCTCGTGATCGGCGACCCCCTGACGGGCGCTGCACTGCTCTACGCCTACACCGGACGCGACGTCGTCTTCCCCCATGTCACGGGCAAGTACGGGGCTGACGCGGAATTCCTGGCGCGGTCTCTGAACACGGGGACCGCGGAGGTCTGCCAATCGATTGACGCTCTCGGCGTGACTCACGTTCTGGATTTCGGTGAGAGAGAACTCTTCGAGAACCACTTCACGACGTATCGCGGCCTGCACGAGCTTGCAGGTTCGCCGATTCTCACCGAGGTCGCCAGCGTAGGGGAGAGCGCATCGCTTTACGAGGTCACGGGGTGCCGGTGAGTTCTCAGCTTCACCGCGGGGAATGAGGCCGGGACGCCACCAGCACGCGGGGGGAGCGTCAGGCGCGGTCGCTGTCGGACGGTAGTCGACGAGCTTCTTTCTCCGCCGCTTCGAGCAATGCGATCTTGCGCGACAACAGGGTCAACTGGCGCTGGAGCTGGGTGTTGCGGCGGTATTGCGTGTACACGAAGGCGAGGAACATCACGATGAGTCCGTACAGCACCAGGTCGGTACCGCGGCCCACGCCGACCAGCTGAGCGAGCCACGAAAGCCATTGGGGAAAGAGCACCGAGAGCACGGCGACGACGACGAACAGCCCCATCAGGATGCGACGGATCGCCAAGTGGCTGTCGGCACCGGTTCGACGCATCATGAACACGGCGAGCACGATGATCGCCGAGATGAGAAGGATCTGAATCCACATGGGTCACCTCACCACTAGATCGACGAGGATGTTGACCGAGTTGAGCACGCTCTGTCCCTTGGCCTTCGAATAGTCGGTGTACAGAAGCTCCACGGGATACTCACGCCAGGGCAGTCCGGTGCGTCCGAGCTCGAGCACGATCTCGGTAGCATGCGCCATGCGATCCTGCTTCAGGTCGATACCCTCGGCGGCGTCACGGCGGATCACCCGTAGTCCGTTGTGCGCATCGGTGAGCTTCAGACTGGTCGTCAGGTTCGTCACCCAGACGGCAGTCTTCAACACGATCTTCTTGACCCACCCGGGGTTTGTCCGGTCATCGAGAAACCGTGAACCGAAGACGATCGCGAGATCCTCGGCACGAGCCAGGTCCAGCATCCCGAGGGCATCCTCGATCCGGTGCTGTCCGTCGGCGTCGAACGTGACGATGTAATCGCATTCCGGATGCGTGAGAGCGAAGGAGATCCCGGTCTGCAGCGCGGCGCCCTGACCCAGGTTCACCGGGTGCTGGACGAGCATCGCGCCCGCCTCCGCGGCGACGCGGGCTGAGCCGTCCGTGGACCCGTCGTCGACGCAGACGACGTGGGTGAACTCCTCGCGTAGTTGAGTGATCACACCGCCGATGACGCTGGCTTCGTTGTACAACGGGATCACGATCCAGGCACGCCGCTGGGGCGTTCGAGGAGGGGGGACGCTCGCGGACATGATTCCATTGTGTCAGGTGTCTCCTCTGGACACCGCGAATCCCGACCCGTTGGACGTGATGACGAACCGAAATCGAGTGATCGTCGCGACGCGGCTGTACACCCCCGAGGTGACAGCGGCCAGTTTCCGTATGGAGGCCCTGGTGCGCGCCCTGGAGACGAACGCGGACGTGACCGTGCTCACCACCCGACCGCCGCTGGGCGTCGTCCCGGAAGGCGAGATGGGTTCGGCGAGGATCAAGCGCATGCCTGTGTTGCGCGATCGTTCTGGGGCCATCCGTGGCTACGTGCAGTACCTCTCGTTCGACGTCCCGTTGTTCTTCCGCCTGTTGGCGAACCGCGCCGACGTCATCGTTGCGGAGGCTCCGCCGACGACGGGACTGGTCGCTGCCGTCGCTGGCATGCTCACCCGGCGACCCGTCGTGTACTACCCGGGCGATGTGTGGTCGGACGCCGTGGCGTCCACGGATGCGCCGGGGCTGGTGGTGCGGCTGATGACCGCGGTCGAGCGGTTCGTGCTCCGGCGCTCGGCGCGATCCATCGCTGTGTCGGCGGAGGTCGCTGAGCGCCTGACCGCTGTGGGCGCAGAATCGGAGCGCGTCGTCGAAGTCGGCAACGGCATCGACACGAGCGTGTTCCACCCGGACGTTCCTCCGGCTCGAGCCGACCGCCCTTACTTCGTGTACACCGGCACGATGTCGGAGTGGCAGCAACCGGACGTGTTCGTTCGCGCGCTGGCCGAGCTCTCCGACCTCGACGTCGACATCCGGTTTTTCGGGCAGGGATCGGTGGAGACGGAATTGAGGGCACAGGCAGACGCCCTAGTGCCCGGACGAGTGCATTTCGGCGGCCTGGTGCCGCCGGATCTCTCCGCGTCCTGGATCAGGGGAGCAGTGGGTGCCCTCGTGAGCATCGTTCCCGGGATCGGTTACGATTTTGCACGTCCGACGAAGACCTATGCGGCGGCGGCAGTGGGGACCCCGGTGCTCTTCGCCGGCGCACCTACCGGCGCTGAGGTCGTGCGATCGGCGTCACTCGGCGAGACGAGCGATTTCACGGTGACGGCCGTCGCACAGGCGATGCGACGGCTCGTCGCGCAGGCACAGGACGGGACCACGGAGCGCGAACGTCGACGTCGAGCGCAGTGGGCCGTCTCCACGGTTTCCTGGCAGACGGTCGGCGGCAAGGCTGCGGACGTCGTTCGGGCGGTGCTTCAGGGAAAGCCTGGATGACGTCGGTAGAATCGCATGCGGTGCCGCCCTGTCCTGGCATCGTGCAAGGAGAGCAGTGACCGATTCATCCCGCGTGCGGATCGTGGATTCCGCCGATGTGTCCCCCGATGCGATCATCGGCGACGGCTCCTCGATCTGGCACCTCGCGCAGGTGCGCGAGCAGGCGCAGCTCGGTCAGAACTGTATCGTCGGACGCGGCTCGTACATCGGCAGCGGCGTCGTCATGGGCGACAACTGCAAGGTTCAGAACTACGCGTTGGTGTATGAGCCGGCGCGCCTGGGGGATGGCGTCTTCATCGGGCCGGCGGTGGTTCTCACCAATGACACCTACCCGCGTGCCATCAACCCCGACGGCTCGATCAAGAGCGCGCACGATTGGGCGCCGGTCGGAGTGACGATCGAGAAGGGCGCCGCAATCGGCGCCAGGGCGACGTGCGTCGCTCCGGTGACCATCGGCGCGTGGGCGACCGTCGCAGCGGGCGCGGTCGTCGTGAAGGACGTGCCCGCCTACGCACTCGTCGCCGGCGTCCCGGCCAAGCGCATCGGCTGGGTCGGTGAGTCGGGGGTGCCCTTGGCAGCCGACGGCGACACCGGTGGCTGGATCTGCCCGCGGAGCGGCGACCGCTACACAGAGAACGATGGAATCCTGATCAAGGAGGCAGTGTGAGCGAGTTCATCCCCCCGGCGAAGCCGATCATCGGTGACGACGAGCGCGAGGCCGTCGACCGGGTGCTGCGCAGCGGCATGGTCGCGCAGGGCCCGGAGGTTGCAGCGTTCGAGGCCGAGTTCTCGGAGCATTTCGTGCCGGGTCGCCCGTCCGTCGCTGTCAACAGCGGCACCGCAGGCCTGCACCTGGGTCTGCTCGCCGCGGGCGTGGGACCGGGCGACGAAGTGATCGTTCCGTCATTCACGTTCGCGGCGACCGGGAACTCCGTCGCGCTGACCGGTGGGACGCCGGTGTTCGCCGACATCGAGCCCGAGACCTTCACACTGGACCCCGAGGCGGTCGCCGCAGCGATCACCCCGAAGACCAAGGGCATCCTTCCGGTGCACCTTTACGGCCACCCGGCCCGCATGCGCGAACTGGAAGCGCTGGCCGCCGAACGCGGCGTGGCGCTCTATGAAGATGCCGCGCAGGCGCATGGCGCGTCCTTGGACGGTCGCCCGGTCGGCAGCTTCGGACAATTCGCGATGTTCAGCCTCTACCCGACCAAGAACATGACCAGCGGCGAGGGCGGCATGGTCACAGCGGCGAACGAGGAAGTGGCCCGCATGCTCAAGCTTCTGCGCAACCAGGGCATGGAGCGTCAGTACGAGAACGAGATCATCGGCTTCAACGCCCGGATGACCGACATCCACGCCGCCATCGGCCGCGTGCAGCTCACGAAGGTCGACGCCTGGACGACCCAGCGCAGGGCCAACGCCGCCTTCCTGGATAGGAATCTGCGGGGCGTCGTGACGCCTCCGGTCGCCGAAGGCGCCGTGCACGTCTATCACCAGTACACGGTCCGCGTCCCCGAAGACCGCGACGGATTCGTCGCCGCCCTGAAAGCGGAGTACAACGTGGGGTCGGGTGTCTACTATCCGATTCCGAACCACCGCCTGCCCTCGCTCGCGCCGTATGCCCCGGGGGTGCATCTTCCCGAGACCGAGCGAGCGGCCGGTGAGGTCGTATCACTGCCTGTACATCCATCGCTGTCGCAGAATGACCTCGACCGCATCGTGACCGCGGTGAACGCCCTCGCCGGAGCAGGCGCCTGATGGCGTTGAGGGCGGGCCTGCTCGGCGTCGGCATGATGGGGCGCCATCATGCGCGAGTGCTCCGCGAGGTGGACGGAATCGACCTGGTCGCGATCGCCGACCCGGGCGGCGACCCGCACGGCGTTGCGGGCGATCTGAGCATCTTGCCGGACATCGACGCGCTCATCAGCGAGGGAATCGACCTCGCCGTGGTCGCGGTGCCCACCCGTTTCCATGAGGAGGCGGCGCTCAAGCTGGCAGCCGCAGGCGTGCACACTCTCGTCGAGAAGCCGATCGCGCACAGCATCGAAGCGGGGCAGCGCATGGTCGACGCCTTCGCGGAAGCCGGTCTGATTGGCGCGGTCGGTCACATCGAGCGCTTCAATCCGGCCGTCCAGGAGCTGCGCCGCCGGATCGAGGCGGGTGAGCTCGGTGCGGTGTATCAGGTGGTCACGCGTCGGCAAGGACCCTTCCCCGCCCGCATCGCCGATGTGGGTGTCGCCAAGGATCTGGCCTCCCACGACGTGGATCTCACCGCCTGGGTCGTGCAGTCCGACTACGAACGTGTCTTCGCTCAGACTGCCTTCAAGAGCGGCCGGGAGCACGAGGACATGATCACGATCACCGGGCGTACGGCGTCCGGCGTCATCGTGAACAACATCGTGAACTGGTTGTCTCCGATGAAAGAGCGGCTGACGGTCGTCACGGGCGAGAAGGGGGCGTTCGTCGCCGACACGTCGACAGGCGATCTCACGTTCTACGCAAACGGAACCATTCCGCTGGAGTGGGAATCGGTATCGACCTTCCGGGGCGTGTCCGAGGGCGACGTCACCCGGTATGCGTTCGCAAAGCGCGAGCCGCTTCGAGTCGAGCACGAGGCGTTCCGCGACGCGGTGCTCGGCGAGCGAAACGACGTCGTCACGATGGCGCAGGGGTTGCGCACGCTCGTCGTCGTGGAGGCAGCGCTGGACTCTGCACGCACCGGGGGCTCGATCTCGCTCTGAGCTCCCGGGATTTGGGGCGGCTCATCGAGCGGAGCCTCAGACGGCGTATTCCTCGAGAGCATCGAGGAATAGCCGGCTCTGGGCATCGCGTGTGAACTGCTCCGCATTCGCGAGCGCCGGGGCCTCCACGCGGCCTGTGCGCGTCTTCTGCTCGGCCATCGCGTGCAGGGCGTTCGCGATCTCCGAGGGATCGTTGCTCACGGTACCGAGGCCGTTCTCTCGGATCAGGTCGCCCGCCGCGCTCGCCTCGAGACCGGTCATGATGATCGGTCGTGCGGCGCCGATGTATTCGAAGACCTTGCCGCTCAGAACTCCCTTCTCGCCGGGGTCGTTCCAGAGCAGCAGCAGCAGGGCGTCGGAGTCGGCTTGGATCTCCAGCGACTCGGCGTGGCTCACCTTTCCGTGCTGGCGGGCCACTGCTTCGAGCCCGAGCGAGTCGATGGCTGCAGCCACCTCAGATGAGTGCGGACCATAGAAATCGACGGAGATTCGGGTACCGGGGTGCTGCCGGAGGAGCTCGGCCACACCGCCCAGGAATGGCAGGGGATCGCGGCGTTTCGGGATCACCCAGCCGCAGTACGCGATGCGCAGCTCGGACGAGGACGGACGGTAATCGAGGTGCACGAAGTCTTGCGGGTCATACCCGTTCGTCACGACGATGGTGCGGACGCCGTACGCCGCCTCGAGTTCCTCGGCGAGTGGCCCGCTGACTGTCGTGAGCATCGCTGCATCCGACACATGACGACGTTCGACGGCGGCGTCCAGCCTGCGGCGCAGCGCGCCGTAAGGATAGTAGGCACCGTTCGAGAGCAGATCGCGGTAGTCGACCACGAGCTTCGCCCCGAACCGCTTCGCTAGCTTCGATCCGAGCATGAGGGCGCTGAACGGGCCGACGCTCGTCACGACGACATCAGGGCGCCAGTCCCAAGTGGTGGCATGGCGTCCGGCCGCCTTCGCCCAACGTCCGTAGATGTCGGGCCAGATGAACCTCATCGCGATCGCGTAGGCGATCGCGGCGGGACGGTGCCACCACCGGGGGCGTTGCGGCTTGAGGCCTTGCACGCCCGACACGGCCTTCATCATGGGGTCCGCGACTCGATGGACCGCGAGTCCAGGGTGCTCGGGGATCGCGAGGCCCTCATCGGCGCCGTCGCGGGTGAGAACGCGCACCTCGTGTCCTGCGGAGGCCCAATAGGAGGCGAGCTTCGAGATGCGCACTGCGGCGATCTTGTTCTCCGGCGGGAAGAACGGGCAGATGAGCAGGATTCGCATATTCCGGGTCTCTCCTGGGGAGGGGTAGCGGGCGGTGTATGTGTTCGGCGCTAGGACACGAGTCCGGCCAGCGCAGCCTGGAATCGGAAGTCGGGCACTTGGTCGACGACCTCGTCGAAGGTACCGAATCCCTTGATCTGCCCCTGGTCGAGGTAGCAGACCTGGTCGTACTGGCGGATCGTTGCGAGGCGGTGCGCGACGGTGATGAACGTGACCTGACCGCGTAGTTCGTTCATCGACTCGACCACGCGGTTCTCGGTGGCCGTGTCGAGCGAGCTCGTGGCCTCGTCCATCACCATCACGAGCGGATCCGTGTAGAGAGCGCGAGCGATTCCCAAGCGCTGCTGTTGTCCGCCGGACAGGGAGGATCCGCGTTCGCCAAGATGCTCCCCGAGCCCGCCCGGACGCTGTGCGAGCTCACTGATGTGTGCGCGGCGCAGCGCCTGGAGGACGCGATCCGAGTCGTAATCCGTCTCCCAGGTGAGCGCAACATTCTGTGCCACCGAGCCGTCGAACAGGGCCACCCGTTGCGGCACATATCCGACGTGGGTGCGCCACTGGTGTAGCACGCTGTCGACCGGGTGCCCATCAATCTCGAGGGACCCCTCGGTCGGAACGCTGAGTCCGAGGATGATGTCGATCAGAGTGGACTTGCCGGCACCGGAAGGCCCTACGATCGCCAGGCTCGACCCGAACGGAACGCGCAGATCGACGTCCTTCAAGACCGGCTCGCGGTTGCCCGCGTAGCGGAAGGAGATGTTCCGCAGTCGCAGTTCGCGAGGGTGCTCAGGAAGTTCTTCCGTATCGCGCGGCTCGGTCTGTATGCTCGTGCTCGTCTCGGAGAGTTGCCGAATAACGTCCTTGGCATAAGCCTCGTTTGAGGATGCGGACGTCAGACTGGCCTGCACGGCGTTCATCGAGGGGATCATCCGGAATCCGGAGGCCGCGAACAGCGATACCGCGACGGCTGCGGCGGCAGCACCGCCGGTCAGGAACGCCGATGCGCCGATAAGGATGAAGCCTCCGATCAGTGCGGCCTCGAAGGCGTAGCGCGGGACGACCGTCATGAATGCCAGGTTCGCGCGCGCCCTGGTTGCAACTCCGCGGTTCTTCGAGATGACTCGTCCGGCTTCGTCGAGCTTGCCGCGCAGAGTGACTTCTTTCAGGGCCTCGACCATCTCCGTCATCACCGTCGCGACGCGGTAGGAGTAGTCGCGGTTGCGCTGACCCTCGGACTTCGACCGGCGGGACAGCGCGAGGGAGATGATCCCGAACACGAGCGACAGATAGAGGAAGGCGATCAGCGCGGTGAGCGGCTGAGCGATGACGAGGATCAGCAGCGCGGCGATGAAGGTGAAGAGGTTTCCCGGGATCTGGGAGAGCGCGAGCAGGAAGCCGCGGTTCGCGCTGCCGACCGAGGCGTCGACGATGCGTGTGAGCTCGGCCGTGCTGGTACGCGACCGATCCTCCCAACTGGAGTGGGTGTATTCCGCGAACAGTCGATCGCCGAGATCGAGTTCGTACGCGGCGAAGCGACGCGTGGCACGCCAGTGGAGGAGCGCTGCGAGCACACCTTTGAGGATGAAAAGCACGGCGATGATGAGCACGACCCAGAACGTGGCTGATTCGGGGAGCGGTCCGATGAGCGGAACATCGATTGCATTGCCCGTGACCAGGGCGTTGACGGTGAGGACGATCAGGGCGAGTGCGGCGGTGTCCAGGATCGAGAGCATGCCGGTCGCGATCGAATACCAGAGGTAGAACGGGCGGGCACCGCGCGGAAGCACTCTGAGCAGGTCGAGCAGTGTTCGCCAGATGCTTCTCATCGGGATGGTTCTCCTTGCGATCGCGCGGGGCCACGCGTGTGCGGGAAACCCCCATGGATCCTACCTGCTGGGGGCTGAGCCGATCTGAATGCGCGTGCAGGAGAGGGGAGGTCGAGCACGCGTGTGCGAGGATGGACCGCAGCCGATCCGACGGGAGCCCGATGAGTCACCCCGCAGCCTCGACGCAGACTTCCGGGACCTGCCTGATCTTCGTCACGAACTGTTACCCCTTCGTTCCTGGAGAAGAGTTCATCGAATCGGAGATCGGGCACCTGGCCTCGACTTTCGATCGAGTGCTCCTCATACCCGTCGTGCGAACCGTCGATCAGACGCGACGCCGTGAGGTGCCCGACAACGTCGAGGTGATCCTTCCCGAAGCGCTCTCGACGACGAAGGCCAGCGCCGGGAAGGTGGTGCGCTACACGCTGCGGCATCCGCTCCGAGCAGCGGCCTCGTTCGGCCGTGCGCTGCGGTCCTTCCCCCATCCGTGGCGGATGCTCTCCGATCTCCGTCTCGACCTTCTCGCCTGCATCGTCGCGGACCAGGTGCAGACGACGGTGCAGGAGCATCTCGCGCCCGGAACGCGCACGCTGCTGTACAGCTATTGGATGATGGTGCCCGCGCGTGTGGCGACGCGACTGAGCGCGCGGCTGGGTCGACACACCGTGCCGGTAGTCAGCCGGGCGCACGGCTACGATGTGTTCTCCGAGCGCAGCGCCATCGACTACCTGCCGCAGCGCGAACTGCTCTTCTCGCAGATCTCAGAGGTCTTCACGGCCTCTCGAAACGGTGCCGACTATCTCCGGGCGAAATATCCGTCCTTCGCGCACCGCATCGAGACCGGTCGCCTCGGTGTCGGGCCCGCGACGGCCGCGGGGAACGTCTCGCAGCAGTCCTTCAAGGTCTACACGTGCGCGTACCTCGTGCCGGTCAAGCGCATCCCGCTACTCATCGACGGACTGGCTACCGCGCAGCGCCGCGGTCTCAAGGTGAACTGGTCCCACATCGGTTCCGGACCCGCGGACTATGCCGCGGAGATCCAGCGACGGGCCGCGGATCAGCTGGACTCCGGATCGTTCGAATTCCTCGGGGATCTTTCCAACGACGAGGTCCGTGCGCGGTACGCCACTTCTCCGGGAGGCGTCTTCGTCAACGTCTCGGAGTCCGAAGGCGTCCCGGTATCGATCATGGAGGCGCTCGCGCAGGGGTTCCCGGTGATTGCGACGGATGTCGGCGGTAACAGCGAGCTGATCGACACCGAGGGCGGAATGTTCGACGGCCTGCTCAAGGGGACGCCGACCGCTGATGAGATCGCGGACCGGCTCGAGGCACTGTTCACCACCGAGACGGGGGAGTACCGGAGGTTCGTGGACGCGAGCATGGCGCAATGGCGGCGCAACTGGTCGAGTGACGTGAACTACGCCGCCTTCAGCGATCACCTGCTCCAGGCCGCAGAGCCGATCTGAGCACGCACGGTCTCGCTCGGCGCCAGTCCGCGAGATCCCTAGGATGGATGTCGTGAAGATCATGAGTGTCGTGGGCGCGCGCCCGCAGTTCGTCAAGCTCGCCCCAATCGCCCATGCCATGCAGGCCGCGGGACACGAGCATGTCATCGTGCACACCGGCCAGCACTACGACCCGCAGATGTCGCAGGTGTTCTTCGCCGACCTGGGCATCCCTTCCCCCGACGTTCACCTCGGCGTCGGCTCGGCCAGCCACGGGGTGCAGACCGGGGCCATCCTGGCCGCGTTGGACCCGGTCCTGGCCGACCACCGGCCGGACTGGACCCTCGTCTACGGCGACACGAACTCGACCCTGGCGGCGGCCGTGGCGGCGGTCAAGCTGCACCTGCCGGTGGCCCACCTCGAGGCGGGGCTGCGCTCGCACAATCGGCGGATGCCGGAGGAACACAACCGGGTGCTCACCGACCACGCGGCCGATCTGCTGATGGCCCCC
>WPCJ01163883.1_pt1 | contig 11140 bp, 9 predicted proteins | sample 5399831 | NCBI WGS metagenome assembly WPCJ01 (sample SAMN12869470, study PRJNA574797) | sludge metagenome | isolation source: wastewater treatment of pH10 | place: China:Beijing | collected 2019-05-20 | reverse complement strand
AGTTTCGTGGCGGAGGTGTCTGAAATACGCTTCCTCGGCGCGAACATCGTGATCGAACTCCGGCATCCGATGTTGCCGGGTGGCGTGCTCAAGGTTCGCAGGCTCGCCGATGCTTCCGCCATCGGCCCGAGGGTCGGTCAGCGTCTTGGCGTCACCTGGCGGGCGGATGATGCCGCCCTTCTCGCAGCGAATGGCTGGGGGGCAAGATGAGCGTCGAGCCGTCGCATCCGTCGGCCAAGCTGGCGCGCACTGGCGCCGCGCGCCGCGTGTTTTGGCATGGGCTCAATCTTGGCCTGCCGCTGCTTTTCGTGGTGATCCCGATACTTTCCTTCGTGCTGGTCAGCTTCTGGACGCTCCAGGACGGCCAGGTCGTCCACACGCCCACCCTCGCCAACTACCGCGCCTTCTTCACGGAAAGCAGCTATCTGCAGGTGTATCTCGCCACGGTCGGGCTGTCGCTCCAGGTGACGCTGGTCAATGTGCTCTTGGCAACCGTGATCGCCGTCTTCATCTTTCGACGCAGCACGCGCATGCGGTTCGTCATTCTGATGAGCTTCATGCTCCCGCTCTTCATGAGCTACATCATCAAGGTCTATTCCATCCGCAGCATTCTCGGCCAGCGCGGCCTGTTGAATGAAGGGCTGATGACGCTGGGGCTGATCGACCAGCCGATCGACGCGCTGCTTTTCTCGCGCACCGCCATCTTCATCACGCTTGCGGTGCTGTACCTGCCCTATGCGATTCTGCCGATCTATCTGGCCCTGGACCGGATTCCGGCCAATTATCTTGCCGCTTCCGCCGATCTTGGAGCCAGTCCCCTGCAGGCGCTGCGCGACATCGTGCTGCCGCTTGGCAGGCCTGGCATAGCCGCCGGCGCTGTCTTCACCTTCATCCTGACCTTCGGCGATTTCGTCACGCCTCAGATGGTCGGCGGCACGCAGGGTTTCACCTTCGGCCGCATCGTCTTCACCCAGTTCGGGCTGGCGCTCAACTGGCCGCTCGGCTCGGCGCTGGCCGTTATCCTGCTCGCGACGACGCTGCTGGCCGTCGCGCTCGCAGGTCTCATCCTTCGACGGGAATATGTGCGATGAAACAGCGAGCACCACTTCTCGACAGCGTGCTTGGTCTTGTCGCCTTCACCGGTCTTGTCGCCCTCTATGCGCCTCTGGTCGCTTCCGCGGTGCTGTCGTTTTTCCAGGTTGTGCGGATACGGGGTGCGATCGGTTTTGCCCCATTCTCGACGGAGCCTTACACGGCGCTGCTGGCCAATGGCGAGATACTCTCGGCGCTGGCAACGTCTCTTGTCGTGGCGGCGGCGGCAAGCCTTTGCTCACTCGTGCTCGGGCTGATGTTCGCTTTCTACTTCGTCTCCGCACGACGTGGTCTGGGCGTGTTGATGCAGGTGATGGTGTTCCTGCCTTTCCTGTTGCCGCCGATCATCACGGGCCTCTCGCTCCTCATCGCTTTCCGCGAGATCGATTTCGGGCGAGGGCTCGCAACCATCCTGATCGCCCACATCGTGTTCATCGTCCCTGTCGTCTACCGCACGGTGCTGGTGCGCCTGCAACTGCTGGGGGCAAGCCTGACCGAGGCATCGCTCGACCTGGGCGCATCCCGCACGCAGACGCTGTTCTATGTGATCCTGCCGCAGATGCGTCCCGCCCTCATTTCCGCGGTGCTGCTGGCTTTCGCAATATCCTTCGACGAAACCCTGATCACGCTGTTCGTCGCCGGTTCCGAGACGACCTTGCCGATCCGGCTCTGGGCAATGATGCGGGTGGGCTTCGTGCCTGAAATCAATGCCCTCGCAACGCTCATCCTTCTGTTCACCGCCGTCATGACATTCGCCATCGGGCTGCTCCAGCGGGGCCAGCCAGAGCGCTCCTGAGCGCTCTGCTGCAACCAGACTGACCCATCAGCTTCAAACACCCTTCGGGAGAAATGCATTCCCATGAGAATCGAGACTGTCGATTTTTTCTATCTGGCCATGCCGGAAATCACCACCGCGGGCGATGGTAGCCAGGATGCGCTTGTGGTGCGCGTTTCGGCTGGCGGCCTGACCGGCTGGGGCGAATGCGAAGCCGCACCTCTGCCGTCAATCGCGGCCTTTGTCTGTCCGATGTCGCACGGCGCTTGCCAGCCCGTGCGGAATACGGTGTTGGGGCAACGGCTCGATGCTCCCGCCGACATTGCCCGCATCGCCCACCGCGTCGAGCATGATTGCATGGATCTTCTCCAGGCCGCGCACACATGGTCCGGCATCGAAATGGCGCTATGGGACCTGCTCGGCAAGGCGCACAGCGAGCCAGTCTGGAGGTTGCTCGGCTACGACCGTTCATGCCGCAAGACGCCTTATGCCTCCCAGCTTTTCGGGGATACGCCGCAAGCCACGCTGGAACTGGGTCGCCGCGCCCGTGCCGATGGTTTCCGCGCGGTGAAATTCGGCTGGGGGCCGATTGGCCAGAGCTCGCTGCAGATCGACGTGGATCATTTCGTCGCCGCCCGCGAAGGGCTTGGTCCAGACGGCATCCTGCTGGTCGATGTCGGCCAGATCTTTGGCGAGGATGTGGAGGCGGCTGCATTGCGGCTGCCGGCTTTGGAGGCGGCTGGTGCAGCCTGGCTCGAGGAGCCTTTCACGGCCAGCGCCTATGGCGAATACGCCGCCCTCGCGGGACGCACGAGCGTGAAGATGGCCGGTGGCGAAGGTGCGCATAATTTTCACATGGCGCGCAACCTGATCGACTACGGCAATATCGGTTTTGTGCAGATCGACTGCGGGCGGATCGGCGGCATTGGGCCGGCAAAGCGCGTTGCGGATCATGCGGCGGCGAAAGGGGTGACTTATGTCAATCACACCTTCACATCCAATCTTGCCCTCAGCGCATCGCTGCAACCTTTCGCCGGCGTGGCCGAGGCTTCCATCTGCGAGTACCCGGTGGCGCTGCAGCCGCTCGCCGTGGAGCTGACCACCAACCACATCGTACGCGATGCCCAGGGCGAGATCGCCGCGCCGGAGGCGCCGGGCCTTGGTGTCGAGATCAATCCGGCCGCCTTGCAGGCCTATCGTGTAGAGATAGAAATTGCCGTCGGGGGACAGACGGTGTTTCGTTCGCCGTCCCGGTCCTGAAAAGATTGGGTTCGATCGCGGCGGACGGGGGATCGGCTCCGTTTATCGCGGACACTCGCGACAGCAGTCGCACGAGGGGAACTGAAACATACGGCAGATGCCGTATTTCCGCATCGGTCTGCTGTGGCTACGGTAACGTCGGCTAAGAGGCGTTCCCGCAAGGATCGGCAGCGAAGTGGAGATTTCAGCCGGTAGGCAATCCCAGCCGAACCGCATAGGCGGTGAGTTCGGCAACGTTGTGGAGGTCGAGCTTCCGCATCAGGTTTTCACGATGCTTGCGGGCGGTGGCCTGGCTGATGCCGAGCCGTTCGGCCGTTTCGCGCGCGGTCATGCCTTGCGCCACCAGCAGCAGGATCTGGCGTTCCCGCTGGGTCAAAGGCACCGGCGAAATGATCTCCTGCGGATCGGGTGCCCTGCTTCTCCTGTCCGGCTCGCTGACCGCGAAACGTACCGTTTGCGCAAGATAGGTTTCGCCGTGTCGCAACGCCTCGATCGCCGCGCCGAGTTCTTCAGGGTCGCCGTCCTTGGTGAGGTAGGCGTTCGCCCCGAATTCCAGCGCCAGCCGTACCGTTCGCGGCTCGATGTTGGCGGTCAGCACGATGATCTGCAGTCGTGGCGCCAGCTCCCTGATCTCGGCGATGAACGGCACGCCCGAAACGCCGGGCATGCCGAGATCGAGGACGAGCAGGTCGGCCCTGGTGTCACGCACGCGTTTGAGCAGCGTTTCCCCTTCCGCTGCTTCCGCCACCACCGACACGTTCTCCATCGCGCCGATGAGCAGCTTGACGCCTTCGCGCATGATGGCGTGGTCGTCGGCGAGGATGGCGGTCAGCGGGCGATGCATGATGTCTCTGTCCTGGGGACGACAGCTTAGTTCGGCGATTGCTAACGTATGGGAAACGCGCAGGCGATAGATCAAGCGGCAGGCCGGGGAAAGGGTCAGACCAATGCGGTCAGCACGAGGGGTTCGATGCAGGAAGACAAGATCCAGGAAGCCCTGATCGAGCACCTCTACCGCAATGCCTATGGCGTGGTGGTTTCGAATGTCACGATCTCGCTCGGCATCATCTATGTGCTTTACGGTTCTGTGCCGACTGACTGGCTTGTGCCCTGGGCCGTCGCCGTCTATGCGCTGATCGCGGCGCGCGTCCTGGCGGCACGACGTTTCTGGAAGCATCCCAGAACGCCGGCGTCCCTGCGCGGATGGGCCTGGACGGCTGCCGGCTTTTCGTGGGTTTCGGGCCTGCTGTGGGGCTCGCTCACCTGGATCGGCTATGTTCCCGATCAGCCACACCTGTTTGCCTTCATTGTCGCCATTCTTGCCGGTCTGGTCAGCGGCACCATCCCGTCCATGTCGGCCTTCCCGCCGGCGCTGATCGGTTCGATCCTGGCGACAACGCTGCCGGTCGCCGCCCGCTTCACGACGATGCCGGGTGCCGTTGGCGATGCCTATCTTTTCCTGCTCGCCTGCCTGATCGCCATCAACATCTACTATGGCCGCATCGCTTATCGCATGCTGCATGAGATGATACGGCTGCGCCTGGAAAATGTCGGGCTGATCGGACACCTGCAGGAGGAACGGGACCGCGCGCAGACCGCGGACCGCGCCAAGACGCGGTTCCTTGCAGCCGCTTCCCATGACCTGCGCCAGCCGATCCACGCGCTCGGGTTGCTGATCTCGACCCTGTCGGTGCTCGGTCGCCGCGGCGACGTGCCATCCGGCGAAGCGCGCAGCCTGGCCAGTTCGGCCAAGGCGATCGTCGGCAATCTGAGCGGCCTGCTCAATGCGCTTCTCGACATCTCGAAACTCGATGCCGGCGTCGTCACCGTTACCAGGGAAGATGTCGATCTTGGCGAACTCTTCCGCAACCTGAGCGGCGAGTTTTCCGCGTCCGCGCGGTCAAAGGGCCTTAACTGGCGCGTGGTGGATACGTCTGTCCATGTCGATACCGATCCGATGATGCTGAAGCGGATCCTCGACAATCTTCTCACCAATGCCTTCCGTTACACCAGCTCCGGCAGCGTGCTGCTCGGCTGCCGTCGACGTGGATCGACGGTGGAGATCCAGATCTGGGATACCGGCCTTGGCATACCGGAAGATCAGAAGGCGGCGATCTTCGAGGAGTTCGTCCAGCTGAACAATCCTGCACGTGACAAGGCGCAGGGTCTCGGCCTTGGCCTGGCGATCGTGCGCAGGACCGCCGAATTGCTGGGGCATTCGCTCAAACTCGTCTCGACGCCAGGTCGTGGCTCGATGTTCTCGGTGATGCTGCCTTCCGCCCATGGTGCGGCGCCTGTCCTTCCGGTCAACAGCGCGACGCGGGTTGAGACGGCGGCGAGCCTGATGATCGTCGATGACGAGCGGGACGTGCTCGATGCCATGGTGGGCTTGCTCGCGCTGGAGGGGCACCGGATCTATGCCGGGCAATCCGCCGCGGAGGTCGAGGCCGCTCACGGCAAAGCCGCCAGGATGGGGCCAGCACCCGTTGACCTGATCGTCGCCGACTACCGCCTGAAGGACAACGCCACCGGGGTCGAGGCGATCAAGTCGCTGTCGGCATATCTCGGCCGCATGGTGCCGGGCATCGTGGTGACGGGCGATACGTCGCCGTCACGTATCCGGGAGGCAACGGCCAGCGGCTTCCGCATCCTGCACAAACCGGTCAGCGGCGACGATCTCAGGGAAGCCATCGCTGGCGCGCTTTCGGGACAAGAGAACTCCCCCGCTTCAGGCGGAAGACGCGGCGGGCGATCGTCCAGCAAATAGGGGTCGCCGGCAGCCCGGTGCGACAATCTGGGTCATCGCGCAGGGTGGCCATCACCGTCGGCGGAAGCTATCAGGCTCATGCGCTGGACGACCCGCGCCTTCGGATTCGTATCGGGGACGGCCCCATTGTTTCGGGAACCCGAGCGATGGCGTCTTGTCCAAACCTGATCTCCCTGTCGTCGGCCAACGCCACCTTCTTCCTTTTTCGGGCGATTGCATGCAGCGCGCTGCCGCGCCTCCGCTTGCGTGATGCCTTCTCGCCAACCGTTTTCGCCAACAGCAAGAGGAGGCCGGGGTGGCCAGTCCGCTAAAGCAGTTCGAGATCAAGCCGATCGTGACTTTCGGCGAGATCGCCGGGCAGGAGATCGCCTTCACCAATTCCGCCGCCTACATGGTCGCCGCCACGGTTCTGGGCGGCCTGTTCCTGTTTGGCGCCACGCTGCGGCGTGAGCTTGTGCCGTCGCGCATCCAGTCGAGCGCCGAGCTGCTCTACGAGTTCGTGGCCAAGACCCTGCGCGACAATGCCGGCGAGGCGGGCATGCGGTTCTTCCCGCTGGTGTTCTCACTGTTCATGTTCGTGCTGATGGCCAATCTTCTCGGCATGCTGCCCTTTGCCTTCACGGTCACCAGCCACATCATCGTCACCTTCGCGCTTGCGATGCTGGTGTTCCTGACGGTGACATTCTACGGGCTATGGGCGCATGGCCTGCGCTTCTTCCGGCTGTTCCTGCCGAAGGGCGTTCCGCTGATGCTGGCACCACTCATCGTGCCGATCGAAATCGTCTCCTATCTGTCGCGGCCGGTCAGCCATTCGGTCCGCCTGTTCGCGGTCATGCTCGCCGGCCACATCACGCTGAAGGTCTTCGCCGGTTTCGTCGTCAGCCTGGCAAGCCTCGGCGCGGTCGGCATCGCCGCCGCCATCCTGCCCTTGTTCATGACGGTTGCGCTGACGGCGCTCGAACTGCTGATGTCGCTCATCCAGGCCTATATCTTCACCATGCTGACCTGCATGTATCTGGCCGACGCGCTGCATCCTGAACACTGAGCATGTCGCGCGCTGCGTGGCGGAACGGGGCAGCGCTTGATCGGCAGCGTCTTTCCCCGTACCGCCTGTTGTTGCTGGTCCGCCCGGCAGCGTTGAAACAGGAAATACACAGATGAGTGACGAGCACCCGGCTGCCGATGCCGAAGTGACGCTTCGGCGGATCACCGCCCAGACCGTGTCGGATATCTGCGACCTCAGCGAGACGCTGAGCGAAGAACAGCGCAACAAGGTTGCCGACAATGGCACCTCGATCGCCGAGGCGCATTTCTCCGAGAACGCCTGGTTCCGAGCCATCTATGCCGACGACACGCCGGTCGGTTTCATCATGCTGCACATTGGCGCCGACCACGATGACGGCATCGATTGCCCTGGCGTGTTCCTGTGGCGCCTGATGATCGGCGGGCCGTATCAGGGCAAGGGATTTGGCGAGAAGGCGATCGGTCTCGTCATCCGCGACCTGAAGGCACGCGGCATCGGCGAACTCTACACCAGCTATGGGCTCGGGACCGCCAGCCCCGAGGGGTTCTACAAGCGGCTGGGCTTCAGGGAGACCGGTGACATGTATGACGATGAAGTCGAGGCCGTGCTGAAGTTCGACATCTGACACAGGGTCTTTGCACAAAAAAGCCGCGGCCGGCTTCACATCCGGCCGCAGCTTTTTCATCCTCAGGCGAGGCTGGAGCGTTTCCGATTTTTCGGAAACGCGGAAACGCTCCAGGATTTATTTTGCCGCATGATCTTGTCCGAAAAGTCTGCAACTTTTTGCTTCGCTGACCTTCGGTTCGGGATCATGCTCTATTCGACGAAGGCGAAGCGAATCACGAACAGGATCGCCACCAGCCAGGTCGCCAGATGCACCTCGCGGAACCGGCCGGTGGCCGTCTTCAGCACGGCATAGCTGATGAAGCCGAAGGCGAGACCGTTGGCGATCGAATAGGTGAACGGCATCATCAGCGCGGTCAGCGCGGCCGGTGCTGCTTCCGTGATCTCGGTCCAGTCGACTTCGATCAGTTCGCGCATCATCAGGCAGGCGACATAGAGCAGCGCCGGAGCGGTCGCATAGACCGGAACCGAGGCGGCAAGCGGCGAGATGAAGAGTGCAGCCAGGAACAGCACGGCGATGACCAGGGCGGTCAGGCCGCTGCGTCCGCCGGCCTGCACGCCGGAGGCGCTTTCAACATAGGCGGTGGTCGAAGAGGTGCCGAGCAGCGAGCCGGCAACGATCGCGCTGCTGTCCGCCAGCAGGGCACGGCCGAGGCGGTTCGGCTTGGCTTCCTCGATCAGGCGCGCGCGCTTGGCCACGCCGATCAGCGTGCCGGTGGCGTCGAACACTTCGACCAGCACGAACACCAGGATGACGTGGACGAGGCCGGTGTGCATGGCGCCGACGATGTCGAGCTGCAGGAAGGTCGGCGCGATCGACGGCGGCATCGAGACAATGCCCTGGAACTGGCTGACGCCGAGGATCCACGACAGGATGGTGATGGCCAGGATGCCGATCAGAATGGCGCCGGGCACCTTGAGGCCATCCAGCGACGCGATGATGAAGAAGCCGAGAATGGCGAGCAGCGGACCGGTCGTGGTCAGATGGCCAAGCGTGACGAAAGTCGCTTCACTGGCGATGACGATGCCGGAGCTTTTCAGGGCGATGATGGCCAGGAACATGCCGATACCGGCAGCGATGGCACTGCGCATCGAATGCGGAATGCCTGCGATCAGCCAGCTGCGGATGCCGGTCACGGTCAGGATCAGGAAGATGACGCCCGAGATGAAGACGGCGCCCAGTGCCTGCTGCCAGGTGAAGCCCATGGCGCCGACGACGCCGAAGGCGAAGAAGGCGTTGAGGCCCATGCCCGGCGCCATGCCGATCGGCCATTTGGCCACCAGCGCCATGATCAGCGAGTCGAGTGCTGCTGCCAGACAGGTGGCAACGAACACGGAGCTCTTGTCCATGCCCGTCGTCGAAAGGATCTCCGGGTTGACGAAGATGATGTAGGACATGGTCAGGAAGGTGGTGAGGCCGGCGATCACTTCGATCCGCACCGACGTCCCCAGTTCCTTCAGTTCGAAATACTTCTCGAGCATAGCTTTTCCTCCGCTGCCCGTTTCCTCCTCACCGGCTGCGCACGGCCCCCTTGCCGTCCGCAACACGATGCCGCGCTGTGCATGGCACGGAACGCGGTCTTGACCTTCGTTGGGCGCTGACAGTCTGGATGCACCGGTTTGCCGGCGCATGATGACGATCTCTCCGTCAGGAGTGACCGACAAGCAGACATGAGGCGCACTCGCCCGCTCAAGTTATCTTGAAGTACTTCCGCTCATTTGCCTGGCGCAAGGGGCCAATCGGGCCGCTTTCTCGCAAACAGTTTCGCGATTTTCACGAATATCGAAAAGCTGCAGGGAAGTTCGGCGGGAGCCGTCGACTGTGGTTTCGAAGTGCATCGACATTGGAAAACGAAGCGGAACAGCCGCAACCATGTTGATGCCGGATCGCACGATGTCAACACCGGACGATCGGCGGGCAGAGACGGACGCCGTCATCCGGCGTCCGCGCAGCGGAGCATTTTTCAGCCAAGTGGAATCACTTGGCGTTACAAGAATGCGACGAAAACAAAACTTAGAGCGGTTCCGTATTTCCGTGAAAAACGGAACCGCTCCAGGATCAGTTGATGAAGTAGCGCTGCCACTCGAAATCGGTGATGTGCGACGCCTGCCAGGTCTCGAAGGCAGTCTGCTCGGCACGGCGGCTTTCCGCGTAATTGTCGCGGAAGGCTTCGCCGAAAGCCTCGGCGCAGAATTCGGAACTCGCGAAAGCCTCGACCGAGGCGTTCAGTGTCCGCGGCAACTTGGGTTTTCCCAGCGTGGCAAGATCGCCGCTTACCGGCGCCTCCAGAGCCATGTCCTTCTCGATGCCCTCGCAGCCGGCAGCGAGGATCGCGGCGATCGACAGGTAGGGATTGATGTCGGCACCTGGCACCCGGTGCTCGAACCGGCAGGCACCGTCATTTGGCGTGGTGATGGCGCGGATCGGCGCCGTCCGGTTTTCGAAACCCCAGGCGACGTCTTCCGGCGACCAGGCCCCACGGTCGAAACGGCGATATGAGTTGACGGTCGGCCGGAACAGGAGATGGGTTTCCTGCATGCGGTTGAGCACGCCGGCCAGGAATTTCTCAGCCACCGGCGTCAGTTTGTTGGGTCCGGCGGCGAAGGCCGGCTTACCGTCCTTCCACAGGCTGACATGGTGGTGCGCGCCGCAGGCACTTTCCTTGCCGGGGGGCTGGAAGCGGGTCATGAAGGTGGCGACCAGCCCGCGCTCGGCGCAGAGTTCGCGCAGATGCAGCTTGGCGCGCATCGCGTCGTCGGCCGCCTGCAAGGCGGTCTTCGGTGTCAGCGCGTATTCATACATGCCGAAGCCGTATTCGGTGACCAGCGATGCGATACCGATGCCGATGCTCTTCATGCGGCGGATCAGTTCGGCGGCGAAGTCCTGGTATTCGCCACTGCGCACCAGATCGTAATTGGTCAGCGAATGGCCCCAGGGCTTCAGCTCGCGGTAGCGGCCGGCACGCATCAGGTCGTGATCGGCATGGAAGATGCCGAACTCGTATTCGAGCGCGAAGCGCGGCTCGTAGCCGAGCGCTGCTGCCCGCTGCTCGACACGGGCGAGAACGCCACGTGGGTCATAAGGGCAAGGCGAGCCGTCGAGCATGTAGGAGAAGGTGATCGCCGAGGCATATTCCGGCTTCCAGCCGTGCTGGACGACGGTGGTCGGATCGATGATGCCCTTGATGTTGGGAAAGCCGTTTTCTTCATTCGCGGTCGGCGAAGCGAAGGCGACATCCCCCATCGGCTGGCCGTCGCCGTGCGCGACGCAGTAGAGAATGGCGTTGATCGCTTCGCCGTAGGTGGAGAGTTTGAGCGGGGTGATCTTCGAGCGGAACGCACCTGACGTGTCGACCGTGTGCACCTGAATGAATTCGACACCGTCCAATGCCAGCTTCTGCTGCAATGCCTCCAGCTTCGGCTCGTACTCGGTGACCTTGTCCTGAAACTCCACTTTGTCCTCCACCCTGAGAAAAATTCAGCGCCGCCTAGCGAGCCTTGCGCCGCAAAAGCCTGGAAAGCTGCTCATCGAGTTCAAGCCGTCCGCTGATGCCGCCTGGCCGGAAAGCCATGCACAGCACGATGACGACACCGAGCG
>WPCJ01197903.1_pt1 | contig 11148 bp, 7 predicted proteins | sample 5399831 | NCBI WGS metagenome assembly WPCJ01 (sample SAMN12869470, study PRJNA574797) | sludge metagenome | isolation source: wastewater treatment of pH10 | place: China:Beijing | collected 2019-05-20 | reverse complement strand
GGCGTCGCAGTGCTCGTGGCGATTGTCGTCGGTTTGACCGCGACGTGGATCGTCAACTCGATCACCGGCGCTGGCCTGCCCTTCACTGATTTCGCCATCTTCCTGGGCCTGGCCTGTCTGGCGGTGATCACCATCCTGCTCGGCTCGATGAACTGGGTTGGCATCGCTGGCGTGGCTGTCCCGGCGCTGATTCTCGTTCTGGGTTCGACCACTGCGAGTCTCGCCTACGAGGCGCTGCCCGGGTTCTGGCAGAACTTCGTCTATCCCTGGAATCCCCTGCGCTTCCTGGGCGATGGCGTGCGCGCAATCGCGTTCCAGGATGCTGGTTGGTGGAATGCCGCCACCGGCGGAATCCTCGCCGCACTTGCCGTTGGTCTGGTCCTGATGGCCACCAGCGTCCTGACCCCCATCGGGCGCAAGGTTGCCGAGCCAAAGCTGGTTGCCGGCCAGGACCAGCAATGACCCGGCACTGGTTGCCGTGCCCGTTGGCCATCGTGCCCGGCCGTGAGTTACCGTGGTATCTGAACAGAATGATCGTTCTGGCCTGTATTCGAATGGATGAAGGACGATATGAGTGAATCCCTTTCCCTGGGGCTCGACGTGGGCTCCACCACCGTCAAGGCGGTCGTCGTCGACGGTGAGCGGATAGTCTTCAGCGACTACCGGCGCCACAACGCCGATGTGCGGGGCGAACTCGCCAACCTCCTGCGTGAGGTCCAGGCCAACTTCCCGAACGACCGCGTCAAGGTGGCGATGACCGGATCGGGTGGACTCGGCGTCGCCAAGGTGATGGGTGTCCACTTCGTCCAGGAGGTGATCGCGTCCACGGCCGCGATCGAGCGGCTCAACCCTGACGTCGACGTCATCATCGAACTCGGCGGCGAGGACGCCAAGATCACCTACCTGCACCCGGTACCCGAGCAGCGCATGAACGGCACTTGCGCGGGCGGCACCGGCGCCTTCATCGACCAGATGGCCAGCCTGCTCAAGGTGGAGGCGTCCGGACTCAATGACCTGGCCGCCGACTACCAGAACCTTTACCCGATCGCGTCCCGCTGCGGCGTCTTCGCCAAGTCGGACGTGCAGCCGCTGCTCAACCAGGGTGCCGCGCACTCCGACATCGCTGCGTCGGTCTTCCAGGCCGTCGCCACCCAGACCGTCGCTGGCCTGGCCTGTGGCCACCCGATCCGCGGCAAGGTGATCCTGCTGGGCGGCCCGCTGCACTTCCTGCCCGAGTTGCGGGCCGCGTTCGCGCGCGCTCTGGGTGACAACGTCGACGGCTTCGTGACCCCCGGTAACGGCCAACTCTATGTCGCGCTGGGCGCCGCCTTCCTGGCGCAGGGGCCGGCGCTCAGCCTGCCGCACCTGGCCGCCGAACTGGAGGCCGCCAACCAGGTGGTCTCGACCACCCGCACCATGCGTCCGCTCTTCTGGGACGAGGCTGAACGCGAGGAGTTCGACACCCGGCACGCCAAGGCCTTCGTCCCGCAGGCCGGTCTGGAGGGCCTGACCGGGCCGGTATGGCTGGGCATCGACGCCGGCTCCACGACCATCAAGTCGGTGGTCTTGGACGCCGAAGGCGCCATCCGGTATTCGACCTATGGCTCCAACGAGGGCGACCCGAGTGCCGCCGCGGTCAGGATCGCCCGCCAGCTGATCGCCGACCTGCCCGAGGGGGCTTTCATCGGCCGCACCTGCGTCACCGGCTACGGCGAAGACCTGGTCAAGGCGGCGCTGCACGCCGACGAGGGCGAAATCGAGACGATGGCCCACTTCCGGGCGGCCGCCGACGTCTGCCCAGGGGTCACCAGCGTGATCGACATCGGTGGCCAGGACATGAAGTTCCTGAAGATCCGCAACGGCGCAGTCGATTCGATCTCGGTCAATGAGGCTTGCTCGTCAGGTTGCGGCTCGTTCTTGCAGACCTTCGCTTCGACGATGGGTACCGACGTTCGCAGCTTCGCCAAGGTCGGGTTGGCCTCGCAGGCGCCGGTCGACCTCGGCAGCCGCTGCACCGTCTTCATGAACTCCTCGGTCAAGCAGGCCCAGAAAGAGGGCGCCTCGATCGGCGACATCTCTGCCGGGCTGAGCTACTCCGTGGTGCGAAACGCGCTCTACAAGGTGATGAAGGTGCGCGACACCAGCGAACTCGGCGACAAGGTGGTCGTCCAGGGCGGCACCTTCCTCAACGACGCGGTGCTGCGGGCCTTCGAGCTGCAGACCGGCGTCCACGTGGTGCGTCCCAATATCTCCGGCCTGATGGGTGCCTACGGTGCCGCGCTGACTGCGCGGATGCACTACGAACCCGGCGCGGTCTCGGCCCTGATGGAGCGCAATCTCGACGACTTCGAGGTGACCAGCTCGCAGCGCGTCTGCAAGCTCTGCCAGAACCACTGCAAGCTCACCATCACCAACTTCGACGACGGCGCCCGGCTGGTCACCGGCAACCGCTGTGACCGCGGCGCGTCCCTGGAGGCCAAGCCGAAGAAGTCCGAGGTGCCCAACCTCTACGACTACAAGTACAAGCGCATCTTCGGCTACCGCCGGCTCACTGACGCAGCCGCCACCCGCGGCGAGATCGGTATCCCGCGGGCCCTGGGCATGTACGAGGACTATCCGCTTTGGTTCACCATCCTCACCAAGCTCGGCTTCAAGGTCGTCATCTCGGGGCGCAGCTCGCATGAGCTGTTCGAGACCGGCATGGAGTCCATCCCGTCCGAGAACGTCTGCTATCCGGCCAAGCTCTCCCACGGGCACCTGGAATGGCTGATCGACAAGGGCATCAAGACGATCTTCATGCCTTGCGTCAACTACGAGCGTAAGCAGTTCGCCGACGCCGACAACAATTACAACTGCCCGGTTGTGGCGTTCTATCCGCAGGTGCTGGCCAAGAACATCGACCGGGTGCGCGAGGAAGGTATCCGCTTCCTCGACCCGAACCTCAGCCTCGACAAGCCAGAGAAGCTTGCCGAGCGGCTGGTGGAGGTCTTCGCTGACTGGCATGTCAGCCTCGCCGAGGCCAAGGCTGCGGTCGCGGCCGGCTTCGAAGAACTCGACCAGGTCGCGATCGACATCAAGGCCGAGGGTGATCGGGCCCTGCAGTACATGCGCGAGAACGAGATGCGCGGCATCGTGCTGGCCGGTCGTCCATACCACATCGACCCCGAGATCAACCACGGCATCCCCGAGGTGATCAACTCGCTGGGCATGGTGGTGCTGAGTGAGGACGCGCTGACCAACGGCATGGCGACCTCGCGGCTGGCGCGTCCGCTTCGGGTGCGCGACCAGTGGAGCTACCACACCCGGCTCTACGAGGCGGCGGCGCAGGTGGGTGCCGAACCCGACCTGAACATCGTTCAGTTGAACAGCTTCGGCTGTGGTCTGGATGCCGTCACCACCGACCAGGTGCAAGAGATCCTGGAACGCGCCGACGACGTCTACACCGTCCTCAAGATCGACGAGGTCTCCAACCTGGGGGCGGCCAAGATCCGGTTGCGGTCGTTGCAGGCCGCCACCAAGGAGCGCCCGGCCCGCGACCCCGGCACTGAGATCGACACCACCACTTCGTATCCGGTCTTCGGGCTCGAAGAGCGCAGGACGCACACCGTCTACGCGCCGCAGATGGCGCCCATCCACTTCCGGATGCTGGCGCCGGTCTTCCAACGCGCTGGGCTGAATGTCGAGGTGCTGGAGCACGCCAGCGCTGCCGACGTCGAGTGTGGCCTCAAGTACGTGCACAACGACGCCTGCTATCCGGCGATCATGGTGATCGGCCAGCTGATCAACAAGTTCATCAGCGGCGGCGCCGACCCCGACCGGTCGTCGGTGGCGATCACTCAGACCGGTGGCATGTGCCGGGCCACCAACTACGTCGGCATGCTCCGCAAGGGGTTGAAGGACGCCGGCTATCCGCAGGTACCGGTGATCGCCCTCAGCGCCCAGGGCCTGGAGAACAACCCGGGCTTCAAGTTGTCGGCTGGCCTGCTGCACCGCGGCGTGCAGGGTCTGGTGCTCGGCGACCTGCTGCAGAACGTGCTGCTGCGGGTGCGTCCCTACGAACGCATCGAGGGCTCTGCGATGGAGCTGTACGCACGCTGGGACGCCATCACGCGTGAGTTCTTCCAGTACGGCGGCTACTCGCCCACGCTGGACCGCCGTATCAGCTTCACCTGGATGATCAACCAAATGGTCAAGCAGTTCGACGAACTACCGCTGCTCGGCATCGCGCGCAAGACGCGAGTCGGGGTGGTCGGCGAGATTCTGGTCAAGTTCCAGCCTGATGCCAACAACGACGCAGTGCGGGTGATCGAGGAGGAGGGCTGCGAGGCCGTGCTGCCCGGCCTGACTGCGTTCTTCCTGCAAGGCATGTACACCGCCGACTACAAGTGGGAGCACTTCGGTCTGGGCACCAACTTCGGGCGGGCCAGCCAGAAGTTCGGCATCTGGCTGATCGAGCAGTACGAGCGTCCGATGCGCAAGGCGCTGGCCGCGACGAACGGCAAGTTCGACGTGCCCGAGACCATCGCCGAGCTGGCCGCCAAGGCGCAGCGGGTGATCTCGCTGGGCACCCAGGCCGGTGAAGGCTGGCTGCTGGTCGGCGAGATGGTCGGATTGATCGAGCACGGGACGCCGAACATCATCTGCGCGCAGCCATTCGCCTGCCTGCCGAACCACGTGGTGGGACGCGGCATGTTCGCCGAATTGCGCCGGCAGTACCCGAAGGCCAACGTCGTCTCGATCGACTACGACCCGGGTGCCTCCGAAGTCAACCAGCTCAACCGCATCAAGTTGATGGTCGCCACCGCGCACAAGAACGCCGGGACGCACGCCACGCTCGCCGATTGGTCCGATGCGGACCGGTTCGACAGCGACGCCGACCGCGCAGCTGTTGGCGGTTCGAGGCAGCTTAAGATCCAGCCGGTCGGGGTTTGCGCGGGGAGCAGCCACGCGGATACCTGCGGCGGCGACAGTTGCGACTGTTCGTAGACGCGCGGCTCGCCTTTCGGTGATGGCTCTGCGCCCGGACCGGTCTGCGCAGTTGAGCGGCCGCCGGCCGGAGCAACGCGCTCTTCCGCTGAAGGGTTTGGCGGGTCAACGGCCCTGAACGGCCGCGGCGACCTCGGCGGCCACTGCGCTGACCAGCGCCAGGCCGTCCTCATGGCTCGGATTACCCGAGGAGAGCACCGCCATCGAATAGGACGCAGTGGGTGAGCTGATGTACCCGACGGAGTTGTTGGTCCAAGTGACGTCGCAGAACTCCGCAGCTTCGTCGCAAGGCAGCGGGTCGTCCAGCCAGCCGTTCTTCAGCATCACCTCGGCCCCCGCGGGGGCGCCGCTGTTGACGCCCCAGACCTGCTCTGGGTCGACGCGGTGCATCAGGTCGAGCAGGAAGTCGCTGTCGGCGCGGCTCAGCAACGTGCCCTCGACGAGGTGGCGGATCAGCCGCAGTTGATCGCCTGCGGTGACCTGGGTGAGGCCCCAGTCGTCGTCACCGCTCGGGGTGGTCGCGGTCATGCCGGCGGCGCTGAAGAAATCGGTGATCGCCGGGGCGCCACCGATCGATTCCCACAGATACTGCTGGGCGTCGTTGTCCGAGACCGTGATGGCCAGTTCGGCAAGCCAGCGCTCTTCCTCCGACATCTCGAACCCACCGCCCTCTGCCTGCCAGAGCCGGGCGGCCACCGTTGCGACCTTGATGATGCTGGCCGATTCGAAGACCGCCGCCGCGTTGCGCACGCAGGTTACGCCGGTGGCGTAGTCATAGACCGCGAAGGCGACCGTGCTGGGTGTGGTCGAGGCGATCAGTGATCGGTCGGCCACCATACGCTCGGCGAGCTGACGGGCGGCGGGGACGTCGGGGAACGTGCAGCTGATCACTGCCGGTGGCTGCGCCTGGGTCGAGCCGCGCTGCTCGACTGCGGTGGCGGTGGTGGTGGCGGTGGCGGTGGCGGCGGTGGTGACGATGGCAGGTTCGGTTTCGCCGCCAGCCGGGGCCTGGCAGGCCACCAGCAGTAGGGTAACGGCGCAAGCCGCTGCAACTATCTTGACCATCGAGCACCTCGCTTCCGGTGAGGAAGACTACGTCGGCCTTGTGACCGTCACAACCGCTCGGCAACTGCCACCGCACCTCGCCCAGATCGTTGGCGAAGCGACCTGCGGCGCCATCAGAAGTCGATCTCGGCCAGCGTCCGCACCCATGACTCGCTGGCCGGTGATTGAGCGTTGCGGCAAAGGTGACAAACCAGCAGGCCGGCCGCCTCACCGCCGGCCATGTCGGTCAACGGGTTGTCACCGATCATCAACGTCTGATCAGGAGCGGACCCGAGGCGTTCGCAGGCGGCCCGGAAAGCGCGCGCATCCGGCTTCGCGGCCGGCAAGTCGCTGCTGGCGAGCAGCGGCACCCGCTCGTCCGCCAGGCCGAGTTCGCGCATCTTCCGGGTCTGGTAGGCGGTCTCACCGTTGGTCAGGACGCCCACCGGACGCCCCGAGGCGAGCGCGCGCTGCAAGGCGTCCCGGGCGTCCGGGAACGGTCGCCAGCTGTCCTCGTAGATGCTGCGCAGCCGATCGAACTCCTCGATCGCCCGCGTTTCGTGCCAGTCGGCGGCACCCGGCAGGAAGTCACGCACCCGCCCGGCCCGTTGCTGCAAGATCGTCAACTCGCCGCTGGCGTAGCGGGCGAACCATTCGACCTCAAGCTTGGCCCACCGGGCGACGGTGGCGTCCGGGTCGAGTTCCCAGCCGGCCATGGCGCTGGTCCATTGCAGCACCGCTGCGTCCCGGGTGGACGCGTAGTCGCTCAGGGTGTCGTCCAGATCGAAAAGGACGCCCCGAACCCAGGTGGGCGTCCGGAAGCCTGGCGGGCCGGCGTCGGTCAAGGGCGTGGGCCACCCTCGGCATCCCCGGCCTCTGCCGGGGTGATGTCGACCTTCGGGGGGTGCAGGATCGCCCGGGCCACGTTGTAATAGCCGAAGCCGTCGAGCAGCTTGGCGGCCTGCTCGTCGGATAGTCCGTACGCGTGCGCCAGCATCCGAACGTGCTCGGTGTAGAACGCATGCAGCTTCGCGACCCCGTTCAGAAACTCGAGCTGATCAGCCATCATGCACCTTCCCGGTTGATCGAACAATCCAGCGCTCCACTCTATGCCCCAATTGCCGAAACCCGATCCCGCAGGTGGATCGGCAGGCCATCACCTAAGGTGAGGCAATGCCGAAAGAGCACCTGTTCGCGCAGAAGTGGAACCACAACACCCGCCACTACCCGAAGATCGCCGACCTCGTCGAGGGGCGGCAGGTCATCTTGGATGTGGGCTGCGGCGAGGGGACGCTGGCCCGGTACCTGGCCGGTCTGGGCCACCAGGTGATCGGCGTCGATCGCGACCCGGCAGTGTTGCCGCCGGACGGTGCGGGCACCCACTTCATGCTGGGGGACGCGACAGGCCTGCCGTTCGCCGACGACTCGTTCGACGCCGTGGTGAGTGTGATGGTGCTGCACCAGACCCGGCTGGAGCTTGCGCTGGTCGAGATGCGGCGGGTGGCCAAACCCGGCGGGCTGTTGGTCGACCTCGGCACCGCCGCCGACCGAGGACTCGGTGACCTTGCCCTGACCATACGGGACGCGGTAGCCGAGCCGTTCACCCGTCGCGGCACCACCGCCTGGGAGCCCGGAACGACGAAGCGATCAGCCACCCTGGGCTGGCGGCAGACCCGAGTAGCCCTCGACCGGATGCTGCCCGGGGTCGAGTTCCGTCGCGTCCCGGGTTGGCGATACCTGGCCACCTGGCAGCGTCCGGGCCACCACAGGTTGCCACCTGGTTGACCCCGGTTCGATAGCCGGGCGGCTCATCGTTAAGCTGACCACCATGCAGATCGGTATTCCACGTGAATCCCTGCCCGGTGAGAACCGGGTTGCCGCCACACCGATATCGGTACCGCAGCTGATCAAACTGGGCTACTCGGTAGTCGTAGAAAGTGGTGCGGGCCAGCGAGCCTCGTTGCCGGACGAGGCGTACGAGGTTACCGGCGCGCGCCTCGGCACCACCGCCGAGGTCTGGGGGTCGGATGTCATTCTCGCGGTCAACGAGCCGAGCGTCGATGAACTGGAATCAATGCGCCCCGGGGCCACCCTGATCACGTTCCTCTACCCCCGCCAGAACGAGGCGCTGCTCAAGGCGTTGCAGAAACAGGGCGTCACCGCGCTGTCGATGGACATGGTGCCGCGCATCTCGCGCGCGCAATCGATGGACGCCTTGAGCTCGATGGCCAACATTTCGGGCTACCGGGCGATCGTCGAGGCATCCTACGAGTTCGGACGCACCTTCGGCGGCCAGGTCACCGCGGCAGGCAAGGTCGCCCCGGCGAAGGTCTTCGTGATCGGCACCGGCGTGGCTGGCCTGGCGGCGCTCGGTGCGGCCAACTCCCGCGGCGCCGAGGTCTACGCTACCGACGTACGGCCAGAGACCGCCGAGCAGGTGGAGTCGATGGGCGCCACGTTCTTGAAGGTGCGAACCGCCGCGGACGACCAGGGCGTCTCCTCCGACGGCTACGCCAAAGAGACATCCGACGACTACAACACGCGGGCTGCCGAACTGTACCTGGAGCAGGCCCGCAAGGTTGACATCATCGTCACCACCGCGGCGATTCCCGGGCGTCCCTCACCCAAGCTGATCACCGCCGAGATGGTCGAACAGATGCGGCCGGGCTCGGTGATCGTCGACCTGGCAGCGTTGGGCGGCGGCAACTGCGTGCTGACACGTCCGGGTGAGAAATACGTCACCGACAACGGCGTCACCATCATCGGCTACACCGACCTGCCCAGCCGGCTGCCCGGACTGGCGAGCCAGTTGTACGCAACCAACGTGGTCAACCTGTTGAAGCTGGCGACCCCAGAGTCGAACGGCAGTATCGTCGTCGATTTCGACGACGAAGTGCTGCGCAACATGACCGTGACCCGCGGCGGCGAGATCACGTTCCCGCCGCCACCGATCCAGGTCTCGGCGGCCCCGGCGGTCAAGCCCGAGGCGCACCTAGCGCCGTAGGAGGCGCAGGAGCCCAAGGCGCCGAAGCCCTGGTATCTGTCGTTCGGCATCGTCGGGGTGCTGGCGATCGGGCTGATCGCGCTGCTCACCTACGCGCCGGCGTCCTTCGTCTCGCTCTTCGGGGTCTTCGCGTTGGCGCTGGTGGTCGGCTACTACGTGGTTTGGAACGTGACGGCGGCGCTGCATACTCCACTGATGAGCGTCACCAACGCGGTCTCCGGCATCATCTTGGTGGGCGCCATCACCCAACTCGGCAATGACAACTGGGCGATCAAGATCATCGCCACGGGCGCGGTGCTGATCGCCGGTATCAACGTCTTCGGCGGCTTCACCGTCACCCAGCGCATGCTCAAGATGTTCCGGAAGGGCTGATCAGTCATGCTTGCCAACTTCGTACAGGCTACCTACATCGTTGCCGGCCTGCTGTTCATCTTCGCGTTGGCCGGGCTGTCCCGGTTCGAGACGTCGAAGCGCGGCAACGCGTTCGGCATCTTGGGCATGGTCCTCGCCGTGGTGGCCACGATCATCGCGGTCTGGGCGCCGGAATCGTGGCACGGCTCCGATTGGGCCACCCGGATGCCCAGCTTCATCGGCGACGCCGGGCTTGCCTCGGTGGGGCTGCTGGTGGCCGCCATGCTGGTCGGTGCGGTGATCGGCACCTTCAAGGCGGTCCGGGTCGAGATGACCGGCATGCCCCAGCTGATCGCCCAGCTGCACAGCTTCGTCGGCTTGGCCGCCGTGCTGATCGGTTTCAATGTCTTCATCGAGATCGACGGCGAGCTGCGCGCCGGCCATCCGCAGACCGACCTTGCCTTCCACCTCGCCGAGGTCTGGATCGGTGTGTTCATCGGTGCAGTCACCTTCACCGGCTCAATCGTGGCCTGGGGCAAGCTGGCCGAGAAGTTCCCGTCGAAGCCGCTGACCCTGCCCGGCCGCAACCTGCTGAACCTGGCCACGATCGTCGGCATCATCGCTTGTGGGGTCTGGTTCCAGAACAGCCAATCGTGGCTGGCGCTGATCATCTTGACACTGCTCAGCCTCTTCCTCGGCTTCCATCTGGTCGCAGCGATCGGCGGCGCCGACATGCCGGTGGTCATCTCGATGCTGAACTCGTACTCGGGCTTCGCGGCCGCCTTCAGTGGTTTCGCGTTGGGCATGAACGTGTTGATCATCACCGGGGCGCTGGTCGGCGCGTCCGGTGCGATCTTGAGCTACATCATGTGCAAGGCGATGAACCGCTCGTTCATCTCGGTGATCCTGGGTGGCTTCGGTACCAGCACCAGTTCGGCCGCCGCGGCCGAGGAGGGCGAGATCCAGGAGGTCAAGGCCGACGAGTTGGGCGCCTGGCTGACCGATGCTCAGTCGGTCATGATCACGCCCGGCTACGGCATGGCGGTCGCCCAGGCCCAGTATCCGGTGGCGGAACTGACCAAGCGGCTGACCGACGCCGGGGTCAAGGTGCGCTTCGCCATCCACCCGGTGGCCGGCCGCCTGCCCGGTCACATGAACGTACTGCTCGCCGAAGCCCGCGTCCCCTACGACATCGTCTTCGAGATGGACGAGGTGAACGACGAGTTCGACGAGACCGACATCGTGCTGGTGATCGGTGCCAACGACACGGTCAACCCGTCGGCCATGCAGCCCGGCACCCCGATCTCCGGCATGCCTGTCCTGCACGTCTGGGAGGCCAAGAAGGTCGTCGTCTTCAAGCGTTCGATGAAGCCGGGTTACGCAGGTGTGGAGAACCCGCTGTTCTTCAACGACAACACCTACATGTTGTTCGGGGACGCGAAGGCGTCAGTGGATTCGATCAATTCTGCCCTCCCGGCAGCCGATCCCCGGCAGGCGATCTCCTCCTGAGGCTGCTGCACCGAGGCCTGGGTGCCGACGAGCGGTCCTTGGGGACCATTCGGACCCGCTTTCGGGGGTTTGGGTGCCGACGAACGGTCCTTGGGGACCATCCGGACCCGCCGGTCAGACCGGGGGACCGAGGAGTCTGGCCGAATCGTCCTCGGCCGCGCCGGCGACCCGATCGAGCAGCCTGTTCCGCAGGCGCTCTGGCAGCACGGACGCGGCCAGCAGCCGGCGGGCGCCTTCGAGGTCGTGCTTGTCCA
>WPCJ01350327.1_pt1 | contig 11156 bp, 10 predicted proteins | sample 5399831 | NCBI WGS metagenome assembly WPCJ01 (sample SAMN12869470, study PRJNA574797) | sludge metagenome | isolation source: wastewater treatment of pH10 | place: China:Beijing | collected 2019-05-20 | reverse complement strand
GAGGCGATGGACAGCCGCGCCGCGGCCCGCGCCTGGGGCGTGCTGCGCGCCGAGCTGCGCTGGATCGCCGGGGCGCTCTACCCGCTGGACTAGTTTCCCGGCGGGGAGGCTTTCCGTGTCGCCCGAACAATGGATATGCTGCCCGGAAAGGGAGAGGCAGCATGATGATTCTCGCACTCGCGCTGGCCATGGCCGCTGGGTCGGACACGCCGGACTATCGCGATCCCGCCAATTGGCTCTGCCGGCCCGGCCGCCAGGATGCGTGCGCGGCGGATCTCTCCACCACCGTGGTCGCCGCCGACGGCGCGCGCAGCGTCGAGCCGTTCAAGGCCGCGAGCACGCCCAAGTTCGATTGCTTCTATGTCTACCCCACCATCTCGCTCGACCCGACGCCCAATAGCGACATGATCCCCGGACCCGAGGAGAAGCGCGTCGCCCAGTTCCAGGTCGCGCGCTTCGCGAAGAACTGCCGGGTGTTCGCGCCGGTCTATCGCCAGGTCACGCTCACGGCGCTCAGGAGCATCATGGGCGGCGGCACCCCGGCGATCGACCGCGACATGGCGTATCGCGACGTGAAGGCTGCCTGGGACGATTATCTGGCCCATGACAATAAGGGGCGCGGCGTGGTGCTGATCGGGCACAGCCAGGGCTCGCTGATCCTCACCCAACTCGTCGCCCGCGAAATCGACGGCAAGCCCGCGCAGAAGCAGGTCGAGAAACGCGAATACCGCATTCAGGTCGTGGAGCAGCACTGATGGAGCAACTCTTATCCCTCGCGGTGATGCTGTCATTCTTGTGGCGATGACGTCACAAGCCTTTGCGCAGGAACAGAAAGCTTCTGAAGAAGAAGCTGGCGTCGCGTTGAAGACGATCACCATTCGCAGAGCGAACGACGCTCAGGCGCCGACTTCCGTTGCGGCACCGGTTGGCAGGGTTGACCGCGAAGAGATCAATCGTTTCGGCGGCGCGAAGCTCGACGACGTGTTGCGCGGCACCGCTGGCGTGTTTACCTTGCAGAATGCTTCCAATCCCGGCGTTGCGGTCAATATTCGTGGTTTTGAAGGCTCCGGCCGCGTCAACATGATGATCGACGGCGTACCGCAGAGCTACCGCAACACCGCGCACGATGCGCAGGGCTATGCCTACATCGACCCGAACCTGTTATCTGAAATCGACGTGGCGCGCGGCGCTGTGACGACCGAAGGCGGCACTGGCCTTGCAGGCAGCGTCAATTTCCGCACCCTCGGCGTCGATGATGTCATTCTGGATGGCAAGGACAAGGGCGTCCTCGGCCGCGCTTCCTGGGGTAGCAATGGAACCGGCTTCTCCGAAATGCTGGCCGGTGCCGCCCGCGTCAATTCCATCGGGATTGTTGCGGCCATCAGCCGTCACGATTCCAGCGATTACAAAAACGGCGACGGCGCGACTGTCGAGAAGTCCGGCGAGGAACTGACCTCCGGTCTGTTCAAGGCTGAGTTCGGTCTTGGTGAAGACCAGAAGCTGACGCTTGGCGGTGTCCTCTACAACAACCACTACGGAACATATGCCAACGGCTACCGTCCGGGAACCTATACGATCTACGATATGTTCCTGCAGAACCGCACGTTCTTCGCACAATATAACTACAACCCGTCCGACAACGATCTCATCGACCTCGACGTCAACCTCTACCACAACAGCACGCTGCAGAACTGGGTGGGCGGCAATGGCAGCTACGTCGGGCGTCAAATTTCAACAGACACCACAGGGATGACCGCCTCAAACACGTCACGATTCACCTTTGGTGATGTAGCTGTCGCGTGGAAGAACGGCTTTGAAATTAATCGCGACAATGCTGGTGGCAACATTACTGGTGTCAACCCGACAGACGCCACTTCCAATCGCAGCGCGGTCTTCTCGGAAGCGACCTGGAACTATCAAGCCTTGCAGGTCATCACCGGCCTTCGCTACGATTATTTCAAGCTTGAGAGCGAAGACAGCTCCATTTCGAACAGCGATGGCGAACTCAGCCCCAAGGTCACAGTTGCCTATAACGTGACCGACTGGCTGCAGCCTTATATTACATATGCGCATTCCATGCGTTCGCCAACCTTGCAGGAAACCTTCCTTGGTGGCGTGGCCCATGCGGGTACAACAGGTTTGCGTGGCAATCCGGATCTACGCCCTGAAAAGCAGCGCGGATGGGAGTTCGGCGTCAATATCGCACGCGACGGCATATTTACAGCAGAAGACGGCCTGCGCATCAAAGCCAACTACTACATGATGCGTGTTGAGGACTACATCACCGCCTCCAGCACGAACAGCCAGTTCATCAATGTGGATGGCATTTCCGATGTGAAAGGCTTCGAACTTGATGCCCGTTACGATGCCGGCTTCGCCTTTGGTGGCATTGCTTACACGCACTCCACCTCCGAACTCCCGGAACAGACGGCGGGCCTCGGGGCAAACCAGTATCTGCCTGAAGATGTCGTAACAGTTACGGCTGGTGCACGCTTCTTCGAACGCAAGCTTGAGAGCGGTCTGCGCGTTCAACATGTTTCGAGTGGCAGAAGCATCACAGGAAACGACACCGATCCCTATACGCTGGTGGACGTCTTCGCGAAGTACAAGTTCACTGACACGGTTGATCTTTCGCTTCAGGTGCTGAACATCACTGACAAGGAATATACTCCTGCTCTCAGCACCTATGGCTCTGGTCGCGGACGCACTTTCCTCGTCTCGACACAGTTCCAGTTCTAAACCTTTGAGAGGCGTTCTCGTCTCTCGTTCATGATCGTCGCATCTTCGAAGACCGGCCAACCTGACCGCGGCGGCCTTCTGATCCCGAGATGTGACGCGGCGAGTGCAGCCCCTACCGCTGCACTCGCCAAAAGTTATATAAAGTAGTCAGTCCCAAACCTGATGGAAAAGGATCAGCAATGTTCATAGCCATGAATCGCTTCAAGGTTCGCGTCGGCAGCGAAACCGATTTTGAGACTGTGTGGAAAAACCGAGACTCCAAATTGTCCGAACTTCCCGGTTTTGAAAGCTTTCACCTCCTGCGCGGTGCGACCAACGAAGAGGAAGGCTACACGCTTTATGCCTCGCACACGGTATGGCGCAATCGCGATGATTTTGTCGCTTGGACCAAGTCCGAACAGTTCCGCGATGCTCATCGCAATGCTGGAGACAACAAGCCGCTCTATCTCGGACCTCCGCAGTTCGAAGGCTTCAGCTCCGTTCTTGGCTCCTGACGCTCGGGAGAAACGCCTGTCCACAAGGTGCGGCGAAATAGCGCATAATGGCATGGCGGCGCCATTGGAACGCTGCCATGGCTATACTAAAATGACAATTATCGTTTAAAGATGGGTAGTTAACTCATATTTAGAATGATTCTAACTTATTGATCTTTAGAACGTTTCAAAAACATAAAAATTGACAGATTGGAGCCTCACCGGCCATAACCTGACTTAATTTGGTGGGTTTTATAAACACCACTTAAGTAATGCCTTTAATGTTCGGGCCTTTAACCCTTGCAGTTGGAGGAACCATTGACCGGTTCAGTTCGGCCTTGCGCCACAAGTGAAATAAAGCTGTCCATTTTTCAGGCCAGCAATATAGTAGAAATACGCAGTGAGCCGGTAAAGTCTCTCCATTTGGTGCTTTTTGCATCTGGTTTCTGCTTTACAGGCATGGGAGATAGTTTCTCATGCTAGTTTGCAGCTGCAACGTTATTACCGATAAAGACATTGAAGCCGTTGTTATCGAGCTTCTTGATCAGGATTGCTGGCAGCTTATCGTTCCCGGCACCGTCTATAATATCATGTCCAAGCGCGGCCGTTGCTGTGGCTGCTTCCCAAACGTCGTGGAAACGATCATAAGGGTGACTGAAGAGTATCATCTTCGTCATAACCAAATGGACGAAAACGTGGTCCAGTTCATGGATCGTGTACGTTCTCTACGCGACAAATTCGGGAGTTCATGGAATGAAAGGCGAACCAAAGGTCATCGAGCGGCTTAACGAGGCTCTGTTTCTCGAGCTCGGCGCCGTCAACCAGTATTGGCTGCACTACCGCCTGCTGAACGACTGGGGCTTCACGCGTCTTGCCAAGAAAGAGCGTGAAGAATCCATCGAAGAGATGCATCACGCTGACAAGATCATCGACCGCATCATCTTCCTCGAAGGTCACCCAAACCTGCAGACTCTCGCACCGCTGCGCATCGGCCAGAACGTCAAGGAAGTTCTGGAAGCCGATCTTGCCGGTGAATATGACGCCCGTGCTTCCTACAAGAAGTCGCGCGAGATCTGCGATGAGCTCGGCGACTACGTTTCCAAGCAGCTTTTCGACGAGCTTCTGGCGGATGAAGAAGGTCATATCGACTTCCTTGAAACCCAGCTCGACCTCCTCGCCAAGATCGGCGAAGAGCGTTACGGCCAGCTCAACGCAGCTCCGGCCGATCAGGCAGAATAAGCCAAACTCGCCAAGTAAACAAAAGCCGGGGCTTTGCGCTCCGGCTTTTTTTATCATCTCAACTTTACCGTTGCCCCTTTATCGTGATATTGCGCGCCCAATTTTCCGAAATTCGCAAGGTATCACCATGAGCGCACCGCGCGTCAGTTTCGTTTCACTCGGCTGCCCGAAGGCGCTTGTCGATTCGGAACGCATCATCACCAGCCTCCGCTCCGAGGGCTATGAAATCTCCCGGAAGCATGACGGAGCCGATCTGGTCATCGTCAATACCTGCGGCTTTCTCGATTCCGCACGTGATGAATCGCTCGATGCGATCGGCCTTGCACTCAACGAGAACGGGAAGGTCATCGTAACTGGTTGTCTTGGCGCCGAACCCGATGTCATCCGTGAGCGCCATCCGAACGTGCTGGCCATCACCGGCCCCCAGGCTTATGAAAGCGTGATGAGCGCGGTGCATGAAGCCGCCCCTCCCGCGCACGACCCCTTTGTCGATCTGGTGCCGCCACAGGGCGTGAAGCTTACCCCGCGCCACTACGCCTATCTGAAAATTTCCGAAGGCTGCTCAAACCGCTGCTCCTTCTGCATCATCCCGGCGCTGCGTGGCGATCTGGTGTCGCGCCCGATCGATCAGGTGCTGCGTGAAGCGGAAAAGCTGGTCAACGCAGGCGTGAAGGAAATCCTCGTCATCTCGCAGGATACGAGTGCCTACGGCCTCGACATCAAATATCAGGAAGCCATGTGGCAGGACCGCACGGTTCGTACCAAGTTCCTCGACCTCTCGCGCGAGCTGGGCGATATGGGCGTATGGGTGCGTATGCACTATGTATACCCCTACCCGCATGTCGACGAAGTCATTCCGCTGATGGCTGAAGGCAAGATTCTGCCTTATCTGGATATTCCTTTCCAGCACGCCTCACCGGCAGTTCTGAAAAACATGCGCCGTCCGGCACATCAGGAAAAGACCTCGCGCCGCATTCAGGCCTGGCGTGAAACCTGCCCGGATTTGGCCGTGCGTTCCACCTTTATCGTCGGCTATCCCGGCGAAACGGAAGAAGATTTCGAGATGCTTCTCGACTGGCTCGACGAAGCCAAAATCGAGCGCGCTGGCTGCTTCAAATATGAGCCGGTGAAGGGCGCGAAGGCTAATGATCTCGGCCTTGAGCAGGTTCCTGAAGAAATCAAGGAAGCGCGCTGGCATCGTTTCATGGCCAAGCAGCAGCAGATTTCGACCAATCTCCTCAAGAAGAAGGTCGGGAAGCGCCTGCCTGTCATTATCGATGAGACAAACGGCACGATTGCCAAGGGCCGTACGCGCTACGATGCTCCGGAAATCGACGGCAGCGTTCACATCCAGTCGCGCCGTCCGCTTCGCGTCGGCGACATCGTGACGGTGAAGATCGAAGCGAGCGACGCTTACGACCTGCATGGCATGGCGGTCTGATGGCGGCGGAAGTTGCCATAGCGATCAGAAAAGCCGCAGCGGCTGACGTGGCGGCGATTGTCTCCATGCTTGCAGACGACGCACTCGGTGCACAGCGCGAAGATGCGAGCCTCCCCTTGCGGGATTCTTATCGCAACGCCTTTGCAGCAATCGATGCTGATCCCAATCAGCTTCTGGCTGTCGTTGAACATGATGGCGAGATCATCGGCTGCATGCAAATCAGCTTCATACCCGGCCTGTCGCGAATGGGCATGTGGCGCGGACAGATCGAAAGTGTGCGGATTGCAAGCCACATTCGTGGCGGTGGAATAGGCCGCCAGATGATCGGGTGGGCAATCGAGCAGTGCCGTGAGCGCGGCTGTGGTCTCGTACAACTGACGACGGATAAATCGCGTTCCGACGCGCTGCGTTTCTATCAGTCGCTCGGCTTCTCGGATAGTCACGATGGCCTTAAGCTATCGCTTTAACGGGCAGATTTAATCCATTGTAAAAAAATAAAAAGGGCGCTTTGAGCGCCCTTTTTCTGTTTCAGTATGGAGAAGCTTACTGCGGTAGTTTGTCGTCCACGCCAGCGACGTAGAAATTCAGGCCCAGCAGGGTTTTGTCGTCAGCCTGTTCGCCTTCTTTCAGCCAGACGGAGCCGTCCTGCTTCTTGATCGGGCCAGTGAAAGGCTTCAGTTCGCCCGACTTGATCTTGGCTTCGGTTTCCTCGGCCAGTTTCTTCACGTCGTCCGGCATGTTGGTATAAGGCGCCATCTTCACGAGGCCTTCCTTCATACCCCACCAGATGTTCTGGCTTTTCCACGTACCGTCGAGAACAGCCTTGGCGCGATCGATATAATACGGCCCCCATTCGTCCACGACAGCGGTAAGCTGCGTGTCGGGCGCGAACTTGATCATGTCCGAAGCCTGACCGAAAGCCTTGATCCCGCGATCATGCGCCACCTGAATGGCGGCGGTAGAATCGGTGTGCTGTGTGATGATGTCCACGCCCTGATCGATCAGGGCCTTGGCTGCATCGGCTTCCTTGCCCGGATCGAACCAGGAGTTAGCCCAGATCACCTTGACCTTGAAGTCCGGATTGACCGACTGTGCGCCAAGCATGAATGCGTTGATGCCCTGCACGACTTCAGGAACCGGAACGGATGCGATGTAACCTGCAACGCCCTTTGTCGACATCTTGGCAGCGATCACGCCCTGCACATAACGGCCTTCATAGAAGCGCGCATTATAGGCGGACATGTTGTCGGCGGTCTTGTAGCCGGTTGCGTGTTCGAACTTCACGTCCGGGAACTTCTTGGCGACCTTAAGGGTCGGGTCCATATAGCCGAACGACGTCGTGAAGATCAGCTTGTTGCCAGCACGTGCCAGACGTTCGATGGAACGTTCGGCATCGGCGCCTTCCGGAACGCTTTCCAGAAATGTGGTTTCGATCTTGTCGCCAAGCGCCTCGACAAGCTCCTTGCGGGCCTGATCGTGCTGATAGGTCCAGCCGAAATCGCCCGGAGGTCCGATATAGATGAACCCGATCTTGAGTTTATCTTCTGCATGCGCTGCGCCGCCAAGCATAAAGCTGGCCGCAGTGGCCATAGCCATAAGCGTCTTTTTCATGTTCCCTGCACTCCTTGTTTTTACCCACTAACCAAAACGAAAACCCTTGGGACGGTTTACGTCTACCCCTCAGCCGTTCTTTCTATCGGTCAGGAACAAACGGCTTGCCGAGCGAAGCCGGCGTATTCATCATCGTCAGGCGTTTGTTGCGCGAGATGATGACCAGCACCACAATCGTCGCAAGATAAGGCAGCGCAGACAGAAACTGCGACGGCAAGCCAAAGCCAAGCGCCTGCGCGTGAAGCTGGCCGATGGTCACCGCGCCAAACAAATAAGCACCGATCAATACGCGCCATGGTCGCCACGAAGCAAAAACGACAAGAGCAAGAGCGATCCAGCCGCGCCCGGCTGTCATGTTCTCCACCCATTGCGGCACATAGACGAGCGACAATTGCGCGCCTGCAAGACCGGCGCAAGCACCGCCGAACAGAACCGCCAGATAGCGCGTGCGCACCACATGCACGCCGAGCGCATGGGCTGAGCCATGGCTGTCGCCGATGGCGCGCAATGTAAGCCCTGCTCGCGTGCGGAACAGAAACCATGCCACACCGGCAACCAGCAGGATAGACATATAGAAGATCGGATCCTGACCGAAGAGGAACCGCCCGACAAGCGGCAGATCGGTGAGATAGGGAATATGGATAGCTTCAAGCCGGACGCCGGGAAGCCCGACAAAGCTTTCGCCAAGCAAGGCCGATGCCCCGACGCCAAGGATCGTCAGTGCCAGCCCGGTTGCCACCTGATTGGTGACGAGTATGAGCGTCAGAAAGCCAAAAACGGCGGAGAAAAGCACACCGACCAGAACGCCAGCAACCAAGCCCAACCAAGCGGAGCCAGTCATTTGTGCAATGGCGAAGCCGGACACGGCTCCCATCAGCATCATGCCTTCGACGCCGAGATTGAGCACGCCGGAGCGTTCCACGACAAGCTCGCCAATGGCGGCGATCAGGAGTGGCGTCGCTGCTGTTGCAATCGTGAGGAGAATAGCCTGCGTCAAATCCATGAGATCAGGCCTTTCCCGCTTGGCGACCGGATATGAAGCGAATGCGATAAAGGATGAGTGTATCGCAAGCGAGAACGAAGAATAGGATCATGCCCTGAAACACGCGCGCAGATTTTTCGGAGATGCCGATAGCAACCTGTGCAGCTTCGCCGCCAAGATAGGAAAGCGCCAGCACCAGACCGGCTGCTATTGCTCCCAGCGGGTTGAGGCGCCCCAGAAATGCGACAATGATCGCCGTAAAACCGTAGCCCGGAGATATGACCGGACGAAGCTGGCCAATGGCACCGGAGGTTTCCGCGATGCCCGCGAGGCCGGCAAGAGCACCCGAAACCGCAAAGACGAAGAACACCATCTTGCCTGCACTGAAACCCGCAAAACGCCCTGCCCTCGGACTTTGGCCGATAACCTTGACCTCAAAGCCCTTCAGCGTGTGCTTGAGCAGGAACCAGACGAAAATCGCTGCAACGAGCGCGAAAATGAAGCCCCAATGCGCACGACCGGATGCACTCCAGATTTCCGGCAGAATGGCGCTATCGCTGAACTGACGGGTTTCCGGGAAATTATATCCTTCCGGGTTGCGCCACGGCCCGCGCACCAGCCAGTCGAGGAACAGTTGCGCGACATAGACAAGCATGAGGCTGGTCAGGATTTCATTGGTATTGAAGCGCACTTTCAGCAATGCCGGAATGGATGCATAAGCCGCGCCACCCGCCATCCCCATCAGCATCATCAAGGGCAGAACCACCCATGACTGCAGGTCGGGAAACATGACAGGCAGGACCGATCCCGCTATGGCACCGGCGATAAACTGTCCCTCAGCACCGATATTCCAGTTGTTGGATAGAAAACAGACGCAGAGACCAACCGCGATCAGGATCAGCGGTGCGGCCTTCACGAGCAATTCATGCCATGACCAGATGTCGAATAACGGTTCGACAAAGAAGACGTAAAGCGCATGTAATGGGTCTTTGCCCATCAGCGCAAAAGCAAGTCCACCGAAAATCAGCGTCAGCGACAGTGCAAGCAATGGTGACAAAGCACTGAAAAGTCTCGACGGCTGCGGGCGTTTGACGAGTTCGATCCGCATCATGCAGCTCCCGCCTCTCCAGAGATACCGCCCATCAGAAGGCCGATCTTTTCCAGCGTTACATCGGCAATCGGCAGAGGATCGGAAAGCTGGCCATGATTCATCACGGCAATGCGGTCACTGATTTCAAGAAGCTCATCAAGATCCTGGCTGATGACGAGAACCGCCGAACCGGAGCGCGCAAGATCGACAAGCGCCTGCCGGATATGTGCCGCGGCACCGGCATCAACGCCCCATGTCGGCTGGTTCACGACCATGACCGACGGTGAACGGTCAAGCTCACGCCCTATAATGAATTTCTGCAGGTTTCCGCCGGAAAGGGCAGAGGCAGGCGGATTTTCAGCGCTCTTGCGCACATCCATCCGTTCAATAATGCGTTTTGCGGCCGACCGAAGCGCACTCTCTACGATCAGCTTCATCTTGCCGCCACGCAGAAACATTTTTGCATCGGTTTTGTATCGGGACAAGAACAGGTTGTCGGTCAGCGTCATGGTCGGAACGGCACCGTGACCAAGCCGCTCTTCCGGCACGAAAGCCGCGCCCATCATGCGCCTTTCGCTGATACCGGCCTTGCCCGCATCCTTTCCGCGAATACGCACATTCGATGGAATCGACTGTAGCACTTCCCCTGAAACAGCTTCGAAAAACTCACCTTGCCCGTTGCCTGCCACACCGGCGATGCCAACGACTTCGCCAGCGGCAACCGAGAGAGAAATATCCCTCAATGCCGTCGAAAATGGTCCACGCGGCGGTTGCGACAATGATCGGATTTCAAAAAGCGCATCATTCCCGGCATTTACTGCCACAATTGGGCTGCGTGCCACGACATTGATATCATTACCAACCATCATACGGGCAAGCGATGCAGCAGTTTCCTTGCGCGGATCGCAGTGCGCGACGACCTTGCCATGCCGTAACACGGTTGCGCGGTCACAGAGACGCTTCACCTCCTCGAGACGGTGGCTGATATAGAGGATCGACTTGCCTTCAGCTTTCAGGCGTTCCAGCGTTTCAAACAGCTTGTCCGCTTCCTGCGGCGTCAGCACCGAAGTCGGCTCATCCAGAATGATGAGATCCGGCTTCTGAAGAAGGCAGCGTACAATTTCGATACGCTGGCGTTCGCCAACCGACAGATCACCAACATGGGCCTGCGGATCAACCGGAAGACCGTACATCTTGCCAACCTCACGCGCACGCTTTGCAACATCTGAAAGCGGCAACGAACGGTCTAGAGACAGGGCGATATTTTCAGCGGCAGTAAGCGAGTCGAACAGCGAAAAATGCTGAAAAACCATGCCAATGCCGAGCTTTCTTGCGACACCGGGTTCATCTATGGTGACCGGCTGCCCCTTCCAGACAATTTCGCCTTCAAGAGGTTGCAATGCGCCGAACAGCATTTTCACAAAGGTGGATTTTCCGGCGCCGTTTTCACCCAGAAGCGCGTGAATTTCGCCTTCCCCGATGGTGAGATCGACACCATCGCAGGCCCGCAGCTGACCAAATACTTTCGTGAGCCGGCGGACATCCAGAAGAGGCCGGTCGGTTAAAGGCGCTGTCATTGTT